>Ga0070732_10000893_pt1 | contig 17058 bp, 13 predicted proteins | sample Coa_R1_5_FD_66449 | JGI IMG/M metagenome (GOLD analysis project Ga0070732, IMG submission 66449) | Surface soil microbial communities from Centralia Pennsylvania, which are recovering from an underground coalmine fire - Coalmine... | ecosystem: Environmental > Terrestrial > Soil > Unclassified ...
CACGAGGCGCGCCAGTTCGACCATCGGCGGCCAGCGCAAGCGGGGTCGAATGGCGATCCAAACGCGCGCGACGAGCAGCGTGGCGAGCAGGAGCATCGGGGTGTACAGCGAGTGCACGGAAACCGTCGCCCGGCCCACGTGGAAGTCAGAGCCTCCCCCGAATGTGATCCAGATCACGAGCGCCATGAGCCCCGCCATCATCGCGTCGAGACTCCACCGGAGTCGCTGGAGGCGCCAGCGTTCCGGCATGATTTCGACTCGCACGAGGTGGCGCGCGAGGATCGCGACGGCCAGCATGACGCAGTACACCGCGTAATACGGATCACAGCCGGCAGCCCAGGCGAGGACCGCGCCGACGACAACGGCATCCCGAACCCGCCGCCGGGTCCACCAGTCGTCGAAGGCGCAGACAAAGAAGGGCAGCGGTGCCGCCGCGACGAGGCTGTAGTGGACGGCGCCCCGCGCCGCGAGGAACGGGGAGCACATGAACAGAAAGCCCGCGAGCCAGGACTCGCCCGACCGGCCCGTCAGGCGACGCGCGAGAACGTACATGCCCAGGCCAGCGAGCGCGACGTTCAGGAGATAGATCAGGTTGAAGGTCGTGACCGTTCCGAAGATCGGCTGCAACGGCAGCGCCAGGAGATCCGCGAAGACGGTGTAGTTGTGCAGGCTGAGGTCGGTAGGGCCGTTGAGCGGCAGCACCGTCAGGGTCGACATCGGGAGCCAATGGCCAAGGCCGACCTCGTGCCGGAAGACCCAGGTGTTCCAGACATAGACACCCGTGTCCCCGTCGGGAGAGCCCGTCAAGTGGGTGGTCAGGTGCAACGGCAGCGGCCAGGCCTGAAGGGCAGCCACCATGATGTAGCTTGCCGCCACGAGGGCGCCGGTTCGCCAGCGCGGGCGACGCATACTAGTACAGAGTATGCCAATGACCGGGTCCCGAACCAAGTCCCGCCGTCGCTCTGGCGATCCGCTCGGCCGACGGGACCTCCACGCCGACCACCCACTGCCCGCCGACCGGAATCCGCAGGAGCGGGCCGCCGGCGGTCAGACGTTCGAGCGAACTGAGGATCTCGGCCTTCGTGAGAAACGCGCCGAACAGGCTCGCGAGCGTCCGCGGCGCCGCAAACCAGGCGGCGGTGCGCGCGGCCAGACTGAGGCCGCCGTGACCGGTCGGCGGCCGGCCCTGTCGCACGAGTTGATACAGAGCCGGCATGAGCGTCCGGTGAACGAGGACGAGCCGATGGCCGATGACGTTGACCTCAATCCCCTGCGCCGTGCCGAGCCTGGAGCCCTCACGCCTTCACGCCTTCATGCCTTTCTTCTCCAACCCTGCTCGAATCGGCGCCGCTCGTCGTCTGGCATGGGGTAGGTGTGTTGCGCCGTCGGGAACGTCCCCGCTCGAACCTCCGCTACGTAGGCGCGGAGCGCCGTTTCAATCGCGTCGCCAATCCGCGCGTACCGTTTGACGAATCGCGGGACATGGCCGGTCGAGATCCCGAGCAGGTCGTGCCACACGAGCACCTGTCCGTCGCACGAGGCGCCGGCGCCGATCCCGATCGTCGGGATGTCGAGCCCTTCGGTAATGCGCGCCGCGACCGGTGCGGGAACGGCCTCGATGACCACGGCAAAGCAGCCGGCTGCTTCGAGCGCGCCGGCCTCGTCCACGATGCGGTGGGCGGCTTCCGCCGTGCGGCCCTGGGCGCGGTAGCCGCCCAGTTGGGTGACCGACTGCGGCGTCAGGCCAACGTGGCCCATGACCGGCACTCCCGCGTCGCTAATCGCGCGCGCGCGCGACAGGGACGGTCCCGCGCCTTCGATCTTGACGGCGTCAGCGCCGCCGTCCCGCGCCAGACAAATCGCGTTGGCCACCGCCGTCTCATCCGAGACCTGGAAGGATCCGAAAGGCATGTCCGCAACGACGATGCCCCGCCGCACACTGCGAACGACCGCGCGCGTCAGCGTGACCATGTCGTCCATCGTGATCGGGAGCGTCGAGTCGTAGCCGAGGACAGTCATCGCTGCCGAATCGCCGACGAGCACGATGTCGATGCCGGCCTCGTCCGCGAGCCGGCCGCTCGGATAGTCGTACGCGGTGACCGAGGTGATCGGCTGACGCGCGCGCTTCATCTCGCCGAGCGCGCTGAGAGCCAGCTTCCGCGCGTCGACGGATGGGAGGTCAGGCATCGTGCGACCGAGCGTCGACCGCTCCGGCCGCGATCGACGGCTCCAGACCGCCGATCCACGGTTGGTCGAGTGGCACGTTGTCGATGAGCCGCGTGCCTCCGACCGTGACGGCGACGACGAGCGTCGGATGGTCGTCGAGCGTCGCGACCGTGACGTAGTCGATCGGGAGATCGCCGAGCGCGGCGCGCGCGGCGGCCGCCGCGTCCCCTCCCCGAGCATGCGCCGCCACGCCCGCGGTCAACGCGGCCGGGATCGCCAACGCACGTCGGCGCTCCGCGGAGGACAGACGAGCGTTCCGCGACGAGATCGCCAGGCCATCCGGATCCCGGACCGTCGGCACCACACGGACGGTGACATCCAGGTTCGCGTCGCGCACGAGCCGACGCAGGACGACCACTTGCTCGGCGTCCTTCTGGCCAAGAAAAACGTCCGTGGGTTGCACGATCGTCAGGAGCTTCAAGCAGATGGTCGCCACGCCCCGAAAATGTCCCGGCCGATGCGCGCCTTCGAGGCCGCCCGCCGGGTCGTCGACCTCGACCCTGAGCGAAAACCCCGCGGGATACATCTCGTCGACCGCCGGGCAGAAGAGCACGTCGATGCCTGCCTCGTCGGCCAGGCCCGCATCGTCGGCTTCGCGCCGCGGGTAGGTCGCGAGATCAGCCGCGTTGTTGAATTGCCTGGGGTTGACGAAAAGGCTGACGACGACGCTGCGGCATGTCGCCCGCGCCGTGCGAAAGAGCGCGAGGTGGCCGTCGTGCAGCGCGCCCATCGTCGGGACGAACCCGAGCGAGCCGCGGGCCCGGATCGGTGCCAACGCCGCGCGAAGGTCCGCCACGGTGCGGAGAGTCCTCATGGGTGAGTCAACCCCGCCAGCGTCCGATAGAGCGCCTCGAGGTCCGGCAGATCACGGTGCAGGGCCTCCAGGTGGGCGGCGACGGTCGCATGGTCGCCGCGCGCCGCCGGGCCGGTGAGCGCGAAGTCGTTGTCGATGGTGCGCCGCATCAGAGGGATGAGCGCGGCGGGTGGTGCGCCGGCGCGCGCCATCATGCGGGCGGCCGCGCGATAGAGGGTGACGAGATGGCTCGACGCCATCACCGCGCCCGCATGATACACACCGCGCGCCGACTCGGCGAGGTCGAAGGGCTCGAGCGACAGCGTCTCGGCCAGCCAGCGTGCCCGCACGCGGGCCTCGTTGGACTCGCCGGTCGTGGCCGCCCAGGCGCCGTCGAATTGCTCGGGTCCGCGGCTGAGCACGAAGGTCTGAAGGGGATGCACGCCGAACCGGAGCACGTGCGGATCGAGCGCGCTGAGAGGCGTTCCACCGCTGACGTGGGCGATCCAGGGACCAGGCGACAACGACCGGGCGACGTCGGCGATCGCGGCATCGGGCACGCACAGCACGACCAGGTCGGGTGCCGACCCGTGGGCGACGAGGCCTTGGTTCGTCAGCCGCGCGGCGAGAGCGGCGCCGACTCGGCCGCGGCCGACCACCTCGATCGCGCGGAACATCGACTCATTGTAGCTGCCTGGTAGAAGGCCCCGGCCGCAGCGGAGCGGCGAAGACCCCACGGGTACTCCAGGGTCCACGGAGCGGGATAAAATCATGGGTCGACCGCCATGTGGATCGTCCGTCTCGCGCTGAACCGGCCGTACACCTTCGTCGTGATGGCCCTCGCCATCATGCTGATGACGCCGGTGACGATCCTCCGCACGCCGACGGACATTTTTCCCGCGATCGACATTCCCGTCATCAGCCTCATATACACGTTCGCGGGGCTCTCCCCCGAGGACATGGAGCACCGGGTCACGGCGAACGTCGAGCGCGGCGTGACGACGCTCGTGAACGACGTCGAGCACATCGAGTCGCAGTCGCTGCCCGGCATCTCGGTCATCAAGGTCTACTTCCAGCCGACCGCCGACGTGCAGGCCGCCCTCGCGCAGACGACCGCGATCGCCCAGGCGGGCTTGAAGCAGCTGCCGCCCGGCATGACGCCGCCGTTGATCGTGGTCTATTCGGCTTCGACCGTGCCGGTCCTCCAGATCGGGCTCACCAGCGAGACGATGTCCGAGCAGCAGCTGTTCGACCAGGGCAACAACTTCATCCGCACCCAGCTGGCCACCGTGCAAGGCGCGGCGCTGCCGTTCCCGTACGGCGGTAAGCAGCGGCTCATCGCGGTCGACCTCGATCCGGTGTCCCTCCAGGCCAACGGCCTCTCGGCCGTCGACATCGTGAATGCCGTGACCGCGCAGAATCTGCTGCTGCCGACCGGCACGACGAAGATCGGACCGCTCGAGCTCAACGTCGAGATGAACGGCGCGCCGCAGACGGTCGAGGAACTCAACAACCTGCCCGTGCGCAGCATGAGCGGCGCGACGCTCTACATGCGCGACGTCGCGCACATCCGCGACGGGTTCTCCCCGCAGACCAACATCGTCCGCGTGAACGGACGGCGGGGCGTGTTGATGAGCGTGTACAAGACCGGCAACGCGTCGACGCTCGACATCGTGTCCCGGGTGAAGGAGACCATCGCCCGGGCCAAGGCCGGGCTGCCGCCGGACCTCAACATCACGTCGTTCTTCGATCAATCGCTGTTCGTTCGGGCCGCGGTCCAGGGCGTGCTGCGGGAGGCGCTCATCGCCGCGTGCCTGACCGCCGCGATGATCCTGCTGTTCCTGGGCGACTGGCGTAGCACCGTGATCATCGCGGTGTCGATTCCGCTCTCGATCATGACGTCGGTCATCGTCCTGAGCGCGCTTGGCCAGACGATTAACATCATGACGCTCGGCGGTCTGGCGCTCGCGGTCGGCATCCTGGTCGACGACGCCACCGTGGCCATCGAGAACATCGACCGCAACCTCGCGATGGGCAAGGATGTGCGCCAGGCGATCCTCGATGGCTCGCAGCAGATTGCCGTGCCCGCCCTGGTCTCGACCCTGTGCATCTGCATCGTCTTCGTGCCGATGTTCCTGCTGAGCGGCGTGGCCCGCTATCTGTTCGTGCCGCTCGCTGAAGCCGTCGTCTTCGCCATGCTGGCCTCCTACGTCCTGTCGCGGACGCTCGTGCCCACGATGGCCATGTACCTCCTGCGCCGTGAGGACGTGCCCGAGGGGCATCACGCGCCGCCGCGCGGCTTGTTCGGTCGTTATCAGGCCGCGTTCGAGCGCCGCTTCGAACGCATGCGCGCCGGCTACCGGGCGGTGCTCGCGACCGTGCTCGATCACCCGCGCATCGTGTCAGGCGCGTTCTTGCTGTTTTGCGTCGCGTCGATGACCCTCGTGCCCGTCCTCGGCCGAGACTTCTTCCCGCAGGTCGATGCCGGGCAGATCCGGCTCCATATGCGCGCCCGGACCGGCCTCCGCATCGAGGAAACGGCGCGCCTCGCCGATCAGGTCGACGGCATCATCCGCCAGACGATCGGCGACGACGTCGTCACGATCATCGACAACATCGGGCTGCCGTACAGCGGCCTGAACCTGAGCTACAGCAACGCGGGCACCATCGGAACCGAGGACGCCGAGATCCTGGTCCAGTTGAAGCCGGAGCGGCGTGTGTCGACCGGCGAGTACGTGACCGAGTTGCGCCGGACCCTGGCCGCTCGGCAGCCCGGCGTTCAGTTCTTCTTCCAACCCGCTGACATCGTGTCGCAGATTCTGAACTTCGGCACGCCGGCACCCATCGACGTGGCGATCCTCGGCTCCACCGACGCGCGGGCCGCTTACGCGGTCGGCCAGCGCCTCGCCGCCGCCATGCGCCTGATTCCCGGCGCCGTCGACGTCCACGTCCATCAGACGTTCGACCTGCCCACGCTGGCGCTCGACGTCGACCGGACACGCGCGCAGGCGATTGGCCTGTCGGCGCGCGACGTCGCGAATAATGTCCTTGTGTCGCTCAGCTCGAGCTTTCAGACGGCGCCGGCGTTCTGGCTCGATCCGCACAACGGCGTCAGCTACAGCGTGGCCGTCCAGGCGCCGCAGTACCGCATGGACTCGCTCCAGGCCCTCGGCAACACCCAGATTGGAACGGGGATCCCGGGGCAATCACCCCAGTTGCTGGGCAATCTGGTGACCACCGGCCTCGTAACGCGCGAGGCCGAGGCGTCGCACTACAACGCCCAGCCCATGATCAACGTGTATGCCTCGGTCTCGGGCCGAGACCTTGGCGGCGTGGCCGCAGACGTCGCCGATCGCGTGCGCGCCATTCAGTCGCAGCTGCCGAGGGGCGCGCAGACCGTGATTCGCGGGCAGGTCCAGACCATGCAGTCGTCGTTTACCGGCCTGGCCTACGGCCTCCTCGGCGCGATCGTGCTCGCGTACCTGTTGATCGTCGTCAACTTTCAGTCGTGGCTGGATCCCCTGATCATCATCACGGCCCTGCCGGGCGCGCTCGCGGGGATCGTGTGGACGCTGCTCTTGGCCCACACGACCCTGAGCGTGCCGTCACTCACCGGCGCGATCATGTGCATGGGCGTCGCGACGGCCAACAGCATCTTGGTCGTCTCCTTCGCGCGAGAGCAGATGCACCTGGGCGCCGATGCGCGCGCCGCTGCGCTCGAGGCGGGCGTCGTCCGCATGCGCCCCGTCCTGATGACGGCCCTGGCCATGATCATCGGTATGATCCCCATGGCCATCGGCCTCGGCGAAGGCGGCGAGCAAAACGCGCCGCTCGGCCGCGCAGTGGCCGGAGGGCTGGTCGCCGCGACCCTGGCGACGTTGTTTTTCGTGCCGGTCGTGTTCGAACTGGTGCATGGCCGGCATCGGCGCACGATGGAAGCCGTGTCGCGCGAACCCTAGGTCTGTCGGAGGCGGACGTATTTCATGACAGCAGAACGTCAGGTCAGTGGTCGTCGGGTGGCCTGGGTGGCGGCCGCGCTGCTCGTCGTGCTCATCGCGGCCGGCGCCCTGACGCTTGGGGCACGGCGCGCCGAGTTCCACACGCTGGAGCGGGATACCGACACGCAGGCCGTCCCGACCGTCGCCGTCATCCACCCGACCGCCGATGTGGCAGACGCCGACCTCGTCCTGCCGTCGACCATGCAGGCCTACATCGAGTCGCCGATCTACGCGCGTACCAACGGCTACCTCAAGAAATGGTACGTCGACATCGGAGGGCGCGTCTCGACCGGCACGCTGCTGGCCGACCTGGACACGCCGGAAGTCGATCAGGAGTTGGCGCAGTCCAGGGCGAACCGCGACCAAATCGCCGCGACGCTCGACCTGGCCAAGTCCACCGCCGAGCGCTACGCTGCGCTGCGAACGACCGACGCGGTGTCGCAGCAGGAAGTCGACCAGACCAAGAGCCAGTACACCCAGGCGCAGGCGAATCTGGCCGCCGCCACCGCCAACGTCCAGCGCCTGGAGCAGCTCGAGGCGTTCAAGCACATCTATGCGCCGTTTGCCGGGATCGTGACGAAACGCAACGTCGACGTGGGTACGCTGGTGAACGCAGGAAACGGCGGCGCGCAGCAGGAACTCTTCGAGGTCGCCCAGACCGACCCGATGCGCGTCTACGTGCAGGTTCCCGAGGGAGCCGCAGCGGCGATCCACACAGGGCTTGCCGCCTCTCTCGACTTGACGCAGTTCCCAGGGGAGCTGTTCTCTGGCCAGGTCGTTCGCACCTCTGGATCGATCGACCCGCAGACTCGCACGCTGCAGACGGAAGTGGACGTGCCCAACCACCAGGGACGCCTCTTGCCGGGCGGGTACGCCCAGATCCACTTGAAAGTGTCCGGCGCCTCTACGCGATTGCAGGTCCCCGTGAACGCGCTGTTGTTCCGGGCCGAAGGCCTCCGTGCGGTGGTCGTGGACGACAACCACCACGTGCACCTGCGGCGCATCACGATCGGCCGCGACTTCGGCACGTCACTTGAAGTCCTGCAGGGCCTTTCGGCCACGGATTGGATCGTGATCAATCCACCGGACTCGCTCGACGACAACCAGGCCGTCCGAGTTCAAGCGGCGCCGGGACGAGGCGCGCATCCGTGACCCGGGAGGTGGCTCGATCGATCGCCCGCACGGGCACGATCGCCGGTGTGGCCGCGCTCGCGGCGTGCCGGCCCGCCGGACCCGCCTATGAACGGCCCGCCGCGGTGACGTCGGTCAAGTGGGAGACGCCGGCGCCGTGGCGGCCGAGCGACCCGAAGGACGCGATCACCCGCGGCGAGTGGTGGAAGGTCTTCCACGACGACGCCTTGAACGACCTCGAGGCCAACGTGAGCGTCGTCAATCAGAATCTGGCCGCCGCCGAAGCCCGCTATGACCAGGCCAGAGCCCTAGCGGCCGTCGCGTTCGCGGGCCGCTATCCGGTCGTTAGCGCAAGTCCCCAGCTCGACCGGCAACGGCTGTCCGGAAACCGCGCCAACAGCCCGTCCCCCGGCACCGGCCAGACTGTGAGCGATTTCGTGGTGCCGTTCTCGGCCAGCTACGAGGTCGACCTCTTCGGCAAGCGGCATCGGTCACTCGAAGCGGCCGCCGCGTCACTCCAGGCGAGCGCGGCCGATCTCGAGACCGCGCGTCTGGGTCTCGGCGCGGAGATGGCTCGCGATTATTTTTCGCTCGCCGAAGTGGACGCCGAGATCGACGTGCTCGATCACGCGGTGCAGTCGCTCGAGCGGGGGCTGCAGCTCGTCCAGGCGCGTCGCGACGGCGGCCTCGCCTCCGGCCTCGATGTGGCCCAGGAGGAGACCTTGCTCGATGCCACGCGCACGCAGGCGACCCTCGTGCGCCGCGACCGCAGCACGTTCGAGCACGCAATTGCCGATCTGGCCGGCCAGTCAGCGGCGGATTTCCACCTGCCGGCCAGGCCGCTCGTCGCCGAGCCCCCGGCCGTCGCCATCGGGCTGCCATCCGACGTCCTCGAACGACGCCCGGATGTCGCCGAGCGGGAGCGGCAAATGGCTGCCGCCAATGCCGGGATCGGCGTGGCCATGACCGCCTATTTTCCGTCGGTGACGCTGTTCGGCAGTGGCGGCTGGGAGAGCACCGCACTCGGCTCGATCTTCAGCGCGGCGAGCACACTCTGGTCGATCGGCGCCGCGGCGACGCAACAGATCTTCAACGGCGGCGCCACGGCCGCCGGCGTGCGCCTGGCCCAGGCCCAGTACAACGAGGCCGTCGCCAACTATCGTGAGTCGGTCCTGAACGCGTTCCACGAGGTCGAAGACGCCATCTCAGGCCTCGGCGTGCTTCACGACGCCCGCGCCTCGCAAACGGCCGCGGTCGACGCGGCCCAGCGCGCCCTCGACATCGCGACGACCCGCTACCAGGGCGGCCTTGCGAGCTATCTCGACGTCGTGTCCGCCCAGGGGAGTCTGTTCAACGCCGAGCTGCTCTCCGTCCAAATCCGCGGCGAGGAACTCGTGACGTCAGTCGGACTGGTCACAGCGCTCGGCGGCGGTTGGGACGCCGCCAGCCTGGCCGCCATCAAGGCCGTTCCGCCGAAGCCCGCGGCGAAAACATCAGGCGGCGGGTCACGGGAACAGCGCTGATCGCACCAACCCCCACTTCGCCAGCCTGAAGAGCACGGCCGTTCCCAGGCAGCCGAAGCCGTACCGCACGCTCCGCTGAAAGTTGATCGACGAGGCGTCGGGCGCGTAGCTCGTCGGACATGAGACCTCGCCGATCCGGCAGCCCAGCCAGAGCGTCTCGGCGATCAGCTGGTTGTCGAACACGAAGTCGTCGGAGTTGGCGTCGAGCGGGAGCCTCTCGAGAAGCGACCGCGAGTACGCACGATAGCCCGTGTGGAGCTCCGAGAGCTTGGCGCCGAGGAGAATGTTGCCCACGAGCGTCAGGCCCCGGTTCGCGACATACCGCCACCAGGGCATGCCGCCCTCGAGCGCGCCGCCGCCCAGGATCCGGGAGGCGAGCACGCAGTCGTAGAGGCCGCTCGCCACCAGACCCACCATCGCCGGAAGGATCTTGGGCGTGTATTGATAGTCGGGGTGCACCATCACGACGATGTCCGCGTCGTGCTGGAGGGCCAAGCGATAGCAGGTCTTCTGGTTGGCGCCATAACCCCGGTTGGTGTCATGGCCGTGCGCCACCACCTTGTCGAGCGTGCGCGCCAGCCGCAGCGTTTCGTCCCGGCTCGCGTCGTCGACGACGATGACGAGATCGACGATGTCGTGCGCGATCACCTCACGCCAGGTCTTCTCCAGGGTCCGCACGGCGTTATAGGCCGGCATGACGACGACCACCCGCGGTTTTGCGTTCGGCATCGTGGCGGCGAGGATATCGCAGGTGCGTGCCGCGCGGGCGGCCGCCGCTCCGCCGCCCGCCCTTCGCCGGGGAGGACACACGCGATACACTCGCGGGCCGGCGAGCCCGATGGATCTTGCAGCCGAGTTCGGCCCGATCGACATCTATCTCTTCGATCAGCTGCTCCGCGGGCGCATCACCCGCACCGACCGCATTGTCGACGCCGGGTGCGGCGGCGGCCGCAATCTCGTGTTCCTGTTGCGCGGGGGATACGACGTGTGGGGGATCGACGCCGATCCCGATCAGATCCGCGACGCACGGCAGCTGGCCGGCGCCCTCGCGCCAGCCCTGCCCGCCGATCGGTTTCGCGTGGAGCCGGTCGAGCAGTCGACGCTGGCCGACGCCTGCGCCACGGTCGTCATCAGCAGCGCCGTGCTGCACTTTGCTCGCGATGACGCGCACTTCGACGCGATGGTCCACGGCACCTGGCGAATCCTGAGGCCAGGCGGCATGCTGTGGTGCAGGCTCGCGTCCACGATCGGGATGGAGTCGCGAGTCGTTCCGCTCGATCGCTCAGGCCACCGGTGCCGCCTGCCCGACGGCACTATCCGCTACCTGGTGGACGAGGCGCGCCTGACCGCCCTCACACGCGACCTGGGCGGCCAGCTCCTCGACCCGCTGAAGACCACCGTCGTCCAGGACCAGCGCTCGATGACGACGTGGGTCGTCCGTAAGGGGTCTGGCCCTGCTGGCGTAAGCCGGGCCTGACCCCCTGGGATCAGCCTGGAGTTCTCTCGTGCCATCCCGTGAGGACCGGCCGGGTCCGCCGTTGCCGCCTGCCCGGCGGATATGCTTGGAGTCTCATGGAGCTCTATCTCGTCTGGGCGATGGCCGTGGCCCTGCTGTACGTCGCCTGTCGGTGGCACGCGGGGGTCAAGGCCCGAGGCGGAGCCGGGTGGCTCCGCTATGTCTGAGTCAGCGCAGCTCGGCCCGCCTCCCAGCCCGCCGACGTCGAGGGGCCGTGCGGCGCGTGTGCGCAAGAACCTGCGCCAGGGCATGGCGCTCGCCTGGGCGGCCTCACCGCGTCTGCTCGTTCGCTACACCGTCCTCGGCGTCATTGGCGCCGCCTTGCCCCCGGTCACCGTGTATCTCGGCGCGGCTCTCGTCAATCGAATCGCAGCAGCCAGGCTCCACGCCCTTCAGTTGCGCGAGGTGCTGCCGATCGTGATCGGTTTGTGGCTGGCGACTGGATGTCAACGCGCGCTTGGCGCGTACACGGGCTACGGGCGCAACCTCTTCGTCCGCCGCGTGCAACTCGAGGCGGAGCGCCGGCTGCTCGAGCAGGCCTCAACGGTCGATCTGGGCCACTTCGACAACTCGGACTGGCACGACCGGCTCGCGCGCGCCAAGCGCGACGTCTCCTGGCGCCCCGGCGACCTGACGTGGTCGGTGCTGGGTCTCTCAGGCAACATCGTGACGATCGTCCTCATGGCGGGTCTCCTCTGGCACCTCCACTGGCTCCTGGTCGTGCTCGCTCTGGCGGCGGCTGGGCTTTCGCTCCTTCTCGAGCGTCGGGTCACGTCGAAGCTGTACGAGTTCTTCTACAAGGAGACACCCGAGGAGCGCGAACGCGAGTACCTCGCCGACCTCCTCGTGCAGCCGCGATCGACCAAGGAGATCCGGGCCTACGTCCTGGCCGACTACCTGCTCGGGCGGCACCGCCGGCTGTCAGAAGACCTCTTTCGGCAGCGCGAGCAGATGTACCGCTCGGGCACCGAGATTTCCCTCCTCTCCGGGCTCGTCACCGGAACGACGCTCGCGCTCGCCTACGCGTTTGTCGCCGCCCGCGGCATCACCGGCGCCATCGATCCGGGAGGCGTCGTCCTCGTGATCGGTGCCTTCACGGCCGTCTCCTCGACGCTCGGCACCATTTCGAGCACGTTCGTCGCCGTCGACCAGCACACGACGTTTCTCGAGGACTACTTCTCGTTTCTCGGGATCCACTCCCTGGTGGCCGTCCCGAGTCATCCGCGCGAGTTGCCTCCGGGTCCTATTAGCGGCATCACGTTCGACCATGTGTCGTTCACCTATCCGGGTGGCACCGAGCCAGCCGTCTCGGGGTTGAACCTCGAGATACGCCCCGGCGAACTCATCGCGCTCGTCGGCGAGAACGGGGCTGGGAAGAGCACGGTCGTGAAGTTGCTCTTGCGCTTCTACGACGTCGACGCCGGAGCGGTTCGGGTCGGCGGCATCGACGTCCGCGAGTTGGCGCCGGCCACGTTGCGCAATCGCATCGGCGTGCTCTTTCAGGACTACGCCAGCTATGAGCTCACTGTTCGGGAGAATGTCGCCATGGGCCGCCCAGACGACGTCGTCGACGACGCCCGCGTGCTCCGGGCGCTCCGGGACTCGAGAAGTGAATGGCTGGTCAGGAAGATGCCGAACGGGTTGGACTCGAAGGTTGGGCGGCTCTTCGAGGGCGGACACGATCTGTCGGGCGGCGAATGGCAACGCCTGGCCTTGGCTCGCATCATGTACCGCGACGCGGACATCTGGATCCTGGACGAGCCCACGTCGTCGCTCGACCCGGAGGCGGAAGCCGGCATCTTCGCGGAGCTGAAAGCTCTCCTCAAAGGCCGAATCGGCATCGTCATTTCACACCGGTTCTCGACGGTCCGCATCGCCGACCGGATCGCCGTGATCGCCGACGGCCGCGTGAAGGAAATCGGCAGTCACGAGGAGCTGATTCGCGCGCGGAGCCGCTACTCCGAGCTCTTCGAACTGCAGGCGGCTGGATACCGCTGATCTCATTGTTTTAGAGCGTGTCCCTCAAGGTCCCGGCCGGATCGACCCTCGCCGCGCGTCGCGACGGAATCCAGGCCGCGATGATCGCCACCGTGCCGAGCACGGCCGCCGCGCCCGCGTAGATGCCGGGATCAGTCGGCGAGAGCTGGAACGTGAAGCGCCGCAGCACACCGGACGTCGCATAGGCGCCGACGAGGCCCGTCGCCAGGCCCAGACCAGTCGCGATCCAGGCGCGTCGCAACATGAGGCCCACCACAGCCGACGGCCGCGCGCCAAGGGCCAGGCGGATGCCCATCTCCGATCGGCGCTCCGCGATGAGATGCGCGAACAGGCCGTAGATCCCGACCGCCGACAGGAGGAGCGCGATGATCGCGAAGCCGCCAAAGAGGCCCAAGTCGAAGCGCCGCTCGGAAACGGACGAGCCCACGACATCCTCGAGCGTGCGCAGTCGGGCGACCGTCTGGTCCGAGTCCACCCGCCGCACGGCGGCGCGCACGCCGCTGAAGAGGAGAGTAGGTGGCACGGTGGAGCGCACCAGCACGCTCATCAGAGGGAACGTGTTGGCCGTGGACGCAGTCTCGAAGAACTGCGGATACACGCCGGCCTCGAGCGAAGTCTGAAGCGAATCGCCGACGACGCCGATGATTTCGACCAGATCGCCGCTCGTGACTCCGACGTGTACGCGGCGACCGATGGGCGACGCGTCGCCCCACGCTGAGCGGGCAAATTGCTTCGTGACGATCCCGACGCGCGTTGCCTCGTGATCCGTGAACAGTCGCCCGGCCAGAAGGTGAACGCGAAGGGCGTCGAAGCAGCCCGATGTCACCGTCCGCGGGTACGCGGAAATCGGAGCCGTCTGTCCTTCCGGGATGTAGGTCATGTTGAAGTTCTGATCGAACGGCACGGTGCTGATGCCACAAGCCGCAGAGACGCCAGAAAGGGCGCTGATTTCGCGGAGCACGGTGGCGAAGAGCTGTCGCCGCGCCGCAACATTCGGGTAGCGCGTGCCTGGCTGACTGACGTCGAACGTGAAGAGGCCGCTCGGATCGAAGCCCGGGTCGACGCGGATGACTCGCGCCAGACTGGTGACGAGAAGGGTTGCGCTGACGAGCAGCATCACGGCGAGGCCAAGCTGACCGACGACCAACGCCAGGCGAGCGCCCGCCGCCCGCCGATCGCCCGTGGTTAGCCGTTGGGTCGTAAAACGACCCCCGGCCTTGGCGGCCCGCCAGGCGGGCGCCAAGGCGAAAAGCAGGAGGCTCACGAACGCCAGCCCGACAGCACACGCGAGGGTCGCGCCGTCGATGCCGGCGCCGGTCCCGGCCCGGAGTGATTGAGGCGCAACGTGGCCGAGCACGCCGAGGATCCACGAGCTCGCGGCCACTCCTGCGGCGGCGCCCAGGGCGGCGATGACCAGACTCTCGACGAGCAACTGCACTATCAGGCGGCTGTGCGACGCCCCGAGGGCGGCGCGAATCCCGAATTCGCGCGCGCGCGTCAGGCCGCGCGCGAGCTGCAGGCTCGCGAGGTTCGCGCACGCGATCAGCAGGACGAAGCCGGCGGCGGCCGCAAGGAGGACCATCGCGGATCGTAGCGTGCCGCCACGTTCGGCCTCGATCGGCACCAGCGTTGCCGAGGTCTCCTTGTTCGAGGCGGGAAACTCGAGGCTGTCGCGGGCCGCAGCCGCCGTGACGTCGGCAATGGCCTGGTCGAGGGTCACGCCCCGCTTGAGGCGGGCGACGACGCCGAAATAATGGGCGCCGTGATTCGCCGCCTCTGCTGGCCCGATCGCAAGAGGGAGCCAGGCCTCGGTCGTCGGGCCCGCCGCCACGCCAAATGCGGCCGGCATGACGCCAACCACGGTGTAGGACCCGCCCGACAGCCAGATGGTCCGACCGACGATGTGCAGGTCCGCGCCGAACCGTTGGCGCCAGAGGCTTTCGCTGAGTACGACGGTCCCGAGGTCCGCGGCGGCGTCCGCCGCGCCGAGCGTCCGCCCGAGGAGGGGCGCCGCACCGAAGACGGCAAAGTAGTCGGCGGTCACGGTCCGCACTTCGAGTTGGGCAGGATCGCCCACGCCGGTGAGGTCCCCGGTCGAGCGCAGCGCGTTGTACGCGGCAAACCCATCGAACGAATGGGTCGCACCGCGCCAGTCCACGAAGTTGCCGGGCGCGACGACGTTCGTGACCTGGCGGCCGTTGCGCGTGTACGCCTCCCACACCCGCACCAGCCGGTGCGGCTCCGGATACGGCAGCGGCTTCAGGATGACCTGCCACGCGACGCGAAACACCGCGGCGTTGGCGCCGATCCCGAGGGCCAGCGTCAACACGGCGGCGGCGGCGAATCCCGGCTGTTGCTTCAAGCCGCGTAAGGCATATCGGACGTCGTAAAGGATCGGAGGCATGGCGAATGGTCTCCGCGGTGGCGTGGCCGGCGCGAGGGGACCGAGCGGACGGGGGTGACGGGCGAGCGCAGTCCGCCAGGCCTGCCGCCAATACCACCGCGTTGCTTCAGAGCGACCACGCGACGTCGATCGCTCTTTGAACTCCTCGGTGAGATCGCCAAGCACGAACTCGCGCCGATCGGCAGGCAGCCGGAAGCCGGCGAGACGCGTGGCCCAGCGCGGCGGGTCGTGGCCGGCGTGCCTGGCGTTCATGCCGGGTCCAGTCGGTGTTCCAGGCCTTCGACCATGGCCTTGAACCGTCGATACGCAGCGTTCACGGCGCGTCGGCCGGCCGGTAAGAGCGTCACATGCTTGCGGCGGCGCCCGCCGCGTTCGGCGATCGGATCCCCGATGCGCGTGCGGACGAGCCCCTTCGCCTCGAGCCGGTCGATCGTGACGTAGACGGCGCTCATCGCCAGATCGCGGCCCGTGCGATGTTCGATCTCCCGGCGAATCGTCGCGCCGTAGGCATCGGGGCCCAGACGAAGGAGCGCGATGAGGACGAGCTGCTCGAAGTCGCCGAGCGACAGGGTGGCCGAATCGGGTCTGGACATATGCTTCACAGTGTAGATGATATTCAGACGACGACGGGCGGCAAGGGGTTGGCCCGATCGCAGACAATACCGGTGGTCGCCAGCCGCCCGGATCGAGCGGCGACCGACCGGCGCCCGAAGGAGTCTCGATGCGGATCCTCGAAGGCCTTGTCCGTGATCTCCGGCATGCTCTTCGCGCCCTGGCGGCGGCCCCCGCGTTCACGGCCGTGGTCGTGGGTGTCCTCACGCTCGGTCTCGGCGCCTCGATCGCCATCTTCTCCGTCGTCGACGCAACGCTCCTGCACGAGTTGCCGTTCGATCGCGCCGATCGCCTCGTGGCGATCGGCGACCTCGACAAGGCAGCCAGCGGAGACTACGAGACGCCGCAAGACTTCCTCGACTGGCGCGTCCGGCAGGATGCGGTCGCGAACCTGGCGGCGTCGGCGTATGGCGGCCTCAGCCTGAAGAGGGAAGGCGCCGCGGCGCCGGAGACGCTCGTGAGCCTGCAGGTGACGAGCGGGTTCTTCGAGGTTCTGCACGTCTCGCCCATCATGGGTCGGACTTTCACGGTAGCCGACGAACGGCCGGACGGCCCTGGCGTGGCGGTGATCAGCTACGGGCTCTGGCAGCGTCGGTTCGGCGGACGGCCCGATGTCGTCGGGGCGTCGCTTCCAGGAGAGCTCCGGACGTTCGAGGTCGTCGGGGTCATGCCCCGCGGCTTCGAGTACCCGGTCGGCGACATCGACCCGACTGAGGTGTGGGTACCGGTCGTCTTCTCGGCCGCGGATCGTCAACGCGGGTCCTCGTACGGCCGCTTCCTTCAGGTCATCGGTCGTCTGCGCGACGGGGTCTCGATCGACATGGCGCGTGCCCGCCTCGCCGCAATCACCTCCGGCC
>Ga0070732_10000895_pt1 | contig 17042 bp, 15 predicted proteins | sample Coa_R1_5_FD_66449 | JGI IMG/M metagenome (GOLD analysis project Ga0070732, IMG submission 66449) | Surface soil microbial communities from Centralia Pennsylvania, which are recovering from an underground coalmine fire - Coalmine... | ecosystem: Environmental > Terrestrial > Soil > Unclassified ...
CGCCGGCACCGCCGGCCACGGACGCCGAGGGCGCCACCGACCTGCGCGCGGGGCTCACGCGCGCCGCCACCGAGGCGGACGACGAGGAGAGCACCACTGAGCTGCCGGCGCGACTGCGCCTGGAGAAGCTCGCGTGGCCGGCCGCAGTCGCCGTGGCCGCGTTGGCGTTGGTGGTACAGGTCGTCGATCACTACCGCGACCAGCTCGCCGCCAGTACCCGCTTCAACCGGCCGCTGACCGCCCTGTACGCCGCGCTCGGCGTGCATTTGGTGCCGCACTGGGACCTGCGTGCCTACGACGTGCGCCAGCTCGGCGCTGACGTGGGCCCGTCCGGCAGCATCACCGTGCGCGCCAGCATCAAGAACGCAGCGCAGCAGGCCCAGCCTCTGCCGCTGCTGCGCGTCACGCTGCAGGACCGCTTCGGCAATCGCATCGCCTCGCGCGATGTCGAGCCACGCGCCTACCTGCCGCGCTCCATTCCGGCCGCCTCGTTCCTGTCGGCCGGTCAGCGCATCGACGCGCAGATGGGATTCGTCGATCCGGGCGCCAGCGCGGTGGGTTTCGAGCTCGACGCCTGCCTGCCGGCCGGCGGCGGCGCGATCGCCTGCGCCAACGACACGGCCACGCGCTGAAGCTCCCGCCGTCCCATGCGCATCGGTCCGTACGAGCTGCCTTCTACCGTCGTGCTCGCTCCCATGGCGGGCGTTACTGACCGGCCGTTCCGCGTCCTGTGCCGCGGCTTCGGCGCGGGGCTGGCCGCCTCCGAGATGATCAGCGCCGATCCACGGCTGTGGAGCACCGCCAAGTCGCGCCTGCGCAGGGATCACGCGGGCGAGCCCGAGCCGCGCGTGGTGCAGCTGGCCGGCGCCGACCCGCAGGTGCTGGCGGAGGCGGCGCGTGCCAACGTGGCGCTCGGCGCACAGATCATCGACCTGAACATGGGCTGCCCGGCGAAGAAGGTGTGCGGCCGGCTGTGCGGCTCGGCGCTGCTCACCGACGAGGCGCTGGTGGCGCGCATCCTCGAAGCGGTCGTGAATGCGGTCGATGTGCCGGTAACTCTCAAGATCCGCACCGGCTGGGACCGCGCGCACCGGAACGGCGTGAACATTGCATGCATCGCCGCCGCGAGCGGCATTGCCGCGCTCGCCGTGCATGGCCGCACGCGCGCGGATTTTTATGCAGGTGCCGCCGAGTACGAGACCATTCGCGACATTAAGGCGCACGTGCGCATTCCGGTCTTCGCCAACGGCGACATCGATACGCCGCAAAAAGCCCGCGAGGTACTTGCTTTCACCGGCGCGGACGGAGTAATGATCGGCCGCGCGAGCCACGGCGCGCCATGGATCTTCCGTGCTGTCAACGCCCAGCTGAGCGAGAGAATTGCGACGCCGGCACTTTTGCGCGGCGACGTGCGTGATATCATCCTCGCGCATCTCGATTCCCTGTACGTCTTCTACGGCGAGGAGACCGGAGTCCGGATCGCGCGCAAACATCTCGGCTGGTACTGCGAGCAGCTGCTGGAGAGCCCGGCACAGGCACGCGGGGATCTGATGGGGGCCCAGAACACAGCCGCACAGTTCGCGCACGCGGTTAAATACTTGGAAGCATGGGTGAGCGGGGCTGCCGTGGCGGTCTGATGAATGGTTTTTCCCTGGGGGGTCACAATGACGGCCAAGAAGAAGACTCGAGCTCGCGAAGCCACCGCCGCCCGAGCCCACGGGCGGGAGCTGCCGCTGCGTAACCACGCCGAGCGCGCAGTCAGCGATTACTTCACGAGCCTCAACGGCCACCGGCCCGCCCACCTGTACGACCTGGTGCTGCGCGAGGTCGAGGAGCCGCTGTTCCGCGTCGTGCTCGACTACGCCCAGGGCAACCAGAGCCGCGCCGCGGGCATCCTCGGCATCAACCGCGGCACGCTGCGCAAGAAACTCAAGCAGTTCGGGCTTGCGGGGAGCTGAGCCCGAGGCCGCCGCTGCCGGCGTCCCCGAGGCCGCATCCATGCCGCAGCCGGTACGCCGCGCACTCCTGTCCGTTTCCGACAAGACCGGCCTGATCGAGCTGGCGCGCGGCCTGGCCGCGGCCGGCGTGGAGCTGCTGTCCACCGGCGGCACCGCCCGGGCGCTGTCCGCGGCCGGCGTCGCGGTGCGCGAGGTATCGAGCCATACCGGCTTCCCCGAGATCATGGACGGGCGCGTCAAGACACTGCACCCGAAGATCCACGGCGGACTGCTCGGCCGGCGCGGCACCGACGAAGCGGTGATGGCCGAGCATGGCATCGCGCCCATCGACCTCGTGGTGGTGAACCTGTACCCGTTCGCGGCCACGGTAGCGCGGCCGGGATGCAGTTACGGCGAGGCGGTGGAGAACATCGACATCGGCGGCCCTGCCATGCTGCGCGCGGCGGCCAAGAACCACGAGTCGGTGCTGGTGGTCGTCGACCCTGACGACTACGCGCTGGTGCTCGCCGCGCTCGCCGCCGGCGGCAGCGAGTTCGAGCTGCGCGCACGCCTTGCCACCAAGGCCTTCGCTCACACCGCCGCCTACGACACCATGGTGGCCGCCTACCTCAGCTCGCAGCACACGCTCGCCGCCGAGCCCTTTCCCGCCATCCTGCCACTGGTGTTCGAGAAGCTGCAGCAGCTGCGCTACGGCGAGAACCCGCACCAGCAGGCGGCGTTCTACCGCGACCCGGCGGCACACGGCGGCGGCGTCGCCCGTGCCCGCGTGCTGCAGGGCAAGGACCTGTCACTCAACAACGTCGCCGACGCCGACACCGCCATCGAGTGCGTGCGGCAGTTCGAGGGCTGCGCCTGCGTCATCGTCAAGCATGCCAACCCGTGCGGTGCGGCGCTCGGCGCCAGCCCGCTCGCGGCCTACGAGGCGGCCTACCGCACCGATCCGACCTCGGCCTTCGGCGGCATCATCGCCTTCAACCGCGAGCTCGATGCCGCCACCGCCGCGGCCATCACCGCGCGCCAGTTCGTCGAGGTGCTGGCCGCGCCCGCCGTGGCCGCGGCCGCCCTGCCCATCCTCGCGGCCAAGCCCAACGTGCGGGTGCTGGAGCTCGGCCGCCTGGCGGCGGAGTCGGGCTCGGCGCTCGAGCTGCGCAGCGTCACGGGCGGCCTGCTGGCGCAGGCGCGCGATCTCGAGGACCTGCCGCAGGGGGCGCTGCAGGTCGCCACGCGCCGGCAGCCGACCGAGGCGGAATGGGCCGACCTGCGCTTCGCCTGGCGCATCGCCAAGTTCGTCAAGTCGAACGCCATCGTGTACGCACGCGACGGCGCCACCCTCGGCGTGGGCGCCGGGCAGATGAGCCGCGTCTACTCGACGCGCATCGCCGCCATGAAGGCCGCCGACGCCGGGCTCAGCATCAAGGGCGCGGTCATGGCCTCGGACGCGTTCTTCCCGTTCCGCGACAATCTCGACCTCGCCGCCGAATTCGGCATCCGCGCCGTCATCCAGCCGGGCGGCAGCATCCGCGACGCCGAGGTGATCGCCGCGGCCGACCAGCACGACATGGCCATGGTGCTGACCACCATGCGCCACTTCCGCCACTAGCCATGAAGGTCCTGGTCGTCGGCGCCGGCGGCCGCGAGCACGCGCTGGCGTGGAAGTGCGCCGCGGCCGCGCGCGTCACCGAAGTGCTGGTGGCGCCCGGCAACGCCGGCACCGCCACCGAGCCCAAGGTACGCAACGTCGGCGTCGCAGCCGAGGACAGCGCCGCGCTGGTGCGCCTGGCGGCGGCCGAGCACGTCGACCTCACCATCATCGGGCCGGAGGCGCCGCTGGTGGCGGGCGTGGTGGACGCGTTCGCCGCAGCGGGGCTGCGCTGCTTCGGGCCGACGCGCGCCTGCGCGCAGCTCGAGGGCTCGAAGGCGTTCGCCAAGGAGTTCCTGCGCCGCCACGCCATCCCGACCGCGCGCTCGGCCACGTTCACCGCGGCCAGCTTCGATGCGGCGTGGGTGCGCGCCCAGCGTGCACCGCTGGTGGTCAAGGCGAGCGGGCTCGCCGCCGGCAAGGGCGTGGTCATCGCCGCTTCGGTCGAGGAAGCGCTCGCGAGCGCGCAGGCCATGTTCGCCGGACAGTTCGGCGCGGCCGGCCGCGAGGTGGTAGTCGAGGAATTCCTCGAGGGCGAAGAGGCGAGCTTCATCGTCATGGCCGACGGTGCGCACGTGCTGCCGCTCGCGACCTCGCAGGATCACAAGCGCCTGGGCGACGGCGACCAGGGCCCGAACACCGGCGGCATGGGCGCGTACTCGCCGGCGCCGGTGGTCACCCCGGCACTGCACGCGCGCATCATGCGCGAGGTGATCGAGCCGACCATACGCGGGCTCGCGGCCGACGGGCTGCCGTATACCGGCTTCCTGTATGCCGGCCTGATGATCGCCGCTGACGGCACGCCCAACGTGCTCGAGTACAACTGCCGGTTCGGCGACCCGGAGACGCAGCCGCTGCTGATGCGCCTGCGGTCCGATCTGACGCAGCTGTGCGAGGCGGCGCTGGCCGGCCGTCTCGACACGGTCCACGCCGAGTGGGACGAGCGCGCGGCGCTCGGCGTGGTCATGGCCGCCGCCGGCTATCCGGACCAGGTGCGCAGGGGCGACGTGATCGAGGGCCTGGCGCAGGCCGCGCGCCTGCCCGGCAAGGTGTTCCATGCCGGCACCGTGCTCGACGGCGACCGCGTGCTCACCAACGGCGGCCGCGTGCTGTGCGCGGTGGGCCTGGGGATCGACGTGGCTGCGGCGCAGCGCGAGGCCTACGCGCTCGCACGCACCGTGCACTGGCCGGGGCTGCAGTACCGGCATGACATCGGCCACCGGGCGCTGGCGCGGGAGCCGCGCGGCGGTGACTGAGCTCGACTTCGGCGCCGCCCACGTCATCGAGCTGGGGGTGGGGCCGGCGGATATCGACGCGTACGATCACGTCAACAACGCCGTCTACCTCACCTGGCTGGATCGCGCCGCCTGGTCACATTCCGCCGCGCTCGGCGTGCCGCTGGCGCAGTGCCTGCGGCTGCGGCGCGGCATGGCCGCGCAGCGCATCGAGATCGACTACCTGCGCGCGGCGCGCGCCGGCGACCGGGTGCGCGCCGCCACCTGGATCGTGAGCGCGGACGGGCGGCTGCGCGCCACGCGGCGCTTCCAGGTGCTGCGCAGCGCCGACGGCGCCACGCTCGCGCGCGCCCGCATCGACTACGTCTGCATCAATCTCGACACGGGCCGCGCGGCGCGCATGCCGGAGAGCTTCGCGCGCGCCTACGTGCCGACCGCCGCCGCGTGAGCGCGCGGGCCGCTCAGGCTGCGGCGGCCGGAGCCCGCCGCAGCCGTGGCGCTGAACGTCAGAACTGCGCCGTAACGGTGGCGAACAGGTAGCGCCCCATCGCGTCGTAGACACCCGGGAAGGTGTTGCCGTTGCAGTTCGCGCCGCCCGGGCTGCTCGTAGAGCAGTCCACCCCGACCACCAGCGGCGGAGCCTTGTCGGCGATGTTGTTGACACCCAGCTCCAGCCTGACGTTCTTGTAGACATTGAACGTGCCCGTCAGGTCGATGTAGTTGTAGGCCGGGATGTTCGCGAGCGGCGCGTACGGGGTCGCGGCCAGGAACAGGTTGCTGGTCGCCGACTCGGAACTGTTGGCACCGAAATAGCGCCAGCGGAGGTTGAGATCGAGCCCGTCCCAGGGCGTCGACCAGGTGGTGTTGAACACGTGGCGCCACTTGGGGTTGCCGCCACCGCAGGTCGCGCCGAACAGCGCGGTGCAGTCATAGGAGGGGCCGCCACTCAGTGGGGTGGTGATCAGGTCCTTCAGATGCGTGCCCTCGAGCGAGAACAGCAGTGAGCCGAACCCGGCCATGGCGAGGCGGTAGCTGGCCTTGAGGTCGATGCCCTGGGTCTTCAGCGAGCCCTGGTTCACGTTCGGATCGACGACGTAGCCGTTCTGGGTCCTCCACAGCGAGCCATTGGCGTCGCGATGGATGCTGGTGCAGAGCTGCCCGGAGGTGATGCAGTCGTTCAGGATGGCATCCCCGCCGATGGGGCCGATGCGGTTGTTGATCGTGATGTTGAAGTAGTCGAGCGACACCGTCAGGTTCGGCACCATCCGCGGCTGCAGCACCAGGCCCACCGTGTAAGTGTCGGCCACTTCGGGCTTGAGGGTCGCGGTGCCGCTGATCAGGCCGTTGTACTGGAAAGCCGGGTCCGGCTGGATGTGGCCGAACTCTGTTGGCGTCACCCCGGTGGCCTTGCACTGGTTGAACGTGACGCCGTTGGTCAGCACGCCGGAGCCGGGGAAGGTTTCGGGTGCGGCACACGGATCGTGCGCGCCGTCCAGCGCCACCGTCTGCGGGGTGAACAGCTCGCCGATGTTCGGCGCGCGCACGGCACGCTGATAGCTGCCGCGCAGGCGCACGTCGCGCACCGGCGCCCAGTCGAGACCAAGCTTGTAGGTATTGGTGTCAAAACCCAGAGAGTACTTGGAGTAGCGATAGCCGCCTTCCACCGCCAGGTCGTCGGCACCGGGGACATGGCTCGCGAGCGGCAGGCGCATCTCCGTGAATGCCTCGCGGACGGTGAAGCTGCCGGAGACCGGCGGCGTCGGGCCGCCGCTGCCGGCCGCCGAGCCCTGCTGCGACAATAAGTCCGGGAGGAAATTCGTGGACTCCTCACGCCACTCCGCGCCGACGTTCAGCTGCAAGCCCGAATCCGCGCTCGGAAGCTTGAGGCCGTACTTGCCCAGGTCACCCGTGACCGAGCCGTCCGCGACGTACTCCGTGACGGCCCCTGAGAGCAGCAGCGGGACGGTGAGAAACGCGAGCGCCTGGGGCGTCACCCCGTTTGCCTTCCACAGGTTCCACGGCACGCAGTTGGGATCGGCACCGAACCCGGTACCCTGGCCTACCAGCGGTCCGAGGCCTGCGGCATTGGTGGGGCCGCCGCACACCGGTCCACCCGTGCCCGGCAGCACGTTGAGCGACTCCTCGATGGCGCTGTTATTGAGGAAGTTCTCGTTGCCGTTCTGGTTGTCGACCTGGCCGTGCTGTGCGTACACGTTGTAGGTCCAGGCGTCCCCGAAGTCGCCCTTGACCCCGAGCACTTCGCGTGCCGAATCAGTGATGAAGGTGGCGATGCGATTGCCGCCCTCGACATTGCGGCGCCCGATATACATGTTGATGCCGGAATAGTTCACGCCGTTGAAGGTCTCAAACGGGTTGCCCTGCGCCGCCAGGTTAGCCGCGCTGCAGATGCTCGCCTTCTCCTGCGCGGTCAGCAGCGGGTTGGCACAGGGGATGAACGAGGCCGCGAAGAAGTCGCCGCTCGGGGCGATCTGGGCGGACTGCGTGTTGCGCATGTACATCACGTTCGCGTACACGTTGACGTGCGAATTCACGTCGTAGTTCACGAACGTGCCCGCAGTCCAGCGCTCGTTCGGCGTCTGGTAGAAGTTCAGCGGACCAAAGTTATAGAGATCGCCGGGTGACTGGAACGGCCGGAACTGGCCGGTCTTGCCGTCCACGGTATTGGTGAAGAGCGCGGCTCCGCCGGCGGCAGGATAAGCCTGGAAATAGCCGCCGGCGCCGTTCTTGGCGGACGTGCCGGAGCCCGAGCACGCCAGCTGCGTGTTGTGGTTGGTCGGCGAGAGCGAGCAAGCGCTGTAGTCGAACTTGCTCTGCAGCGCCGCGCCCTGGTTGTCGTAGGTGATGTAGGCGGTCGCGTTGCCCTTGTCGTCGGCAAAGTTCGAGCCCATGACCACCGACACGTTCTTGCCGAAGGCGGTATTGACGATGCCCGACGGCAAGGCATCGCCCACGCCACTGACCAGCGACGCCACCCCGTCCTGGTCGTCGTTGTGGTGCTCGTTGAAGTGGTAGCCGGCGGTGACCTTGACGCCCTGGAAGTGCGTGTTGAGGATGAAGTTCACCACGCCCGCGACCGCATCCGCGCCGTACACCGCGGAAGCACCGCCGGTGAGCACGTCGACGCGCTCGATCAGCGCGGCGGGAATCTGGTTGATGTCGGAAAAGTTGCGTCCGCCGACCGCTGAGCCGGGGCCCAGACGCAGACCGTCCACGAGCACCAGGGTGCGCTGCGGGCCCAGGCCGCGCAGGTTCACCACCGCCGTACCGTCCGCGCCGTTGGAGGTGGTGGAGTTCATGCCCGCGAACACCATGGGCAGGTTGTTGAGCACGTCTTCGACGCGGGTCAGCCCGGTCTGCTGCAGGTCCACCGCCGACACGCTGGTGATCGGACTGATGGAGGTCTCGTTGGGAGTCGACAGGCGCGACCCCGTCACCACGACTTCCTCGACCGGTGCCGGGGCAGCCGCCGGGGAAGGTGCCTCCTGCGCATGCAGCGCGGACATCCCCGCCGCGGTTGTGGCCGTCGCCAGTGCGAAGCGCACCGCCTGTTGCAAGCTGCGACTTTTCGCCATGTTCTAACTTCCTCTGAATTGTAAGTGTTGCGGAGTCGCTACATGACTCGCGGCTTAGTGGCGAGCTCCGCGGAGCTGCGCGTCGTTCGCGCGCGTCGGGAGATGCGGAAGATAGTTGCAACACACCCGCGCCCAAACGGATATGTGAGGACCCCGCCCGGCAGTGTGATGAGAGCGCTCGGGGCCGGGACGAACGGTGAGTGTGTGGGTGGCCGCGCGGAGCGATGTCGGCCTGGCGCCACCATCGCGGCGTGCGCGCTCAGGAGCGGAGTGCGGACTTACGAGGTAGGAACGCCCAGGCGGCTCAGCATTTCGCGACGACCGAGCTCGGTAACGCGCAGAGCGCGGCTGTCGAGGTGGGGCACGACCCACTTCCTCTTGCATGCGAGGGCGAGGAGCGCGGACCCGAGCGAGCCGCCGAGATGGTAGCGGCGTTCGGTCCAGTCCAGGCATCCGAAGGCGAAGCGCCGGCGCAGAGCGCGCGCCGCCGCAAGGTCGATCCCGAGCGCCGTAAATGCGCTCACCCCGTTCGGGCTGACCTCGTAGCTCTCATCGCAGGCGCCCGACTGGATCGCCAGCCACCCGAGCGCAGTAAAGCGCTCGCGCAGCGCCACGCCGACGCTGCCGGCGAGATGGTCGTAACAGGTACGCGCCAGTCGCAGATGCTCGGGTGCCTTGCTGACAAACGCTTCGCGCCGCGTGCCCGCCAGAGCACTCATCCGTTCCAGCAGCCCCGCGACGTCGGCGCCGCTCAGGCTGTAGTAGCGGTGCTTGCCCTGGCGGCACACGACGATCAGCCCGGCGGTCTCGAGGCGCCGCAGGTGTGCGCTGGCGGTCGAGGCACCCACGCCGGCCATGACGGCGAGCTCGGTGCCGGTGCGCGCGTGTCCGTCCAGCAGGCTCACCAGCATGCGCGCGCGGCTCGGATCGCCGATCACCCCGGCAATCGTCGAGATGGCGACGTCGGTGTCGAGTGCGGCATTCACAGTTTGACGCTAGGCGAAGCATGCAGGAATTACAAGCGTTACAAACTCTGCCGATGTAACCGTGTTCCCGAGATCGCTCGGCGTGCGCCGCTTGCAGATGCGCAGCGCAGGTGGTCTCAATTTTCGGTTACAAAACGGCCCTTGCGTGCCGTCGGCTCGGTGCTAGCCTCCCGTGTTACGGGAGCCGAGACATGGAGAAGCAGGTGACGGTTCCGAGAAGGATATTCGGGCGGTCCTGGACGGGCACGGTGGCGGGGACGCTCACGACGCCGATGCCCGCGCCTCGGCATCGCGGCGCTGCGCACGCGCGCCGGCCGCGGAGACTCCGATGAGACTGCTCATCGTCGACGATGAGCCGCTGGCGCGCGCTAATCTCGCCTTGCTGTGCGAGCTCAAGGACGGTGTCGCCGTGGTCGGCGAGGCCGATTCCGGCCGCGCGGCCATCACCGCCGCCGAGCAGCTGCATCCCGACGTGATTTTGCTCGATACGCAGCTGCCCGACATGACGGGCCTGGAAGTGCTGCGCGCGGCACGCCGCACCGCGGCGCCGCTCGGCATCATGGTGACGACGTACCCCGAACAGGCAGCGCCGCCCCTCGAGACCGGCGTCATCGACTGTCTCGTCAAGCCAATCCACATCGCGCGGTTTACCGAGTCGTTAGAGCGCGCGCGCCGCTGCTACCGCTCAAACGGGGCACCGGCGGAGCAGACACATCGGCCGCCGGATCAGGGCCGCAAGCTGCCGGAGGCAGCGGAGCCGGCAGCCGCAACGTCCGAGGCGCGGCCGCTGCTGTTGGTCGGCGAGCGTGAGCATCGGCTGTATGTGCTGAGGCCCGAACAGGTGCAGTTCGTCAAATCGCACGGCAACTACGTGAAGCTGCACGCCGGCAACACGGAATACATCAGCCGCGACTCGGTAAAGCACCTCGCGGAACTGCTGGCCGGCTCGGGTTTCCTGCGCATCGAGCGCTCGCTGTTGATCAACACGCAGTCGATCCTGTACGCGCAGCGCTCGGGCCGCGGCACCTACGCGTTCACCCTCGCCTGCGGGTCCTGCCTGTACTCGGGCCCGACGTACCGCGACGAGATACTGCGCGTCTTACCGCTGGCGAGCGCTGTGCCGGCACGCAGGTAGCGGCGGCGGCGACGCAGCTTCAGAAGCTGAACCGCAGGAACGCCTCCGGACCACTGATGCTCATGGCGAAGGCGCCCGGGAAGGTGCCGCCGCTGCGTGTCAGCGAGGTACGGATCGAGGAGTAGCCGAGGCCGAGCGCGAAGTTAGGGTTCAAGCGGTACTGCAGGTCTTCGTGAATGTCGGCGTACCAGCCATGGAAGCCGCTCAGATTGGCACGCAGGTACGCGCCGCGTGCGGTCACCGCCCAGCGATTGGAGATGCGCCACACCACGTCCAGCGGCAGCGCCGGGAACGGCGTCGCCGCGCTGACCTCCTCGCGCTCGTTCTGCGCCGGAACCTGGGCGATGGCATCCACCTGCAGGAAGTAGATACCGAGGCCCGTGCCGATCTCGAAGCGGCTGGTGTGCACCAAGGAGTAGGTGTAGGTGATGTCGAACTGCCGCCAGTCGAGCGAGCTCTGCACCACCTGGGCGGCGGCGAACGTCGAGTTGCCGAACACGACGTCGTTGGCGAGCGTCTGGTTGCCGGAGCGGTTGGACTCGAAGTAGTCGACGCGCAGCTTGCTGCGTTCGCGCAGCCGGAACATGAACTCCACGCGACCCATCTTCTGACGGTCGGGCAGGCCGAGGACATGCTCGGCGCTGACCGGGGTGCCCAGGGTGCCGGCGGGGGCGTTGCTCGGGTCGACGCGCAGGTTGGTGCGTAGCTGCGGGTCGTAGAACGCGGCGCGGATATAGAAGTGGTCGGTGAGCGGGCTGGCCGCCGGCAGCTTCTTCGGCGGTAGCGGCGCCCCCGACAGCGGATCGCGGTCGGCACGAGCCGGTAGCGCTTGGAGCGCGAGTAACACCGCGGCGGCCGCCAGCCAGATGCGCATGCTAACTCGGACTCCCTTGGCGCCTCGGGCGCGGGTGGTCGGATCTTACTGACCCGCACACCGGGTGTGCCAGCGTCGCCCGGTGGCGACGTGACGAGGTTCGCAACGCGGAAGCCGCGCGGTGCGCGCCAGGGCCGCGCCACGCTTGTCGAGGCATCGCAGCCGGCGTAGCGTTGCCTCACACAGCGGCCGGAGAGAGCGCATGGTTCATCAGGGGAGCTGCCACTGCGGCCGCATCGCCTACGAGGTCGAGGGCGATATCACCCAGGTGTTGCAGTGCAACTGCTCGCACTGCGCGCGCAAGGGCTTCCTGCTGTGGTTCGGACCGCGCGCGGCGCTGCAGCTGAAGACCCCGGAGGCGGCGCTCAGCCAGTACACCTTCAACCGGCACGCCATTCGCCACCAGTTCTGCGCGGTGTGCGGCTGCGCGCCGTTCGCCTTCGGCACGGACCCCAAGGGCGTCGACACGGTGGCGGTGAACGTCCGCTGTCTGACCGAGATCGACCCGGACAAACTCAACATCACGCACTACGACGGGCGCAGCAAGTAGCGCGCGCCCGGCGTGTAGCAGCGAGCCCTGCCCGTGTCGGCCGACGCCCGTGCCTGCTGGAGCCTGCCCGAGGCCTTCACGTTCGCGGGGCAGTCGGTGCGCTACGGTACGCTCGGAAGCGCGGCGCAGCCGCCCGTGGTGCTGCTGCACGGCACGCCGTTCTCCTCGGTCGTGTGGCGCCGGGTCGCTCCCTGGCTCACCACTCAGCGGCGGGTGTTTTACTTCGATCTGCTGGGATACGGCCGCTCCGAGATGCGCCCCGGCCAGGATGTCTCGCTCGCGGTCCAGGGCCGACTGTTCGCCGCGCTGCTGGAGCACTGGCGCCTGGTGCGACCTGACGTCGTCGCGCACGACTTCGGCGGCTGCACGGCGCTGCGGGCCCACCTGCTGCACGGCTGCGAATTCCGCTCGCTGACGCTCATCGATCCGGTGGCGCTCGCGCCCTGGGGCTCGCCGTTCGTGCGCCACGTGCGCGCCCACGAGGCCGCCTTCACCGGGCTGCCGCCCTACATCCATGCGGCACTGGTCCCGGCCTATATCGCCGGCGCCGCGCACCGCCCGCTCGATGCCGAGACCCTGCAGCTGTACGTCGCGCCGTGGCTGGGCGCGACCGGGCAGGCGGCGTTTTATCGGCAGATCGCGCAAATGGATCAGCGGTACACCGACGAGATCGAGCCGCACTACGGCGCGATGCGCTGCCCGGTGCAGATCCTGTGGGGCGAGGAGGACCGTTGGATCCCGCCGCAGCGCGGCCGCGAGCTGGCCGCGCGGATGACGGCGGCGACGCTGCGCCCGGTGCCGGGCGCAGGTCATCTGGTGCAGGAGGACGCACCGGAGGCGATCGTGGCCGCGCTGCTCGGCTTCCTGCCGCTTCCGGCCTAACCGGCGCGGCTCAGCGCTTCATCGCCTCGAAGAATTCTCCGTTCGACTTGGTGTCCTTCATCTTGTCGAGCAGGAACTCGATCGCCGCCAGCTCGTCCATGGGGTGCAGGAGCTTGCGCAGGATCCACATCTTGGCGAGCTCGCCCTGGTCGGTGATCAGCTCTTCCTTGCGGGTGCCGGAACGGTTGATGTTGACCGCCGGGAACACGCGCTTCTCGGAGATGCGCCGGTCGAGATGGATCTCGCTGTTGCCGGTGCCCTTGAACTCCTCGTAGATGACGTCGTCCATCTTCGAGCCGGTGTCGATGAGTGCCGTGGCGAGGATGGTCAGGCTGCCGCCCTCCTCGATGTTGCGCGCCGCGCCGAAGAAGCGCTTGGGGCGCTGCAGGGCGTTGGCGTCGACACCGCCGGTGAGCACCTTGCCCGAGGACGGCACCACGGTGTTGTAGGCGCGTGCCAGACGGGTGATGGAGTCGAGCAGGATCACCACGTCCTTCTTGTGCTCGACCAGGCGCTTGGCCTTCTCGATCACCATCTCGGCCACCTGCACGTGGCGCGCGGCGGGCTCGTCGAAGGTGCTGGACACCACCTCGCCCTTCACCGTGCGCTGCATCTCGGTGACCTCCTCGGGCCGCTCGTCGATGAGCAGCACGATCAGGTACACCTCGGGATGGTTGGAGGTGATGGCGGTGGCGATGTTCTGCAGCAGCATCGTCTTGCCGGCCTTGGGCGGGGAGACGATCAGGCCGCGCTGCCCCTTGCCGATCGGCGCCACCAGGTCGATGGTGCGCGCGGTCAGGTCCTCGGTGGAGCCGTTGCCGCGTTCCAGTTTCAGACGCTTGGTGGGATGGAACGGCGTCAGGTTCTCGAACAGTACCTTGTTGCGCGAGCTGTCCGGGGAGTCGAAGTTGATCTCGCCCACCTTCAGCAGCGCGAAGTAGCGCTCGCCGTCCTTGGGCGGACGGATCAGGCCCGAAATCGTGTCGCCGGTGCGCAGGTTGAAGCGCCGGATCTGGCTCGGACTCACATAGATGTCATCGGGGCCGGCCAGGTACGAGCCGTCCGCCGAGCGCAGGAAGCCGAAACCGTCCTGCAGGATCTCGAGCACGCCGTCGCCGTAGATGTTCTCGCCGTTGCGGGCGTGCGCCTTGAGGATCGAGAAGATGATGTCCTGCTTGCGCGAGCGCGCCAGGTTCTCGAGCCCCATGGACTCGGCCATCTTCACCAGTTCGTGGATCGGCTTGGCCTTCAGCTCGGTGAGGTTCATCGAGCTGCGCGACTGCGTCAGCTCCGCCGGGCTTATGATTTCGGAGTCGTCGGCGTCGAACGGCTCCGGGTCGTGCATCATCTCATCGGGTCGGCCGCCGCCGTTGTTGCCGCGGTTGCCATCACGATTGCCGTGGCGCGGGCCTTTGTTGGGCCGGTTGCGGCCCTGATTACCGAGGTAGCCTCTCACAGGTTGCTATCCAGGAAGGCCGAGAGTTGTGATTTGGACACGGCGCCGACCTTCTGTGCTTCCACCGTGCCATTCTTGAATAGGATCAGTGTGGGAATGCCGCGGATTCCGAACTTGGGCGGCGTCTGCGGATTCTTGTCGATGTCGATCTTCGCGACCTTGACACGGTCGCCGTACTCGCTGGCGATCTCATCGAGGATCGGGGCGATCATCTTGCAGGGACCGCACCATTCGGCCCAGAAATCCAGCAAGACCGGCTTGTCGGACTTGAGGACATCCTGGGTGAAAGTGGCGTCCGTGGTATGCACGATGTGCGGGCTACTCACGCGGTTCAACCTCCGTCAATGCAGAGCGTGAAGGGGCGATTGGACTTGAAGGGAATCCGAAGCGGGTCGGCACGGATGCGCGAAAAGCGGTGCCCGAGGCTCCCGATAAACGGTTACACTAAAACTTAAGTGTTGAGTATGAGTCCAAAAGGGATTAAGGAACTGGGTAAGGCAGGTAGGGACCTAAAGGTCCGCTGTCTGAGACACTTTGTAGCGCTTCCGGGGCCGTTTTTCAAGTCGGCGCATCCCTTTTTCCAATAACACTTCAGTACCGTTTTGATGACCGATCCAAGCTCTGCTCCCGTCACCTTCGCCTCTTTCGGCCTGGCCCCGCAGGTAATGGATGGCATACGCCAGGCCGGATTCGTCACCTGCACTCCCATCCAGGCGCAGACACTGCCGATCGCGCTGGCTGGGCGCGACGTCGCCGGGCAGGCGCAGACCGGCACCGGCAAGACCGCCGCGTTCCTGGTGGCCATGTATCACTCCCTGCTGACGCGGCCCGCGAGCGCGCAGCGCCAGCCGACCTCGGTGCGCGCGCTGATCGTCGCGCCGACCCGCGAGCTCGCGGTGCAGATTCATCACGATGCACTCACCCTCGGCGCGCACACCGGGCTGCGGCAGCTGGTGGTGTTTGGCGGAATCGACTACGAGAAGCAGCGTACCCAGCTCGCCGCCGGCTGCGAAGTGCTGATCGGCACGCCCGGGCGGCTGATCGACTACTTCAAGCAGCACGTGTTCGACCTCAGGCACGCGCAGGTGCTGGTGCTCGACGAGGCCGACCGCATGTTCGACCTCGGCTTCATCGCCGACATCCGCTACATCCTGCGCCGCCTGCCGCATCCGGAGCGGCGCCAGTCGATGCTGTTCTCCGCGACGCTGTCGCAGCGCGTGCTCGAGCTCGCCTACGAGCACATGAACAATCCCGAGCTGGTGCGCATCGAACCGGACAAGATGACGGTCGACCAGGTGCGTCAGCTCATGTACTACCCCTCGATGGAGGAGAAGGTGCCGCTGCTGATCGGGCTGCTGCACCAGAGCGAGGCCGTGCGCACCATGGTGTTCGTCAACACCAAGCGCACCGCCGAGCGGCTCGAGGCGACCCTCAAGGCCAATGGCTTCGAGGCCCAGGCGCTGTCGGGCGACGTGCCGCAGAACAAGCGCCTGCGCTTCCTGCGCGATTTCCACGACGGCAAGCTCGCCGTGCTGATCGCCACCGACGTCGCCTCGCGCGGCCTGCACATCCCCGACGTCAGCCACGTGTTCAATTTCGATCTGCCGCAGGACGCCGCCGATTACGTGCACCGCATCGGCCGCACCGCGCGCGCCGGCGCCGAGGGCGATGCCATCAGCTTCGCCTGCGAGGAATATGCCGTGTCGCTGCCCGACATCGAGAGTTATGTCGGCCACAAGATCCCCTTTTCCCCGATCGCGCCCGAGCTGCTCGCCCAGGGGGTGGTGACGGCGGCACCCATCCACCGCCACCGTCCGCTGCATGCCGGGGGCCGCCGCCACGGTGGTGGTGGCGGCGGCGGGCGTGAGCGCAAGGGGCCACCGCGCCAGGGGCGCTCGCAGCGCGGCCGCGGGCGCTGAGCACGCCGCGGGCGGCGCCCCCGCCGCCCTCGCACTTGCCGCCCCGCTCGGCTAAGCTCTGGTTATTTGGTGGCGGCCGCCAACAGCCCCAGGCCGCGCAATGCCCGGTCGCGCACGATCATGGGCCAGGTCCGCATGGCGGAAATCGAAGACAACGTCGACCGCGAACTGTTCCGCAACGTCGAAAAGCTGCGCCAGTTGCGTATCGAGCACCGTGACCTGGACGAGGTCATCTCGCGCCTGTCGCTCGACCTGCACGTCGATCAGCTGCAGCTCAAGCGCCTCAAGAAGCGCAAGCTGCTGCTGAAGGACCAGATCGCCCGCCTCGAGAGCCAGCTGATCCCGGACCTGAACGCCTGATGGACAGCGCCGACAGCGCCCTGAAGAGCGCCCTGCTGACGCTGACCTCGCCGCAGGTGCTGGCCGCCCTGCTCGCCATCATCGGCGCCACGCTGGTGGCCCTCGTGGTGGCGCGCGCGCTGCGGGCGCGGCGCATGCGCGACGCCGCCGCCGACCTGCCGTTGCCCGCGCACTGGCTGGATCACGCCCTGGAGGGCGCGGTGCTGCTGGCGCCGATCCTCGCCGCGCTGGTGACGCTGCTGGCCGCGCACGCGGTGATCGCCGCGCTCGCGGTGTCGACCGCGGTGGTCGACGCGGCGGTGCGGCTGGTTGCCGTGCTGGCGCTGCTGCGCCTCGGCGTGTTCGTACTCGGCCTGCTGCTCGGGCCCGGCTCGTGGGTGCGGGCGCGCGGCGCCCGCATCACGCTGATCCTGTGGGTAGTGGCCGGGGTGGCCATGCTCGGCTGGCTCGACCTG
>Ga0070732_10000896_pt1 | contig 17040 bp, 15 predicted proteins | sample Coa_R1_5_FD_66449 | JGI IMG/M metagenome (GOLD analysis project Ga0070732, IMG submission 66449) | Surface soil microbial communities from Centralia Pennsylvania, which are recovering from an underground coalmine fire - Coalmine... | ecosystem: Environmental > Terrestrial > Soil > Unclassified ...
GAAGGTTCGGCTTTTCGGGGCTGCTCGCGCTCGGCATCGCCGTCGCGACGCCGGCCGCGGCGCAGCAGAGCCCGACCGCGGTGGGCTCCGAAGTGCACGAGTTCGAGCGCGCGGCGAGCCCGGCGCTCGGCGACGACGTGCTTTATTCGCTCTATCTACCACCCGGCTACGCCACCGGCGATCGCCGCTATCCCGTGCTTTATTTGCTGCACGGCAAGGACGGCAATCACCTGGAGTGGCTCGAGAAAAGCCACCTCCGCGAGACCCTCGATCGGCTGATCGCGGCGCACAAGGTGGCGCCGATGATCGTGGTCATGCCGGACGCCGGCAACTCCTGGTACGTCAATTCCCAGGCGATCGGCGGGCCCGGCGACTATGCGAAAGCGGTCTCGGTCGATCTGGTCGATGCCGTGGACAAGCGATTCCGCACGCGAAACGAACCGCGCTTTCGCGCCATCGGCGGCCTTTCCATGGGCGGCTACGGCGCGCTGCGTCTCGCTTTTCAGCAGCCGTTCCGGTTCGGTGCGGTCGTCGCGTTCAGCCCGGCGCTATGGGCCCAGCTGACGCCGGACACCCGGATCGGCGAGAGCGCCGAGCGCACGTTCGACGGAGCGTTCGGCGAACCCATCGATCCCCACAGCGTCATCGCCAAGAGTCCGCTGTCGATGATCGATGCGCTTGCCGCCGCACCCCATCCGCCGCCGGTTTTCCTGACTGTCGGGGATCAGGACCAGTACAAGCTCTACCTCGACACCTTCGAACTGTTCCGCCGCATGCGCGCGAAGGGACTCTCGGTCGAGATGCGCATGACCGGCGGCGATCACGATTGGCCAACCTGGGCTGCAGCGTTGCCACACGCGCTCATGTTCCTCGACGCGCAATTTAAGCTCGGCGACCGCACCGCGAGCCGCTGAGTTCTATTTCGCGCCGACGGCCAACCCCACGGGGCAAGTAACGCCGGTGCCGCCGAGGCCGCAATACCCGCCGGGATTCTTGGCGAGATATTGCTGGTGATAGTCTTCGGCGTAGTAGAACTCCTCGAGCGGGCGGATTTCGGTGGTGATCGCGCCGTGGCCGGATTTGCTGAGCGCCTGCTGGAACCGGTCGCGCGAGGCTTCCGCCGCGCGTTGCTGCGCCGCCGAGGTCGTGTAGATCGCCGAGCGGTACTGCGTACCCACGTCGTTTCCCTGGCGCATGCCCTGGGTCGGATCGTGACCTTCCCAGAACACCTTGAGCAGGGTCTCGTAGCTCACGCGCTTCGGATCGAACGCGACCAGCACGGCCTCGGTGTGACCGGTGCGACCACCGCAGGTTTCCTCATAGGTCGGGTTGGGCGTGATGCCGCCAGCGTAGCCCACCGCCGTGGTGTAGACGCCTTGTGTCTGCCAGAACAGCCGCTCGGCGCCCCAGAAGCAGCCAAGACCGAAGACCGCCGTCTCGATGCCGGCCGGAAAGGGCGGCTTCAGCGGAGCTCCATTGACCCAATGCTTCGGCGGAACCGGCATCGGCGTGTTGCGGCCGGGAAGTGCCTCCGCTCGCGTCGGGAGAGTGAGTTTCTTTGCGGTGAACCACATGGGGTCGGGCTCCTTCAGGGATCGGCTTCTCTAAAGTAGGCACTGCAGTGGCGCTCTGGTAGGTGCCTCAGGCAAACGCGGGCGGCGGCGTGAAGGCGTAGTATTCCTGCTCCAGAAGCCGCGCGAATTCGATGCAGGTTCGGTCGCCGTATTGCGGACCCACGATCTGCACGCCCACGGGCAGTCCGGCCGGCGTGTTGCCGATGGGTGCCACTGTCGACGGCAGGTTGAAGGCACAGGAGTAACCGGCCCAGAACAGCTGGTCGGTAGTGGGGACATGCTTGCCGTTGACGACGATTTTGCGCTCGTGCCGCTCGCCCTGCTGATCGTGCGGCACCGCGGCGGAAGCCGCGGCCGGGCAGAGCAGCAGGTCGTATTCGCCGAAGAACTCTGCCCATTTGAGGCGCATCCGATGCCGCTCTTCGTTGAGGCCGAGCCAGTCGCGATGCGGCAACACGTTCGCCCGCACCATCTGCGCGAAGTAACTCTGATCCTCGGGATCGAGCCCACGCGCCGCTTCCTGGTTCTTGCGGAATGCCTCATCCGACTGCCGTCCGGATGTGGCGGCTCTGAGGAGGGCAATAAAGACGCGGTGTGCGGCGGCGGTATCGATATCGGGACGCGCTCGTTCGTCGACCTTGACCCGCTTCCCGCGCAGGAAATCGGCGAGCGCCCGCAAGCGTTCCTGCACCGCATGGTCCACCTCGGACTCGCGCGCGTCCAGCATGAGCGCGACCTTGTATTGCCGCAGCGCGGTTTTCTTCGGAGCCGGCAGGGCCAAGCGATAGCCCGCGCCGTCGATCTCATCGGGCCCCGCCATGATCGAGAGCGCGAGCACCAAGTCATCCGCGCTCCGCGCGAGCGGTCCGATGACGGAGATATCCGATGCCGCCACTCGTCCCGGGAGCGCGTGTCCGCGCGGAGGGCAGAGGCCATAGGTGGGCTTGTGCCCGTAGACGCCGCAGTAATGCGCGGGGTTGCGGATCGAGGCGCCGATGTCGCTGCCGGCTTCGAGGCCGGTCAAGCCCGCCGCAAGCGCCGCCGCCGAACCCCCCGACGAGCCGCCGGGCGAGCGCGCGGTGTCCCAAGGGTTGTTGGTGGTGCCGTAGACCGCGTTGTAGCTTTGCCAATCCGCCAGCATCAGCGGCACGTTGGTCTTGCCGAAGAGCGTGACGCCGGCGTTGCGCAGCCGCGTCACCGCGAGCGCGTCGCGTTGCGGAAAGTTCTCGCGCAGCTCTGGCGAGCCCCAGGTGGTCGGCATCCCCACCACGTCGTAGGATTCCTTGAACGTCATCGGCACGCCGTGCAGCGGACCCCAGACCTCGCCCTTGGCCAAAGCTCGGTCGGCGGCGCGCGCCCGCTTGCGCGCGGCCGGGAGGTCGGTGGCGATGATGGCGTTGAGCGCGGGATTGTGCCGTTCGACCCGCTTGAGGAAATGCTCCAACACTTCCAAGCAGCCGATCTTGCGCCGCCGCAGCGCTGCCGCCAGGCGCTTCGCCGACCAGAAATGAATGTCGTTCATCGGATTTCCCCGCGCTCCCGTGGACGGCCTTGACGGCGCGGATCATACTCTAAATTCCTATCCGGCAAGCGGGCATCGCCATGACGAAACCGCAGGTGGCGCGATTGGAAACGCATCACGGCGACATCACCAAGCTCGCGGTCGACGCCATCGTCAATGCCGCCAACACGTCGCTGCTGGGCGGCGGCGGGGTCGACGGTGCCATTCATCGTGCCGCGGGTCCCGAACTGTTGGCCGAGTGCCGGCGCGTCGGCGGCTGTCCCACCGGCGAGGCGCGCATTACCCGTGGCTATCGCCTATCGGCGCGGTGGGTGATCCATGCCGTGGGTCCGGTCTGGCAGGGCGGGCGGCAGGGGGAGGATGCCTTGCTCGCATCCTGCTATCGAAATTCTCTGGCGCTGGCGGTGGAACACGGCATCGCCAGCATCGCCTTTCCGGCGATTTCCACCGGGGTCTACCGCTTTCCTCCCGATCGTGCCGCGGAGATCGCGGTCAGGACCACGCGCGAGCACTTGGCTCCATCGATCGCTCAGGTGATATTCTGCTGTTTCGACGAGACGACGCTCGCACACTACCGCCGCGCACTTCGACCCGAGGGTGGTCCTTAGTCGATCCGCTTGCCGTCCAGCTCCTTGGCTGACTTCTCGGCTTCGCGCGCGGACCGTTCGCGCTCGTCCTTGCGCCGGCCGAACCGCAGGCGATTTTTTGCCGCGTGCTGTTCGGCGGCGGCGCGGGCCTGGTTCTTGCGATAGCGGTTCAGATTGATCAGCTCGCCCATGGCTGTGCCCGTTTTCCGTCGGTACCCATCTTGTGCCATGGTACTCTATTCTGGGCGATGCGCCATGGGGCGCGCCGATTGGGCAATCCCTGGGCTACCGGAGTGAACGGATGCGCAAGGCCGCGATCGCGCTCGCGGTAGGGTCGGTGCTGGTGCTGGGCTTGCTCGCCATCGGGCCGAAGCTCGTCGATCTCGATCGCTATCGCCCACAGGTGGCGGAGCGCATCTCAGAGATGCTGGGGCGGCGGGTGACCCTGGCGGGGCCCGTCGATCTCTCGCTATTGCCCAATCCGCATGTGGCCGCGCACGACGTGCGGGTCACGAGCGAGCCCGGCGCCGAGACGTCGGAATCGATGCAGGTGCGCGAAGTCGATGCGCAACTCGCGCTCTGGCCGCTTATTCTCGGGCGTCTCGACGTCACCAGCGCGAGACTCATTCAGCCCGTCGTCACGATCGACACGCGGCCGCGCGGCAACGGGGCCGGTCAGGCAGTACCGTCCGGCGACGGGGCGGCTCATGGCTCGATCTTCGATTCCCGTGCCGGCATCGCGCTCGGCTCGCGCAGCAACGTGCGGATCGCCGAGATCGCCGTCGAAGGCGGCACTCTCATCTTTCACAGGGGAGGCCTGCAGGAAGCAGCCGAGCACGTCAATATGCGGGTCAGCGGCGATTTGCTCTCTGGGCCTTTGCAGCTCGAGGGGAGCTTCACGACCCAGGGAGCAACACTCTCGATCCGCGCCGACATCGAGCGGTTCGATCAGGAGCGCATGCCGGTCTTCCTGAGGCTCGCAGCCGCCGGCGTTGGCAGCGCCGAGCTCACCGGAGATCTCGTGCGCGCGAGCGACGGACCGCAGCTCAAGGGCAAGCTGGTGCTGACCGGCGCCGATTTCGGAGCGCTCGCGACATTGGCCGGAATGGGGCCGGTCCCGCCGATGTTGCGGCGGCCACTCCAGCTCAGCAGCGTTATCACGGCGAGCACGCGGGCGGTGGCGTTTGACGGGCTGACGCTGGATCTCGGCGACATCCACGGCGTCGGTGCGATGGAGGCGAAGTTCGGCTCTCCGTTCGCTCTGGCGCTGCGCTTTCGGATGAATGCATTCGATCTCGATCGCTTTCTCGCGGAACGGACCCAAGGCACGCGCCCGCCGGCGCCGACGCCGGAGCAGGACCAGGTGGCGCTGCCCCGGCAGCTCGGCCATGGCGATGCCCTGCATTACTCGTTTCCGCCCGATCTCTCCCTTCATGTCGATTTCGGTGTGGATGCCGTGCTCTGGCGCCAAGGCGTCGTGCGACAGTTGAAGCTCACGGCGGCGCTCGAGGACGGGCGGCTCTCCGTCGCGCACCTGGGCGCGCAGTTGCCGGGCGGCTCCGATTTCGCGGTCAGCGGCACCGTCGAGACCATCGCGGGACTGCCGCGCTTTTCGGGTGCCATCAACGGCAGTGCCGACAATTTGCGCGATCTGCTTCGGTGGAGCGGGATTACCGTTGCCGGCGTGCCGCCGGACCGATTGCGCGGCGCGAAGCTTGCCTCGACCCTCGAGGCGGAGGCCAACACCATCGAGGTGCGTTCGATCGATATGGTGCTCGATGCCGCTCACTTGAGCGGCGCGGCGACGATCGTGCTGCGCGATCGCGTGGCGATCGGCGCGCGTCTCACCATCGACCAGCTCAACCTCGACGCCTATTTCCGCAATGTGGAAGGGACGGCCGGAGCCGATGCCGCCGGCGCGAACGCCCGGCAGCCGACGGCCGGTACCATTCAGGTCACGGTTCCCGGCGTCCTCTCGCAGGCGCTCATGAGCGTCGATGCCAACCTGGACGCCAGCGTGGACACGCTGATCTGGCAGGGCGAGCCGATTCACGCGCTGCGGTTTGCCGGCACTTTGCAGAACCGCGACCTCACCATCCGCGAGCTGAGCGTCGGCGATCTCGGCGGCGCGTCGGGCAAGCTCAGCGGCTATGTGCAGGCACTCGGCAGCGCCGAACCGCAAAGCGAAGTCGCCCTCGATCTGCACGGGCCGGAGTTCGGACGGGTCCTTCGACTGGTTGCTCCCAAGATCGCCCGCGCCGACACCTTCGGCGAATTCTCCCTCGGCCTCGAGCTCAAGCGCGAACTCGGCCGCCTCACGATCGACGGTGATCTCGACGCCATGGGCGGCAAGTTGCATCTCGCCGGGAGCGCGCCGCGCGCCGATACCTGGGACATGACGCTGAGCCTGCAGCATCCGAGCTTCAACCGGCTGGTGCGGCTGGTGCTGCCCAACTACCGGCCGCAGGGCGGCGAGCTGGGCGCGGTGCGCCTCGATGCCGGGCTCGAATGGGGCCCTGCGCGGGTCGAATTGAGCGATATCGCACTGCGGATCGCCGACATGAGTGTCGCCGGCAACCTGCATGTCGATATCGGCTCGCCGCCGGTGCTGATCGGGAATTTGTTGCTGGGAGATTTGGCGCTGGATCGCTTCCTCCCGGCGCGGCTGGCGGCTTCGCTCGTTCCAAGTGCTCCCGGCGTGATGCTGGCGCAGAATGGAAGCGGCATTCCTCGCATCGTGGTCGAGCGCTGGTCGCATTCTCCGTTCGATCTGGGCTTTATGAAGCTGCTCGACGCGCAGCTCACGCTCGGTGGCCGCAGTCTTGCCTGGGGGCGTTGGCGCCTGGGAACGCCGCGCGCGAAGCTCAACTTGAGGAACGCGACGCTCCAAGTGACGGAGCTGAGCGGCGAGCTGTTCGGTGGAACGCTCGTGGCCAGCGCGACGGTGAACGCCGAGGACACGCCGGCGCTCGATTTGAAGCTGCAGCTCAATCAAGCGGACTTCGCGCAGGTGTTGAGCCGCTCGGGTTCGAGCCGCATCCACGGCAAGCTCGATCTGCAGTCGATCCTGCACCTGACCGGCAGCAGCCCCGCCGATCTCGTCGCTCATGCGAGCGGCACGGCCCAGCTGCACGGCCAAGACGGCAGCATCGAGGGCATCAATCTGCCCGCCATCGACCAGCGCATCGCCGCGATCAAGGGGTTGGGCGATCTCGGCGGTCTATTGCGCGCAGGCTCTACCGGCGATACCGGCTTCTCGCAGCTCGACGGCGATTTCACCATCAAGGACGGTGTCGCGCATAGCGACGACCTGCATCTCGTCGCCGATGGCGGCGAGGGAACCGGCACGCTCACTCTTGACCTGCTGGGTTGGGCGCTCACGAGCCGCAATCAGATTCGCCTGACCGGGATTCCCGACGCGCCGCCGCTCGGCCTCAATCTCCAGGGGCCGCTCGATCAGCCCAATTGGAGTCTCGATATCGCCGCGCTCTCGAAGGTGCTGGGTGAGCGTCTCCTCGATCACGCGCTGCAACCCGGCTCCGATCAAAGCAGTGCTGCGGGGCAGCCGTCCGATCCCGCTTCCTCGCCACCGCCCCAACGCCTGAAGCCGAAAGACATCCTGCGCAATCTCTTGCGGCGCGGTCAGGCGGAATAGAGCTGTTTCCGGCGATCACGCGGGGTCGGGCGTGACGCCAGGCCGAAGCTCGCCCTGCTGATAGCATCGCAGCACGAAGACGCGGAGCGCGCTCGAGAGATTGCCGCGTCGCCCGGTATCGATGCTGCCGATGAGACGGTTCAGCGATATGCCGCGCTGCCGCGCCACCGCGCGCAGCGCCGCCCAGAACTCGGCTTCGAGCGAAAGGCTGGTCGAGTGACCGGCGATCCTGACGGAGCGCTTCGAGATGGCTCCCGCAGCATGCTCCGCCATCAGTCCGGCTCCAGCATCGCTTCCGGCCGAACCCAGCGATCGAACTCCGCCTCCGTGACATATCCGAGCGCGACCGCCGCCTCTCTCAGCGTGAGATTCTCGCGGTTCGCTTTCTTGGCGACCTCGGCCGCCCGGTCGTAGCCGATATGCGGAGTGAGCGCCGTTACCAGCATCATCGAGCGGTGCAGCAATTCGTCGATGCGGAGGCTGTTCGCTTCGATCCCGGCGATGCACCGGTCGGCAAAGCTCCTGCAGGCATCCGCCAGCAGCTCGATCGATTGCAAGAGATTGCGGATGATGACGGGCTTGAAAACGTTGAGCTCGAGATGACCTTGCGATCCGGCGACGGTGATCGCGACGTGGTTCCCCATCACCTGCGCCGCGACCATGGTGAGCGCTTCGGCCTGGGTCGGGTTGACCTTGCCCGGCATGATCGAGGAGCCCGGCTCGTTCTCCGGCAGCGCCAGCTCGCCGAGGCCGCAGCGCGGTCCCGAGCCCAACAAGCGGATGTCGTTGGCGATCTTCATCGCCGATACCGCGATCACGTTGAGGGCGCCCGAAAGCTCGACCAGCGCATCATGCGCGGCCAGCGCCTCGAACTTGTTCGCGGCGGAACTGAACGGCAGTCGGGTGATGGCGGCCACCTCGGCCGCGAAGCGCTCGGCAAATCCCTTGGGCGCGTTGAGTCCGGTGCCGACGGCCGTGCCGCCCTGTGCCAGCGGATAGAGACGGGGGAGGCAGGCGCGCACGCGCTCGACGGCGAATTCGATCTGCGCGGCATAGGCGCCGAATTCCTGACCGAGCGTGAGCGGTGTCGCATCCTGCAGGTGCGTGCGGCCGATCTTGATGATGCCCGCGAAGGTCGTCGATTTTGTCGCGAGCGCCCCGTGCAGGTGCTGGAGCGCGGGGACGAGACGCCGGTCGATCTCGAGCACGGCCGCGATGTGCATAGCGGTCGGGAAGCTGTCGTTCGAGGATTGGCTCATATTGACGTGGTCGTTGGGATGAACCGGCTTCTTCGAGCCCAGGACGCCGCCCAAGAGTTCGATCGCCCGATTGGCGATCACCTCGTTGACGTTCATGTTGGTCTGCGTGCCGGATCCCGTCTGCCAGACCACCAGCGGGAAATGCTCGTCGAGGCGGCCCGCGATCACTTCGTCGGCGGCGGCGTCGATCGCGCGTGCGATCCTCGCCTCCAGTCTGCCCATGGCTTCGTTCACGTGCGCCGCCGCTTTCTTCTGGATGCCGAAGGCGTGGATCAGTGCCGCCGGCATTCGCTCCGACCCGATCGGAAAATTCTGGCGAGAGCGTTCGGTCTGCGCGCCCCAATAGCGATCGGCCGGCACCTCGACCGCGCCCATGCTGTCCTTCTCGGTGCGGGTGCCGGTTTGCGCGGACATGGATAGCCTCCTGCCGAAGGGATTGGCCTCCTATGATATGGGTACGAACCGATGCTCGCACCCTCCCACGCCCCTGCCCGCGAAAGCACCCATGGAGCAGTTTCTCTCGGATCCAATGCCATTCGACACCGTCATGCGCGGGTTTGTCCCGCGCATCCACGTCTTGCTTTCGCGCGGTGAAAGTCGTGGATGGCCGGGTCTCGGCCTCGGCCGGCCCGGCCATGACGTATCACGGAGGCGAGTGGAGGTCGGTCAAACCGAGCAAATCAGAACGTGATCAGCCGCCAGATGCGGAGGGCGAGCAAGCTTCGCCGATGATGCGCCAGCTCGATGAAATGCGTGCGCTGCTCCGGCGTGAGCTTGGTGAAGAATGCCGCCAAGGCAGTGCCCACCTGGAGCTGGAACTGGCGCCGGTTGTCGACGATCTGGCCGAAAAGCCGGGTCACCGTGTCCTGGTCCGGCTGGGGCTTGGCGAGTTCGGTCATGACCTGCGCCGCGAGTTCCGCGTTGGCGGCGCGCAGCGACTGCCCCTTGAGGCGAAGGACCTGGATCATCTCGCGAAAGCTCAGACGCTGATCCGGCGTGAGTTTGAGGTCGCCGGCGAGCGCCGCCACCCGCTGCTGCGGGCTCATCCACTCTCCCGTCGCGAACTTGGTGTAGACGAAGCCACCGATGAAGCAGAGGTTCAGCGTGACCGAGAGCGCTAGCAGGAGACCGAGGACCCAACGCTTGCGCGGTCGCTCCGGCGCCCCCGACGGGGCGAGGCTCATATATTCGACTCCTCGCCCGGATCAGCAAACAGCGACATCGGCGGACCAACCAGGTCCTGATCCGTGGTGGCCTGCGTCTGCAAATCGCCGCCCATGAAGCTCCCATAGGCATCGCTGCCGAGGACGAACCCCACGAAGCCGGTGGCCGCGATGCTGGCCGCCATGCCTCCCCAGGCCAGCATGAGCCTCAAGCCCGAGACCCGACGGCGCGGCCGTTCGAACGGGATCACCTGCGCCTTGCGGTCCGACACCAGGCGGAGTGCCCGCTCGATGACCTCTGCCGCGGCCGTCTCGGACCGGTCCGGCTCCCTTCGGGATATCATAAGATCCTGGATTCCCTCGGGATTCGCCGCAAGCCAAGCCTCGATATCGGCGGCCGTGGCTTCGTCAAGGCGGTGCTCGGCATAGGCCGCGAGCCGCAACGGATCGGGTGCCGCGGGACGAGTGCCCTCCCGATGCGCCGTTCGCCAGCGGCGCCAAAGGGCAGTCAATTCTGCCCCTTTCTCCAATTCGGTCATCGCATGCCTCCTCTAGGCTTTAGGCGGCGAACGGCCATGCTATCCCCGAGGGTTCGCCGCTTCACTTGTTTTCCGCCGCGAAGTGGGTGCGCAGCTTCAGCATGGCCTTGTGGTGCGTGCTGCGGACGGTCTGCGGGTCGACCCCGAGAAACTGAGCAATTTCTGACACATCCATCTCGCGTTCGTAGAGCAGCGTGATCACGAGCTGCTGCCGCGGCGACAGCAGGTCGGGCGGCAGTTTGAGCGGCTCGGCATGGACGTCCGTCACCGCCAGCACGCTTTCCGGCACGTCATCGAGGGTCGAGATGGCAGGGCGATAGCGGCGTTGCATATCCCGTGCGGTGCTGCGCGCGACGATGGTGAGCCAGGTCGTGAGCCCGGCGCGCGCCGGGTCATAGGTCTTGAGCAGCCGGAAATCGTCCTTGCAGAGCCGCGCAAAGACCTCCTGCACCAGGTCTTCCGCGTCGGTTCCCTCGCGCACCAAGCTCCGCACCGCCGTGACGATCAGCCCGGCATAGCGCCGGACGAACCGGTCCCAAGCCCGCTTGTCGCCCGCGATCAGTGCCGCGAGCTCGTTGGGTTCCGCCACGCACTTGTCTCCAAGGCATTCTAGGCGGCCCGAAGGCCACGCATCCATCCGGACAAGGATTGCCGCCGATTACGTCAATTTCGCGAAGAAATCGTTGCCCTTGTCATCGACCACGATGAAGGCGGGGAAGTTCTCGACCTGGATCCGCCAGATGGCTTCCATGCCCAATTCGGGATATTCGAGGAGTTCCACTTTGCGGATGCAATCCTGGGCCAATCTCGCCGCCGGGCCGCCGATCGAGCCCAAATAGAAGCCGCCGTGCTTCTTGCAGGCGTCGCGCACCTCGGCGCCGCGGTTGCCTTTGGCGAGGCTGACGAAACTGCCGCCCGCGGCCATGAACTGGTCCACGTAGCTGTCCATGCGGCCGGCGGTGGTGGGGCCGAAGGAGCCCGAAGCGAAGCCCCGCGGCGTCTTGGCGGGACCCGCGTAGTAGATCGGATGGTCCTTCACGTATTGCGGCAGCCCTTCGCCGCGATCCAGGCGCTCCTTGAGCTTCGCGTGCGCGATGTCGCGCGCCACGATCAAGGTGCCGGTGAGCGAGAGGCGCGTCTTGATGGGGTAGCGCGAGAGCGTCGCGCGGATCTCCGACATCGGGTGCGAAAGGTCGATCTTGACCGCCTCACCGCCGAGCTTCGTCTCGTCGATCTCCGGCAGATACTGTGCCGGATTGGTCTCGAGTTGCTCGACGAACACGCCCTCGGCGGTGATCTTGCCCAGGATCTGCCGGTCGGCGGCACAGGAGACGCCGATGCCGATGGGAGCGCTGGCGCCGTGGCGCGGCAGCCGGATCACCCGCACGTCGTGACAGAAGTACTTGCCGCCGAACTGGGCGCCGATCCCCATCTGCCGCGTCAGTTGCAACACTTCCTCCTCGAGGCCGCGATCGCGGAAGGCCTGGCCGAACTCGTTCCCGGCGGTCGGCAGCGTGTCGAGATAGCGGCAGCTCGCGAGCTTCACGGTCTTGAGGTTGAGCTCGGCCGAGGTGCCGCCGATGACGATCGCAAGGTGATAGGGCGGACAGGCCGCGGTGCCGAGGGTGCGGACCTTCTCGTCGAGGAATTTGAGCAGCGCCTTCGGGTTCAGCACCGCCTTGGTCTGCTGATGGAGGAAGGCCTTGTTGGCGGAGCCGCCACCCTTGGCGATGAAGAGGAAGTGGTATTCGTCGCCCTCGTCGGCGAAGAGATCGATCTGCGCCGGAAGGTTGTCGCCCGTGTTGACCTCGTCGTACATGGTGAGGGGCGCCACTTGACTGTAGCGCAGGTTGGTCTCGGTGAAGGTCTTGCGCAGGCCTTCGGAGAGGGCCGCCGCATCGCCGCCGCCGGTCCAGACGCGCTGCCCTTTCTTGCCCATGACGATCGAAGTGCCGGTATCCTGGCACATGGGCAGTATCTTGCCGGCCGCGATGTTCGCGTTCTTGAGGAGGTCGAATGCCACGAAGCGGTCGTTGTCGGACGCTTCGGGATCGTCGAGGATCTTCCGCAGCTGCGCCAGGTGCCCCGGCCGCAGCAGGTGCTGGCAGTCGCGCATCGCTTCCGCCGCGAGCAGGCTCAGGGCCCGGCGGTCGATCTTCACCACGCGCTCGCCGTCGAAGCTCGCGGTCGCCACATAGTCGCCGGTGAGCTTGCGGTAGGGCGTGTCGTCCTCGCCCAGCGGGAACATCTCGTGGAAGCTGAAATCGCTCATGGACGGAGCCTTCCGGTTAGAGCGCAATCCGGCGAAGAGTGAGCGGTTCGCTGTTGGATTGCGCGACAAAACCAACGAATCGAGAGCGCAACGGCGGCGCAGAAACACCTTTTCGACGGGGTCGTCAAGCTGCGACCGGGCGCGCGGCCGATGGCAAGCGGCGTGCGCGCGCCTACTTCTTGCGGAAATTGTCGAGCGTGACGACCTCGCCGGTCTTGTGCCCGATCTTCGCGTCCGGCGCCTCGTCGGCAGCCGAAGCGGGTGGCAACGACTGGCCCGCGGGCGGCTCGCTCTGCGCGGCGGTCTGGAACTGCAGCGTGAATTTGGCCGCGGGGTCCGAGAAATCGATGATGGAGGCGAACGGAACCGTCAGGCGCTCCGGCTTTCCCTGAAAGGACAGCGTCACCGAGAACGCGTCTTCCCGCACGTCCAGGTCCCAGAACTGATGCTGAAGCACGATGGTGATCTGCTCGGGAAACTTGCCGGCGAGATGATCTGGAGCGACCACGCCTTCGGCCTTGGTCTGGAAGGTGATGAAGAAATGATGGTCGCCCGGGAGCCCCCGGGTGGCGGTGACGGCGAGCGCTTCGCGCACCACACCGCGTAGTGCCTGCTCCACCATTCTGTCGTAGCGCAGAACGTCCCGCACGCCCCTCGCCTTCCGGAATCCCGTCCCTTTGAGGAATTATGGCCCGTGCGCGGGGAAATGGAAGTGGGGGGCTTCTGTTGCCCGGTGCCCCCCGAACCGCGCTTGCTTAATGATTAAGCAGCGAGTGCGAGTTGGTTATCGTTCGCACTTCTAGGTTGGCCCGATAACGGCGGTACCATGCCGAGCGAAAGGCCGCACCTTTACCACGCGCGTCGATCCTGTTTCGCCCCCAAGGGATGGCCCTGTCCGCAAGGCCTGAAACTTGGTGGAGGCGCCGGGTACTGCCCCCGGGTCCGCAACGCTTATTCCATGCACCGTTTATCGCCATAGTCGGTTGCCCGACAAAGCTAAATATAGGCACTTGCCGGCTTTCCGCAACTTCTGACGAGTCGCTGTTGGATGCTCCGGGCCGCGTCGCTAAAGTGAATCACCCGTGCCAGGAGGTTCCGCCAATGCCGTTGACGCAAGAGCAGCAATCGGAAGTGGAGCGGCTCCGAGTGGAGCAACAAACGACGCGTCGTGCCACGGTCCCGGCGCTCGAGGAGATTCTCTACCAGCCGCTGCCGCTGCTCGATCATGGCTTCGTGCGCGTCATCGACTACATGGGCGACGATGCCGCGGTGGTGCAGGCGGCGCGCGTCTCCTACGGCAAGGGTACCAAGAAGGTCAGCGAGGATCGCGCGCTCATCCACTATCTGATGCGCCACCGGCACACCACGCCCTTCGAGATGTGCGAGATCAAATACCACGTGAAGCTGCCGATCTTCGTGGCGCGGCAGTGGATCCGCCACCGCACCGCCAACGTGAACGAATACTCCGCGCGCTATTCGATCCTCGACAACGAGTTCTATCTGCCCGCGTCGGATCAGATCGCCGTGCAGTCGAAGAGCAACCGCCAGGGGCGCGGCTCGGCCCTGGCGCCGGCGGAAGCGCAGCGCGTGCTCGACCTGCTCCGCGAGGACGCGCTCCGTGCCCACCGCGACTACGTGACGCTCCTCAACGAGGACGAGACCGGAAAGCCGCGCGATCCGGCGCGGCAAGGCCTGGCGCGCGAGCTCGCGCGCATGAACCTGACGCTCAACTTTTATACCCAGTGGTACTGGAAGACGGACCTGCACAATCTCTGCAATTTCTTGAGCCTGCGCGCCGATGCCCATGCCCAGTACGAGATTCGCGTCTACGCCGAGGCGATGATCGAAACGCTGGAGCGTTGGGTTCCGATCACGGCTGCGGCGTTCCGGCAATACCGGCTCGGCGGGTACCATCTCTCCGCGAATGCGCTCGAAGTCGTGAAGCGCATGCTCGCCGGTGGAGCGGCGACGCAGGCCGAGAGTGGCATGAGCAAGCGCGAGTGGGCGGAGCTGATGCAGGCATTGGGGCGCGAACCGTAAGCATCGTCAGTAATTCCGTTTCGCACCAAAGGGCAGTATATCAATGATGAGAATCAAACCCCTCTCTCAGACGAGCGATACTGTTACCCTCCGACGATCCGATTTCCGGGCTCTGCTCGGCGCCGCAGAGGACATCCTGGATTTGGCGGCGGCTGTGCGTCACCGGTCGTACGAGAATGCTGTGGGGTGGAGCGTCGCGAGCCGGAGGTATCTCACCCGTGAGGAGGCGGACCGCCTGCTCGGGCGGGCTTCGTTTAGATCGGGTCATACGGTTGCGTTATTGCGAGTGAAGCGAGGCAGTCCAGAGTGTTTGGGCAATCTTGATCGCTTCGTCGCTGTGCTCCTCGCGATGACGGACTTTAACGGTTGTTACTGCGGCCGTGCCGCGAAGGCGAGGTCGAATTCGCGTTCGAGCTGCGGGTGGACGCCGCGGAGTGCATCCACGACTTGTTTCGCCCAGTTGAAATACTCTTGGCGCCGCTCCTGCGACCAACCCGACGGCGGTGCCCGCGCCATGTCGCGGAGATTGCATATCTTGTCGGCGAGCTTCACCAGCTTCGCGCGGTCCGATATGTGCGCCGCATGCTCGATCTGCAGGCGCTTGCGATCAGCGCGGGCGAGCCGCTTGTCGTCCGTTACTTCGAGCACGGTCTCTGCGATCTCGGCGCCGAAATGGCGGCGCAATTCCTCCTCGGTGGTATCAGTGTCCTCGATGGTGTCGTGCAGGAGGGCGGCACACAACACCACGGGATCGCCGATGCCAGCCTCGCGTAGCAGCGTCGTCAACTCGATGGGATGATTGATATAGGGCGAGGCCTGGGCGTCTTTGCGCCGCTGATGTCGATGCTTCTCGGCAGCAAAACTTACAGAGCGCAGCAGCAGACCGATCGCATCGTCGGCTCCCAATCGCCTCACTCCACCACGATCCGCGGCGCCTGGCGCGGCTTTCCCGCCGAGAGCGCAGCCCAGACCCGTCGCGCCATCTCGCGGAAGAGCCGCGCGTGCTCGCCCTCGGGCTCGGCGATCACGATCGGGTGGCCCTCGTCCGAGGTTTCGCGGATGCGGATGTCGAGCGGCACTTCGCCCAGGAACTCGGTGCCCAGCTTCTCCGCCTCGCGACGTGCGCCGCCATGACTGAAGATTTCGCTGCGCTCGCCGCAATGGGGGCAGAGGAAATAGCTCATGTTCTCGACGATGCCGAGCACCGGCACGTCCACCTTGCGGAACATGTTGAGGCCCTTGCGCGCGTCCAGGAGCGCGATGTCCTGCGGCGTCGAGACGATGACGGCGCCCGAGAGCGGCACCTGCTGCGCCATGGTGAGTTGCGCGTCGCCGGTGCCCGGCGGCAGATCCACCACCAGCATGTCGAGCTCGCCCCAATTGACGTCGCGCAGCATCTGCTGAATCGCGCTCATCACCATGGGGCCGCGCCAGATCATCGGCGTGTCCTCGGGCACCAGGAAACCCATGGACATGACCTTGATGCCGTAATTCTCCATCGGCTCCAGTTTCTGGCCGTCGCGTGATTGCGGCTTGCCGCTGATGCCGAGCATGCGCGGCATCGAGGGACCATAGATGTCGGCGTCGAGCAGGCCGATCCTGAGGCCGTTGGCCGCCGCGGCAAGCGCCAGATTGGCGGCAAGCGTCGACTTGCCGACGCCGCCCTTGCCCGATGCCACGGCGACGATGGTCTTGACGCCGGGGATCAGCGCCTTGCCGCCGCCATGCCCTGCTCGGGTACTGCTCTCGCCGGGCTGCGGCCGCGGACCGGGTCGGGCACCAGGCTTCGCCTCGGCGGTGAGGACGGCGGACACCGAGAGCACCCCCGGGAGACGCTCAACGGCGCGCTCGGCGGCCTTGCGCAACGGTTCGAGTTTGGGGCCGCGCTCTGCATCGACTTCGATCGCGAAGGTCACATGTCCATCGCGCATCGCAAGCCCGCTGACCATGCCGAGCGATACGATGTCGCGCGCGCGATCGGGATCCATGACCTGACCGAGCGCTGCCAGCACCTGATCTTGGGTGACCGTGCTCACCACGGCTGAGTCCTCATTTCCTTGACTTTCATTCGCCGGTCCCGATCATCGCGCGAGACGCCGCGCGCCGATTTGCTGAGAGGCTCGTGATATAGGCGGATCGTGCGCGATTTGCAAAGGCAGCCGCCTTTGCGCGTCGTGGAAAGGGCGCTGGTGCGATGCCGTGGACCAATCAGGGTGGCAAGGGCGGCGATAACGGCGGCGGCGGTGGCGGCGGGCCCTGGGGCGGAGGCGGGGGTGGTCCGAGCCCCTGGGGCAGGCCGCCGCGCGGCCCCAACATCGAAGACCTGATCAAGCGCGGCCAGGACCGGCTGCGCGGCAGCTTGCCAGGCGGTTTCGGCGGTTCGCGCGTCGTCTTCCTGGTCCTGATCGTGCTGTTGGCCCTCTGGGGTC
>Ga0070732_10000897_pt1 | contig 17016 bp, 28 predicted proteins | sample Coa_R1_5_FD_66449 | JGI IMG/M metagenome (GOLD analysis project Ga0070732, IMG submission 66449) | Surface soil microbial communities from Centralia Pennsylvania, which are recovering from an underground coalmine fire - Coalmine... | ecosystem: Environmental > Terrestrial > Soil > Unclassified ...
CCCCCCCGAATTCAAAGAGGGAAGGCAAACAGCCCGCAGAAAAAAGCGATCCGGCCGAGCTCGCCCCATTTCGGGTTTTTCGCGTAGACGTAAACGAGCCCGCCCAAGACAGCGACGGCGAGAGAGATCCAAACGATCATGGTTTTTCCGCCTTTCAGAGTTTCCGCACAACCGCGATCCCGAGGAAGATCAGAATCCCGAGTTCGATCGCGATGATGACGTAGGCCACGGCCGCGGCGCGCTCGGCCGTGGCGACGTCCTGGGAGATTTGATCGCTCGACGTTCCGAGGATCGTCGAGGCGAGTGTCGAGAGTGTGCTCATCGAAGCCTCGCGGACAGGCCGCGCAAAAAGCCCCGGCCCGTCCGCAATTTGTTTTTCGTGCGCTCGATTACTGAGCGACCGGAGTTCCGAGCGTGATGCTTCCGTTCGCCGACGGGCCGCCCACGATGTCGACCAGATCGACGATCGGCGCGGGCTGTCCCGCTTTCGGCGGATTCGCGAGAGTGATCGTCGCGGTGATTTTCAAACCCGCGGCGAGCTTCGCGCCTCCGACGATGAAGCCAGTTTGCAGCGGAGTCGATCCCGCGGGCGCTTTCGCCGGATCGGGCGTCGCGTCGGCCGCAACCGTCGCGGAAGCCGCGTCCGCCGAGGCGACCACAACCGAATCGCCGGCCGCGGGCGCCGTTGGATTGCCGTCCGCATCGGTCAACAAAACCGCGTACGGTACTTTTTGAGAATCTTGCAGTTGAAAATTCGCCATCGTTTTCCTCCCTGATTTTTACTGTGAAACGGGTGCTCCCAAAACGAGCTTTCCCCGAGAGCTTTGGCCTTGCGCCGGAATCGTGGCCACGATTTTCTCAAGCAGTTGGTTTGTTTTTTTCTGCTCGCCCAGAATGTGTTCGAGAGTACGTTCGAGAATTTTTTCGTCCAGGTGCCGGTCGCAGAGTTTGTCGATTTTGTCCCAGACGTTCATCATGTCAGATCCCGCTCTTTTCGACGATCATATAAAATGCGTCGCGGACCGCGTGGATCTGCTCGCCGACGGCCGAGAGGGCGCCGCTCGATGGATCCTTCGCGATCACCTGGAACGTTTCGTCGACGATGGAATCGAGCGTGGCTTTCGTCTGCGTGCCGTTCGCCGAGCCGTTGCGCATCGCGGCTTCCGCGTTCGCGAGCGCCTGGTTTAGCGCCGGAATCAGCGGGCAAAGAATCGAGTTTTCCAGTCTGACGGCGGCCGCGTGATGCGCGGAAATAAAACTCATGACGCCGGTAAAGATTCCGATCACGGTCCCGATGATCGGCAGCGACGAGCTCGCCGATCCCAGCAATCCGGTGAAGCCTGTCGCCGTCGCCGAAGCATTGTTGCCGATTTGCTCGCCGACATTCACCGCGAAGCCGGCGCCGCCCAGGCCCGCTTGCAAAACGGAAGCGCCCGACGGCCGCGCGGTCCCCGAGCAGTACGTGTCTTTGGTGTAGACGGTGATGCGTAGAGAAAGAATCGCGGCGTGCATCCAGTCGGCAAAACTCACTCCGTCGACGCGAAAATTTCCGTTGCCGCCGACGGTGCGGCCGTTTTGGTAGTTTTGCTGGATCGCTGTCGCGTCCGCATCCGTGAGCCTGTATAGCGTCGGCCCGCCAGTGAGCTCCGCCAGGCCAGGGATCGCCCCGCTCTTGCCGGCGATCAAGATTCCGGCGCCGGCGAGCAGCGCGATGATGGCGGCAGTACCCATTCTAGGGAACGATGCTGACTTCGTTGTTTGGCACCGAGACGGCCACGGTTCCAAATCCAAAAGGAACGGTGCTCGATCCGGTTGCGCTGGTCGTCGTCTGCGAAACGCCGATCCAGAGAGTCGTGCTCCACGGCGCCTGGCCATTGGCGTTGATCAGAATGCAATGAGCCGAATCGGCCACGCCGCTCGAATTCGTGTTGCACAGTTGGAGTTGCGCCACGCAGTGAGCAGAGAGCGAGCACGGCGGGATCGCTAGGAATTTATCCGCGTCGGCTTTGAGCGTCGCGTTGAATCCGACGGAGATCGAAGTCGAGGCCACTTGCCCGCGAGCCTGGCGCGAAAGAATCAGCGTCACGCAAAACAGAGCCAAGAACCACGCGCAGAGAACGGGAATCAAAAATTGTTTTTTCATCTTTCTCCCTTGCGGACGTCGAGCGAGAGAAGCGCGCCGATCGACCGATGCGACGCCCGAAGCGGCCGCGACAATCCCGAGGGTTTCGCCGGCGCGCTTTTGGATCGGGCGTCGCATCCGTCGATCATTGCTTCGTTTCGCATCGCGAGGTTGCGGCGATTTTCGAGCACAATCGCGGCGTGAAATTCGCAAAACTTTTTCCGTGCGTCGGCCGCCGGAAAAATTCGATCAGAAATCTCGACGTTTGCGGCGCGCCCGCACACTGTTTTCGAATCGGCCGTTGGGTACTCGCATTTTGCGGCCGCGCTCAATTCAGCCCGCCCCAGGCGCGTACCACGACGTGCCCCGCCGTAAGAGCCGTCCCGAGATTCACGTTGAGAACGTTGTTGGCCGTCGACGACACGAGGCCATTCGGGAAGCACACTGTTCCGCTTGTGTAGAGCTGGCCTCGCGTATTGAGAGCCGTGGAGGGCACGAAAACGTTCCAGGTGAATCCGGGAATCCCTGTCGTGCCGTCTTGGAGCGTGATCACTTCCTCGCCGGCGGCACTCATCGTCGCGTTGCCGGTAACCTCGACCGAGATGCACATGAGCCGGAATTTATTTCCCGCGACGGGCGTCCACACGGCCGTATTCCCGGCCGCGCTGGCGACACCCGAAGCGAATTGCGAAATCGACCGATACAAAACGCTCGCGGCGATCTTGTCGTCGTAGATGAACTGCGCCGCTCCGTAGACTGTGCCCGTCACAAGATCCGGCGTCCCCACAGCCGTCGCGGTCCCTGTCCCGTTGAATGTGCTATTCGGTCGCGTGGCGATAAAAGATCCGTTCGGCCCTACCTGGAAAGGCTGCAAGCTAATCCCGGAATTTTGAAGCCCTCCGATGTAGACCGGATTGAGGGAGGTCGCGGTTGAATTCGTGGGTTGCGCGCCCTGGACAGTTTGCGAAGTCGAAGCGGATCCGCATTGAGGCACGGTCGATTGCACGACGAAAACATTCGCCGTGTCGGGCGTCCCGGAGAGGGTCGCCGTTCCCGAAATGACGAGCGCGACGTTGGCCGCGCCGATCGTGTTGATGAAAACGCTGCTGGCCGAATTCGCTGCAACGGTCGTGAAGTTGTTGACGATCTGCGAAGCGGCCCAGAGATTGGGGTTCGTCGCGAATTTAGTGAGAGAGGGGTTTCCGCTCTGAAACGCGGTGATCGTAATCCCGTGCGCGTTCGTGGGATTCGAGTTTTCGACAAAGACACAGAGCCCCACGTTCGGCGACTGCGGCGTGAAAATATAATTCGCGGAAAGCTGATTCCAGGGGACGTTCTGCGCGACGGTGACGTAGTAGCTCGCGCCCGAAATGTGCACGTCGTTCGCCGCCGGCGCGACCGGCGCGGTCGCTGCGAGGATCGCGACGGCGAGGAACAGCCGCCAGAAGAAAATCGCTAGTTTTTTGATTCGCTCCACGCGCTTAGGCTCCAATGCAGATGAATCGCAAGACGTCGGTGCCCGTTCCTGTGAACGTCAGACTTGTCCCACTGGTTTGCGTGACTTTCACCGAGGCATTCGCGGTCTGGTCGTTCGCCGTGCAGGTGAAACTCGTCGCCGATAAAAACGCCGCGGGCGCCGTAAGCGTGACGGTTGCCGTGCCGGCCGCGAGCGTGACGGTATCCTGGACGATGTGCGTCGCTTCGTTGTTTTGGATTGCCCCAGAGTGATTGTAGACCGTGTTCGGCTCGCAGCTCGAGGTGATGGCGTGACCAACCGAGTCCCATCCATTCGCGCAAACCAGAGCGTTGATGCCCGTGTCCTGAACGGCGAATTGCGCGAAGGCGCCGCCGCTCGGCCCGTTGCAGGCAGAGAAGAAAACGCAGCTATTGGCGAGGGTGCTCTGCTGATATTCGAGAGAATTCCCGGACTTGATTTGGGTTGGAGTATAGAGCTCCAAAGGCTCGGATTCGAGTTGAGCCCCAACGATTGCCAGCGTCGTGTTGCCCCACGACATCACCACGTGCTGGTCGTTGTCAGCGCCTAGACTTACCACTCCTATGCATGAGTTTCCTGGTACCGAAGCGCAAATATTAAACAAGTTGCGGTCTTGAGTTAAGGCTGGGTCTGATTCTAGCTGAATTTCGACGTACTGGTTGTTGGACCCGCCCGTTGGATGCACGTAGACTTGAGCAGCCCCTGTTCCAGAAACTCCGGGCCCCCAGACATGCAGCACGGTCGTCGAGAATCGCGAGGCGACGACGGAGCTCGACGCGACATACACAAAAGTAACCGACGCGCCCGAAAGCGCGGTCACATCGATGCGCGCGAAATTCGTGATCGTCGAGGCTTGCGAGAATTCCCCGTTTGCCGTGCATGTTTGCGACGCCATCACGCCGCCGGCAGTCCAGGTGATCCCGTCGGATGATCCATCGATCTGCACCGCGCAGGCGTTCGCCGTGCCAGTGACACGCCATTGCAGCGTGTGGGTATCGACGAAAACGCGGCTGAGATCGAGCGGCGGCGCGATCGCGGCGACGTTGGTGACGAAAACTTGCGTCACGCTCTGCGCGCGCGCCGGCGCCGCGCCGAGAACGAGAAAAGCGATGACCAGAAGTTTTTTCATCGTCACCTTCACGCGAGAGAATTTCCTCCGCTTTTGATCGTCGGGGTGATTTCGATCGTCGAGCCTGCCGCGTTCGCGAGCACCCACAGATCCCCGATCCATGTCAGTTTGAAAGGCGGCGTCGTCGACGCTTGCGTGAATTGCAATCCGCCGCCGATCGCGGCCGGTGTTTCGAGCGATTGCCGGTCCGATCCGATGAAGAACGTGGCCGCGCCGAAACACTGGATATAGACTTCGGTGTATTGATCGAACGACGCGATTTTTTGCGCTTCCCCCTGTTTCCAATTCGAGTACTGCGCCATGCTTCACCTTCTCCGGCTCCGCAGAATTTCCTCGGCGAGCCAGCCGATATTCCTGAAAATCTCCTGTTGCCGCGCTTCGAATTCCGCCCGCGTGATCGCGTCGCTCGGGCTTTCAAGCAGCAACACGCGCGCTTCCAAAGACTCAAAACGTTCGACCGCGGCGCGATCGCGAGCTCGCAGGTAACCGATTGTTGCCGACGTCGTGACGACGAAACTAACAAGCGCCAGGCCGGCTTCGATCCAATCCCTCAAAAGAGGGAAAGTTTTAAACGGCTCGGAAACCGCTGGCCTCCGGCGCCGACTTGCGCGATCGGAGCTCGCGACGGTGCCGGCGCCGGCGCGATTCGAGGCGGTGTCGAGCCAGGGAAAACGTAAGCGGCCGCTAAACGCGCCGGCGCGGGTTGCGGCTCGGCAACGATCGGGATTCCGCTGGCCTCGCGCGCGGCGACGGCCGCCTGATAGAGCGATTCGGTTTCCGGCGTCGGGAACAGCGGTGCGATCTCATGCGTCGCCGGCGTCGGCGTCGATGGCGTGGGCGTGACGCCCGAGCCGATCTGCGGCATCGACGGCGCCGTAGCGCTCGCCGGATGCGTGGAGCTCGCGTTTTTCGCGAACAGCGCGACCGCCGCGGTGATTCCTCCGATGACGAGCAACGGGATCATAGAGGCGCCGAAGTGTTTGTCAGGACGCTGCTCATATCCGGCGGCGCGATCAAAACATCGCTCGCCTGAGCGCTTGCGAGCGCCACGCCGGCCGATCCAGCGGCCGCGTTCGTTTTCAGATTCGCGAGTATTGCGGTTTTCGAAGTCTTCGACCACACCCAGGCAACGAGCGCGGCCGTCGCGATCGCCAAAACCAGATACAGAATTCCGTCGTTCGATTTTTTAGCCATTCAGGAAATCTCCGATCGGCGTCGAAGGATCGACACCCAAAGCCGCGGCGACGTTCGCGGCCCAGGCCGAGCCTTGTGAGACGCCCGCCCACTTGTGACCCATATCGAGAATCGAATCGCTCGTCGAGTAAACGTGGGACCCGCCCCGCGCGATCAGGTTCAATTGCGCGCGCAGCGCTCCCCATCCGTCCTCAAGTGTCGCGAAAGCGAGAACCCCGTCGGAATTTTGCGGGCCGAGAGACGTGAAACCGAAATCGCGCGTCAGATCGCCGGGGTTATTCCAGTCGGGGTGGGCTTCGAGCGATCCCTCGGCCGTGGCGATCGCTTGCATCAATGCGTCGATGCCCGAAAATCCCTGCGGTGCGTTCGATCCGCTCAACGTTCCTCCGAATGCGCTTTGCGCGCCGATGAAAATCGCCGCGAAAACCAAACCCACGCCAGCCCACGCGCCGGCTTTCATGCGTCACCGAAAGGCGTAGTAGGCCTCGATCAAAAAGTAAACGAGCGCCGCTCCGGCGATGATGGCGATCGCCCATCCGGCTTTTTGCAGGACCGCGTCGAGTCCAGGATTATTAAAAATGCTCGCCTGAGACGGATCCGCGCCGTTGCTTGTGAGCGACGTTGTGACGTCGTGCTCGGCTTGCATGGCGATCGACGTCGAATCGACCGGGCCTGAGCCCGAGGCTTTCGTCACTTCCGCGATCTGCTGATTGATGAGCGCCTGTTTCTGCGCTTCGGTCAGCGTGCCGGTTGCGGCGTTCCAGATCGATCCCTCGATCTGGTCGTACCAGGGCAATGTCGTCGCGGCCAAGTTTTCGCCCCTTTACTTCGTCGTGAAATGCACGACGAGGAAAATCCCGGCGATCAGGATCACGCCGAGAAAAATCTGCGCGACGGTAAATCCGAAAATTTTCGTCGGTTGCTGGATCGGCGCGCCAGGCGTCGCGCCCGAGATCTGGATGGCCGGTCCGCCCTGGGTTTCGTTATAAATTCCGAAACCGATCTGCGCGGCCGCGGCGAGATCCGTCAAGACCTGCGACGTCGATCCGGTGCCTGACGGCGGCGCGTAATTGCCGGAATAAAGAGGCAGAGCCCCGATGCTCATTTGTAAAAACTCCCGTCGTGCGAGGATCCCCGAGCGGGATCGAGCCGGTCCCTTCATGCCGGCCCGAAACCGCCCAGGCCCGTTCTAATACGTTTTGACCCGCTCCTCCATCAATTCGCCGACTTGCGTCGCGAGGGCGCCTGTGCCTTGCGCGACGTTCGCCAGGATCGTGAAGTCATCCGACGTGAGACCCGAGACGTCGAACGCATCCCGCAGGGATCCGCTCGCGCAAAAATCCTCCATCATGTAGCCCGCGGGGATCGGCCCGCCGTGCGCCATCTGGAAGAAGTCGCGCACCGAATCCATGTCCATGTACGTGCGGACCGCCGATTGCTTCCGGCGGGGATTCGCGACGAGCACGATCGAATTGTTGAGGTTGTCGATCGGCGCCGCGACGCCGTTCGATGGCGCCTGGTTCGGCTGATTTCCGGTTTTGAGGATGTACCGGATATAGGGCAGATCGGACGTCGTGAGACGCGCGAGCAGCACGTTTTGATTGACCTGTTGCAGCACGCCGGAAAGAGACTGGAATGTGCGATAGAGCAGCTTGGTCCCGATTCCGCCGCGCTGGCTTGCGGCCTTCGCATTGGCGTGATCGGAAACAGAGATCTCGATCAGCGACGTGCGCAGCAAGGGACTGCCGGCCGCCGCGGCCGTGCCGCCTACGTCCTCGTTTCCCTGGATCGCGCCGAATGTGATCGTGACGTTCGCCTGGTTGAAATTATCGAAGAGACCCGAGGCGTCGGCGAGATATGCGGTGAGCTGCAGATCCGACCAGTCCGCGGGATTGTAGACGAATTGCAGCCACTCGCGGATCCCCGTCGGGATCACGGGCAGCGTGTAGGTGCAGATCACGTCGTAATCCGTGTTCGTGTTAATTACGTTCGTCGGAGCGGCTACTTGCGTTCCGCCCTGATCGAGCACTTGCTGGAACGCCCCGCCATTGCGCGAGACTTTGACGATCGACGGCACCGCGGCCTTCCACATATCGAGCGAACGGAAAAGCGTGTTCGCGTTGACGTTGTGGAAGTCATCGGACGAATTGAATTTCGAATTCGCGCCGTGCAGTTTCAGCCGGTCGATGAAACCGAGAGGGAATTCGGAATGCAAAAGCACGGGGTTCACCGGAAGCACGCCGCCGATCGCGACGCGCACGTGGTAGCGCGTTTCGACCTGGAGCCCCCACAAGGGACCTGTGAACGTGATTTTTTTCTGAGGCGAGAAAGCCTGTGGCGTCATAACGCCGCCAGGCGTCGCGATCAGATCGTCCTCGAACCAGATAATCGGGCGGAAGCGCGGCGAGCGGCCGCCGCCGAGTGAAGCCTGTAGCCTTTGGTACTGCGTTGCGCTCATATGATTGCACCTTCCCTATGAAGTCGGCGCGGATTGCGCGCCGGTAAAAAGTCCATGCGCCAGTTTCGCGGCGACGATCCCGACAGTGATCGCCGCGGCCGTGAGCAGCGCGGTGAAAATCAGATCTTTGGCGTTTTGCATTCGCTCACCCGATCGGCGCGGCCGCCGCGCCGGCGATCTTGTCGATCACCGGCAACACGACGAGCACGACGAGAAACGTGATAAACGCGATCGTCGCGAAACCAGCGGGCGACGACGGATTCAAACCAGCGGCCATTTTTGCGGCCCCTTTTTTTCGAGAGATCTCGAGCGCCGCGACTAAGCGGCGGGCGCTGATTGCTTGATCTGCACCTGGACCAGGTTCATCGCGAAGCCGATCGCCACCAGGGCGAGCACGATCGCGACAACCCATTCCTCGACGCCTTCGGGCATTCCGGCTTCGTAAAGCGCGTAGCCGATCACCAGAGGCACGCCGGCGCCGAAAATCAGCCCTGGGGTTGATTTCGGTGCGTTGACGGCGGGGAGAGCACTCGAAAGCGAAAATGCGGACGTTGCCATGTTGTTTCTTCTCCTACGCCGCGAGCCGTGCCGATTGCTCGGCCGGTTTGAGCGGCGAAATTTTTTCCCGCCAGGAATCGGCGTCGCGCTGGATGACGAATTTTTCCGAGTCGTCGAACCATTCGAGGAAATCGCGGCCCGCCAGATCGCGGACCTGATCGGCGACGACCTCGGAAGTGAAATCGGAAATGCGCTCAAGCGAGCGCTTGTGATGCGTGCCGAAAAAGACGATCGAATCGGCGGGCTCGGCGACGTCGCCGTGGATATGCGCCATGCGGTGCGCCGTTAAATAAATCGTGTGATCCTGCTGGCCGTAGGCGCGCAGCAAAACGGAAAGATCCTCGTCGATCGCTTGCGCGGTCATCAAATACCGCACTTCGTCGACGATCACCGCGAGCTCGCGCTTGTCGAGCAGCACTTCGACGAAATCTGCGAACGCTTCGCGCACGTCCTTGCCCGGCCGGAAAACGACGGGAAAGTTGCCGCGCTCGATCGCGTCCTCGAAAACTCCCTGGCCATGCGCCAGAGCGCCGCCGCGAGCTTCGAAGTCGAATTGCGCGCGCGGATCGAAAATCACGATCGGCTTTCCGTCGAGCCGCGCCTTGTGGTAGGCGAGCGTCGATTTCCCTTTGCGCTGTTTGCCGACGATCAACCGCACGTGCGAGCTCATTGCGCCGCCTCGCGCGCTTTTTCGGCCGAAGGAACGATCTGCGGCCGCGACGGCGCCGGCGCCGCCTTTTTCGCGAGCAGCTCGTTTTGCGCGGCGATTTTTTTCTTGTGCACTCCGTAGAGCGCCATCCCCAGGGCCATTTCGTCGCGGTAGTCGCGCAACCAGGACGGCAATTTCGAAATGTGCTTCGCGAGAACCTTGTGTGCCGGCGGAAGCACCGCGGCGACGTCGGCTTCGTCCCAGGAATAAATTTCCTCGGCTTCGTCCCAGGTCAGTTTCGTGACAGCCGCGGCCGCGGCCGATTCGGCCACGCCCAAAAACCAGACCAGGAAACGGACGATCTGTTCGGCTTCTTCCTTGCCGAGCTCGGGAACGTCGCGCTTTTTCGCGTCATCGACGGCGCGATGCACTTCGACCGGAAGCAAAACGCCTTCTTTGCATGAGCAGCGCTCAATCCGTTTCGCGCAGCGTAGACAATGCGCGCGCGTCGCGGGCCGGCCAGGACCAGGCTTGGGCGCCGTCAAAGGAAGCGCGGAAGCGGCCGGCGACGAAGGCAGCGACGCGGCCGCATCCGGCTTGGGTGTGTCGCCGCCTGGCGGCTTGGGATCCGCCGGCGCGACGATCGCGGCCGCGTTCTGGGGAGAAGCGGCGCGCGATGTTTCGGGTTTTCGTTTCTTGTTGATCACGCGGCCGCCCGTTTTCCTAAAATCGAGTAGCGGCGTTTCTTCGCCTCGGGCTGAGGTTCGGGCGCGGGCGGAGTTGCGGCCAGAGCCGGCGCTGGCGCGGGTTGCGCGTGCTTTTCTTTTTCCGCGGCGAGTTCTTTTTTGAGAGTCGAGTTTTCCTCGCGCAGCGCGGCGAGCGTTTGGCTTGCGTGCGTGACGGCAATACCGTCGAATTCAGCGCCGCACTCAGGACAGTGCGCGGCCGTTTTCGGCGGATTGGGATTCGCCGGCGCCGGAATCGGTTCATCCGCCATCAGGCCACCTCGATCATTTGGAATTTTTTCTGGCTTTCGCGCGCCACGAAGCCATCGACCCACGATTGCCGCGCCCAAATGCCGTGCACGCCGTCGACGGGATCCTGGCCGGCGGGCGGCGCGATCCGTACCGCGGGCAAAACCGAATGCAGCAATTCGCGCTGCGCCGAGATCGCGAGCTCGTCAGGGACGCGGATCATCGTCCCGAGCATCAAATGGCGAAAATAAAAACGGCCGTCGTCGAGACGGCCGACCGTGACTTTTCCCGCACCGAAATGCTTTTTCGCTTCTTTGGCGAGCATGTCGTTCGCCTGGGCGAGCGCGTCGTCGATCGTTTGCCCGTCGTTTAGCCGGAACGCGGCGCCATCGACCGGAAGCTGTAAGTCGACAAGCATCACGGTTTCGCCTTCGAAATGGGGATTGAGGTATTCGCGGCGGGCGGTTGCGTCGTCGAGATTGCTTGCGACACGTCATCGGGCGTCGCGGCCGGCGGCGTAATGCGCGCCTTCACGGCGGCGACAATGAGCAGAAGAATTGCGCCGACGGTCCCTGTCGGATGCTGCGCGGCGTAATGCTCGATCGAGGGATCGAGAAACAGAAGAATCGAGGCGATGACCGTCGCGTGCGCGCCCCACCACTTTTTCAGGTGATCGAAGTTTGGCACGCGCCGAGACTGCACGATTCGCCCGAGAGCAAACCAGAAGCGATCTAACGAGGGCAGGGAAGCCTGGGGATTTTTTTCGGGTTTTGTTTTTCGGAGTTTTTAAAAGGGAGGGGGGGGAGGAAGCGAACGCCGATTTTAGAGCCCAGGCTTACGATTTACCACGGTCACAGCCGAAGCCTCCCTAATTGCCTTTTATAAGGACTTTTAATTCTAAAGATAGATGTACAGACGCCTCGTGATCCCGCACTCTGCGGGGTGTGATCCCGCACTCTGCGGGGTGTGATCCCGCACTCTGCGGGGTGTGATCCCGCACTCTGCGGGGTCCAGTACTACGAGCTTGAGTCACCGATTTTCCCACAGATTTTTCCACCCCGGCACTTTTTTCCTATTGACAGCTCTATGTGTGCCCTATATAGTCCGCCAGCCATGCAAATTCGAAGCAAAAAAGTCCTTTTGCAGGTCACCCCGGATGAGAAAAGGCGCTTTTTCCGCCTCGCGCGGCGTCGCCGAACGACGCTTAGCGAGCTCATTCGTCAGGCCTTGCATCAGGAATGCGATAAAGCCGAACAGGCAACGGAACCGCGGAGAAACCAGGCGTGAGCCCCGAAGCCCTATACCAGATCGGAGTTCGCAGCGGCATTCTGGACGAAAAACACCGCAAAGCCCTGGGCTACTCAGGGCTTTGGCTTTTCGGATTCCTGATTTTGAAACAGAACCGGCAGGGAATGGTGAATTACGGGCGCCCGCTCACCTACCGCGAGATTTCGAAGGGATCGGGGATCCCCGCGAAAAGCCTGGAACGCATTTTCCCGCGAGTCGTTTTAAAGCAGGATTATTTCGAGGCGGTGCGAACCCGCGACGGCTACAAAATCACCGGCGTGAAGAAGCAGAAAAAGTTTTTAGATCCGGATTCGCGTCGAACCCAAAGGGCAGCGCCGCAACCAGTACGGAGGATGAGCTATGCAGACACAATCAGTGAACGAAACCTCGCGGGCAACAGAATCTGAGCGGTGGCTTTTAATTCGGCGCTGGATTGTGACTTACGCCGACACGTATCGCACCCCAAGCGGAATGCCGCGGGACGTGAGCGACGGCCGCCAGGCTAAGATTTACGAGATCGCACTCGCGGATATTCCGATTGCACAACTTACCGTCGCGCTGGAACGAGCGCTGCAAACCTGCAAATTCTTTCCGACAATCGCCGAGATCCGGCAACTTGTTGAACAAACCAATTCTTCCGGCTTCGCACTGAAAGCCGAAACCGAGTGGCATAACTTTCTTCTCTGGGTAAGGAAATTCTACCATCCAGATCTCGGCATAACGAGCGGAGCGCCGGAACTGAGCGCGGCCGTGCAATTCGCCGCGAGAGCGGCCGGCGGGATCCATTGGATCGAATCCTGCGCCGAATCCGAGTTGCTGTGGGCGAAAAAGCGCTTTGTCGAGACCTTCACGCGAGTTCACGAAACGGGAGAAGCTGAACGGCTTTTAACCGACGGAGAGGCAAAGCGGATTCTAGCCAACCTGCGAGCAGGGAATCCGATTCGCGGCAAGATCGCCGAATCGTCTGTTGTCGAGCGACGACCAACAGCGGCGACGACGATCCAACCTTTCGTTCGGGCAGCGCGGGAATATCCCGCGATCGAAATCAGCGAAGAGGAATTTGAGAGCCGGAAACGCGAACAAAAAGAACGGCTCAAGCAGTGGTTGGATATGCACGGAGAGCAAAAATGCCTGCCGCCGAAGTGACGCGAGAGCCTGATCCGCGCCCCGATTGTCCTAAGTGTTGGGGAACGGGTTTAACGATCGTGCAGCTTAAAAATTCGACTTACGCGGTCGCCGCGCGGTGCAGCTGCCTAGCGGCGGCCGCGAAGGATGGCGGCCGTGCCAACTGAGGGCGTGTGCCAGATCTGCGGCTGCACGGAAGAGGATCCCTGTTTTCTTTTGACGCGGAGATTTTCGACGTGCGCGTGGATCGATGAAACGAAAACGCTGTGCACGAATCCGAATTGCGTCAACACCTACTGGCGATCGATTCAGATTTTATTTTCGATTGCCGACGGCCAGATCGAACGGCCAGTACTGCGAGGTGCATTATGAGGGCTTTTCATGGGAAGCAGGAAGTGAAGGATTTTTATCTGGCGCGCGTTCGAGCTCACCGCGAGGCGGACCAGATCGTGCACGGATTTTACTGGGAAGGAGGGAAGGGCTGCGCCGTCGGTTGCACGATTCACAGCGGCGACCACGCAGCGTATGAAACCGAGCTCGGCATTCCGCGAATCATTGCCCGGCTGGAAGATGGAATTTTCGAAGCGCTGCCAAACGGCCGCTCGAAGCTGTGGCCCGAGCAGTTTCTTTCCGCGCCTCCCGTAGGCGCGGATCTCTCTCTCGTCTGGCCACGGTTCGCGGTGTGGCTTCTGGTAGATCCGAAGTGGGGAGCTTTTCGATTTGCGAAATCCGCTCGCAGCGAAAAAGCGATTCAGGATGTCGCGGACGCTTATCTCGCGTTGATCAATGGCAAAGCCGAAGGGCCCGACTGGAAGAAATTACGAAACGCCGCCGCCTACGCCGCCGCCGACGACGCCACCGCCTACGCCGCCGCCGCCTACGCCGCCGCCTACGCCGACGCCGACGACTACGCCGCCGCCGCCGCCTACGCCGCCGCCTACGCCGACGCCTACGCCGACGCCGCCCCGCGTTTTAAATGTCGAAACGCGCAAGCTGACAAATTGCTGGAATTACTCGCGGCCGCTCCAGCTGCTTCCACGCGGAGCTCAAGCGGGAATTCGACGTTGATCGCGATCTCGAAACTCCCTTCCATGCTCACCGCAAAAGAGCAGAGGTGCGTGAAGCCCTCGCGGACCATGTTTCGCGGCCCTTCGCGCGCTTCCGCGCGGAGCGCTGCTTGAGCGGCTGGCGCCCGGATCGATTGAGAAAATAGTGGCGGCCGCGCTGCGCGAGCTCGCGAATGCGCAAGCGGCCAGGAAGCGGCTCGCGATCGCCGCGGGGAATTAGGCCGAATGAATTTTCCCGCAACGTCCGAGGCTTTGCGAGCGGCGGGCTACGTGGACATGGAGCGGTCGAAGTTTTGCGCGTGCGGTGAAGTGGTTTTTTGGTTTCTGACGCGAAGCGCGAAGTGGATGCCGATGGCGATCGACGCGGACGGTTGCTGGACGCCGCATTGGGCGAATTGCCGGCAGGTTAAGTCTCAGCAAAAAATCGAGCGGAAAAAACAGGCCGCGAAGCAGGGGATTCTTTTTACTTGACGCGACCACAGCATATGGGGTACTAGTCCCACATGCGACACACCACCAGGTTGTATGCTTCATTCGCGGTTTTGCTTCTCGTTTCCGGTTGCGCCATCCAGAAAAAACACGCTCCACAGATCGCTTCGACGACGGCGGACGCTCTGAATTTCGCGACGCTGATTTCGAACGCGCAAAACGATTACACGATTTTTTTTCAGACCGTCGGCAGTCTGGAAAGGCAGCACGCGCTCACGCCGGATCAAGTGGCGACGCTCAACACGGCGGGATTGAAAATCCGCGACGCGCTCGATGGAGCGGGAACGTCCGCGCAAACCTATGCCGCGACGAACAACCAGACGATCGCCGATCAGATCACCGCTTATCTGAGCGCCGCGGCGAGCGCTTACGCGCAGATCTACGCGGAGCGCGCGTCGATGCTTTCGAAGAATGCGGCCGCGGCGGCGAAGCAAACGCCGGCGCAGCCGTTGTATTAGCTCGAAGCGCGAATTAAAAAATCGAGGGAGAGCGATGACCGATCCCCAAAATCCGCAAGCGCCGGCGACGCCCGTTCCGCCGGCAGAATCTTCGCCCGCAGCGGAGACTCCGACGCCTGCTAGTTCAGCCGCGCCGGCGATCCCGGCGGCGCCGACTCCACCGGAGACGGCGCCCGCCGCCGGATCGAGCGCACCGGTACCCGCGCCCGCGAATCCGATGGCATCGGTCGCATCGGCAACCTCGGCATCGGCGGTGCTCGGGAAAATTCTCGGCTTCACGGCGAGCGTGCTCGTCGGAATCATCCCGACGATTCCGGTCGGCGTCGTCACCGAAGCGGCGACGATCGCCGAAGGCGGATTGCGCGCGATCGCCGAATGGCTGACGACGAAAGGTTCCGACAACGCGCTCACCGAAGCCCAGGCGGAAGCGGCGTTGCAGAATCTTCTCAAAAATTTGGCGACGCTCACCGCCCCACTGGCGACTCCCGCGAGTTTAGAGAATCCGCCGGCGACGTCGTAACGCAAAAACTTTTGCGCGAAGAGGCGATTCTCGAAAAGCCGAGAGACGCGACCCGGGCCTACATCGACGTCACGATCGAAGTTGGCGGCGAACGCATTACTTCGACCCTCGGCCCGCTTTCGCATGACGAGGGTTGGAGCGTCTTTCAGGCTTTCCTCGCGGACATGAAACGGTTAAACCCCTTCGCATGAGCCGCGAGAATCGCTGCGCGATCTATGCGCGCGTTTCCACGCGCGATCAAAAGCCGGAAAACCAGTTGCTCGAATTGCGCGAGTTCGCGAAGCGCCAGGGATTCGAAACGGTCGAAGAGTTCGTCGATCAGGGCGAGAGCGGCGCGATAGTTTTCGACAATCCGAAGTCGCGGCATTACGCGCTGTGCGAGGAAGCGCGCAAGGGGAAGTTTTGCAGATTCGGCGTTGTGCTGGTTTGGAAGTTCGATCGCTTCGCGCGGTCCGCGCGCGAGCTGCACAACGCGCTTTTCGATTTCGAGCGCGCCGGCATCCGGTTTGTGTCGATCCGCGAGGAAGTCGACACGAAAAGCGTTTTAGGGAAAATGGTTTTCTCGGTCCTCGCCGGCACCGCGGAAATGGAGCTCGGGCTGACGCGCGAAAGGATCTTCGCCGGCCTGGCGCGCGCGCGTTCGGAAGGGAAGAGGCTCGGGCGGCCGCCGGCGCTGACGTTGCCGCAAGCGGAAGCGGCCTACGAAATGCGGTGTCGCGGGAATTCCTGGCGCGAGATCGGCCGCGCGTTTGGGATCTCGAGAGACGTCGCGCGGGAAAGCGTTTTGCGTTTCGCGGAGAATCACAAAAATGATCTTCACGAATGAGTTCGTTCGCGAGCTCGACAAGATCGAGCGGCGCCACGGCGTCAGAATTTCCGGCGTGATCGTCACCGGCAAAACGGCCGGCCGGCTGACGTGGGGCATTTCCTGGCGTCTCAACACGCCCGAGAATTGCGACGCCCTGTTTTTGCGCGCGATGGCGAATCGCCTGTCGCCCTGGACGCTGATCAAGATCGCGTTTCAAAAACTCTCACGGAGATCCCGCGGTTAACGCAGAATTCGGCCACGCGCGCCGGCGTTTAACGTAGAATTCCCCCTCGCCGTCCGGCCGATGTCTGGAAAACCCCTGTCGTTTCAGCCAGGCTAAAGCCCTGATTTGGCAGCGGCGCCGACTGCCGAGTTTCGCGTGTCTGGAAATCAGGTGATTTCCCGCCGCTTTCCGCGCAAACCCCGCCGAATTATTTTCGAAATTAAATCGTCGAGGGATTTCGACGAGAATTCGCCGCCGTTTTTTCGCAGCCGCCCGCTGCAATTTCCGCATGTCGCTCAAAAGAGGCGCTTTGCCGGGATCCGGATTTTTCGACGCTATTAGAGGCGATTTAAGCGACGCGGCGGGGAAAGGGGAAGGGTATCGGGTCACCCCCCCCCGCTTTTTTGCAAGGGCGGGCGGAATCCGTCGCAGCGCTGGCCTATTTGACGCCGATCGAGAG
>Ga0070732_10000898_pt1 | contig 17009 bp, 12 predicted proteins | sample Coa_R1_5_FD_66449 | JGI IMG/M metagenome (GOLD analysis project Ga0070732, IMG submission 66449) | Surface soil microbial communities from Centralia Pennsylvania, which are recovering from an underground coalmine fire - Coalmine... | ecosystem: Environmental > Terrestrial > Soil > Unclassified ...
CACCCGACCCCACCGTAGGGCGGCTTCCTTCAAGTCGTTGTATCAAAAGCGACCGCCACAGATCCTGATGAGGGTACCAATCTCTCCTCTGCGGTCGCTTCTGATACAACACTAGGACTTATGAGACCAGCTCTTGCGTCGCGAACTCGGAAACGCCTAGGTTTCAATCTACCCAACTAACAAGTCTCAACTCTTTGCGGAATCTATCATCCGGGCTTCCAAGAAATTGCATTCCTGGACAGGGAAACAGGTGAGTGCGGCGAACGACGGCTAGCTCATCGCGAAGGAGTGGCGCAACAAGTTCTTTCACCTCGCCATGAGGCGGGGACGGAAGATTGCCAAAAGTAGCCATGGCGTGGGAACTGGCGGTGCATCTGTACTGGAATTCTGGAGAACTGGAGATCGAGACGCTCCAGGACATCCGGCAAGAAACGCAAACTGAGCACGGATGAACACTCCTAACAAAAGAGACAATACTTGGGGCGAAATCGGAGAAGCCTATGGGAACGTATGCGTCACTCAGCCGAAAATTATTGCCCATAAAAAAGTAACTTGCGCGACTGATGCCGACGACAGTGTATGGCGTACCGTTGAGAATAATGGGCTGTCCGAGGATTTGCTGTGAGCCGCCCAGCTTGCGCTTCCAGAACCCCTCGCTCAAGATCACAACCGGGGCGGCCCCGGCGTGATCATCTTGCGCAGTGAAGTCGCGCCCCATCAGGGGTGTGACGCCGAGGATCGAGAAAAAGTCCGCAGAGATCATCTCCGTGCGCACGCGCTCCGGCTCGCCGGAACCGATAAGATTAAAGTCGTCAGAGCGATAGGCTGCGATCGAGGCGAGCGAGCGGTTATTCCGCTGCCAGTCGAGAAAGTTCAGATAACTGATGGACGCTTGTGCAAAGGTCGACGTGCGGGAGTAAAGCGCGACCAGACGATCCGGCTGCGGATATGGCAGAGGATTGAGCAGCACGCCATTCACCACCGAGAAGAGAGCGGTGTTTGCGCCGATTCCCAGTGCCAAAGTCAGGATTGCAATGGACGTGAATCCCGGGGACTGCGCTAATATGCGCACCGCATAGCGGATGTCCTGGAGAAATACGTTCATGATTCCTCCGACAATTGGGGCCAGGCTGGACAAATCGGGACCTGCCCATAGGTACGAGAATGGGCGGGGCAAAGTTCATTAAGCCCGCTTTTCTCGGGAGTGTTACGTCGATTTCGCGGTACCTATCACCCGCCAAACGACTTCACAGTACCTTGCGAATCACGGATGATCAAGGCCTTCCGCATCCCTTCTGGACGAAGACTTCTCAATTCCCGGACATCCAACTCGGGAACTCCGGCCATTTGTTCATCGCGTCTTTTGCCCACGCCGGGTTCTTGTCTTTGTGGCACGACGTGCACGGATTCGGAATCCCGTACTTGTCCGTCATGTCGGGAGAGATGAACCGGAATGTGTGCGCATGGACGAACGTCCCCGGCACACCCTCGCTTTCGATCGCCGGCATATGGCAGGCCACGCACTGGCTTCCCGGGCTTCCTTCCTTGTGGTGCGTGTGTGCCTCAACAGTGGCCGTGTGCGGGCCGTTCGGGCTCGAGGGACCATGACAATCCAGGCAGATCTGCTCCACGGGTTTTCGCAGTTGAGCGTAATTCGCGGTCCCGTGCACGTCGTGGCAAGACGAGCAGGTGATCCCGCGCCGGTACATCACGCTCTGCGCAAAGTCGTTTCCCTGCATGCGATTCTTGTGTGCTGTGCAGTCAGGGAAGTAATAGAACGTTGTCTGACCCAGCGTGCAGTCCTCCAGCTTCCAATAGTCGGCCAGCTTCAGGCCGACGTTGTAGCCGACTGGCCAGTCGTAGTATTTCCCCTCGATCGGACTCGATCGTGGCTGGCCCTGCGAGTGGCACTGGATGCAGGTGTCGCTGGCGGCCACGGAATCCATCAGACCCGGATTCACGATGTTGTCGCGTGCGGGGTGCGCCACGTGCTCGCTCCCCGGGCCGTGGCATCGCTCGCAGCCGACGTTCCACTCCGCCACCTGCTTGATATGAATGTCATAACCGACGGAATGGCAGCCGTCGCAGGTCGGCCCAGTGGGGCGCTGCATGTTGTCCGAAGGATAGAAGGCGGTCCACCAGTCTCCACCTTTGTCGGGCACGTGATACGGGCGCCAGGAGTGATCGGCGAAAACCCACTGCACAGGCAAGGGGAAGTAGTCGCCGCTGACCTTGGTGAAGTAGCGCTGCTTCCAAAGACTGCCGTACACGAACGCCACCTGATCTTTCGTGACTTTCGCGACACTATTGGTGGTCAGGTCGGCAGCGATGGCTTCGGGATGTTCCTGCGGATCGCGTACTACGTTGGCCATCGGCGTCTTCTTCCAGCGCGCGTAGATTTCCTGATGGCACTTTTCACAGGACTGCGAACCTGAATAGTGGGCCGAAGCCACGATGATTGACTGCTGCTCCTGTTCACTGGGACTGAGGGGGCCGAGGCTTCTCACGAACAGGACCAGCTTCCAGATGTCGTCCTCCGATCCGGACTTGTTAAAGGCCGGCATCCCGGTGAGCTGCACTCCGTTCTCAATGATGTAGTGAATCTCGCCGTCGGTGAGGTGTTGCGTGGGCACCGATCGCAAATCCGGCACCCGCGGATAGACGTTCGATCCGACCGGTGTCTTTCCGCTTCCGTCGACTCCGTGACAGGCCGCACAGTGAGCCAGGAATGAGTCTCGCCCCTCTTTGAGAAACGTGGGACTGGCGGCGACAGGATTCGCCCTGTAGCGTTCCTCCCCGGGAATCGACAGGTTCCGCACTCCTCGCGCTACTTTGACCTCCCATGGCGGTACTGGCTCGTTGGCGCGAAAGCCGCGGCGGAGCAACAGATCGGCTCCGAAAGCCGCAAGCACAACGATCATCAAAAACAGTAAAATCAGGCTTTTCCTCATGTGTCTGCCCACTTTGGTGGAAAGTCGGTGTCTGTGTCAACTCCGCGTCTGCGGCCCGGCGTGCGTCCATTTTGCAGTTGGACGCATCAATATCTCGCGTGTACAGCGGTACTTCTGCGCTGGGAAAGAGGTCTATGTCGATTCGTCCGGTGAAGCGCCTGATTAAATCCAAGCCCACGCTCGAAGGAGCGGGAGTCCATCTCCGCCGCGCGTTCGGCTTCGGCAATACGCATGAGTTCGATCCTTTCCTGCTGCTCGATGACTTCCGCAACGACGTGCCGGAAGATTACCTGAAGGGATTCCCCTGGCATCCGCATCGTGGAATCGAGACGATCACCTATGTTCTCGCCGGAACCGTCGAACACGGCGACAGCATGGGCAATCACGGCGCGATTGCCGCGGGCGACGTGCAATGGATGACAGCTGGCAGCGGCATCATTCACCAGGAAATGCCCAAGGGCGATCAGACGGGGCGCATGCATGGTTTTCAACTGTGGGCAAATCTTCCGTCTGCGTTGAAGATGACGGCACCGCGCTATCAGGAAGTGAAAACCGGCGAGATCCCGGAAATCACCGATGACGACGGGACGCACGTCCGCATTGTTTGTGGAAATTTCTGGGGCAAGAAGGGGCCGGTGGAGGGAATCGCTACCGACCCGATCTACCTTGATGTGTCGGTGCCCCCGGGGGAGAGAAAAACGTTGCCCGTCGAGACGACGCGTCATGCTTTCGCTTATGTCTTCGCTGGCGATGGCAAATTTTGCAATGCCTCCGGCCCTTTGGCGGTGCCGACAGAGAGCGTCGGATGGGCCGACACGAAGCCGCCGTCCGATGCAGAGAATCGCGCGCTCGTAGTCTTCGATCGCGGCGATGAAGTATCCGTGCAAGCGGGAGAGGACGGCATTCGGTTCTTGCTGGTATCAGGCAAGCCACTGGAAGAACCCGTGGCTTGGTACGGTCCCATCGTCATGAATACCCAAGAGCAACTGCAGCAGGCGTTTCAGGAACTGCAGCAGGGAACGTTCCTGAAGAAGTCATAATCGGCCTCACCACAGAGGGCACACTTACACAGAGGAATAGCCAGCACGCGGGGTTGCAGTGGTGGAGTTTCCCTTGTGTACCTACGCGTCCTCCGTGGTTATTGATTTTCTATCACAATGCCCGAACTCCCCGAAGTCGAAACCGTCGCCCGAGGCCTAGCCAAGCGCGTCACCGGCGACGTCATCGAATCCGTCTGGCTCGGACAGAAAAAAGAACCGCTGAAATCCCCGGCCGCAGAGATCGCCTCGGTCCTCGAGCATAGCCGCATCGCGGAAGTCCGCCGCATGGGCAAGCACATAGTCTTCGACTTAGACCGGGTGGAGCATGCTCGTGTGGCACGGGCACTCTTGCCCGCGAGTGGCCGGCGCGTAAAACGCACACTTAAGAAATCGAATGCGACTTTATCTACTCTGCACGCAAAGGCGGGCGGGAGCGCCCGCTCCATACTTGCCAGCAAGGCGCAATGGATCGTGCACCTCGGCATGACGGGCCGGCTTCAGGTCTGCGATCCGCAAACGGAGATCGCCAGGCACACGCACGCGATCCTCAAGCTATCCTCCGGCTGGGAATTGCGTTTTGTCGATCCGCGCCGCTTCGGACGCCTGAGTGTAGCCTCCTCCGCCGGATTTGACGCGACTGGCGTCGAACCGCTCGAGGTCGATCTCGACCGCTTTGTCGAATTGTTCCGCGGCCGCAAAACTCCGATCAAAAGCGCGCTGCTGAATCAGAAACTCCTGAGGGGCGTGGGAAACATCTACGCTGACGAATCGCTCTTCCGCACGGGAATCCGCCCGCGCCGCCGGGCCTCATCGATTACCCACGAGCAATTAAAGAAGCTTCACCTGTCCATCCAGGAAGTGCTGAAGGAAGCAATCGCATTGGGCGGATCGTCCGTTTCCGACTACGTGAACGCCGATGGCGAAGAAGGATTCTTCCAACTGCAACACCGCGTTTACGGGCGCGACGGCGAGCCCTGCTTGATCTGCAAGACTCCTATCAAGCGCGTTGTGATTGCCGGCCGCAGCAGCCACTATTGCCCGAAGTGCCAGAGATAGATTTCAGATTTACAAATCTCAGATTGCAGATTGAGGATCACCTGCGTCTCACGAATCTGCAATCTGAAACCTGTAATCTGAAATCTGCAATATCTAAAATCTCAAACCTCACATCTGCAATCTCAAATCGATTTAGCGCCTCGCCGTGTTACCCTCATCCGTTATGCCTGACTACTCAATCGGTGTGGACATGGGCGGCACCAATTTGCGGATTGCCGCCATCACCACGGAAGGCCAGCTTCTCGAGAAGATTACTCTCGGCGTCAAGGTCGCCATGGGCCGGGACTACGTCATCGGTGAGATGTGCGACGCCATTCACCGGCTCACCGAGCAGTATCGCGGCACCGGACGCTTCGTCGGCGCAGGCATTGGTGTACCGGGCATCATCGACATGGAGACCGGTATGATGCGCAAGTCGGCAAACTTGCCGGGATGGTCCGACTATCCGGTGCGCGATGAGATTGAGCGACGGCTGGGCGCCAAGGTCTTCCTCGACAATGACGCCAACGTCGCTGCTCTGGGCGAGAAATGGCTGGGCGCGGGACGCGATGCCGACAACATGGCAATGCTGACTCTCGGCACTGGCATTGGCGGGGCCATCGTCCTGCAAGGCAGGCTCTTCTACGGCATGAGCGGCATGGCAGGAGAATTCGGCCACGTTACGGTCGAGCCCAATGGCGTTCTCTGTGGATGCGGCAATCGCGGATGCGCCGAGCGGTATGCCTCCGCCACCGCCATTGTCCGCATGGCGCGCGAGGCGATCGAATCCGGTGAGGCTCCAGAACTTGCGAAAGCTGCCAACGCCGATCCCGAGTTCAGCGCGAAGTCGATCTACAACCTCGCGATCCAGGGAGACGCCGCTGCTCAGCGCATCTTTCGGCGCTTCGGCGAGGTGTTGGGGATTCTTCTCGCCGATCTGGTCAACGTTCTCGACCTCGACATGTTCGTGATTGGCGGGGGAGTGGTCAGCGCGTGGGACGCTTTCGCTCCGAGGATGTTCGCAGAACTGCGGGAACGTTCTCTCGTTTACGCCGCGTCGGCGCCAGCAGATCCGATGGCGAAAAAGGAAGGCGCGTCAGCGCAAATCGCCAGTTACAGCAAAAAGAAAACGATCATCACGCAGGCGTTGTTAGGTAGCGATGCGGGGCTGTACGGCGCGGCCAGAATTCCGGCGTCCCAGTAGAGCGCTGTCCCGGCGGCTGTGGTGGGGTGTCTCGCCACCACTTCCGGGCAATTACGCGATGCAGGTTTCAGCCGTTTTGCGAGGATGTCCGTGTAAGGATTCTCCGCATCGCGTCCAGAAGTCTTGTATTGTGCTGCACCCTGCCAATACTCACCCGAATGCAGGTCGGCGCTCCCCACGCGCCGAGCGGACGCACGCTGATACCTTCTTCCCGTAGACGCTGGGAGATCGCCACAGCATCCTGCCTCAGATCGCAGTAAATAAAATTCGCCCAGGTAGGCGTAACTTTGAATCCAAGTTCTGACGCGTCAGCGCTAAGACTACCTGCCTGCTCAGCATTATGCGAAACAGATCGCACGACATGATCGTTATCGTCAAGTGCGGCAAGCGCCGCCGCCTGTGCAACCGATGACACGGCATAGGTATCCTGCATGCGCCGGCAGTAGGACAGCAGTTCCGCCGGACCGACTCCATACCCGATGCGCAATCCCGCCAGCCCATGCGCTTTTGAGAATGTCCGCAACACAACGACACTCGCCCCGTGCCGCAAGTACGCCAGCGATCGCGAACCCTCCACTTTGCGGCGCTCGGCAAAATGTGCCGCGAACTCATAGTAGGCTTCGTCCAGAACCACCACCACATGCCCCGGAACTTTGTTTATGAATCGATCGAGTTCGTCCACGTCGAGCAGTGTGCCCGTAGGATTATTCGGATTCGCGAGGAATATCAGACGCGTGTTTCGGTTGATGGCACGCAGAATCGCACTGAGATCGAATCCATCGTCTTGCGTTGGAGTTTCGATCAATTCCGCGCCGGTCGCACGTACGGCCATACCATAGACGATGAAAGATTTCTGGCTGGTCACTGCATTCAGCCCAGGAGCCAGCAGCGTGCGGCACAGCAGGCTAAGCATGCCTGTAGATCCGGCCGTCACCAGGATCTGTTCGGCGGGCGCGGCATGAAGCTCGGATAACTTGGCCGTCAACGCCGCGCAATCGTTGTCCGGATACGCGTGCGCCTCGGCCAGAGAGAGCCGCATGGCTTCGATTGCCCGTGGAGAGGGGCCGAGTGGATTTTCGTTCGAATCGAGCCGGATGAGATGCAGTTCTGGGGCGATCGGCCTCTGCACAACGCCCGGCTCGTAGCCGCCCATCTCTCGCGCCGGTTTGGTTACGAGATCGTAAAATCGGCCCATCCTGGGATTCTGCCTTAACGCTTTTTCTCGCCGCCAGAGCTCGCCGACTTCAACCGTTGCACTTCCTTCAGCGTCAGTGACCGGTATTCACCCGGCGGAACATCGAGCGTCAGCGGTCCATAGCGGACGCGCTTGATCTTTTCCACGTGATGCCCCACGGCCTCGAACATTCGCCGAATCTGGCGATTGCGGCCTTCGATCAGCGTGATCTCATACCACGGATTGGCGGCTTGCTTCACAATGCGAACCACGGCCGGACCAGTCCTCACGTGCTTCCCGTCATCCGTCGCAATGGAAATACCGCCGCGCAGTTTAGCAATCGCTTCCTCGGTCGGTGTGCCGGCAACTTTTACCACATACGTTTTCGAAACGTGCGATGCCGCTTTCATCAAAAGATTGGCAAGCACACCGTCATTGGTCAGCAGCAGCAGGCCTTCGCTGGCGTAGTCGAGTCGCCCGACAGGATACACGCGTCCCTTGACGCCGCGGACCAGGTCCATCACCGTAGGCCGCTTCTCGGGATCGTTGACGGTAGTGACGTACCCCTTCGGCTTGTTGAGGAGCAGGTACACGTGACGTTGTTGCTCGCGCTGCAACAGCTTTCCGTTCACCCGAATGTGATCGGTGTCCGCATCGGCCTTGCTGCCAAGTTCGGTGATGGTGGTGCCGTTGACCTGCACGTGGCCCGACGTGATGAGTTCCTCGGCCTTGCGCCGCGAAGCAACTCCAGCAGCCGCGATGATCTTTTGCAGGCGTTCGAGAGGCATTTGAGAACCGTGTAGCACTGTGTAGAACCGTGGAAGAGCGGCCCTTTCAGGGCCGCTGTAGGGAGATCTTAGTGACAGGGCTTTAGCCCCTCTCTAGTCAACCGGCTTTTTCTTCGGTTGCAGGCTCACTTGCCGTCTCCGCCGGCTGAGCGTTGTCTAACGTGGGCGCTGGCTCGTTCACCGCCGCCGCGCTCTCCGCCGGGACCAACTCTTCCTGGAATGACTGCGCCACCAGCTTCTCGAACTCCTCCATGCTGGGCAATTCGTTGACATCCTTCAACCCGAATCGCATCAAGAATTCCCTGGTGGTCTTGTAAAGAATCGGCCGTCCGATCACCTGCTTGCGCCCCGCTGTGGTGATCAGCTTGCGGTCAAGCAGAGTGCCGATGACGCCTCCCGAATCGACGCCGCGAATGTCATTGATCTCCGGCACGGTGACCGGCTGCTTGTAAGCAATCACAGCCAGCGTTTCAAGAGCCGGCAGTGACAGCCGGACCGGCGGCTTCAGGCTCTTGGCGAACGCCCGCACAACTTCGTGCTGTTCGGGCTTTGTCGACATACGGTATCCGCCGGCAACCTCGCGGATCTCCACCCCATGGTCGGGTGATCCATATTCACCGACAAGTTCCAACAGGCTTGAACGTACGCGCGACTTGATCTCCGCCAGGTCAGAAGTGCCGTTTGCAGCAACGGAGTCCTTGACCAGCGCCGTGATCTGCTCCAGCGTGATCGGCGTTTCCGCCGCGTAGACGATGGCTTCGAGTTGAGCTTTGAGTGACATCAGTTATCAGTACCTGGTACCCAGTATCCAGTCGAATCGTCGCCGTATTGAAACTGGCAACTGGCAACTGAGTACTGGCAACTGCTTTTCATCTCCAGTCGTCCCTTACCGACGCGCGCTCGTTCATAACTTCTTCAAAGTGCGAATGCTTGCGAACTGCGATCTCGCCGAACAGTTTTTCCTGCCGCACTTGAATCGCTTGCAGTCTCACCAATTCCAGCAGCGCCAGGAACATGCACACCAGCGCCTGCCGCGACGGAATGCGCATCAAAAGCTGTTTCAGCCGGATCGGACGGTCCTCGAGCGACAACCTCCGGTGCAGATATTCGATCATCTGCCCGACGGTGACTGTTTCCTCATCGACGTTGAGCACCGGACGAGTGCGCACCCGCTCGAGCACCTGCTGAAACGTCTTGACCAGGTCGATCACGTCGGCCGCGAGTTCGGGCTCCGTGCCCTCGGCTTCGATGAAATTTTTCAGCGCTGGATTTGTCAGCACCGCGTCTTCGATCTGCTGTTTCTGCAGGAGCATCTGCGCCGCGGACTTGAACTTCTCATGTTCGAGCAACCGGTTGACCAGTTCGGTCCGCGGATCTTCCTGCTCCTCGGCCGGCGCCATCGGATCGCGAGGTAGCAGCATTTTCGACTTGATGTGAATCAGCACGGCAGCCATATAGATGAACTCGGCTGCAATGTTCACATCGAGCTCACGAATCTTCTCCACATACACGAGATACTGCGCCGTGATTTTGGCGATCGGGATGTCGTAAATGTCGATGTCCTGCTTCCGGATCAGGTCCAGCAGCAGATCGAGGGGACCCTCGTAGACGTCCAAAACGGCAACCGCAAAAGGGAAGTCGCTCTCTTCTTTTTTCTTAGCAGAGTCCCTCGACTTCGAGTCGGCGGGACCAGACACAATCGCCGGCGAAACCGCCGCATGCCCAAAAACGATTTTTGCTTCTTCAGTCATCTCTACTTATCTTGTCATCCTGAGCGAAGCGAAGGACCTATGCACTCGCTTGCGTCGCAACGTTTACTTCCCCGGCGCCTCATACTCCAGCGACATCCCCATCGACGCGCGCACATCCTCCATCGTCTCACCGGAAACCTTGCGCGCCCGTTCCGAACCAGCTTCCAGAATATCCCACGCCAGCTTGGGATTCTCCTCAAATTTCCGGCGCCGCTCCTGCATGGGACTCAGCAACTGCAACAGTGAATCGGCCGCCCAACCCTTGCACTCGATGCACCCGATGCCCGCCGACCTGCAGCCCTCATTAACTTTTGCCATCGTCTCTTTACTGCTGAAAATCTTGTGCAGGTCGCCCACCGGACAAACATCAGGATTCCCCGGATCCGATCGCCGCACCCGCGCCGGATCGGTCACCATGGTCTTCAACTTCTGCCGCACGAGCGGCTCCGGATCGGCCATCATGATGGTGTTGCCATACGACTTCGACATCTTGCGCCCGTCCGTCCCAGGCAACTTCGGCGCTGGTGTTAGCAGACTCTGAGGCTCGGGGAACACGGTCTTCGCCGCTCCGTAAAATCCGTTGAACCGCCGCGCGACCTCCCGCGTCAACTCGATGTGCGCCACCTGATCCTCGCCGACCGGGACCACGTCCGCCTTGTAAATCAGAATGTCCGCCGCCTGCAGCACCGGATATCCCAGGAACCCATAGGTTCCCAAATCCTTGTCCTTAATGTTCTCCCTCTGCTCTTTGTACGTGGGTACCCGCTCCAGCCAGCCCAAGGGTGTGATCATCGAAAGCAGCAGGTGCAACTCCGCATGCGACGGGACGTGCGATTGCATGAAGATCACCGACTTCTCAGGATCTAGCCCGGCAGCCAGCCAGTCGAACACGACTTCCAGCGAATTCTCTTTGACCTTGGAAGTGTCGGCGTAATCGGTGGTCAGCGCATGCCAATCGACCACGCAGAAGTAGCATTCATATGGATCCTGCATCCCGACCCAATTTTGCAATGCCCCCACATAGTTGCCGAGATGCAACTTTCCGGTCGGACGCATGCCGCTGAGCACACGTTTACGTTTCTGCAACGAAGCGGTCATTTTCCAGGAAGCCCCACTTTCAGAGACACGATGACCCATGCAGAGATTCCGAGATCACTCAAATGTAGAAGTGTCATGCGGGGCTAAGTCGATACTACCATGCGGAAAGCCCGAAAATGTGAAAAGCCAGAATGTGGGGACAGCGGCCCCCGGCTGTCCGCCGTGCGCAGCACGGCTTCCTGGCTCGCGCCAGCCGCTGCGATCGGAGCGGCGCCAACCCTACCGATGCTTTATAATGCGCGCCGCTTCCTCTTATCGAACCCGATCCGTGACTACTCTCGCCCGTAAACTGCGCGCCACCGACTACTTCACTCTAGGATGGGGCACCATGGTCGGCGTCGGCTGGCTCGTCATCATGGACGACTGGCTGTTGCGCGGTGGCTCCCTTGGAACGGCCCTAGGATTCTTAATCGGTGGCTCGCTGCTGCTTCCCATCGGCTGGGTCTACGGAAAACTCGTCGTTGCCATGCCCGATGCCGCGGGCGAGGTCGCCTACACGGCAGCCATCTTCCCGCGGGCAATAAGTTTCGCCACCGGCTGGATGATGACCCTCGCCTACTTCATCGTCTGTCCATGGGAGGCCGTAGCGGTCGGGCGCATCGCCGCCTACATATTTCCCGGGCTCGATTCGATGGAAATTTATCGCATCGCAGGCCGTCCGGTTTATCTTCCACACGTGATCGTCGGCCTAACACTCACGGCCCTGCTCACGGTTCTCAACTATCGCGGCGTGCGGCTCAGCGCCACCTTTCAAAACTGGACCAGCTTCGGAACGCTCGCGTTATTCGTTGTGTTCGTCGTTGCGGGTGCAAGCCAAGGGAGTGTTGCCCATTTTCGTCCACTATTCACTCACGCCCCGTTGGTCTCGATTCTGCTGGTAATCCAGATTGTCCCTTACTTCATGACTGGATTCGAGTCGGTCGGCAAGGCCGCGGAAGAAGCCGGCCCCGAGTTCCGCGCCCAAGGATTCTTTCGCGCCATCTGGATGGCTATTCTCATCGGAACTCTTTTCTACGCTACTATCGTCGCTGCAGTCGCGTTCGTGGCGCCGTGGCGTCAACTGACCGGCGATAAATTCATGACGGCTGTCGCCTTTGAGCAAGCCGTCGGCAGCCGCTGGATCGTCAACATTATTCTTGCCGCCGCTTTGTTGTCGCTGTTCAAGTGCTTCAACGGAAACTTCGTCGCCGCCAGCCGCCTGTTCTTCGCCCTGGGCCGGCGTGGCATGATTGCGCCGAGTGCGGGAACGGTGCACCCGCAATTTCAAACTCCATCGGCAGCGGTCCTCTGCGTCGGAATCGCAACCGGGGCGTGCATGCTGCTGGGCGATGCCATCCTCGTGCCCGTGACGGAGGTTGGCTCGGTCGCCTGCGCCATCGGCTGGGCGGCAACGTGCGCAGCGTGCCTGGCATTGGCGCACTGGAAGCCCGGTATAGTCTCGTTGTCGGCGGCCGAGAAGGCCTTTGCACTATTTGGATTGATTGTCGCGGTTGCGTTAGCCCTGATGAAAATCGTCCCGACAATTCCCGGCCACTTCACGACGTATGAATGGTTAGCCCTGAGTGTGTGGTGTGCTCTAGGCGCCATTGCCGGGTTTGCAAAGTAGCGCCGCCGTCACGGCGGCTGGGGGGTGGGCGTCTCGCCCACCCTGCCGGAAGTGCAAATGAAAAGAGATAGGATGTCATCCATGCTCTCAAAGCGAATCACAAGCACGATAAGCATCATTTTCATTCTGGCGTCCACCTTTGTCTGCGCCCAGGCTCCAGGCTCCTTCGACATCGTCATCACCAACGGCCACATCATCGACGGCACTGGCTCTCCGTGGTACTCCGGAGACCTCGGCATCCGCGACGGAAAGATTGCCGCCATCGGCAATCTCTCCGCCGCCCAGCGCCAGCGCACCATCGACGCCGCTGGCAAAGTAGTCGCCCCGGGTTTCATTGACATGCTCGGCCAATCGGAGCTGACCATTCTCGTCGACCCGCGTCTGCCATCGAAGATCTATCAAGGCATCACTTCGGAAATCACCGGAGAAGGAAACTCGATCGCGCCGCTCAACGATGCCATCATCGAGTCCGACCGCATCGGTTACGACCATTACAAGATCAATCCCGACTGGCGTACGCTGCGTCAGTACTTTGCGCGTCTCGAGGAGCAGGGAATGGGCATCAATCTCGCGACCTATGTTGGCGCCACGCAGGTTCGCCGCATGGTCCTGGGCGATGACAACAAGCAGCCCACTCCCGAGCAACTTGAACAGATGAAGGCCCTGGTGCGCGAAGCCATGAAAGACGGCGCCGTCGGCGTTTCTACTTCGCTTCAATATGCTCCAGCGCCCTACGCCAAGACCGATGAACTGATCGCGCTAGCGACCGAGGCCGGCAAATCCGGCGGCATTTATGCCACCCACATGCGCAACGAGAGCGGCTCGGTGCTGGAAGCCATCGATGAAGCACTGCACATCGGCCGCGCGGCTCACGTTCCGGTCGAGATCTGGCACATTAAGGTCGCCGGCAAGAACAACTGGGGACACATGCTGCAAGTCGTGGCGAAGATCAATGCAGCCCGAGCAGGCGGTGCCGACGTCACCGCCGATACCTATGCTTACGCTGCCTGGTCCAACGACTTCTCCGCATTCATTCCCGCATGGGCGCACGATGGCGGTACAGCAAAACTGGTCGAGCGCCTGAAGGATCCCGCCACCCGCGAGCGCATTCGCAAGGACATGCTTACGCCTTCGCCTGACTGGGATAACGAATGGCAAGAGATCCCCGGCCCCGACGCCATCATGATCGGCGCGGTTGCCAATCCGAAGTTGGTTCCACTGCAAGGCAAGCGTCTTTCGGAAATTGCCAAGCTGTGGAACAAAGATCCCATGGACACGCTGTTCGATTTCCTCATCGAAGACCCGAACACGGGCGTTGCAGTCTTCGGCATGTCACAACCCGATGTGACCCTTGCGCTGCAGCAGCCTTGGGTTTCGATCGACAATGATTCCGAAGGCACTTCACCGGAAGGAATTCTCGGGCAGGCGCATCCTCACCCGCGCGCCTATGGCACGTTCCCGCGCATCCTGAGCAAATACGTTCTCGAAGAAAAAGTCCTGACCCTGGAAGATGCCATCCGCAAATTCGGAGCGCTTCCCGCGCAGCGCATGCGCCTGACGGATCGCGGCGTGCTCAAGCTGGGAATGTGGGCCGACGTCGTGATATTCGATCCCGCAACGGTGCATGACCGAGCCACCTTCGACAATCCCAACCAGCTTTCGGAAGGGATGGATTACGTGTTGGTCAACGGAACGCCCGTGATCGAGCAGAGAAAGATGACGGGCAAACTGCCAGGGAAAGTTCTGCGCGGTCCGGGATATGATCGCTAGCTTGTGTGGGGACAGCCGCCTTCGGCTGTCCGTCGCCTAAAAGGCGACTACTTTTGCCTGCGCGGCTGCCATGAAAGCAGTTCATTCCCTACTCGATTATGTCCGTTATCTGAGCACTGAATTTCAGGTGCAAGAAGCGAAGACGGCCGCTGGCGCGGCCGGACAGCCGAAGGCGGCTGTCTCCACAAAATTCTTCGTTATCTTTCGGAGTGCCGCTGTTACGGTTGAGGCTTGAGCCGGGCCTGCTCTGTACCGTTGATATGACTAACGCGCGGTTCAGCGAGAGTTCCGGTAATCGTATAAGAGCTGGCTCCCGATCCCGCATGAACTCGTGCTACCTTGAAATCAATTTCCCTCTTCAACGTGGCAGTGCCGCTGACCTCGTAGGTTCCTTCCGGCGAGTCGAGTTCGCCTTCGCTGACTTCAATCGTGCCGCCATGCAACTGAGCCTGCGCCGTGAACTTCCGGATCTTCAACGTCTTGGCACTATCTCTTGATAGCATGTGGGGTAGGCTTCCATCCGCTACATCAACCCGCAGAATCCCCTCGGATGATTGCCAGAAGTCCGCGGCACACGGCCCTTGAATTTCGTAGCTCGCGCCGGCGCTGCCCTCAATCCACTCGTCCTTCATCAACCTGGAAATGTTACCGAGGGAAATTCCCGTCAGATCGCCACTCCCGCTGCACACGGCAGGCTTCACGCCGAAGTTCGCTTGCCATTTCCCGCGATGCTTGCCGCCAAGCAGATCTGCGTCCACCGACGCGACCTCCAACTTTCCCGCATCGAGGTTGACGTTCGCGGACAGTTTGGAGGCGGTGAGGCCGCGTAGCATAAGGCGATCGGCTGTGATGCGTCCGGATGCCCGCACCCGCGCCAGCAGCGACGGTTCGGACTGTGCGGTTCCCAACCGATACCAGGGCCGGCTTTTCGGGCTGGGATTCGCCCACTCGTTGGCTTCGTTCAGCGAGATCTCGTCCGTATTGAGCTGGAAACGAACCTGACACTTCTCCGGACTTCCGCAGCCGCGCGGCATTTCCAGGGATCCTTTCCAAACGGTCCCCGCCGCCTTCAGGTTCAACTTCGCCACTCGCACGACATCGGGCGAGAGTTGCATTTCGGCCGAAGAGATCTCTACCGGTTGTCCCGCGCCGCGAAGTCCGAAGCGCACATTCTTCAGTTTTCCCGATCCGGTGACTTGCGGTCCTGCGAACGCAGCCGTTCCGCCCCGGCCCATCCACGATCCTGCGATCTGGAGGCTCAGCTGTACGGTGCCCTCCGCCGCCGAGCTTAGCGTCCGAATTCCAAATATCCTGGCCAAACGTAGAGTCCTGCCCACTTCGGCATCGCCCAGAATGGTGAAGCCATATCCCAAGCGGTCGACCCATCCGCGAACCGACGCCCCTCCCGTGCGCGCACGATCGAGTGCGAATGGTCCCAACTCGAATTGCGCATTTTGTGACGATTGCGCCCTTGATCGATCTCTTGAAATGCTGGCCGTTGCGCCTGTCAGAATGATTGGAACCGTCACCGGACCCAGTTCAACCTTCTCGGACGTAGAACTCAGTCGCAAGCCAGCAATCTCGCCATGCCCTTCCACGTGAGACTGGGCCCCGGTGGCGGCGTTCTCTGAAACTGTGAGCTTGCCCCCCAGAGTTCCCTCCAGTTGCAAATCCTCCGGCAGATCTTTCTTCGCCCGCCGCGCGAGGGCGCCAATCGCGCTTGCGGGCAGATCCAGCGCAGTCACAGTCAGGCGATACTTATGCCTGCCGGGAACGCCCGCGTCTCCTGTAATGGTCAGCAGTCCAGCCCCCACGGGAGCCATACAGGCGATCCGGTGGAACTCGTGCTCCTGCGTGCTGTACTCCCCGTCGCAGCGTCCGGCCAGGCGCAGCGAGGTCCCGCTCGGGATGTCGTAGCGGCGGAAATCATCCGCAGAGACCGTGCTCGATATTTTCAGCAGCGCCGGCGTTCCCGTGACCGTGGCGTCAAATCGAATGTCCCCACGCCAGCCCCGGTCGTTCCCGGTAAAGAATTGTGTCATCTGCCCCAGCTGCGCCCGGGCCCACTCCACGTTGAACTGCACAGGAGTGTCGCGAAAAGTTCCCGCGCGTTGCCAGGTACCGCTAAGCTGCAGTTGTCCCGTGTCGTTCAAATTCATATCGCTGCGGATCGGCAGAGCCTTAAGCCGGACGCCCCAGGTATCTTCCGACTCCTGCCACAACGAAAAATCCGCATTGGTCAGCGCGTAGGGTTTTTTCTCCGGGCCATTTTTGAAATTGATCCGCCCTGATGTTCCCTCGATGTACGGGAAACTCGGCCTCGGCTCCGACTTCATTTTTCCAGTAGGCGCCAGCGGCGTGCGCGCCGCGCGCTCCAGCAGGCTCTGAAGGTTCCATCCGCCGCCCTCGTGGTGCGCGAGGTTGAGACTCGGCTCGGTGAGGTCCAGCTTCGATACTTCCAGCCTTCCGCGTAGCAGCGAACGCAGCCGAAGGTCCGCCGTTACCGCGCTTGCCCGCAGGATGGGTTCGGAGCCGAACGCAGGATCGTCGTACACCACCAGATTCTCCAGATCAAAACCCGGTTGAGGCAGC
>Ga0070732_10000899_pt1 | contig 16979 bp, 13 predicted proteins | sample Coa_R1_5_FD_66449 | JGI IMG/M metagenome (GOLD analysis project Ga0070732, IMG submission 66449) | Surface soil microbial communities from Centralia Pennsylvania, which are recovering from an underground coalmine fire - Coalmine... | ecosystem: Environmental > Terrestrial > Soil > Unclassified ...
CGTGCGGCTAATCCCTTTTTGACCAGTCGCGGGAACGCCAATCGTGTATGCGTTATTATTGTTGGCCGGCTGACCAAAACCAACCACTCCGAGAATGACTGTTGCCGCGATGAGGGCCGGCAGAAAAACGCGCCGGGCGAGCATAGAGTTCGGGAGGGGCATGGGCTACAGGGTCATTTTGGGAATAACGGCGTAACAGGGACTGAGCGGGCGTGACTATCTCCAGCTTCTTAAACTGGCGCAAGCGGAATTTGTTGCGGCAGTTTTACTCGCCCGGTTGCGTCTGATCGGAAAAAAACGCCGTTAACGGACTGGTCGCCGCTGCCGTTTTGAGCTTGTCCGCTAATCCGATTTCGCGCGCATCGCGTCCGGCCTCGATCGCTTTCTTGAATGCCTGCGCCATGCGGACTGGATCCGGCGCGATCGCAATTGCGGTGTTTACCAAGACGGCGTCCGCGCCCATTTCCATCGCTTCAGCGGCCTGACTCGGTGCACCCAGTCCAGCGTCGACAACTACCGGCACGGTGGCCTGTTCGATAATGATTTCGATTTGCGGCCGGGTCTCGATCCCGCGGTTGCTGCCGATCGGCGAACCGAGCGGCATTACGGTTGCAGTTCCCGCATCTTGTAGCCGTTTCGCCAGGACCGGATCGGCGTTGATGTAGGGGAGCACAGTGAATCCTTCCTTCACTAAAATTTCCGCGGCGGCGAGTGTCTCAACCGGATCCGGGAGCAGATAACGCGGATCAGGATGGATCTCGAGTTTGATCCAGGTCGGCAAACCCGCGCTCGCTGCCAATCGCGCAAGGCGAACCGCTTCATCCGCATTTCGGGCGCCGCTGGTGTTTGGCAAAAGCAAAAATTGTTTCGGATCGATAAAATCCAAAATGTTTGCATACGGATCGCGCTTTCCGGAAAGGTCTGCCCGCCGCAAGGCGACAGTGACGATTTCAGTTCCGCTCGCCACCAGCGCGTCCCGCATCAATTCGTTTGAGGCAAACTTGCCGGTGCCAACCAGTAGCCGCGAGGTGAATTCACGGTCCGCGATCTTAAGCTTGGATGGCTTGTCCGACATTGCTGAAACAATAACGAATTCCTTGTACGAATCGAATTCTTTGCCACGTTGTCGAATGACCAAATTCGATCTTCGCCTTGAAGATTGCGTAACCGGAATGGCGCGATTTTCGGCAGAGAGTGTCGATCTTGTCGCAACCTCGCCCCCCTACAATCTTGGCATTCGATACGGTCGATATTCAGATCGAGAAGATCGCGAGTCGTATCTGAAGTGGTGCGGTGAATGGGGCGCCCAGATCCGGCGCGTTCTAAAGCCGGACGGTTCGTTTTTTCTCAACGTCGGCGCCGCGCCTTCGAATCCAATGTTGCCGCACCAAATCGTTTTCCAATTCCGCGATCTTTTCGTTCTGCAAAACACAATTCACTGGATCAAGTCGATCACGGTTGAGGATCGAGATGGCAAGGTCCGGTCGTTCGGACACTTCAAACCGATCAGCTCGAAGCGGTTCGTGAATGACTGCCACGAATATATTTTTCATTTCACGACGAGCGGACGTGTGGAAATTGACCGGCTCGCGATCGGCGTGCCGTATCAAGATAAGAGCAATATTGCCCGCTGGTCGCATACCAGCGGACGCGACAAGCGCTGTCGCGGCAACACCTGGTTCGTTCCCTACGAAACTATTCAGAGCCGCGAAAAGGAACGACCGCATCCGGCGACATTTCCAGTGCAGCTGGCCGAATGGTGCATCAAGCTGCACGGCGCCGCGGCCGTGAAGGCAATGCTTGATCCGTTCGTCGGCATCGGAAATTCGGCCGTGGCCGCGAAAAATTGCGGCGTCAGAAGATTCACCGGCTTCGACATCGACGAGATTTACCTGGCCGAAGCGAAACGCCGGCTTCAGCTAAAATAATTCGTCGCCTGGTTTTGCCGGCGGTGCTGAGATTTGAAACATGGCCAGCGATTTCACGAGCTTGGCCGGGAGCGGCCAGACCCGTTCGAATATTCGGTCGGCCACCGGTTTTGCCGTGAGATATCCGGCGGCAAACATCTCCAGACGCGCATCCAGATTGTCGATGTAATGCACCGCCATTGCTTCCGGCGTTTTTGGATCTACCGGCGAACCGAATTGTTGCTCGCCATGATGCGCGCCGATCACGTGCATCAAATGCAGTCGAACGTCTTCTGACGACGGCTTCAGGTTTTTCCATGTCTCGCTGTTCTCGATAGAAAGCTTCCGCCACAACGTATTGACCAGCTCGAGTCCAATCGAAATGTGACCGACTAGTTCACCGCGCTCGTCGTAATCCATTACGAACCCGCTTTCCGGGTAATGGTTTTCCCAAAGCTTCCCCGAATCGTGGAAAAGAATGCCCGCGATCAAAAGATCGGCGTTCAATTGCGGGTAGAGCGGTGCGATTGCCCGGGCCAGCCGCATCATCTGCGCAGTGTGCTCTACCAGTCCGCCACGTCGCGCGTGATGATTTCGGCGGGCCGCTGCCGTTCGCCGGAATCGTTCGCTGAATTCTTTGATGAACGCGTCGCAAAGCGCGCGCAATCGCGGATCGGCAATTGTGGCAATCGATTCGAGGATGAATTTCCAATCTACTTGTTGTTTGGCGCGCAACTCGGCCGGGCCCTGCAGCAGCTCGTTTTTTTCCTGCGGCGTGAGTGGGCGAACCGTCCATTTCTGGGCGTCGAGTCCGAACTGCGAAGATTGAAAATCTCCGGCGAGCTCGATGAAGCTCTCATTGGTCAGGACGCTGCACGCTTTGTAAGCGGGATGATCGCTCCAGACCCGCAGCGTCATCCGATCACACGCATCCGCGAGGCTCAACTCGCAATACGGCTTTTGTTCGCGAGTGACCTTCGGCGCTGCCGATTCTACCTGCACATGAACGCGCGCCGTGACCGGACCGCTCTGTGCGGCCCGGCGAATCTCAGTCAACGTCATCAACTGCATGTCCCGCTCTTCCGCTTTCTCTTCGTCTTAATTTCGGCTACTCGCCTGCCACTATCGCTCCGCACGCAATCCGCGCGCCGGAATTGCCGGACGGATCGGTCTTGAGATCGTCTTCTTTTTCATGAACGACGACCGATTTGCCGACGATCGAGTCGGTGCCGGTCAGGCTGAGTTTGCCTTTCCAATCGAGATGGGCCTTGCCGGAAGCGTCGGCCGTGATGTTCCCAAGATCGCCCGCGTGATGATCCATTGTGTCCGGACCGCCGTGATGCTTTTGGGTTGGGTTAAAATGCGGACCGGCCGAGGCCGCATCCGGCGCCGAGCAATCGCCTTTGTCATGAATGTGGAAACCGTGTTTGCCCGGCGTCAGATTCTGAATGTCGGCCACAACCTTAACGTCATCCCCAACTTTCGTGAACGTCACCGTGCCGGTGACTTTGCTGTTGGATTTGGATTCCAACTGCGCCGTTGCCTTGTTGACTTCCTGCGCCTGCGCCAAGCAAGCGAGCACGCAAAACATTGCTGTGAGTATAATCGTTTTCATCCCGCAAGCGTACGGCGCTTCGGTTGAAAAATAAACTCTCAATCGAGCAGGCGTTGGTCGATTCCTGCGTAGGCGTCGACGCGACGATCCCGCAAGAAAGGCCAGTGGGTGCGATGCTCGTTCACGCGCGCCCAATCGACTTCGCCGATAACGATCTCTTCCTTATCGACGGAGCCTCTGGCGATAATTTCGCCATCAGGTCCGCAGATGAAACTTTGCCCCCAAAATTCGATTCCGTCGCCACCGGCCGGAGTTTCGTGACCAACCCGGTTTGCCGCCGCAACGTAGCAACCGTTAGCGATCGCGTGACCGCGCTGAATCGTTTCCCATGCGTTGTGTTGGGCCGCACCAAATTCCTTCTTTTCGCTCGGATGCCAGCCAATCGCGGTTGGATAAAAGATGATTTCTGCGCCGCGCAATGCCGTCAGCCTCGCTGCTTCCGGATACCATTGGTCCCAGCAGATGCAGACGCCAATTTTGCCGGGCTTCGTATCCCAGGCCTGAAATCCGAGGTCGCCCGGTGTGAAATAAAATTTCTCGTGATACAGCGGATCGTCCGGAATGTGCATCTTGCGATACTTGCCAAGGAATTTTCCGTCGGAATCGATGATCGCCGCCGTGTTGTGATAAACGCCGGCGCGCCTCTTCTCGAACAGCGATGCCACTATCGCGACACCTGATTCCCTGGCCAGTTCGCCGAGGGCGGCCGTTGATTTTCCCGGAATCTCTTCCGCCAGCTCGAAATTCTTGTGTTCTTCGGTCTGGCAAAAGTATTGGGATCGAAAAAGTTCGGGCAGACAAACAATCGCGGCGCCATTTTTAGCCGATTCGCGCACGAAATCGAGCGCCCGGGAGAAATTCTTCTCCGGGTCCGGCCCGCACTGCATCTGCACCAGTGCCACCTTCGTCCTGTCTTGCTTGGCCATTCAGAAATTAACCACGAAGATCACGAAGCACACGAAGGATAAGTTCAAATTTCTTCTTCGTGAACTTCGTGTCCTTCGTGGTGAATTACTTGATCGAATCCGCAGGAACGATATCGATCTTTTCGATCGTCACGCGTTTGGTCGGCTTGCTTATTTCGCCAATGCTGTTCCGCGTGACCGGGATGTTGCCAATTTTTTCGAGCACGTCATCGCCTTTAATCAGTTTGCCGAATGTTGTGTATTGGTGATCGAGACGCGTGACCGGCGCGAGACAGATGAAAAACTGCGAGCCGGCGGAATCTGGATCCGGCTCGCGCGCCATCGAGATCACACCGCGCTCGTGCGAGTGATCGTTGAACTCGGCCTTGATCTTATAACCAGGACCGCCTTCGCCGTATTTATCTTCTTTGCTGGGGTCTTTCGAATTTGGGTCGCCGCCCTGGATCATGAACCCTTTTCGGATTCGGTGGAAAATTGTCCCGTTGTAGAACCCCTGTTTCGCCAGCTTTTTGAAATTCTCAATCGTATTTGGCGCGGCATCGGTCCAAAACTGAACGACCATATCGCCCTCACTGGTTTTGATCACAGCGACTTCGTTTTGCGACTTCGCCGGCTTTTCCGCTGTGTTGTCTTCAGCAACGATTGTCGTCGCCGCCAACAGTAAAGGTAATAGGTATTTGATCATTCTGATTGTTTCGCGATTCGCATTTCGCAATTGCTATTTCTTTTGGTGGTATTCCTGCAGGCTTTTCACCTGCACTTTGCTGTTTTGCAGAGAGCGGATGCCGTTCGCGCTGGCCTGGGCTGCGCGCACGGTGGTCATGATTGGAATTTTGGCCGCCAGAGCCGCGTTGCGAATCATCACCTCGTGCTCGCGCGGAATTTTCCCGCTCGGCGTGTTGATGATGAAGTTGATGTCGCCGTTCTTGATGCGATCAAGCACGTTCGGGCGCCCTTCGTGCAGTTTGAAGACTTTTTTCACTTTGATTTTCGCGTCGGCAAGCGCGTCTGCCGTTCCGCTGGTCGAGATGATTCCAAAGCCCAGTTTCAAAAATTCTCTCGCCAGCGGAATCATTGATTCCTTATCGGCGTCCTTAACACTGACGAATACGTTTCCTTTCTTCGGGAGCGGCGGAGGGGCCGCCATTTGCGATTTGGCAAACGCCAGGCCCAGATCAACATCGATCCCCATCACTTCGCCGGTCGATTTCATCTCCGGGCCCAGCGAAATGTCGGTTCCCTGATAACGCAGAAACGGAAACACGGCTTCTTTCACGGAGAAATGTTTGGGCAAAACCTCCCTGGTGAAGCCCAGCTCGCGCAAGGTCTTGCCGACCATGACTTTGGCTGCCAGTTTTGCCAGCGGCACACCAATCGCCTTGCTCACGAATGGCACCGTGCGCGAGGCGCGCGGATTCACTTCGAGGACATAAACGTTTTCGCCTTTCACAGCGAACTGCACGTTCATGAGGCCGCGCACATTCAACTCGCCCGCCATCGCTTTGGTTGCCGAGGAAATATCATCCAGCACCTGCTGTGATAACGAAAACGTAGGAACCACGCAGGCGCTGTCGCCGCTATGAATGCCGGCTTCCTCGATGTGCTCCATGATCGCGCCGATCACCGTCATTTCGCCGTCGGAAATGCAATCGACGTCCACTTCGATGGCGTCTTCGAGAAAGCGATCGACCAGGACCGGCCGGTCCGGAGTTACTTCGATCGCGCTCGCCATGTAACGGCGCAGGTCCGCCTCGTTGTAAACCAATTCCATCGCGCGACCCCCGAGAACAAATGATGGCCTAACGAGCACCGGGTAACCAATCCGGCTCGCAATGGTCACGGCTTCGTCTGTGCTTACTGCAGTACCGTTGGGAGTTTGTCGCAAACCAAGCTTCTCGAGCATCGCGGCAAAAAGTTTTCGATCCTCGGCGGTTTCGATGCTTTCGGGCTGGGTTCCAAAAATTGGAACGCCGGCCGCCTTTAATCCGTTGGCGAGATTGAGCGGCGTCTGGCCGCCGAACTGCACGACGACGCCATCCGGCTTTTCCTGGTCATATATATTAAGTACGTCCTCGAGGGTCAGCGGCTCGAAGTAGAGCTTGTCGCTGGTGTCGTAGTCGGTCGACACTGTCTCGGGGTTCGAATTGACCATGATCGTTTCAAAACCGAGCTCGCGAAGCGCGAACGCCGCGTGCACGCAACAGTAATCGAATTCAATTCCCTGACCGATCCGGTTCGGCCCCCCGCCGAGAATCATCACTTTGCGTTTGCCGCTTTCGCGACGCTCGTTCTCGTCCCCATAAGTTGAATAATAGTAGGGCGTGTAGGCCTCAAACTCCGCCGCACAGGTATCGACCAGCCGGTAGGTCGGCGTCACTTTTTCGGCGATGCGTCTGGCGCGGACTTTAATTTCGTCGGCTCCATCTGCCATCGCGAGTTGTCTATCCGAAAAGCCGAGCTTCTTGCTCCGAAGCAAAGTTTTTGTTTTCAAACATTTCGCCTCGGTCACGATCTCAGCGACGTTTCGCAAAAACCATTTGTCGATTTTGGTGAGATCGAACACTTCATCAATCGACGCGCCCTTGGCGAAAGCCTGGCCGATGTAGAAGATTCGCTCGGCGTTGGGAATCGCGAGCTTCAGCCGCAGGGTTTCGAGATCGACATCTTTGTCCGCGCCGTCGCCAATCAGACCGAATCGTTTGATCTCGAGCGAGCGCAATGCTTTCTGCAAAGCTTCCTTGAACGTGCGACCGATGGCCATCGCTTCGCCAACGCTTTTCATTTGCGTCGTCAGCGTCGGGTCCGCCTGCGGAAACTTTTCGAAAGTGAACCGCGGAATTTTGACGACACAATAATCGATCGTCGGTTCGAAACAGGCCGGCGTTTCTCGCGTAATGTCGTTTCTGATTTCGTCCATCGTGTAGCCAACCGCGAGCTTGGCCGCGATCTTCGCGATCGGGAATCCCGTGGCCTTGGACGCGAGCGCGCTCGAACGTGACACGCGCGGATTCATTTCGATCACCACCATCCGGCCGTTGTCGGGATGAACCGCGAATTGGATGTTCGATCCCCCCGTTTCGACGCCAATCTCGCGAATAACCGCGAACGACGCGTCCCGCATCATTTGATATTCCTTGTCAGTCAGGGTCTGGACCGGCGCGACGGTGATCGAATCGCCGGTGTGGACGCCCATTGGATCGAAATTCTCGATCGAACAAACAACGACGCAGTTGTCCATCCGGTCGCGCATCACTTCCATCTCGAATTCCTTCCAGCCGACCAGCGATTCTTCGATCAACACCTCGGTGACCGGCGACATGGCGAGTCCGCGCCCGGAGATCTCCGTCAAATCGTCCGGATTGTAGGCAATGCCGCCACCGCTGCCGCCGAGCGTGAATGCGGGACGAATGATTAAAGGGAAACTTCCAATTTCTTTCGAAATTTTGTGCGCGTCCTCAACCGAATGCGCTACGCCGGACCGTGGGACGTCCAGACCAATTCGCAACATCGCTTCCTTGAACAGTTGCCGGTCTTCGCCCTTGGCGATCGCCTTGGCGTTGGCCCCAATCAATTTCACCTTGTGACGGGCGAGCGCGCCATTCCGGTTCAGCTCCATCGCCGCGTTCAGTGCGGTCTGACCACCCATCGTCGGCAATAGCGCATCCGGTTTTTCGCGGTCGATGATCGCTTCGATTACCTCCGGGGTGATTGGCTCTATATAAGTACGATCGGCAAACTCGGGATCGGTCATGATCGTCGCCGGGTTTGAATTCACCAGGACGACCTGATAGCCCTCCTCGCGCAATGCCTTGCAGGCCTGCACTCCGGAGTAATCAAATTCGCAGCCCTGCCCGATCACAATTGGACCGGAGCCGATCAGGAGAATTTTTTTGAGATCGTTATTCCGCGGCATCTGCGCAGCGCGCAGGATAGACTAAATCGGACGAACTTCACGCGCGAACTATTGCGTTTGATATTTTGGTTCTTTGGCCTGTTTTCGCACCGCGGCGAAAAGCTTCAGGATTCCCGTTTCGCTGATCGTGTTGGCGAGGAATTGTGGCACGACGATGCCGCTATCCGTAAAAACGAAATAGGTGGCTCGTGTCTTGTCGGCGGCAACCGGCTCGAGTAGCCAGGAACCGCTCACCACTTTCACTCGAAAAACGCCAGGCTTTTCCGCCGGCCCGCTTTCGTTGGCCGGCTCCCACTCGTTCAGATAAGCGATGCCGAATTCAGCCGGCCACGATTTTTTGTCGATTCGGAGCGTGTAATCGCGGTCACTGACGATCTTTGGCGAGATCCGCTGGTAGGTGATCAAGGAATCCGGGTTGCGCTTGAGCACTCTCGCTTCCGCAGTGTAGGGCATGAAATCGGGATAAGACTCGACATCGTCGATAACGGCATGAACTGTTTTGCTCGAGGCATCGATCTCTCCGACGGCTTTGAACTCTTTCAACTTTGAGCCGTTGTGCGGACGGCTGTAGATGGTCACGCCACTTCTTTGCTTCGCGACCTTCCATTCCTCTTTAGACGTTTCCGCGCCGGCGGCAGAAACAGCCAGCGCGACCGCCAATAAGCAGATTGTGCCCGAAGCCATGTGCATTCACCAACTTTGACGCGGGAAAGAGTGTCCCAATTCAGCTGGCCTAACTTTTTGTTATACCCAGTTGCGCGAATAGAAACGAATATTCGTCGGCAAGTTGTTTGATTCGTTCGCTTAATGCCGTGCCGATGCCGTGTCCGGCGCTGGTGCTTGTTCGCAACAAAATCGGATTGGTCGATTTATTCGCTTCGTCCAGCCGCGCCACCATTTTTCTCGAATGATAGGGCGCCACCCGGCCATCGTTCGCCCCGGTCATGAACAGAATCGACGGGTATTTTGTTCCGTCGACGACGTGGTGGTAAGGCGAGTAGGCGTAAAGCGCTTTAAACTGTTCTGGATCTTTCACGGTGCCGAATTCAGTGACATTGAAGGCGCCGTTCGGCGCCAGCTCCACCCGCAGCATGTCGTAGATCCCGACAAACGAAACAACCGCACGCATGAGTTCGGGGTGCTGAGTGATCAGGGCGCCCATCAACAGCCCACCGTTACTTCCGCCGACCAACGCGAGTTTTTCAGGCCGGGTCCATTTTTGCTCAATCAAATATTTTGCCGCGGCCGCGAAGTCGTCGAACACATTTTGTTTTTTCGTGAGATTGCCGGCTTTGTGCCACTCCTCACCCAATTCACCGCCGCCACGAATGTTTGCCACAACATAAACACCGCCGTGGTCGAACCAAATCCGGCGAGTGAAATCAAAATTCGGCTGCATGCTGATTCCGTATCCGCCATAGCCGTAGAGCAAAGCCGGATTGCTGCCGTCCTGCTTTGTCCCTTTCTTGCTGACGATGTTCAGAGGGATCTTGGTCCCGTCTTTTGAGGTCGCGAATTCACGCGTGACCTCGATATCGGCGAATGAAACCGGCGTCGTGTTAACCAGTGCGGTTTTCGTCGATGGCTTGGTGGGGTCGACAATGTGGAACCAGGCCGCCGGCTCGGTGAAGCTCACGTCTCGAAACAGCAGCGAATTGTCCTCCAACGATTCCATTTCCGAGACAGCGGATATTTTTGGAATCGCGATCACTTCCGGATTGCTGCCATCCAGATTGAAGCGCCGGATCTGCGATGGACCACCGAGCAAATCCTGGACGTACAATGCGTTTCCGGTGGGCTCCATCGATTGAATGACCGCGTCACCAGTTGGAACAATGGTTGTCGCATTGGCCAGTGTCGGATCGTCTGCGGACATTCGTAAAATCTTTCCGCGCGGCGCATCCGCGCGCGATAGCAGATAGAGCGCGTTGTCGCGTCCAAGCCGCGCGGCTTTTATTTGATCTTCAAACTTGGTCAACTGTTTCCAAGTGCCGTCCCGCCCGAGAAGATAATGCGCGAAATCCCCGCCATCGCCGTTCGCGACTGTTGCCAGGATGAGCTTTCCGTCACGCGATGATTCGAGCTTGATTTCAGCGATACGAGGGAACTCTTTTCCGATCGAATAGGTGTCCTGTGTGTCAGGCGTTCCGACTTTGTGGAAATAGATCTGCTGGTAAAAATTCAGGTCGGCGTCCGGCTTCTCTCCTTTACGAGGAAAACGCGTGTAATAAATTCCCGTGCCATCGGCATTCCAAGCTGCGCTCCCGCCGGCGGTCGGATATTGGACATGTTCAATCGAATCCGGAAGGGCTTTGCCGGTCGCGGTTTCATAAATGTGCAGGGTCCCGTCTTCGCTACCGCCTTTCGAAATCGATACTGCGATGTATTTGCCGTCGCTCGAAGGAACAAACCAGTCGATCGCCGTGGTGCCTTTCGCATCCATCGCGTTCGGATCGATAACCACCTTCTCCGATTTTAAATCGTCGGCGGAGGCAAGCGTCACCAACATCGGCTGTTGTTTCGGCGGCTGGAACTTCATCGCGAACAAAATTCCCGGTCGCGAAACAAGGCCTGAATAACTGGGTGACGTCTTTGCGTACCACTCGGTCAATTGCTTCTCGATCAATGGCCGATCAGCCAGCTTGTCGATGTAGCCGCGGGTTTTTTGGTTTTGAGCGTCCGACCAATTTTTCACGGCCGGATCGGCATCGTTTTCCAGCCATTGATAATCGTCCTGAATTTTGATGCCCTGGTATTCGTTCGTGACCGGTTTCTTCGACGTTTGGTCCGCAGCTGGGGCGGTGTTTGCGGCCACAAAACCCAACGCAGCAATGATCAGCAGGCGATAGAATTGCATAGGAACGTTAGAATGTGCGCCTCGGCTAGGCGTTCAACGTTTTTCTGACTGATTACGGCAAAATCGAATCGGCCGGATAGGTTACGCCGTTCTTGATCACTGTCTCGATATCGGAGGCGTTGCTGATGTCGTCGACTGGATTCGATTTCAAGATCACCAGATCGGCGAAGCAACCATTGTCGAGCCTCCCGATGTGAGCGCCCCTCTCGCCGCCGAAAAGTTTCGCAGCATTCGCGGTGGCGCATTGCAAGATCTGCATGTTGGTGAGCCCGGCTTGTTTCATCAGCTGAAATTCGCGAAACAATGCCGGTCCGTGAATTGTTCCAACGTTTCCGGCGTCGGTCCCGGCAGCGATCGTTACGCCGGCATCTTCGAGTTTTTTGAGATTTGGCAGGGCCACATCGTAAACTTTGTTGATCCGATCCATGGCTGCCTTCGGATCAGCCAGTGCGGCTTTGACGCGGTCGGGCAATTTATCCTCTCGAATTTTTGTGATATCGAGCGACGCAATCACTTCCGGATTGCCCCATTTCTGTTCTTCGGGAGTCAGATTCAATTGGTGCGAAAAAACACGGCCGTAACGCTCGAACACCACCAGCGTCGGACACAGAATCGTGTGGCGATCCTTCAGAAGTTTCACGAACGCGTCGTCTACCGGTTGGTCGTAAACGCTATGCACCAGAATGTCCGCGCCTTCTTCAATCGCCGCGCGCGCCGTTTCCAACTCCGTTGCGTGTACCATCACCCGAATTTTGTGGGCGTGACTTTCCTCAATGGTGGCACGCGCTATGGGACGAAAAGAATCGACCGGATGATCTTTGTCGACGATGTACCAAATTTTTACGAAGTCCGGTTTGCGTTCGACTAGCTTGCGCACGAAGTCGCGGGCCTGTTCCGGCGTGTCGATTTTTACGATCGGCGGGTCGCCAAGATCCAGTTTGTCCCGCGAAACGCTCGAAATTAACGGACCCGCTACCGCAACTCGCGGCGCTTTGGCGGTCGCGTTCGCTTTTTGACGGACCTCGAAATTCCACATCGGCCCGCCGTCATCGACCACACTGGTGATCCCGCAGCGGAGGTAACGCGCGAAATCGTCGTCGAGATGCGACTTGATCCAGGCGACTTCGTCTTTGTATCCCCGAATGCTGTTGAAGTCGGCGCCATCCGGGCGGGTGAACAAATCGGCGGACTGAAAAAAATGGACGTGAGTGTCGATCAATCCGGGAATGATGAATTTGCCGGCGCAATCGATCTGCCTTCCGAGCGAGTCCGCATTCTGTTTTCCCATCGAAACGCGTTCGATCTTGTCGCCGTTGATGACGATCGTCGCATTCGGCATCACTTTGCCGTCGGCTGGATTAATCACCGTCCCGCCAACGAGGGAAATTTTCTCAGCGTGCAATGTGACCGCGCTGATGACGATAAAAACAGCAATAACCTTTTTCATATTCCAGGTGTTGTAGAGGCGCTTGTGCCAAGCGCCTGTTTATAAAGTTCGGTGCTTGAGAACAAGCACCGCTACAACTTCGTCAGATTTTTCAAGTCTTGGGTTCGTCCGCAATTTTCAGAACAATTTTCCCGCGGGTGTGATGTGTCTCCGCTTGCTCATCAGCTTTGGCCGCCTGCGTTAGCGACAACACCTGCGACACGATCGGCTTGATTTTTCCCGCGTCGATCAATTTCGTGATTTCCGCCAGGTCGTCCGAATTCGGATGCGAAAAAACCGGGGCGCCGTGAAGGCCGCGCTTCTCGAGTTCCGCCGGATCGGCCCGCGAAATCAGCGTCGCAATGGTGCCTCCTTTTTTCATCACCCCATAGGTGCGGGCAAGTGTTTCACCGCCCACGGGCAAGAGCGCAAAATCAACATCGTGAACGGCGCTTTCCCAATTCGGTTTCGTGTAATCGATTGCCACATCGGCCCCGAGTTGTTTCAGCAAATCCTGGTTTGCGGTCGACGCGGTGGCGATGACCCGTGCGCCACGCGCCTTTGCAATTTGAACGGCAAAGCTTCCAACCCCGCCCGAACCGCCGTGGATCAAAACCGTTTGTCGGCTTTGTAATTTCCCGAGCGCAAATGCCTGCCACGCGGTCAGCGCAGCCAGTGGGACTGATGAAGCTTCGACGAAATTGAGCGATTTCGGTTTGATCGCCGATTCGGTTTCGTTCGAGATGCAGTATTCGGCCCAGCCGCCGCCCCAAAGCAAATAAGCGTAAACGGAATCGCCCACTTTCAGCTTCGTCACGGCCGGGCCGGTCTTCACGACAACGCCGGCCATATCGTAGCCAAGAACCAGCGGCAAATGCGTTCCAAATTCCTTCGCATATTTGCCGCAGAGAATGAGCGGATCGGCCGGATTTACCCCGCTCGCAATCACCCGCACAAGAATTTCATTTTCCTTCAGCTCGGGAACCGGAACTTCTTCGATCTTTAATTTCTCCGGGCCGCCGTACTCGTGGGCGACGGCCGCTTTCATCGTTTTCGGCAGCGGCTGTGCGGTCGCGATCAACTCATGCGTAGCGATAGTGAGAACAATCGCGGTTATAAGCGTGCGCATTTGTTCACATCAGACATCGAACCTCTTACATCCGACATCCATCATTCTTTGGATTCTGGAACCGCTTTCTCCGCGGCCTTGAAACCGATTTTGGAATGAGTGCCATCGCAAAATGGTTTCTCGGTCGATGCGCCGCAGCGGCAAAGCGCCATGCGCTGTTCGACGGGAAACTTGTTGCCGTCCGCGTCCATCAATTCCACTTCGCCCTTCACGATATAAGGGCCATTCTTGATTGTTTCGATAGTTACTTGGGCCATAAACGAACTGTAGCCGATGTGAAGCTCGCTGAAAACGTTGTAGAGGCGGCTGTGTCAGCCGCCTGTCCTATAAATAGGCGCTTGGCACAAGCTCCTCTACAACATCACTATTCCAGCTCACATGAGAATGAAATTCTTTGTTCCGCTCTTTTTTCTCGTCGCTTCAGCTTTTGCTCAAACCGCCAAACACGCATTCACCTTTGAGGATATGATGAAACTCAAGCGGGTGGAGGAACCGGTGCCATCTCCGGATGGGAAATGGGTCGTATTCGCTGCGACCGATGTCGATCTGGAAGCGAACACAAAGATTTCCCATCTTTGGGTTGTTCCAGCAAAGGGCGGCGAATCGAAGCGATTGAGTCAAACCGCGAATCACGAAGAACGGCCGCGTTTCTCACCCGACGGGAAACGCTTGATCTGGACCTCAATGGCGACCGACCCGACCCAAATCTGGATGTGCGACTTCGATTCGACGGCGGGGACGCTGTCCGGCCAACCCCATCAGGTGACAAACATTTCAACTGGCGCCGACAGCGCAATCTGGTCCCCGGACGGCAAAAACATTGTCTTCGTTTCGGAAATTTATCCCGATTGCAAGGACGACGCCTGCAACAAGCAACGCGACGACGAGCTGAAGAAGAGCAAAGTGAAAGCGAAAATCTTCACCCGGCTGTTTTATCGGCATTGGACCTCGTTCACCGAGTTCAAGCGGAGTCATCTGTTCGTGCAGTCTGTAGAGGCGCCCGTCGCGGGCGCAGAAAATCAGAATGCGGCGGGCACGGCCGCCACTACAGCGAAAGACCTCACCCCGGGGGATCATGATGTGCCGCCTTTTAATCTCGGCGGTCAGGATATGTATGCGATTTCGCCGGACGGCCAGGAGCTGGCCTACACCAGCAACATCGACGAAGTCGAAGCGACCAGCACGAATGACGAAATTTTTGTCGTGCCAATGGCCGGCGGCACGGCAAAAAAGATTTCGACCAGCGCCGGCGCCGATGAAACACCGCTCTATTCGCCGGATGGAAAATATCTAATCTGGCGTTCCCAAGCGCGCGCCGGATTTGAAGCCGATAAATGGCGGCTTTTTCTCTACGATCGCCAATCGGGGAAAACTCGCGACCTTACGGAGAAATTTGAGCGATCCGTCGGCGGCTTTGCCTGGCGGGCTGATTCGCAAACGATTTTCTTCACGGCGGAGGACCATGGTGAAGAACCGATTTATGGATTCTCGCTCCCGGACAATCACGCGAGTGAAGTGATTCGATTACATGGCGACGATCTGGCCTTAACGAAGGAGGCCGTCTTCTTCACCCGAATGTCGATTGCTGCTCCGAACGAGATCGCGCGATTCGATCTCGAAGAATACGATAATGCATCGGGGCACGGACAAGATGTAGTGACGGCGCAAGCCGTCACTCACGTGAACGACGAATTGTTGTCGCAGATCGGCATGGAGCCGCTCGAGCCCTTTACCTTCAAAGGCGCGAACGACGAAGAAGTTCAGGGTTTTATGGTTAAGCCGCCTGGATTCGATGCGAATAAGAAATATCCGCTGAAGTTTTTGCTTCATGGCGGCCCGCAGGGCGCGTGGGGAGATTCCTGGACCTATCGCTGGAACGCGGAGTTGTTCGCGGCGATGGGAAATTACGTAGTGGTAATGATAAATTTCCACGGTTCGACCGGCTACGGTCAGAAGTTTTGCGATTCAATCAGCGGCGATTGGGGCGGCAAACCGTATGTCGATCTGATGAAAGGACTCGACTACGTGGAGAAGACGTATCCGTTCATCGACAAGAACCGCGAGGCGGCGCTGGGCGCGAGTTACGGAGGTTACATGGCGAACTGGTTGTTAGGCCACACCAATCGTTTCAAATGCATCGTGTCACATGACGGAATGTTTAACGCCGAAAGTTCGTTTGGCACGACCGAGGAACTTTGGTTTCCAAATTGGGAATTCAAAGGACCGCCGTGGAAAAATCGCGAGCTCTATCGGAAATGGTCGCCGCACGAATACGCGGCAAATTTCAAAACGCCGACGCTGGTTGTGCACGGCCAGCTTGATTATCGGCTGGATGTTTCAAACGGGTTCGACCTCTTCACGACTCTGCAGGTGCTGAAGGTGCCCTCGAAAATGCTGTATTTCCCGGATGAAGGTCACTGGGTGCTCAAGCCGCAGAATTCGCGGCTATGGTACAAGACGGTGAACGACTGGGTGGATCAGTGGTGTAGGTAGCGGCGACTGACCTCAGTCGCCAATGGCGGCTCGGTGATGCGCCGCTACCTGCGTCGTCGGCCGTATGAAAAGCCGCGATGACCGCGCCCACCGCCGATAGCGCGACGTCCGCCGACCGCTGATTCCGGTTCGAAAAGGATCGTGTAGAGATACGGAAAGTTTTCGAGCTTCAGGCGCGGGATTTTTTGCCCGATGAAATGTTCGATCGCCTGAAGCGCGGAAACTTCTTCGCCATTCATGAGGGTGAATGCGTCGCCGACGTTCTGGGCGCGTCCGGTTCGGCCGATGCGATGCACATAGTCTTCTGGATGCTCCGGCACGTCGTAATTGACGACGTGACTGACGCCGGCAATATCGAGTCCACGCGACGCGATGTCGGTTGCGACCATGACTTCGTATTTGCCCGATTTGAATCCTTCGAGCGCTTCAATTCGTTCGCGTTGCGTACGATTGGAATGAAGCACCGCAACCGAATGCTTGGCGTGCTTCAGAAAATGGGCGACACGGTCGGCGTTTTGTTTGGTGCGGCAGAAAATAAGGACGCTATCGAAATTGGTTCGCTCGAGTAGCGCGATAAGCAGATCGAACTTTTGCTCGGCTGCGACGGGATAAACTGCATGGGTGACGGTGTCGGCTGGCGAACGCCGGATGCCGATCTCGACCACTTCGGGATCGCGCAAGACCCACTTCGTTAGCCGCTCGATTTCAGGCGG
>Ga0070732_10000900_pt1 | contig 16957 bp, 11 predicted proteins | sample Coa_R1_5_FD_66449 | JGI IMG/M metagenome (GOLD analysis project Ga0070732, IMG submission 66449) | Surface soil microbial communities from Centralia Pennsylvania, which are recovering from an underground coalmine fire - Coalmine... | ecosystem: Environmental > Terrestrial > Soil > Unclassified ...
CGCACCGCGCATGCTACGCGCCTCGCTGGCGGTCATCGCACTCGGCAGCGCCTACGTCCTGCTCAACCTGCTGCGCCCGGCGCGCCCCGAGCCGGCGGTCGCCGGCCCGCAGGAGCTGGCGCGGGCGCGCGCCCTGATAGCCGTAGCCGACTACACGGTGGCCAACGCGGCGCTCACCGGCGACAAGCGGCTGCTGTTCAGCGACGCCGGGGATGCCTTCCTCATGTACCAGATCGCCGGCCACAGCTGGATCGCACTCGGCGATCCGGTCGGCGCCGCGCAGGGCGCCGAGGAGCTGGTATGGCGCCTGCACGAGATGTCCGACCATCACGGCGGCCAGACCGTCTTCTACCAGGTGTCCGGCGAGCGGCTGGCACTGTACGTCGACCTGGGTCTCGCGGCACTGAAGATCGGCGAGGAGGCGCGCGTGTCGCTCAGCGACTTTTCGCTCGAGGGCGGGGCGCGCGCCGACCTGCGCCAGGCGCACCGGCGCGCGCAGCGCGACGGCGCCGGCTTCGAAGTCGTGGCGCCGGAGGCGCTCGATCAGCTCATGCCGCAGCTGCAGCGCATCTCCGACGCGTGGCTGGCCGACAAGGCCACCGGTGAGAAGCGTTTCTCGGTCGGCGCCTTCACGCCGCAATACCTGCGCCAGTTTCCGGTGGCGGTGGTGCGCAGCGAGGGGCGCCTCTGGGCGTTCGCCAATCTCTGGACCACCGGTACCAGGGAGGAGCTGTCGGTCGATCTGATGCGCTTCGACCCGGCTGCGCCGCGCGGCGTCATGGACTTCCTGTTCATCGAGCTGATGCTGTGGGGACGGCGTGAGGGCTACCGCTGGTTCAACCTCGGCATGGCACCGCTGTCGGGCCTCGAGGCCCATCCGCTCGCCCCCGCCTGGCACCGCGTCGGCAATTTCGTGTTCCGCCACGGCGAGCATTTCTATAACTTCGAGGGCCTGCGCCGCTATAAGGCGAAGTTCGATCCGGCGTGGGAGCCGCGCTACCTGGTGGCCCCGGGCGGCATCGCGCTGCCGCGCGTGCTGGTCGATGTGTCGGTGCTGATCGCCGGCGGCATGAAGGAGTTGTTCGCCCGATGACTGTGCGCTCCCGCTCGACCGCGGCCGCGATGCTGACGGTGGCCACGCTGCTCGCGGCGGCGCACGCCGCGAGCCCGCCGCCCGCTGCTGCTGCCGCCAACACTGCGCCCCAGGACGCGCCGCACGCACCCGGCACGGCGCCGTACGCGACCCATCTGCCCGCCGGACGCTTCGGCACGGTGACCGTCTACATCCCCGAGGGCCAGCCAACGAGCGTCGCGCTGTTCCTCTCCGGCGACGGCGGCTGGGAGCTCGGGGTGGTCAACATGGCGCACGCACTCGCCGCGCTTGGCGCGGTGGTGATCGGCGTCGACATCCGCCAGTACTTTGCCAGCCTGCACCGTGCGGCGCAGCGCCCCGGCGCGCCCTGCCAGATGATCGCCGCGGACTTCGAGGCGCTCAGCCACCAGGTGCAGAAGGAGATCGGCATGAGCGACTACCACGTGCCGGTGCTGGTCGGTTACTCCTCCGGGGCCACGGTCGCCTACGCCACGCTGGTGCAGTCGCCGCCCGGCACGTTCGCCGGCGCGCTCAGCCTCGGCTTCTGCGCCGATCAGGACTTCGCCGGCGCGGAGCTGTGTCCCGGGGCGGGGCTGCACTACACCCAGAACCCGCAGCACGAGCTGGTGCTCGAGCCGGCGCACAGCCTGCGTCAGCCGTGGATCGCCTTCCAGGGACAGAAGGACGAGGTGTGCAATGCGCACGCCGCAGATGAGTTCGCCGCGGCGGTCGCCGGGGCCGACATCGTGCGGCTGCCCCTGGTGGGCCACGGCTTCGGGGTCGAGCGCAACTGGATGCCGCAGTTCCGCGAGGCCTACCTGCGCCTGACCGCGCGCCTCGAAGCCGCGCCCGAGCGGCCGCCCGACATCGGCGACCTGCCGGTGCAGGAGGTGCACGCCAGCGGCAACAGCCAGGACTTTGCGCTGCTGCTCACCGGCGACGGCGGCTGGGCGGGTCTCGATCAGGAGCTCGCCGCGCGGCTCGCGGCGCAGGGCGTGCCGACGGTGGGCCTGAACTCGCTCAAGTACTTCTGGACCGAGCGCACTGCGGACCAGACAGCGCGCGATGTCGCCCGAGTACTGCACCACTACTTCAGCGCCTGGAACAAGCAGCGCGTGCTGCTGGTCGGCTACTCTTTCGGCGCCGACGTGCTGCCGTTCGTCGTCAACCGCCTGCCGCCGGAGCTGCGCGCGCGCATCGCCAGCGTGAGTCTGCTCGGCATCGATGCGCACGCCTCCTTCGAGGTGCGCATTTCTGACTGGGTGGGCAAGGATGAGGGCGGCCCGCCGACCCGGCCGGAGCTGGACATGATCGGACACGTGCCGGTGCTGTGCCTCTACGGCGAAGGTGAAGCCGATTCGATCTGCCCCGGCCTGAGTCAGCCCGGGATCGCGCGCGAGCAGGTCGGCAAGGGGCACCACTTCAGCGGTGAGTACGACCGGCTGGCCGACCGCATCCTCGCCTTTGCACGCACCGGGCGGCCTGTGACATAACGTGGCGCGGCTGGCGCTGCGCGGCTGATCCTTAAGCCGGGCGGTGGGTTGCCGCACGCTGGAGTAACATGGCTCCTGGCGGTCGCTCACAACAAACATCAGCCGCCACGCTCCGAAAGTATGTCCCTCTACATCGATTCTGCGAGCCGCCTGCACCACGATCAGGAAAAGAACCTGGTCGTGACCTGCCCGCACTGCCAGGCGGTGGCGCACATCACCTTGAGTGCGGTGCCGCGCTTCGAGGACCTGCAGCTGTACCGCCCCAAGCAGGTGGGCCTGGTGTACCTGTGCGACGCCTGCCACGCGCCGATCTTTCTGCGCTTCACCGCCCGCGTGTATGGCGCACAGCGCATCGAGCTGTCGCCGCAGTTCGCGGAGGTGGAGCGCGCGCGCGAGAAGTTCAGCTTCACCTATGTGCCGGAGGACGTGGAACTGCTGTTCCGCGAGGCGCTCATCTGCTTCTCGCAGGGTGCCTACAACGCCTTCGCCTCCATGTGCCGGCGCAGCGCGCACGCGATGTTTGCCGACCTCGGCGAGGCGGGCAAGCTGCGCCTGTTCGACGAGCTCAACGCCGTGCGCGACCTGGTCGACATCGCCCCGGAGCTGTTCACCAAGATGAAGAGCGTGCTGTTCGGGGCGGAGCTGGACGCGCGCTCGCCGCTGCCGCTGCTGGACGGCTACGAGGCGGGCGTCATGCTCGAAGTGGTCAAGGACCTGGTCTACGAAGCTTACGTCCGCAAGGGCAAGCTGCAGCAGGCACTCATGGTGCGGCGCTTCTTCCTCGACGAGACCGGCACGCACCACATCGCACCGTTCGTCTCCGCGAGCTGACCCTTCTCACTAGTCGACGAAGCGGCGTGCGTTGCGAAACAGCCGCATCCAGCCGCTGAACTCGCCCGCATCACGCGGTCGCCAGGAATTCTGCAGGTAGCGCACCGAGCGCTCCGGGTGCGGCATGGTGATGGTCACGCGTCCATCGGCATTCGAGAGTGCCGCGATCCCGAAGGGCGTGCCGCTCGGATTGGAGGGATAGGCACCGGCCACGCCTCCGGCGTTGTCGACGTAGCGCAAGCCGACCAGCCCGCTGGCCGCGCAGGCGCTGGCCGCGGACTCGGTGGCGAATTCGGCGCGCCCCTCGCCGTGCGCCACCGCGATCGGCAGCCGTGAGCCGCTCATGCCTTCCAGCAGCACCGATGGCGAGCGCAGCACCTCGACCAGCGAGAACCGTGCCTCGTACTGCTCGCTGCGGTTCTTGACGAAGCGCGGCCAGTGCTCGGTTCCCGGGATCAGGGACTTGAGGGCCGCGAACATCTGGCAGCCGTTGCAGATGCCGAGCGCGAAGGCATCGCCGCGCGCGAAGAAGCGTGCGAACTCCTCGCGCACCGCTTCGTGGAACAGGATCGACTTGGCCCAGCCCTCGCCCGCGCCCAGCACGTCGCCGTAGGAAAAACCGCCGCAGGCCACCAGGCCCTTGAAGTCGGCCAGGCGGCGCCGGCCGGCGAGCAGGTCCGTCATGTGCACGTCGTGCGCCTCAAAGCCGGCGCGCTCGAACACGGCCGCGGTCTCCACGTGGCTGTTGACGCCCTGCTCGCGCAGGATCGCAACAGCCGGGCGCGCGCCGCGGGTGAGGTACGGGGCGGCGACATCCTCCTCGGGATCGAAGCGCAACGCGACCGTGAGCCCGGGATCGTCCTCCGCAGTCTGCGCCGCGAACTCCTCGTCGGCGCACTGCGGATCATCGCGCAGGCGGCGCATGCGCCATGAGGTCTCGGACCAGGCGCGCTTGAGATCAGCCCAGGCCTCGTCGAACTCGACCGCGCCGACCCGTATCTGTACCCGCAGTTCACTCACCGGCGCGCCGAGATACAGGGCTGCAGCCCCGAGTGCGTGCCGGCCGAGCACTTCGAGAAAGGCCGGCTCGTCACCGGCGAGTATCTGCACCACCACGCCCGGCTCCTCGGCGAACAGCTGCTCGAGCGCGCCGCCGCGCGCGGCCGGCAGAGCGATATCGAGACCGCAATGGCCGGCGAACGCCATTTCCAGCAGCGTCACGAACAGGCCGCCGTCGGAGCGGTCATGGTAGGCGCGCAGCATGCCGGCGGCGCGCAGCTCGGCGAGCGCCGCGGCCAGCTGCGTCAGGCGCGCCGGCTCATCGAGGTCGGCTGGCTCGTCTCCCAGCTCGCCGTACACCTGCGCCAGCGCGGAAGCACCGAGGCGATTGCGCCCGGCGGCCAGATCGATGAGCCACAACGAGGTCGGGCGCTCGTCCAGCTGCAGTGCCGGCGTGAGCGTGCGACGCACGTCCGCCACCGGTGCGAACGCCGAGACGATGAGCGACACGGGCGCGACGACGCTCTTCTGCTCACCCGCCTCGCGCCAGGTGGTGCGCATCGACAGCGAGTCCTTGCCCACCGGAATCGCGATCCCGAGGCGGGGACACAGCTCCATGCCCACGGCGTGCACCGTCGCGTACAGGGCGGCGTCCTCGCCCGGCTCCCCCGCGGCCGCCATCCAGTTCGCCGACAGCCTGATCTGCGACAGCGCGCCGATGTCGGCGGCCAGTATGTTGGTGATCGCCTCCGCGACCGCCAGCCGTCCCGAGGCGGGCGCATCGAGCACCGCCACCGGCGTGCGCTCGCCCATGGCCATGGCCTCGCCGCCCGTGCCCTCGTAATCCGCGAGCGTGACCGCTACGTCGCTCACGGGTACCTGCCAGGGTCCGACCAGCTGATCGCGGCTGATGAGCCCGCCCACGGTGCGATCACCGATGGTGATGAGGAAGGTCTTGTCGGCCACGGTCGGCAGCCGCAGGACCCGGTAGGCCGCCTCGCGCAGCTCGAGGCGCGTGCTGTCGAAGCGCCGGCGCTGCGGCGCCATGCTGACGACCTCGCGCCGCAGCCGCGGCGGCTTGCCGAGCAGCACGTCGAGCGGCATGTCGACCGGCGCATCGCGGAACAGCGGGTCACGCACCACCAGCCGGCCGCTGCCGTCGATCGCACCGATCACCGCGAACGGACAGCGTTCGCGCTCCGCGACCGCGCCGAACTGCTCCAGGCGCGAGGCCTCGATCACCAGCACGTAGCGCTCCTGCGCCTCGTTGCACCACAGCTCGAGCGGCGACAGGCCGCTCTCCGCGCTCGGCACGGCGCGCAGGTCGATGCGCGCGCCGCGCTGGCTGTGCGCCACGGCCTCCGGTACCGCGTTCGACAGACCGCCGGCGCCCACGTCGTGGATCAGCAGCACGGGATTGTCGGCCCCCAGCGCCCAGCAGTGATCGATGACCTGCTGCGCGCGGCGCTGCATCTCCGGATTGCCGCGCTGCACGGAGGCGAAATCGAGGTCGGCGCTCGAACTGCCGCTGCCGAGCGAGGAAGCCGCCCCGCCGCCGAGCCCGATGAGCATCGCCGGGCCGCCGAGCACCACCAGACGGGCGCCGACCGGCACCTCGGCCTTGTCGACGTGCGCGCGCCGTACGTTGCCCAGGCCGCCGGCGATCATGATCGGCTTGTGGTAGCCGCGCTCGCGGTGCGGCGGATCGGCGGCGGCCCGCTGCTCGAAGGTGCGGAAGTAACCGCAGATCGCCGGGCGCCCGAACTCGTTGTTGAACGACGCCGCGCCGATCGGCCCGTCGATCATGATCTCGAGCGCCGAGGCGATGCGAGCCGGTGCGCCGAACTCGTGCTCCCACGGCCGCTCGAAGCCCGGGATGCGCAGATTGGACACCGTGAAGCCGGTGAGTCCGGCCTTGGGCTTGGCGCCGCGCCCCGTGGCGCCCTCATCGCGGATCTCGCCGCCCGCACCGGTGGCCGCCCCCGGGAAGGGCGAGATCGCGGTGGGATGGTTGTGCGTCTCGACCTTCATGAGAATGTCGATCTGCTCGGCGACGCCGCAGTAGATGCCGCTGACGGGATCCGGAAAATAGCGTTTGCCGCGCGTGCCCGCGATGACCGCGGCGTTGTCGCGGTAGGCGGACAGCACGCCGGCGGGACTCGCCGCGTAGGTATGCCGGATCATAGAGAACAGCGACTCGGTGCGCGCGCGGCCGTCGATGACCCAGCTGGCGTTGAAGATCTTGTGGCGGCAGTGCTCCGAATTCGCCTGCGCGAACATCATCAGTTCGACGTCGGTCGGATCGCGTCCCAGACGCGTGAAATTCTCGATGAGATAGTCCATCTCGTCGGCCGACAGCGCCAGCCCGAGCTCGCGATCCGCGGCCTCGAGCGCGGCACGCCCCCCAGCGAGCGACACGGACCTGAGCCGCTGGGGCGGGGCGTGCTCAAACAGGCGCGCGGCGTCCGCCGCATCGAGCAGCGCCATCTCGGTCATGCGGTCGAACAGCACCGGCGCGAGGCGGGTCAGCTCGCGCGCGCCGAGTACCGCGCGCGAGTGCAGCCGGTACTCGATGCCGCGCTCCAGGCGCCGCACGTCGCCCAACCCGCACACCTGCGCAATATCGGTCGCCTTGCTCGACCAGGGCGAGATCGTGCCGGCGCGCGGCACCACCAGCACGGCCGCCCCCGCCGCCGCGTCCGTCGCCGCCGGCAGGCGCGGTCCGTAGGTGAGCAGCGTATCGAGGATGGCGCGCCCGGCGTCCGTCAGCGGCTGCGCGAGATCGGCGAAGTGCATGAAGCGCGCCGCCAGCCCGGTTACGCGTGCATCGAGCGCGGTCAGTCGGTCGAGGAGCTTGGCGATGCGGAACGCGGATAGTGCCGGCGGGCCGGGGAGCTGCAGCATGAAGCTACGTCCGCCTCACTTCTTCTCGCCCGGAGGCGTTGAGTACATGGACATGGGGAACTGCGCGACGTTGGCGCCGGCCTCGAGCACGGTGATTTTGCTGACGCCCTGCTTGCGCACTTCGTCGATGCGCAGCACCGCATGCATCGGCAGGAAACTGCGCTTCACGCCGGCAAACTCGCCCTTGATGCGCTCCTCCGACGGATCGAGTACCACCGAGGATCGTTCCCCGAACACCAGTTCCTCGACCTCGATGAATCCAAACAGCTCCCCGTGGCTGACCTTGCGGGCATAGACCTCGTAAACCTTGCCCTGATTCACGAACATAATGCGGAAAATGTGACTGGTTGCCATGGCCGGTTTGGGGGTCGCTGCTAGCTTTGACGCTGGCATTATATGTCCGGGCGCCGCCTGCGGGAGCGGCCCGGTTGCGCGGGGAATTTGGCGGCAATGAGTCGGGGAACCATGCTCAGGTTGCGGATCGTCAGCGACCAGCGGCGCTCGCTCGCGGAGCGCAGCACTGCGGTTTTTTCCGTTGAAGGCGGCACCATCGGGCGCTCGGCCGACAACGACTGGGTGCTGCCCGATCCGCTGCGCTACGTGTCCGCGCACCACGCGCGGGTACAGTTCCGCGAAGGCCACTATTACCTGCAGGACGTCAGCACCAACGGCGTCTTCGTCAACGACGACATGGAGCCGCTTGCCAAGCGCGGCTCGAGCGGCTACCGGCTCGCCAATGGTGACGTGCTGCGCATGGGGGCGTATCAAATCGTGGCCGCGCTCGAGCAGCGCCAGGCCGAGACCGAGGAAACCGGCGCCGCCGCCGTCCCGACCAGCATCCATGCGCTGCGCACGGTGGGCCGCACCGCCACCGACCGCGACATCGGCGCCAAGCTCAACGTCGAAGAGCTCCTGGTCCCGGTCATCGACATCGAGGCCGCACTCCCGGTCACGGCCTACGGCCAGGCGGTCAACTCCGGCCGCGTCCAGGCACTCGCGCACGGCACTCACACCGAGGGGTACGCCGACGCCGAGGCGGCCGATCTCGCCCTGAGCGCCACCAACGGCGCCGACGCCGGCTCGCTCGCCATGCGCATGGCGCGGCTCGCCGAGGCGGTCGGCCGCGAACCGAAGAACGGCGGCGGCGCGCTGGCGTTCGAGGACGTGCATACCGGGCTGGATGCATTCTGCCGCGGTGCGGGCATCGACGCCGAGCAGCTGCCGGCTGACGCCCAGGGACGGCTGCTGCATCTCGCCGGCCGCCTGTTCCGCGAGGCGCTGGTGGGCTTCAAGGACCTCGAGCGCACACGCACCGAGACGCGCAATCGCTACCGCATCGAGGCGCCGCCGCAGGATCACGATGACCCGCGCCCCTCGCTCGCCGACTCGATGGTGGAGGAACTCCTGGTGATGCTGTTCGTGCACCACGAGAACCGCCGCCTCGACTCGGTGCAGTGGCTGCGCGAGACGCTCGCTGATGCCAAGCGCCATGAGACCGCCACTGCGCAGGCCACCCGCGCCGCTTTCATCGAGTTTCTCGATCGTCTGGATCCGGCAGAACTTGAGGCGCGCTTCGAGCGCGCCGCACGGCGCGGCAAGGCGCGCTCGGCCGACAAGGCGCAGTACTGGGAGCTGTATACGACGTTCTACCGCAATCTCATCGAGATGCCGGCGGATCACCTGCCGCACACCTTCGTCGAAGCGTTCGCCGCCACTTACCGCGAAGCGCTGAAGAAGAAGCCGGAACCGTAAGCGGCAGCGCGGACTCATGGCGGAGAGGGTGGGATTCGAACCCACGTGCCGGTTTTACCCGACCATCCGATTTCGAGTCGGCGCCGTTATGACCGCTTCGGTACCTCTCCGACTTTGGGCCACGGGTTTTTGCGGGCTGGTATTCTAGCGGAAAGCCCATGCGGTGAGGGGAGGTTCGTGCGCGCATTCGCTCTCGCCGCCGTACTCGTATCGTTCGCAGCCGTGACGGCCTGCAGCAAGGTCCAGCCGCGGCTCATCGACCCGGTGCGCAGCCGCGGCGAGCTGCGGGTAGTCACGCTCAATCTGCCCACCTGCTATTACCTGGGCGCCCAGGGAACCGAGGGGCTCGAGTTCGATCTCGCCAGTGCCTTCGCGGCACATGAGGGCGTGAAGCTCAACATGTATCCGGTGGCCAACGAAGGCGCCATGCAGGCCGAGCTGGCCGCAGGGCGCGCCGATATCGCCGCCTGCTCGCTGACCGACAACCCCGACTGGCACCGCGCCGGAGACGCCGCCGAGCCCTACAGCCTGATCCCGCAGCTGGTGGTCTATCAGCGCAGCGGCGTGCGCCCGCGCGATACCCTGCAGCTGGAGTCGGCAAGGCTCGCGGTGCGTGCCGGCAGTCCGCAGGAGCGCATCCTGCAGCGCCTCAAGAGCACCGTGGCACCGGGACTGCAGTGGGAGGAGACCGCGCCCAGCTCCGCCGACCCGGTCGAAGACGTCGACGGCGGCGAGGCGCAGTACGCCATCACCGACGCACGCGAGTATTCCTTCGCGCACCACCTTTATCCCAACGTGCTGGTGGGCTTCGAGCTGCCGCAGCGGCGCCCGGTGCAGTGGATCGTGCGCAAGGGCACGCCCGGACTGCTCGCGAGCGTCAACGCATTCTTCCACGAACTCGCCGCCAGCGGGCGCCTGCCGCAGCTGGTGCAGGAATCCTCCGGCGACACCCGCCGTTTCGAGTACGAGGAATCGCGCGAGTTCCAGGGCCACGTCGGCGACCGGCTGCCGATGTACCGCAGCTGGTTCGAGCAGGCCGCGCTGCAGACCGGCATTGACTGGCGGCTTCTGGCGGCCATCGGCTACCAGGAGTCGAAGTGGGACCCGCGCGCCGAGTCGGAGGACGGCGCAAGTGGCATCATGATGCTGACCTCCGATACCGCCCAGGCCATGGGCATCAAGAACCGCAACGATGCCGAGCAGAGCATCTTTGCCGGCGCACGCTATCTGGAGCAGGTGCGCGAGATGATCCCCGACCGCATCCCGGAGCCCGACCGTACCTGGCTCACCATCGCCGCCTACAACGTCGGCTTCGGCCATCTGGAGGACGCGCGCATCATCACGCAGGCGCAGGGCAAGGACCCCGATTCGTGGACCGACGTGCGCGTGCGCCTGCCGCTGCTCGCACAGCAGCGCTGGGCGGATCGGGCCAAGCGTGGTTACGCGCGCGGCTGGGAGCCGGTGCAGTTCGTCGACCGCATTCAGCGCTTCCTCACCCTGCTCGAATGGCAGCCGGGCGAGGCCAGCGCGCATGCCGAGCCCGCCACCGCAGCCCCGGGTGCCAATGCCGCGCCTGCCGCGGCTGCGCCCGGCGCAGCGCTGGCGCCGCCGCCGGACGAGCAGGCGGCCAAGGTCGCGGGCACACACCCGGCGCCGCGGCCCTGACCCTCAGCCGCGGCGCGCTGCGAAAAACTCGTCGAGCAGCCGGGCGCACTCCTCCATGAGCACGCCACCGAACACGTCGACCCGGTGATTGAGGCCCGGCAGGTTGAACACGTTGGCGAGACTGCCGGCACCGCCGGCGCGCGGGTCCCAGGCGCCGAATACCAGCCGCCGCACGCGCGCGTGCACGATCGCCGCGGCGCACATGACGCACGGCTCGAGGGTCACGTACAGCGTAGTGTCAGCCAGACGGTAGCTGCCGAGCGCGCGGCCGCCGGCGCGCAGCGCCGCGATCTCAGCGTGCGCGGTCGGATCATTGCTGGCGATGGGGGCATTGGCGCCGTGGGCGACGATGCGCTCGTCGCGCACCAGCACCGCTCCTACCGGCACCTCGCCGGCGGCGCGCGCGGCCACTGCCTGGGCCAGCGCGGCGCGCATGAACTCCGCATCGCGCCAGGCGTCAGGGGCCATGCGGCTCCGCCGCCTGCGGGGCGGCCGGGACCGGCGCCTCGGGCGCGGGCAGGAACAGTGCCGGGTCGACGAAGGTGGCGTTCAGCGCCACGCCGAAATGCAGGTGCGGCCCGGTGACGCGGCCGGTGGCGCCGACCTTGCCGATCTCCTGCCCGGCACGCACCACGGCACCTCGCTTTACGCCGATGGCGCTCATGTGGCAGTACATGGTGACCAGTCCGCCGCCGTGATCGAGGATCACGGTGTTGCCGTTGAAGAAGAAGTTGCCCGTGTCAACCACCCGGCCGGTGCCGGCAGCATGGATCGGTGTGCCCGTGTCGGCGGCGATGTCCATGCCGCTGTGGGGGTTGCGCGGTTCGTTGTTGAATACGCGCCGTGAGCCGTACGAGCTCGAGCGGACGCCGGGTACGGGCGGCAGCAGCCGCAGCGTCGCCGGCGGCGCGTCCGACCAGGTGGCGTAGTCGGCGTGCAGGCGCGGCAACTCGCGATCGACCCGGGCCAGGTCCTTCTTCGACAGATTCACCTGCCCCGGTTTCACCGTCAGGCGCTGCTCGACATAGCGCTTGTCGCCGACCTCAAAGCCGACGGTGCTGCCCTCGGCCGTGCCGTCCTGCACGCGCAGCACCGCGCGGCCGGGCGACTGTGCCAGGGGCAGGCCGACCACGGCGACCCAGCGGTCGGCGACGCGCAGCACCAGCACGCGCCGATCCTCGAAGGTGACGCGCGGCGGCGTGTCCGCGGAGGCGGGGACGTCCAACAGCGCCACGCCGCCGGGCACCAGTTCCTGCTGCGGCAGCAAGGGCGGCGGCGTCTGCCCCCAGGCGACGCCGGCGAGCCCCGCCACGGCTGCGCACAGGGCGCGCGCCGCATTCCGGCGGTGGGCTCTGCGGGCCTCGCTCATTTGCGCCCCGTGACCCGCGCACTCAGCACCCCGTGCGCAAGCCGCGCCTCGATCTCGGCGCCTGGCATAACCGCGGCCGCCTCCGTGAGCAGGGCACCGTCGCTGCCCGTGACGATGGCGAAGCCGCGGCTGAGGGTCGCCAGCGGGCTCACCGCATCGAGTCCCCGCCGCGCCAGGGCCAGGCGATGCGCGGTGCGTGACAGCTGCTGCTGTGCGGCGTGGCTGAGGCGTCCCTGCAGGTCCTGGCTGCGCGCACGCCAGTCCGCGAGTGCGCGCTGCGGCGAATGGTGGCGCAGCTGCACCTGCGCCGCGGCGAAGCGATGTCCCGCGCCGAGCAGCAGGCTGCGCGCCGCACCGGCGAGACGCAGTTCCAGGTCATCGAGGCGCTGCACCTGCTGCAGCAGCCGCACACCGGGATGGGCCTGCCGCAGGCGGCGGCCGCACGCCTCGAGCCGCGTGCCGCTGGTGCGCAGCTCGCGCCGCATGCAGCCGCTCAGTCGCTGCGCGGTGCGCGCCACCGCATCCAGGCAGGCGGCCCGGTCGGGCACGACCAGCTCGGCCGCGCCGGAGGGGGTCGGGGCGCGCGTATCGGCGACGAAGTCGGCAATGGTGAAGTCGATCTCGTGGCCGACCCCGGAGACCACCGGCACCGCGCAGGCGTGGATGGCACGCGCGACGCGCTCGTCATTGAATGCCCACAGGTCCTCCAGCGAGCCGCCACCGCGCGCCAGGATCAGCACGTCGCAGTCGGCGCGCGCCGACGCCTGCCCGAGCGCCGCAACCAGCGCCGGCACGGCGGCCGCGCCCTGCACCGGAGCCGGATAGATCAGGACTGCGGCGGGGGGATAGCGCCGCGCCAGGATGTGCAGGATGTCGCGCAGGGCGGCGCCGGTCGGTGAAGTGACCACCCCGATGCGGCGCGGAAAGCGCGGCAGGCGGCGCTTGCGTTCCAGGGCAAACAGGCCCTCGGCGGCGAGTTTGGCTTTGAGGCGCTCGAATTCGCGCCGCAGCGCCCCGACGCCGCCCTCCTCCAGGTGCTCGACCGCCAGCTGGCACTCACCCTTCGCCTCGTACAGGCTGATGCGGCCGCGCAGCAGCACCTGCATGCCGGCGCGCGGAGTGAAGCCCACGAACACGTTCTTGGAGCGGTACATCGCGCAACGCAGCTGCGCGTTGCGATCCTTGACGGAGAAGTACCAGTGACCGGAGGCCGGCTGGGAGAAATTGGACAGTTCCCCGGCCACCCACACCGTCCCGAGGCCGCGCTCGAGCAGGGTGCGCACCTCGCGGTTCAAGCGCGACACACTGTAGACCTCGCGCGGCGGTGCGCCGGCGGCCGGGATTTCGGGGCTGAGGGTCATCGGCGGAACCTTAGCACGAGGTTTACCGTACCGGCCTCAGCGCTTATAATTGCGCATGCGCATCCTCGAAGAAGCTCTCACCTTCGACGACGTCCTCCTGGTTCCGGCCTACTCGGAAATTCTGCCACGCGAGGTCGATCTTTCCACCCGCGTCACGCGCCGCATCAAGGTGAACGTGCCGCTCCTGTCCGCGGCCATGGACACCGTCACCGAGGCGCGGCTGGCGATCACGATCGCCCAGGAAGGCGGCCTGGGCGTCATCCACAAGAGCATGAGCATCGAGGCGCAGGCGCGCGAGGTCGGCCGCGTCAAGAAGTTCGAAAGCGGGGTCATCAAGGACCCCATCACCGTCTCGCCCAACATGACCATCCGTGAAGTGCTCGAGCTGACACGCGCGCGCGGCATCTCAGGCGTGCCGGTGGTGGTGGGCAAGAAGGCGGTGGGCATCGTCACCCATCGCGACCTGCGCTTCGAGGACAAGCTGGAAGCGCCGGTGTCCTCGGTCATGACGCCGAAGGAACGCCTGGTGACGGTGCGCGAGGACGCGCCCAAGGACGAGGTCCTGGCGTTGCTGCACAAGCATCGCATCGAGAAGCTGCTGGTGGTGAACGGCTCGCACGAGCTGGTGGGCATGATCACCGTCAAGGACTTTCAGAAGGCCACTGAATTCCCGCGCGCCTGCAAGGACGAGGGTGGGCGGCTGCGGGTCGGCGCCGCGGTCGGCACCACTCCCGACACGCTCGAGCGGGTCGCAGCGCTGCGCGAGGCGGGCGTCGACCTGGTGGTGGTCGATACCGCGCACGGGCACTCCAAGGGGGTCGTCGAGACCGTGCGCCGCATCAAGGCCAAGTGGGCGGACAGCCAGGTCATTGCCGGCAACATCGCCACCGTCGAAGGGGCGCGCGCGCTCGTCGACGCCGGTGCTGACGCAGTCAAGGTTGGTATCGGCCCGGGCTCGATCTGTACCACCCGCATCGTCGCCGGGGTCGGCGTGCCGCAGATATCCGCGGTAGCCAACGTGTCAGAAGCGCTGCGCGACACCGACGTGCCGGTCATCTCCGACGGCGGCATCCGCTTCTCCGGCGATATCGCCAAGGCGCTCGCCGCCGGCGCCCACGCGGTGATGATCGGCGGCCTGTTCGCCGGCACCGAGGAGTCACCCGGCGAGGTGGAGCTGTACCAGGGCGCCTCCTACAAGTCCTATCGCGGCATGGGCTCGCTCGGGGCCATGAGCGAGCGGCAGGGCTCGGCCGACCGCTATTTCCAGGACGCCGCCACCGAGCTCGAGAAGCTCGTGCCGGAGGGCGTGGAGGGTCGCGTGCCCTACAAGGGCAGCGTGGTCACCATCCTGCACCAGCTCGCCGGCGGCCTGCGCGCGGCCATGGGCTATACCGGCAGCCGCAACATCACGGACATGCGCACGCGGCCGGTGTTCGTACGCATCACCACCGCCGGCATCCGCGAGAGCCACGTGCACGACGTCAGCATCACCAAGGAGGCACCCAATTACCGGGTGTCCTGAGCGCCGACACATGGCAAGTGTTCCCCGGCCTGCCGACTCCGCTGCCGCGCGACCCGCCGTGCATCCGGACATACACGCGCACCGCATCCTGATCCTCGACTTCGGTGCGCAGTACACCCAGCTGATCGCGCGGCGCGTGCGCGAGCTCGGCGTCTACTGCGAGATCCGGCCCTGGGACGTGAGCGATGCCGAGGTACGGGCCTTCGGTCCGCGCGGCGTGATTCTCTCGGGCGGGCCTGAATCGGTAACCGACAAGGATCCGCCACGCGCGCCGGCTGCGGTGTTCGAGCTCGGAGTTCCGGTACTCGGCATCTGCTACGGCATGCAGACCATGGCGCAGCAGCTCGGCGGCAAGGTGGCGCCCTCCACCGAGCGCGAATTCGGCTATGCCGAGGTGACCGTGACCGGCGCCTCGCGCCTGCTCGATCACCTCGCGGACCGTCGCGATGGCGCGGGCAAGGCCGTGCTCGACGTGTGGATGAGCCACGGCGATCGGGTCGAGCGTCTGCCGGAGGGTTTCGTGGCCAGCGCCGCGACCGGCACCATCCCGTTCGCCGCCATGACCGATGAGCGGCGCCGTTTCTACGGCGTGCAGTTTCATCCCGAAGTCACGCACACGCGTCAGGGCACACGGCTGCTGGAGCGCTTCGTGCGCGAGATCAGCGGCTCAGATGCACTGTGGAGCACCGGCAACATCATCGACGACGCGATCGAGCGCGTGCGCGCGCAGGTGGGCGCCGGCAAAGTGCTGCTGGGGCTGTCCGGAGGCGTCGACTCTTCGGTGGTGGCGGCCCTGCTCCACCGCGCCATCGGCGACCAGCTCACCTGCGTGTTCGTGGATCACGGCCTGCTGCGCCTCGGCGAGGGCGACCAGGTCATGGATACCTTCGCGCAGCATCTCGGCGTGCGCGTCATCCGCGTCGATGCGGAGGCGCGCTTCCTCAAGGCCCTCGCCGGGGTCGCCGACCCCGAGGAGAAGCGCAAGATCATCGGCCGCACCTTCGTCGAAGTGTTCGACGAAGAGGCGCACAAGCTCACCGCCGTGCAGTTCCTCGCACAGGGCACCATCTATCCCGACGTGATCGAGTCGGCGGGCACGCGCACGGGCAAGGCGCACGTCATCAAGTCGCATCACAACGTTGGCGGCCTGCCGGAGAAGATGCACCTCAAGCTCGTCGAGCCGCTGCGCGAGTTATTCAAGGACGAGGTGCGGCGGCTCGGCGTGGAGCTGGGACTGCCACGCGAAATGGTCTACCGCCATCCCTTTCCCGGACCGGGTCTGGGCGTGCGCATCCTCGGCGAGGTGCGCAAGGAATACGCGGACCTGCTGCGCCGCGCGGACGCGATCTATATCGAGGAGTTACGCCGCCACGACCTGTACGACCGCACCGCGCAGGCGTTCGCGGTGTTCCTGCCGGTGCGCTCGGTGGGCGTCCTGGGCGACGCACGGCGCTATGACTACGTCATCGCGCTGCGCGCGGTGGAGACCATCGATTTCATGACGGCGCACTGGGCACGTCTGCCGTACGAGTTCCTCGACCACGTTTCGCGCCGCATCGTCAACGAGGTGGCAGGGATCTCGCGTGTCGTATACGACATTTCCGGCAAGCCGCCCGCCACCATCGAGTGGGAGTAAAGCACCTCCGCCTGCCCGCGGCCTGACAATGGCTTGCTTACAAGCTGGGCGGCCAAGCGCGGACGCGCTCAACCCAACATCTCGCCGTCACACGGCTGCTCCGCGCACTGCGGCCGTGCGCGGAGCAGCGACCCGCTCGGTACCCGCTAATATCCCGAGGAAAGGGTCGGCGATCCGGCCTGTGCGAAATGACAGCAGCCACTTGCCGCGGACTCTTCGCGCCTGTCCGGGGCTCGGCTGGTCGAGCAGTCCGATTGAGGCGTCCGACAGCTTGACGCCGGTCATCACATCGGAGACCTGCAAGACAAGATGCGCCGCCGCCGCAGCCGCGG
>Ga0070732_10000902_pt1 | contig 16905 bp, 11 predicted proteins | sample Coa_R1_5_FD_66449 | JGI IMG/M metagenome (GOLD analysis project Ga0070732, IMG submission 66449) | Surface soil microbial communities from Centralia Pennsylvania, which are recovering from an underground coalmine fire - Coalmine... | ecosystem: Environmental > Terrestrial > Soil > Unclassified ...
TCCGGGAAGGTGAGCAGCTCGCTGGGGATGCCGCGGCGCTGCAGGGCGGTGAAGGCACCCAGCCCTTGCGTGATCGGGATACGGTAGTCGAGGCCGCCGTGAACGATCAGCATCGGCGTGCGCCAGCGGTCGACGAAGCGGGCCGGGTTCCACTTCTCGTAGCCCTCGGGGTCCTGCCAGTACGGCCCGCCCATCTCCCATTCCGGGAACCAGAGCTCCTCCGTCGCGTAATACATCATCCGCTGGTCGAAGGTCCCGTCATGGGTGACGATGCAGCGGAAGCGGTCCGGCCAGTTGCCCGCGATCCAATTGGTCATGAAGCCGCCGTACGAGGCGCCGAGGGCGCAGGCGCGATCGCCGTCGAGCCAGGGACGGCTCGCCACCGCCGCCGCCAGCCCGAGCTGCAGGTCCACGAACGGCTTGCCGCCCCAGTCCTTGCTGATCGAATCGGTGAACGCCTGGCCATAACCGGTGGAGCCGTGGAAATCGATCGCCACCACGCCGTAGCCGGCGCCGGCATAGACCTCGAGATTCCAGCGGTAGTGAAAATGGTTGTCAAGGCTGCCCTGCGGACCGCCGTGGATGATGAAGGCGACCGGGTAGCGCTTGCCGGGCTGGAAGTCGGCGGGCTTGATCGTCCAGCCGTAGACGGTGTCGCCCCCGGCGCCGGTGAACTGGAGCCGCTCGACCTCTCCCATGCGGACGGCCGCGAGCCGCTGCTGGTTGAGATGCGTGATCTGGGTCAGCCCGGAGCCGTCGCGGCGCACGCTGTAGACCTCGGCGGGCGAGCGCAGGGTGTCGAGGGTGAACACCAGGCGGTCGCCGCCGGCCGGAGCCGGCGACTCGACGTGGCCCTCGGCCGCGAGCTTCCGCACCTTGCCGCTGGCGACGTCGATGGCGAAGAGCGGCTGCTGGCCCATGTCCTCGGCCGTGGTGAAGAGAGTGCGCCCGTCCGGCGAGAACAGCAGCGGCCCCGTGGAGCGGTCCCACTCCTCGGCCAGGCGGCGCTCCCGGCCGCTCGCCAGGTCGCGCAGCACGACGTGGAAGCGGTCGGACTCGAAGCCCGGCCGGGTCATCGCGGCGTAGGCGAGCGTCTTGCCGTCGGGTGAGAAGGCCGGGTAGGTGTCCCACGCGGGATTCGCGGCGGTGAGGTCCCGCGGCGGGTGGGAGCCGTCCACCGGCGCCTGGTAGAGATCGAAGTTCGTCGACCACGCCTCCTGCCTGCCGGCGTCGCGGGCCGCGAAGACCAGCGATCCGCCGTCCGGGGTGAAGGTGTACTCCTCGGTGCCGCCGAACGGCTTCGACGGCGCATCGGCCACCATGCCGCGCATCAGGTCGACCGGCTCGACCGCGGCCGCCGCGGCTGCGGGTCCGCCGGCGCCGGGGAGCGGCAGCACGAAGAGATGCGACCGGGTGCCGTCCTCCCACGCGTCCCAGTGGCGGACGAAGCCGGCGCCGTCGGGGTAGAGGCGAGCCTTGACGGTGCTCTTCGCCTTCTCGTCGAGGCGGTTCCTGGTGCAGGCGAGTGTCGGGCAATCCGGGAAGACGTCGGCGGCGATCGCCGCCCGCGTGCCGTCGGGCGAGAGGATGAAGCTCGCGACGTCTACGGGCAGCCGGGTGACCTGCGTCAACCTTGCGGCGGGTGCGGCGGGCGCGGCGCTCTTGCCGGTGGGCATCGGCGACAGGCGCCAGATCTGGCTCGAGCCCGAGCGGGTCGAGAGGAAGTAGAGCGCGCCGCCGTCCGGCGACCAGCGGGGATTGCCGTAGCCGGCGCCGTCGCTGGTCAGCGGCCGCGCGCCGCTGCCGTCCGCCGCGACCAGCCAGAGGTCGTTCTTGCCGCGATTGGCCGCGAAGTCGGAGGTGCGGACCGCGAAGGCGACCAGGTCGCCGCGCGGCGAGGCCTGCGGCTCGGTGATCCGCAGCATCGATTGCATGTCGACGGCGCTGAACGGGTGGGAGGCGGCGGGCTCCTCGATCGCCGCCATCGCCGCCGTCGCCGCCATCGCCGCGGCGGTGGCGCCCCGGGCCGCCGCCGGCCACGCCAGGGCCAGCGTCAAGATCGCCGCTGCGGCCGTCAACAGGAAGGGCCTGTGCATCTCGAGTCCTCCGCGCAGAGTCGTGCTCAAGGGACCGCCAGGCGGTGCGAGGCGCGATCATACCGTAGGGACGCCGGACCCGCGGCGACCCGGCGCGCAAGAGAGAGATCCCAGACCGCGACCGCGGAGTCGGCGAAGGCAGGCGGCCCCCAGGCGGCGCCGAACCGGGCCGCCGACCGCTCTCCCGCCGCCGCGAGCTCGGCCGCCACGGAGGGCGGCATGCGCCGCGGCGGCGGCACGCCCGCCGGCAGCTCGAGGCGCGCTTCCTCCAGCGCCAGGTCCCGGTGCACGACGACCCAGCGCGCGCCGCCGGCGAGCAGCGCGGCGGGCTCGGGGCTGACGCGGTTGCGCAGCCGCAGGCGCCCGGCCGGCGGCTCGCCGGCCGCGGCCGTGGCCGCGACCCGCACCCGCAGGCCGTGGACCTCCTGGTAGACGTAGAAGCAGCGGCCGAAGTCCCACACCGGCGGCCAGGGCAGCTCGACGAGCATGCTGCCGGGCGGCCCGCCGAGGGCGAGATAGGGACGCGGCACTCCTCCCGGCGGCGCCGTCGCCCGCGGCAGGGCGAAGGCGACCATGTCGTTGTGGTGCATGAACGAGCTGGCGCGGAAATCGGCGTCGGCGAAGGGACCGGCGCACAGCCATACCAGCACCAGGCCGGCGGCGGCCAGCCGCTGGCCGGCGCGGCCGAGCCTGCCCTGTCGCGGCCACCACGGATGCACGAGGCCGGCCGCCACCCAGAGCAGGACCACGGGCAGCGCCGGCAGCAGGTAGCGGTCGAGCACCTGCAACCGGGCCAGGCCCAGCGGCGACAGCGCCAGGATGCCGAGCGGCTGCGCCAGCGCCAGGGCGAGCAGGTAGGACCCCAGCCGGCGGCGCCGGCGCAGCAGGGCGGCGAGGCCGGCCAGCGCCACCGCCCAGAACAGCAGCGCCGGCAGCCGCTGGCCGGCACGGGCGCCCGCCTGCAGCTGCAGCACTCCCCACCACGTCGCGGCGGGCACCTCCTGGGGCTGGCGCTTGGCGGCGATCAGGCGAGCCAGCGACGGGTAGGCTGGCACCAGGAACAGCGCGCAGCCGGCCGCCAGCCCGGCCGCCGCCGCGCCCAGCGCCGCCAGCCCGTGGACGGGTTCCCCGCGGCCCTCCCGAGACCTCCGGGCCAGCGCCAGGTCGACGGCCGCGAAGAGGAGCGGCGCGACGACGATCGGCGCGGTGCCGAGATGGAACCACATCGCGAGCGCCGCCAGCACGACGTAGGCGACGGCGGCAGCCGTCCCCCGGCGCGGGTCGGCCCCGCGCGCGTCGCCGTCCTGCACGCATCGGCCGTCCGCGTCCGCCCGCGCCGCCGTCCACCAGCGGTCGAAGGCCATCACCGCCGCGAAGCCGAGCAGCGTGGCGGGCATGTAGGAGCGGGCGATGCGGCTGTAGAGGACCAGCAGCGGCGAGGTCGCCACCAGGGCGCCGAAGAACGGCCAGGCGGCAGGCGGCAGGCGGCGGCGGACCAGCAGCGGCAGGAGCACCAGCGCCGCGAGCCCGCTCGCCAGCGCCGGCAGCCGCAGCAGCCACTCGTCGAGCGCCACGCCGCGGTCGAGCAGCCAGCGGTCGAGCGCGGTCAGCGGGATGCAGCTGTCGGCCAGCTGGTAGGTGGTGAGCAGCGCCGGCAGCGGCTGGGAGAGGGCGGCGCGCACCGCGTGCAGCTCGTCGCCGCCCAGCACCTGGCCGCCGAGGTTCCAGAACCGCAGCACGACGCCCACGCCCAGCACCAGGCCCACGAGGCAGGCGCCCGCCGCGCCCGTGGCGCTGATCCCGGGCGAGCGCATGGCGCAGCCTCAGATGGAGATCGAGCCCTTGCGGAACTCGGTCTTGCCGATCAGGGCGTTGACCAGCACCGGCGAGCCGGCGCGCGCCAGGCGGAGGGCCTCGGCGAGCACCGGCTCGACGTCCTCGGGACGCGCCACCGACAGCCCGCGGCCGCCGTAGCCCTCGGCGACGCGGTGGTAGTCGGTGCGCGCCAGCACCGTCCCGACGTCGTCGTGCAGCATCTCCACCTGCTCGCGGGCGATCTGCGACCAGGCGGCGTCGTTGCCCACCACCGCGACCACCGCCAGGCCGTGGCGGGCGAAGGTGTCGAGCTCCGCGAGGCTGTAGGCCGAGGAGCCGTCGCCGTAGAGGATCCACACGTCCGCGCCCGGCCGGCAGAGCTTGGCGCCGAGGGCGAAGCCGCCGCCCACGCCGAGAGTGCCGAAGACCCCGGGGTCGAGCCAGGAGAGCGGCGCGCGCGGCCGCAGGATGTAGGCGGCGGTGCCGACGAAATCGCCGCCGTCGGCGACGATGACGCTGTCCGGCGCCAGCAGCGCGTCGATCGCGCGGCAGAGCGCCAGCGGGTTGACCAGCCCGCCGGACACCGGCGCCGCGGCCTGCTCGGCGATCTCCCGCTCGCGCGCGTCGTCCCGCACGCGCAGCGCGGCGATCCAGGCCGCCCAGCGCCCCTGCGATCCGGCGGATCCCACGGCGGCTCGCGCCGCCAGGACAGGCAGGGCCCGCAGGAAGCGGCCCGGGTCGGCATGCACGGCAAGCTGCGGGCGGCGGTTCTGATGCAGGGCAGCGGCGTCGCGGTTGACCATCACCAGGCGCGCGCCGCGGCCGACGTGGCGCCCGTAGTCGAGGCGGAAGTCGTTCGGGATGCCGGCAAGCAGCACCAGGTCGGCCTCGCGCAGCGCCTCCTTGCGGCGGTGCCGCAGTTGCAGCGGGTGGTCCGGTCCGAGCAGGCCGCGGGCGCCGCCGGCGAGATAGGCCGGTACGCCCAGCGCCGCGATGGCGCCTGCCAGCTCGCCGGCGGCGCCGGTCTCGAGCAACGCCTGGCTGCCGACCACGAGCACCGGCCGCTCGCTGCGCCCGAGCAGCGCCGCCGCCCGGCGCAGCTCGGCGCCCCCGGGACCCGGTACCGCCGGCGCGGGGGGAGCGCCCGCGGCGAGCTGCGGCGGTTCGTACCGCGCGGGACCCCGCCGGAACAGCCGCCGGAGGTGGCGCTGCAGGTAGCGCCGCAACGCCCAACCCGCCAGCCCGCCGCCCGCCGCCGGCATCGCGTACATCTGGCGCACCAGCGCCTCGTCGTAGAGCAGGTCGATCGGGCACTCGAGGAAGACCGGCCCGGGGACCCCGGTGCGCGCCTCGCGGAACGCCTGCTCGAGCAGCGGCGAGAGCTCGGCCACGGCGCGGGCGGCGGCGGCCCACTTGACGTGCGGGCGGATGAGCGCCATCTGATCGATGTCCTGCAGCGCCCCCCGTCCCCTGAGCAGCGTCGCCGCGGCGCCGCCGAGCAGCACCAGCGGCGATTGCGCGAGCTGCGCGTTCTTGACCGCGGTGACGGTGTTGGTGACGCCCGGCCCGGCGGTGACCGCCGCCACGCCCGGCACGCCGGTCAGCCGCGCCACCGCGTCGGCCGCGAAGACCGCGGCGGCCTCGTCGCGCACGTCGACGACCCGGATGCCGAGACGCTTCGCTCCCACCAGGATCGGCGAGATGTGGCCGCCGCAGAGCGTGAAGAGGAAGCGCACCCCCTGGCGTGCCAGGCCGGCGGCGATGCGGTCGCCGCCATTCATGCGGTCACCCGGTCGCCGCCGTTCATCCGCTCGCCGCCGGCCCGTCGCCGCGCTCCTCGCCAGCCGGCGCGAGCACGTGCCGGTCGAGGGTGAAGCAGATCAGCTCGCCGGTCATCACCGTCTCGCCGGCGATCAGCCCCGCGGCGCCCGAACCGGCAGTGCCGCCGGCCACCACCCGCCGCACCTCCACCGTCACCCGGCTCTTGCGGCCCGCGCTCTCGGCGACCGTGGCCTCGGCGACCAGGCGCTCGCCCACCGCCACCGGCCGCAGGAAGCGCACGGCGGCGCTGCCGAGCACCACGTTGGGATCATTGACCGCGAGCATCGCCGCATGGTCGGCGAGACCGAAGACGAACCCGCCATGCACCATGCCCACCGCGTCGGCCGCCATCTCGGGCACCGCGGTGAGACCCACGCGGGCGGTGCCCGCGGCCGTCGCGGCCGGGTCCAGCGGCTCGCCGCACAGGCGCCGGTCGATCGCGAGGTGGGTCCGGGGTTGCACCGCCGCGAGTATAAGCGACCGGCGGGAATGGTCGCGGGTCCGTTCGCGAGGATCCATGCCCTCCTGAGGCAAGGACCCACGGCCGGGCGTCCCGCAAGAGAGCAGCACAGGTCTGATACCATCCGGCGTCATGGCCGGGACGCCTCCCAGCACCGCCGCATCGCCCATCGGACAGCGTGCCAGATCCGTGGCCATGGTCCTCTGGCCGGCGCTGCTGGCCGCGCTGGTGCTCCTGAGCGGCCTGGAGATCCATCCCGGCGGCGAGGCCCACGACCCGATCGCCGGCCTCGCCGGCCACGAGGACTTCTACTTCCCGGGCGCCAGCCACCCCGTCGCCCGGCCGCACGCCGAAGAGGCGAGGGCGATGCCGCGGCCGCCCTGCGCCGCCTGCCTCAATCGTCTGCAGGGCAGCGGCGCCCATCTCGCCCTGGCCGCATCCCTCGCGAGCCCGCTTGCCGGACAGCCGCTGCCACCCGCGGCCGCGGTGACGCCGCTGCAGAAGTCGCTGCGTCCCGACGGCGCCCGCGCCCCGCCGCACGCCTGATCTCTCCCCGAACCTAATCGACCCGACCCGCCGGCCCCCGTGGCCCGCCGGCCCCCGTGGCCCGCCGGACTGGTGGTCCGCCGACGCACGGCTTCGCGTCGCGGCCGGACGGGTACGCGCTGGTCCGCGTGCGGCAGCTGCCCGCACCGGGCCACGACTGCCAACCATCTCCCGGGGAACGCCTCGACGGCGCCGCGGGAGTTGCAGATCCTCTGGGAGACTTCGATGTCCGACCCATCCGTGCTCGCCCGCCGCGCATCGCAGACGTTTCGCCGCCGCGCGACCTCCGTCCTGGCCGCGGCGCTGGCCGCCGGCGCGCTCGCGCTCGCGCTGCCGGCCGCCGCACTGGCCGGCGAGGTCCGCGGCACCGTGCTCGGCCCCGGCGATGCGCCGCTGCCCGGCGTCACCGTGAGCCTCACCAACGACCTGACCGGCTTCTCGCAGCAGACCGTCTCCGCCGGCGACGGCAAGTACGCGCTCTACAACGTCCCGAACAATCCGTACCACCTGACAGCCGACCTCGACGGCTTCAAGGGGGTCCACCTCGACGTGGACGTGCGCGGCAACATCCCTGTCGTCCGCGACCTGCACCTGTCCGCGGCACTCTCCGAGACCATCAACGTCACCGCCGAGAAGGAGAACGTCGCCCTCGAGACCGACGAGTCGACCACCCACACCGACATCGACAAGTCGCTGATCCAGCGCTTCCCCGCCGCGGTGCCCTCCCGAGCCTTCGAGTCCATCGTCACCTCCGCGCCCGGCTTCAGCGAGGACGAGAACGGCCGCTACCACTTCCAGGGCGGACACTCGCAGCAGCTGCTGGTGGTCGACGGCCAGCCGATCGGCGACCAGGTGGGGATCACCTTCTCGAACTCGCTCAACCCGGCCATCGCCCAGGGGATCGAGATCGTCACCGGCGGCGTGCCGGCCGAGTACGGCGAGAAGGCCTACGGCGTGATCAACCTGGTGACCAAGTCGGCGCTCGGCCAGAAGGGCCTGCGTGGCGACGCCAGCGTCGGCGCCGGCAGCTTCAACACCTATGACGGCAACGTCGGCGTCGGGTACGGCGGCAAGCAGTCCGGCCTCTTCCTCAACATCGACGCCTCCAGCTCGGACCGCTTCCTCGACCCGGTGACCTTCGACAGCTTCCACAACCATGGCGACACGCTGCGCGGCTTCCTCCGCTACGACCTGCTGCCCGGCGCGGGCGAGGGCTCGGACTCCTTCCGCCTCACCTCCAACGGCGGCCGCACCGAGCGCGACGTGACCAACCTGCCGTCGCAGGAGCTGGCCGGCCAGGACGAGCGCGTCCACACCCGCGACTGGAACCTGAACGGCGACTACCTGCACATCTTCGCCGGCGACCTCGTCGCCGAGGGGCAGGTCTACGGGCGCGACAACCGCCTGCAGCTGCTCGCCTCCCCGAACGACACGCCGGTGCTGGCGGCGCAGAACCGCAAGCTGGACAACCAGGGCGTCAACGCCTCGGTCACCAAGGAGATCGCGATCAACGAGGTCAAGGTCGGCGTGCAGGCCAAGCGCTTCCCGATCGACGAGCACTTCAGCTTCCTGATCACCGATCCGACGCTCAACGACCCGACGATGCCCGGCTACAACCCCAGCCTGGCACCGTATGACGGCACCCGCGGCGGGCATCCCTTCGTGTTCGACGGCAGCCGCACCGGCACCTACGTGGCCGGGTTCGCGGAGGACACCATCCACTGGAAGAACTTCACGATCAACGCCGGCCTGCGCTACGACGACAACCATCTCTTCCTGAGCGAGCACGATCTGCAGCCACGTCTCGGCGCCGCCTATTACATCCCGCAGACCAACACCGTGCTGCGCGCCTCCTTCGACCGCATGTTCGTCACTCCCGAGTACGAGAACATCCTGCTCTCCTCGTCCGCGCAGGCCTCCTCGCTGGACCCGCCCGAGGTGCAACAGTCCGCGCTCACCGGCTTCGGCCACCTGTTCAACGTCTCCGAGCGGCACGACGTCCAGAACTACGGCGTCCAGCAGGGCCTGAGCAAGTGGCTGCGGGCGGACGTGTCCTACTGGAAGCGGCAGGTCAAGAACGCCGCCGACCAGGACCAGTTCTTCAACACCGGCATCGTCTTCCCGCTCAACTTCGCGCGCGGCAACCTGTCGGGCTGGAACCTGCGCCTCGACACCGCGCCCTGGCATGGCGTGCGCAGCTACCTGTCGCTCGGACACGTGCACGCGATCTACGTCCCGCCCCTGGTCGGCGGCCTGTTCATCAACAGCTCGCCGCTGGCGATCAGCTCGGGGCCCTTCGTGATCGATCACGACCAGGACCTGCAGGAGCAGCTGGGCATCTTCTGGGACATCCCGGCCAGCGCCTTCTGGGTGGGAGTGACCGAGCGCTACGACTCCGGCCTGGTGACCGACGCCGGCACGCCCTCCGACGTCCTGGCGGGCGGCCCCGACACGGCCTACGCCGAGCCCTACATCAACTTCAACTCGACCCCGGAGCGCATCCGGCCGCGCACCGTCTGGAACTTCTCCCTGGGCTCGCACCTCAAGCAGTACGGCGTGCCGCTCGACGTGCAGCTCGACCTGCTGAACGCCTTCGACAAGCAAGGCCTCTACAACTTCATGTCCACGTTCGGCGGCACCCACGTCATCCCGCCGCGCGAGATCGCCGGCCGCGTGAAATACAGCTTCTGATCCGTTCGCCGCCGCGCCCGGGGCGGATGCCTCGGGCGCGGCGCGCGGGTCGGCAGCCCGTGACCATGACGTCGATCCTTCATCGAGCACGCGCGCTGGTGGCGGTGGCCGCGGCGGTCGCGGCGGGAGTGCGTTCCCTCCCGGCACCCGCGGCTGCCGCATGGCCGCCGGCCGCCGCAGTCAGCCCGCCGCGGGTCGCCGTCGGCATCGCGCCGGCCGCTTACTTCGTCGAGCGGATCGGCGGCCCGCGGATGCAAGCCGAGGTGATGGTCCCCCCGGGCGTCGAGGAGGAGACCTACGCGCCCTCGCCGCGCCAGCTCGCGGACCTGCTGCAGGCCCGTCTCTACGTCGCGGTCGGGCATCCCGCCTTCCCGCTCGAGACCCGGAGCCTGCTGCCGTTCCTCGCCAGCCACCCGGAGATCCGGGTGGTCTCCATGTCCCGCGGCGTCACGCTGATCCCGATGGGCGACGCGCCGTCCTCGGGACGCTCCACCGATCCGCATTTCTGGAACGCGCCGGCCCCCGCCGCCATCGCCGCCCGCAACATCGCCGCCGGCCTGGAGGCGGTGGACCCCGCAGGCCGAGGGGTCTACCTCGCCGGCCTGGCCGCGCTCGAGCGCGACCTGCGGGCGCTCGACGCGGCCTTCCGCCGGGTGGCGGCGGGACCGCGGCCGGTCCGCTTCATCTCCTATCACCCCGCCTGGGGATATCTCGCGCACCAGTACGGCTTCCAGCAGATCGCGGTCGAGGCCGGCGGCAAGGAGCCCGGCGCCGCCAGCCTGGTCGCGCTCGCCACCGCCGCCCGCCGCGACCACGTGCGCCTGGTCCTGGTGCCGGTCGGCCTGCCGAGCAAGCAGACCGAATCGCTGGCGAGCTCGATCGGCGGCAAGGTGCTGGCCGTGGACTACCTGGCGAGAGACTGGCTGGCCGCGATGTGGCGCCTGGAAGCCGCGCTCGCCGAGGTCGCCAGCCATGGCTGAACCCCTGGTCGAATTCCGCGACGTCACCTTCGGCTACCGCCGCGAGGCCGTCGTCGAGCACGTCGACCTCGCCATCGGCCGGCGCGACTTCCTGGCCCTGGTGGGACCGAACGGGGGCGGCAAGACGACCCTGCTCCGGCTGATGCTGGGCTTCTTCCCACCCTGGCGCGGCGAGGTGGTGCGGCGCCTGTCGCGGCGGCGCGGCGCCATGGGCTACGTGCCGCAGTTCTCGAGCTTCGACCGCGACTTCCCGATGCGCGTCGAGAGCCTGGTGCTGATGGGGCGCCTGGGAGCGAGCGGGCTGTTCCGGCCGTACCGGCGCGACGACCGCCTGCGGGCCGCCCAGGCGCTCGCGAAGCTGCACCTGACCGAGTTGGCCCGCCTGCCCATCGGCGAGCTCTCGGGGGGAGAGGTGCAGCGCGTGCTGATCGCCCGGGCCCTGGCCGGCGATCCCGAGATCCTGCTGCTCGACGAGCCCACCTCCTCCGTCGACCCGGGGTCGCGCGAGGTGCTCGCGGCGGTCCTCTCCGAGCTCAACGCACGCATCCCGGTGGTCGTGGTGACGCACGACATCAGCTCCCTCGCCCGCCAGGTGACGCGGGTGGCCTTCGTCAACCGCACCCTGACCGAGGAGGAGGCCCCGGAACGCTGGACCTCCTCCCATCGACATCTCGGCGAGGCATCGCTGCCGGCCGCCGGAGAGGGAGAGAGATGACGGCCTGGCACACGGCGCTCGGCCTCGAGTTCGTGCGCAACGCGCTCGTCGCCGGCCTGCTGAGCAGCCTGCTGTGCGGCGTGATCGGGGTCTTCGTGGTCGCCAAGCGGCTGACCTTCATCAGCGACGGGATCAGCCACGCCGCCTTCGCGGGGCTTGGCCTCTGCTTCCTGCTGGGCGCCGACCCGCGCCTCGGCGCCCTGGTCACGGCGGTGCTGTTCGCGGTCGCGCTGGGAACCCTGGGCACCACGGCGACGCGGCAGCACGACGCGCTGATCGGCGTCCTCTACGCGGTGGGCATGGCGCTGGGCATCGTCTTCGTCCACCAGGCGCCGGGCTACGTCCCGAACCTGATGACCTACCTGTTCGGCAACCTGCTGCTCGCCACCGGCGCCGACCTGCGCCTCACCTGCTGGCTGACGGCGCTGGTGCTCGGCACCCTCCTCGTCCTGCGCAAGCCGCTCGTCGCCGTCGCCTTCGACGAGGAGTTCGCCTTCGTGCAGGGAGTGCCGGTGCGCGCGGTCGTGACCACCCTGCTGGTCCTGGTCTCCCTGACCGTGGTGCTGCTGATCCAGGTGGTCGGGGTGATCCTGGTCCTGGCCCTGCTGACCATCCCGCCGCTCACCGCCCTGGTCCTGGCGCGCGACCTGGGCCCGGTGATCGCCATCTCGGTCGGGGTCGGCCTGGCCGGCACCACCGGCGGGCTGGCGCTGTCGTACCGCTGGGACCTGCCGTCGGGACCGGCGATCATCCTGCTCGGCGCCGCGCTGCTGGCCGCCGCCTACTTGGTCCAGGCGTTGCGGCGCGGCGCGCGGCGCCGCACCCTCCTCAGGAGCCACCGCCGATGATCGTATTGCAGACGCTGCAGGCCGTGCTGTCGGCGGCCTGGGACACCTTCTTCCTCGCCGCGCCCTTCGTGCTCTTCGGCCTGCTGCTCGCCGGCCTCCTGCACGTCCTGGTGTCGCGGCGCCAGCTGGTGCGCTGGATGGGCGGCGGCGGCCTGGCGGGGGCCGCCCGCGCCGCGCTGCTCGGCGTCCCGCTGCCGCTGTGCAGCTGCGGCATCGTGCCGGTCGCCATCTCGCTGCGCCGCCAGGGGGCCAGTCGCCCTGCCGTGCTGAGCTTCCTCATCACCACTCCGGAATCGAGCGCCGACGCGGTCGTCCTCACCTGGGGCCTGATGGGGCCGCTGATGGCCGTCGCCCGCCTGCTCGCCGCGCTGGCGAGCGCCATGGTCGCCGCGATCATGGCCATCGCGGCCGGCGTCACCGGCGGCGCGGCCACCGCCGAGCACGATCCGCAACCCGGCGACGCGGGTCCACAAGCCGGGCACGAGGACGCGCATCCCGGGCATGAGGACCCGCACGCCGGCCACGCCCGGGGCGACGGCCACGACGACGACGGCTATGTCGGTTTCCGCGCGCTCTGGGTGGCGCTCGCCGCCCCGGTCCGGCGGTTCCTCCGGCCACCGCCCGCGCCGGGCCAGGCCGCGACCCCGCCCGCGCCGGCCCAGGGCGCCGCTCCGGCCGTGCCGCTCCGGCAGATCGTCCGCGCCGTCGGCCAGCGCGCCTTCGTCGAGCTGGTGGACGACATCGTGTTCTGGCTGGTGATCGGCGTCCTGGCGGCCGGCTTCATCGCGGCGCTGGTCCCTGCCGACCTCGTCGCGGCGACGACCGGCGGCGGCCTCGTCGCGATGCTGCTGCTGATGCTCCTCGCCGTCCCGATGTACGTCTGCGCCTCGGCCAGCACCCCCATCGCCGCCGCCCTGATCGCCAAGAGCGTGAGCCCCGGGGCGGCCCTGGTCTTCCTGCTCGCGGGCCCGGCCACCAACACCGCCACCGTCACCCTGCTGGCCCGCCACTTCGGCGGCCGCTTCCTGCGCGTCTACCTCGGCAGCGTGCTCGGCGTCGCGCTTCTGTGCGGCCTGGCGCTCGACGCGCTGATCGCGTCGACCGGCTGGAAGATCACCGGCCAGCTGGCCTCCCAGGCGGAAGGCGTCCCGGCCTTCTTCGAGCTGCTCTGCGCCCTGGCGCTGCTGGCGCTGATCGTCTGGCGGCTGTGGGCCGGCGCTGCCCGGCGGGGCATCGGCGAGCTGGCGTCGAACCTGCGCGGCTGCGGGCGGTGGCTGGTGGCAGCGGTGCCGGCCGCCCGGCGCGCCCGCTTCCGGGCGACGGCCCCCCGCCTGCTGCCGCGCGCCGCCGCCGCCGCCCTGCTCGCCGCCTGGCTGCTGACCGGCCTGACGGTCGTGCCTGCCGACTCGATCGGCTACGAGCGCGTCTTCGGGCGCATCGTGCAGCGGGACCTGCGGCCGGGCCTGCACTGGCTGCCGCCGCGGCCGTTCGCCAGCGTGGCCACCTGGCGCATCCGTTATCCGCGGCGGGCCGAGGTCGGCTTCCGCAGCGACCTCTCGCTGCTTGCCAGGCGCCAGGAGCTGCTGCGCGCCGCGGACCCCGCGCAGTGGCACAGCCTGGTCGCGGCGATGAACACCGACACCCGCGAGGCGTCCTACCTGGCGGGAGACGAGAACCTCCTCGAGATGAGCTTCTCGGTGCACTACGTCCTGTCTGATCCCTATACCTTCTTCTACCGCCTGGACCGCGAGCACGACCTGGTCGGCCTCTGCGCCCAGGCGGCAGCGCGGGCCCTGGTGGCGGCGAGCGCCCTGGACGACCTGCTGACCGCCGGACGCGGCGGGCTCGAGCGGCGCCTGGCCGCCGACCTGCAGGGCCGCCTCGACCGCCTCGGTGCCGGGGTGCGGGTCGCCTCGGTGCACATCGTCGATCTCCATCCGCCCCAGGACGCGGTGTTCGCCTTCCGCGACGTCTCGAGCGCCCGCGAGGATCGCGACAAGCGCATCCAGACGGCGCTCGCCGAGAGCGAGAAGCAGGTGCCGCGGGCGCGCGGCACCGCCGTGCTCACCGTCGCCGAGGCGCAAGCGGGCGCCGACTCCGCCCGGCTGGTCGCCGCCGGCAACAGCGAGGCCTTCACCGCCAGGGCGGCGGCGTTCGCCGGTCACCGCGACGTCCTGCGCGACCTGCTCTGGCTCGAGACCGCGGAGAAGGTCCTGCCGGGACGCCGGAAATTCATCGTGCCGCCGGGGACCGCCGGCCGCCACGTCGTGCTCTGGCCCGACCTGCCGCGCGGCACCGCCACCCCCACCCTTCCGCCCTCCGATGGAGAGTAACCCCATGAGCGCCATACCCCGGCCGTTCTACTGGCTCGCGGGCGCCGCGGCAGCGGGCTTGCTGCTGAGCGCTCTCTACACCGTCGACGAGACGCAGATCGCCATCGTGACCCGCTTCGGGCGCCCGCTGCCCGGGGTCGCCGGGCCCGGCCTCCATCTCGAGGCGCCGTGGCCGATCGACACGGTCATTCGCTTCGACTCGCGGCTGCTGGTCTTCGCCAGCGGGCCGTCCGAGATGCTGACCGCCGACAAGAAGAACGTCGTCGTCGACAGCTTCATCTGCTGGCGCATCGCGAACCCCCTGCTGTTCGCGCAGACGGTGCGCACGCGCCAGGAAGCCGAGGCCCGGCTGCTCGACTTCGACGCCTCGGAGATGGGCGCCGCGGTGGGCCGCGAGCCGATGGAGAGCTTCATCCATGCCGGCGGCGGCGTGCGGCTGCGCGCCATCGGCGAGAGCGTCGGCGCGGCGATCGGCAAGCTGGCGGCGGCGAGCTTCGGCATCCAGGTGGTGGATCTCCAGATCGCCGGCTTCAACCTGCCGGCGCAGAACCGCGACAGCGTCATCGAGCGCATGCGCGCCGAGCGTGGCCGCATCGCGACCCGCTACCGCAGCGAGGGCGACGAGAAGGCGCTCGAGATCCAGGCCCAGGCGGCGACCGAGCGCGAGGCGGTGCTCTCCGCGGCCAGGTCGCAGGCGGAGTCGATCCGCGGCAAGGGCGAGGCCGATGCGCTGCGCATCTTCGCCGCCGCCTATGCCAAGGACCCCGATCTCTATCGCTTCCTGCGCACCCTCGAGAGCTACGAGACGGTGATCGACGACAAGACGACCCTGTTCCTGCAGTCCGACTCGAAGCTGCTGCGGGCCCTCGATGGCAAGTGACGACGACGCGCCCAGCGTCCGCCTGATCCGTGCCGCCGCCGCGGCGGGACGCCGCCACCGGCGCACCCTCGCCCCCCTGCTGGCGCTGTCCGTGCTCGGCTGCTGGCTCGCCGGCGGCCTCTACGCGGTCGCCAACGGCGCCTCGGCGGTCGTCCGCCGGTTCGGGCGCGTCGTCGAGCGAAGGGTCGAGCCGGGCCTGCACCTGGCGCTGCCCCCGGGCGTCGACGCGGTGACCAAGGTCAAGACCGGCGAGGTGCTGCGGCTGCAGGTGGCCGGCGACGGCGGCGCGCCCATGTCCCTGGTCACCGGCGACGAGAACCTGATCGAGACCACCCTGATCGTCCAGTACCGGGTCAGCTCGCCCGGCTCCTACCTGTTCCATGCCGACGATCCGACCGCCCTGCTCACCGAGGCGGTGCGGGCCGCGACGGTGGACGAGATCGCCCGCCGCACGGTGGAGGAGGTGCTGACGTCCGGCAAGGCGAGCGTCCAGAACGAGGTGCGGCGCAAGGCCCAGGCGATGCTGCTGGCCTACGGCACCGGGCTGAGCCTGGTCGCGGTGACGATCCAGGCGGTCAATCCGCCGGCGGAGGCCGTGGCCGCCTTCCTCGAGGTGAGCGATGCCAGGGCGCAGGCGGCGCGCGCCGTCAACGAGGCGCAGACCAGAAGGGAGAGCTCGCTCAACCTGGCGCGGGGGCGGGCCGAGCGCTCGCTGGCCGAGGCCCGCACCTGGGCCGACCAGCGCCTGCAGAAGGCCCGCGGCGCCGCCAGCCGCTTCGAGCAGGTGCTGGCGCAGGCCCGCCGCACGCCGCAGCAGACCCGCACCGACTTCTACCTCGAGATGGTGCGCAAGGTGCTGCCGAGAGCCCGCATCATCGTGCTCGCCCCGGGCGAGAAGCCGCGCATCGACGTCTATCTCACGCAGCCGGTCACCGGAGCCGGCCAGCCCGGCGCAGGCGCAGCCGGCGCGGGCGCCGGAGCCGCCGGTGGAGACCGCACGCCGGGAGCCGGCGTCGAGCCCCTCTTCGGCCTACGGCCGCCCGGGCCGCCGCCGCCCTCGGAACCGATCCCGCCCGGGCCCGGCTAGCGATCCGAGGGCCCCATTCGCTGTAGCATCGTTGTAACACCGAGAGCGTTCGCCAGTGACATGATGTGCCGCCTCCGGGCGCGAGCCCCCGCCCGGAAGCCCGAGAGGAGCGCGGAGCATGAAGCCTTTCAGGAGAGAGGCCTGTGCCGGAGGCGCCTGCCCATGGCGTTCCCCGGCGCTCGCGGCGATCGTGGCGGTGGCCCTGCTGCTCGCGGGCCCGGCGCGGCCTTGCTTCGCCGACTCCGCGCCGCTCCCCGACTGGGTGCCGCGGCTGCTCGGAGCGCAGTTCACCTACATCGGCCAGCGCCTGATCGCCTTCCCCGCCGCCTACTCCGGCCCGAACAGCCTGAAGAGCACCGGCGACCAGCAGGCGACCGACACCTACGGCCTCTACTTCGGCTCGCGGCTGACCCGGCGGCTGCAGGCCTACCTCGACCTCGAGATGGCGCGCGGCTCGGCCGTCAGCCATGCCACCGGCCTCGGGGGCCTCACCAACGGCGACGTCATTCGCGAGGGGACGGTGAATCTCGGGATGGGGCCCTACGTCGCGCGCGCCTACCTGCGGTACCTGCTGCCGCTGGGCCCCGCGGGCGCAGAGACCGTGCCCGCCGAGCGCGGCATGGACCACTTCCC
>Ga0070732_10000903_pt1 | contig 16899 bp, 1 predicted proteins | sample Coa_R1_5_FD_66449 | JGI IMG/M metagenome (GOLD analysis project Ga0070732, IMG submission 66449) | Surface soil microbial communities from Centralia Pennsylvania, which are recovering from an underground coalmine fire - Coalmine... | ecosystem: Environmental > Terrestrial > Soil > Unclassified ...
AGATCCATCAGCAAGCCCGTGACCTCGCCATGGCTACCGGTGTCGTCCGCCCACACGATGTCCAGCGTGCCGGAGATGTTCTCCGCCGACGTGCAGCTCAGATTGCCCGTCAGCGAGAAGGTGAACGTGCCTGTCGTGGGACCTCCATCCAGGACCACGCAGGCGCTGATCGTGCCGTCACCGGTGGCGGTGGAGAACGGCGGCTGCGCCGGCGGCAGCACGAGCTTCGCGGGCGGGTCGAAGTTGAGCGTGATCGACGCCAAGCACGAGGCGTCGAGCTGCGCAGCAGCGGGTCTCGCACACCAGGCGGCGGCGATGACCAGCAACACTGCCCATGCCACGGAGAGCCGGCGTCGGCCCATGGGGATCGCGGCACCGGTAAGCCTGCCGGATTGCTTCATGCAGCACCTCCTTTCAAGGTGTCTGTAACATGCGCTGAAGCGTATAGATGATAACACATGAATAACGACGAACAGAGACGTGTCTCCTCACCGGCACGCCTGCCCCATCTCGGAGCCGCAGCAGAAGCGGTAGGAGAAATGCGGGGTTAGGTGAAGAGGACCCGCTTCTGGCGTGGCGCGGCGGCGAGGCGGGTGGCCAGATGGGCGGCCAGGGCTTCGACCGTGGGTGGCTGCAGGAGGCTGTAGTGGTCGCCGGCCAGCCGCTCGACCTCGACGGTGGCGGCGAGGCGGTCCCAGCCGAGCGTGGCGTCCGCGGAGCCTGCGGCGCCGTTGCCGGCCGCCGTCGCGGCGGTGCCGTTGCCGGCGGCGCGGAAGAGGAGGACACGGCCGGGATAGGCCGTCCCGGCGTAGGCCTGGAGGCGGCGCAGGTTGGCGCGGAAGACCGCCAGCAGGCGCAGGGTCTCGGCGAGATCGAGCTCGGCGGGGATGAGGCCGGCGTCCCGGGCGGCGGCGAAGGCTTCGGCGAGCGGCGTCTCGGGCGGCAGGCGGTCGAGGCCGGCGGCGGCGGCGGTGAGCGGCCGGCCGTGGAGACCCGCGAGGTCGCGCGCGAAGAGGGCGCGCACGGCGGTCTCGTCGAAGGGCTCGCGGCCGACGCCGCCCGGGTGCCCGGGAGCGTAGGAGTCGAGCAGGGCGAGCAGCTCGACCTCCTCTCCCGCCCGTAGCAGCTGGCTCGCCATCTCGAAGGCAGTCACCCCGCCCATCGACCAGCCGCCGAGCCGGTAGGGGCCGTGCGGCTGGACGGCGCGGAGCGCGGCGAGGTAGCGCGCCGCCATCTCCTCGAGAGTCCCGGGCTCGTCGCCGTTCCAGGTGGGTGACTGCAGGCCGTAGAGCGACAGGCCGGTCTCCGGGGTCTCCGGGGTCTCCGGGGTGTCCGGGGTATCCGGGGTATCCGGAGCCGGGGCGGCAGGAGCTCGAGCCATGCGGGCCAGGGCGCGAGCGAGCGTGGCGTAGCAGAGCACGCCGCCGCCCACCGGGTGGACCAGGAAGAGCGTCGTCCCGGCGGCCGCGCCGGTGCGCGCCGCGAGCTCGACGAGGGGCGCGACCGGCTGGCTGCCGGCCTCCGGGCCCGCCGGCGACGGGTCGACGAGGGCGGCCAGGTGCTCGATCGTCGGGCCGGCGAAGAGAACGGCCAGCGGCAGGTCGCGGCCGCAGGCGCGGCGGATGCGGGCCATGAGGCGCACCGCCAGCAAGGAGTGACCGCCGAGGTCGAAGAAGTTGTCGCGCACCCCGACGCTCTCGCGGTCCAGCAGCTCGCGCCAGATGCCGGCCAGGAGCTCCTCGCTCGGCGTGCGCGGCGGCACGGCGCCGGCCTCCGCCGCCGCCGCGGCCGGCGCGGGATCGGGGAGCGCCCGCCGGTCGACCTTGCCGCTCGGGGTGAGCGGCAGGGCGGGGAGGAACTGGTAGAGCGCCGGCACCATGTGCTCGGGAAGGATCTCCCGCAGCCGGCCGCGCAGCTCCGCCGCGGTGGGCGCCGGCACGGCCGGCACCACGTAGGCCACCAGCCGCGCCGGGCCGCCGCCGCGGGCGCCGGCGCCGCCGCGGCCACCGCGGACGGCCACCGCGGCCTCGCGCACCCCGGGATGGCTGGCGAGCGCCGCCTCGACCTCGCCCGGCTCGATGCGAAAGCCGCGGATCTTGACCTGGTGGTCGTTGCGGCCCAGGAACTCCAGCTCGCCGTCCTGCCGGTGGCGCGCGAGGTCGCCGGTGCGGTAGAGCCGTTGTCCGCCGCCGCCCACCGGGTCGGGGACGAAACGCTCGGCGGTGAGCTCGGGACGGCGGAGATAGCCGCGCGCCAGGCCGTCGCCGCCGATGTGCAGCTCTCCCGGCACGCCCGGGGGCGCCGGCCACCCGGTCTCGTCGAGCAGGTGGATGCGGGTGTTGGCGACCGGCCGGCCGATGGGGGGGAGCGGCGGCCAGCCCGCGGGCGGGCCGCCGAGGGCGAAGGCCGTGGCGACGTGGCTCTCCGAGGGGCCGTAATGGTTCCATAGCCGCGCCGCCGGCAGGTGGGCGAAGAGATCGGCGATCGCGCCGGTCGTCTGGAGCTGCTCGCCGGCGGTCACCACGTCGCGCAGCGTCCGTGGATAGAGCCGGCGCTCCGCCGCCGTCTCGGCGAGCTGCTGCAGGGCGACGAAGGGGAGGAACAGCCGCTCCACCGCGTGCCGAACCAGGGTGTCGAGCAGCGCCGCGGCATCGCGCCGCGTGGCCTCCGAGATGAGCACCAGGGCACCCCCGGCCGCCCAGGTGGTGAACAGCTCCTGGCAGGAGACGTCGAAGCTGAGCGAGGCGAACTGCAGGGTCCGCGCCGGCCTCCCGAGCACCGGCTGCGCGAGCTGCCATTGGAACAGGTTGACCAGGGCGCGGTGCGGCAGGGCGACCCCCTTCGGCGCTCCGGTCGAGCCCGAGGTGAAGATGACGTAGGCCAGGTGGTCTGCCTGCACGCCGCCGTCGAGCGGCGTGGCGGCGTCCGGCCCCGCCGTCCCTTCGTCCCCCTCCGGGTCCTCCCCGAACGGCGCCAGCAGCCCGATCGGCCCGTCCGGCGGCTCTCCCGCCGATCCGTCCGCGGGGGACGGCACCGCGCCGGGGAAGGCGCCGAGCAGGTCGCGTTCGGTGAGCAGCACCCGCGCCGCCGCGAGCTCGAGCATCGTCGCCAGCCGCTGCCGCGGGAACTCGGGGTCGAGCGGGACGTAGGCGCCGCCGGCGGCGAGCACGCCGAGCACCGCCACCGCCAGCTGCGGCGAGCGGCGCAGGCAGATCGCCACCGGCACGTCGGGTCCCACCCCCAGCCGGCGCAGCCGCCGGGCGAGCCGGGCGGCGCGGCGGCCGAGCTCGTCGTAGCTCCAGGTCCCGCCGTCCCAGACCAGGGCGGCGGCGCCGGGGGAGCGCTCGGCCTGCGCCGCGAAGAGGTGATGGAGGCATCGTGCCGCCGGCACCGCACGAGAAGCGGTGCCGCTGCCGGCGGCGGCGTCGTTCCACTCCATGACCAGCTGGTGGCGGCTGGCGGCGGGGAGCGCCGGCAGGGCCGCGAGCGCACCCTCGGGGGCGGCGAGTGCGGCGGCCAGCAGGGTCTCGAACTGCTCGCCGAGGCGGCGGATCGTCGCGGCGTCGAAGAGGTCGGTGTTGAACTCGAGGAAGCCGGCGAGGCCGCTCGGCTGCTCCCAGACCTGGAGCATGAGGTCGAACTTGGCGGTCTTCGCCTCGACCTCGAGGGGAGCGAGAGAGAGCCCGCCGATCTCGGCCCCGGGCATGGGATCGTCGTGCAGGATGAACATCACCTGGAACAGCGGGTTGTGGCCGCGGTGGCGCTCGACCTGCAGCTCGTCGACCAGGCGCTCGAAGGGCAGGTCCTGGTGGGCCCAGGCGCCGGCGACGACCTGCCTCACCCGGGCCACCAGGCCGGCGAAGGAAGGGTCGCCCCCGAGATCGGTGCGCAGCACGAGAGTGTTGACGAAGAAGCCGATCAGGCCGTCGATCTCGGCGCGCCCGCGGTTGGCGGCCGGGGTCCCCACCACCACGTCCGGCTGGCGCGCGTGCCGGGCAAGGAGGGCCTTCCAGGCGGCGAGCAGGACCATGAACGGGGTCGCCTCGCATTGCCGGGCGAGCGCCCGGGTGCCGCTCCAGAGCCGGTCCGGGATGGGCAGCGGCAGGGTGCGGCCGCGCAGACTTTGCAGGGCGGGCCGGGGACGGTCGGTCGGCAGGTCGAGCAACGGCGGGCTGCCGGCCAGCTGCGCTCGCCAGTACTCGAGCTGGCGCGCCAGGGTCTCGCCGCCGAGCTGCCGCCGCTGCCAGACCGCGAAGTCGGCGTACTGCACGGGCAGCGGCGGCAGCGCCGCCGGCCGCCCGCCGGCGCGGCCGGCATAGAGCGCCGCCACCTCGCGCACCAGGATGCCGAGCGACCAGCCGTCGCAGACGATGTGGTGCAAGGCGAGCAGCAGCGCGTGCTCGCGCTCTCCCAGCCGCACCAGCAGGGCGCGGCAGAGCGGCCCCCGCGCGAGGTCGAACGGCCGCTCCGCGGCCGCCGCCAGCAGCCTCGCGAGCGCGGCGGAGCCGGCCGCCGCGGGGAGCCCGGCGAGGTCGGCGAGCGGCAGCGCCATGCCGCGCGCGGGGGAGACCGCCTGGACCGGCTGTTCGCCGTCGGCGTCGAGGGTGAAGGTGGTGCGCAGCGTCTCGTGCCGCCGCTCGAGCTCGGCGAAGGCCTGGCGCAGCGCCGGCAGCGCGAGCCGGCCGCGCAGGCGCAGGAACAGGGGCATGTTGTACCCGGCGCCGCCGGGCTCGAGCTGGTCGAGGAACCAGAGGCGCTGCTGGGCGAAAGAGAGCGGGAAGGCGCGGCCGTCGCGCGGCTCGACGGGGATGCGCTCGATGGCCGCCGCCGCCGGCCGGCCGCCGGCGGCCGCCGCCTCGCCGCCGGGGCGCGGCACCCGGGCGCGCTCGACCGCGGCGGCGAGGCCGGCGACGGTGGGGGCCTCGAAGAAGCCGGCGATCGGCAGCTCGACCGCGAACGAGTCGCGCAGCCGCGAGACGATCCGGGTGGCGAGCAGGGAGTGGCCGCCAAGCTCGAAGAAGCTGTCGTGCGCCCCCACCTGCTCGATCCCCATCATCTCCTGCCAGAGCGCCGCCACCGCCTGCTCGACCTCGCCCCGCGGGGCGACGTAGAGAGTGCGCAGCGCGGGGCGGGCCTGGGTCGACACCGCCGGCGGCGCGGCCGGGAGGCCGGCGAGGGGATCCTCGCCGCCGCGGCGGGCGGCCTGGGCGAGCAGGGCGGGTAGATCGCGCGTCGAGACGACGACGCGCGGCAGCCCGGCGCCCAGCAGGCGCGCGAAGGCCTCGACCCCCTCGGTGGCGCTCATGCCGTGGCGCAGCGCCTCGCGGTGGAGCTCGGCGAGATCCGGCGGCACCTCGACCTCGGCCGCGGCCCCGACGTCGCGCCAGGTGTCCCAGTCGATCGCCAGGCAGGGGGCGGGTCCCGGCCAGGCGAAGGCGGCGGCGTCGAGGGCGGCGCTGGCGGCGCAGAGGTCGGCCTGGCCGAAGCCGCCGAGCGCCGAGTTGGCGGCCGAGCAGAGCACCACGAAGTCGAGCTCGACGCCGGCGAGGAGGCGCGCCAGCACCTGCGCGCCGCCGAGCTTCGGGGCGAGCATGGCCGCGGCCGCCTCCGGGCTCCCGCGCTCCACCATGCCGCCGGCCGTGATCCCCGCGGCGTGGATCACCCCGTGCAGGGCGCCGAACCGCGAGCGCACGCCGGCGAGGACCGCGCGCATGGCGTCGAGATCGGCGGCATCGGCGCACGTCACGGTCACCTCGCCGCCCAGCGCTTCGATCGCCAGCAGCTTGCGCAGCCGGCGGGCGGTCCGCTCGCCGTCCGCCTCCCGCCCGCCGTCGCCGGCGAGCCAGGCCTCCCACTCCGCGCGCGGCGGCAGCGGCGAGCGGGTGGTCAGGACCAGCCGGGCGTGAACGGCCGCCGCGAGGAAGGAGGCGAGCTCGAGCGCCACGCCCCCCAGCCCGCCGGTGACGAGGTAGACGCCGCGCTCGCGCAGCCGGGGCGCGGCACCTTCGGCACCGTCCCGCCGCTCCAGCCGCAGCGGCTCGAAGGCCTGCACCCACCGCCGGTCGCCGCGATGGGCGACGTCGGCGCCCGGGTCGGCGGCGAGGAGCTCGTCGAGGAGGCGATCGATCTGTCTCTCCCGGCCGCCGCCGCCGGCGGCCGGCATCTCGACGTCGACGCTGCGCCAGGAGAGCCGGGGCATCTCCTGCGGCACCACCCGCACCGCGCCCAGGAGCGCCGCCTTCTCCGGCGACAGCTCCTCCGCCCCCGTCACCGCCTGCACGCCGGTCGAGACCACGACCACCCGCACCTCGCGCGCCGGCCAGCGCCCGAGCGCCTGCGCGAGGGCGGCCAGGCTGTGGAACCCGAGCTCGAGGGCGCCGGCGGCCGGGGCCTCCGGTTCTCCCGCGGCGGCCGCAGCGCCGGCCGCGCCCACGCTCCACAGGTGGACGATCGTGTCGGGGAACCTGCCCTCCGCGTCGAGCTCGCCGAGCAGCGCGCCGAGGTCCTCGCGGCCGTGCGGGGAGACCGCGAAGCCGTGCGGCGGCCGGCGCGCGAACCCTGGCCCGGCGACGGCGGTGGCCACCTCGCACCCCCGCCGCTCGAGGCGTGCCGCCAGGCCGGCGCCCAAGCCGTGGCCGTCGAGCAGCAGCAGCCAGCGCCCGGGCGGCTCGGCGGCGGCGCGCGGCAGGGCGGCGGCGGGGATTCCCTGCCGCCAGCCGGGGACGTAGAACCAGGAGGCGAGGTCCGGCCGCCTGGCGGGGGCGGCGGTGCTGCCGGCGGCCTGCGCGGCGAGCTCGATCCAGTGCCGCCGGCGCTCGAACGGGTAGGGCGGCAGCGGCACCCGCCGCCGGCGCTCGCCGGCCCAGAAGGCGCGCCAGTCGACGCTCACCCCGCCCAGCCAGAGCTCGCCCAGCGCGGCGAGCAGGACCTCTTCGTCCGGCCGGCGGTCCTGCGGGTGGCGGAGCGAGGAGAGGAACAGGTGCCGCGGGCCGCGGCCGGGGTGCTGCATCGCCAGCGTGCCGAGCGTCTGCCCGGGCCCGACCTCGAGCAGCACCCGCTGGCTCTCGCACAGCAACTCTGCGACGCCGTCGCCGAAGCGGACCGTCTGGCGGAGCTGGCGCACCCAGTAGTCGGGGTCGGTCGCCTCCTCGTCCCGGATCCAGGCGCCGGTGACGTTGGAGAGGAACGGGATGGCAGGAGGCGCCAGGCGAAGGCGGGCGACCGCGGCGCCGAACTCGGCCAGGATCGGCTCGACCATCGGCGAGTGGGCGGCGACCGCGATGTGCAGGCGGCGGACGTCCAGGCCGCGAGCGGCGAGCGCCTGCTCGGCCTGCTCGACGGCTGCCAGCGAGCCCGAGAGCACGCAGAACGCCGGGCTGTTGACCGCGGCGACCGACAGCTCGGCGCCGGCGGGGAGCAGCGGCAGCACCTCGGCCTCGGGCCGCGCCACGCTCAGCATCAACCCCTCGGGCAGGGTCTCGAACAACCGCCCGCGCAGGACGACCAGGGCGAGGGCGTCGTCGAGCGACATCACCCCGGCGAGGCAGGCCGCCGCATACTCGCCGAGGCTGTGGCCGATCATCGCCTGCGGCCGCACCCCGAGCGACGTCCAGAGCCGCGCCAGCGCGACCTCGACGGCGAAGAGAGCGGGCAGCGCGATCGCGGTGCGCTGCAGCCGGGCCTCGGCGGCCGCGAGCCGCTCGGGGGCGGGGAAGAGGTCGAGGCGCAGGTCGAAGCCGAGCAGCGGATCCAGCCGCTCCAGGCAGTCGTCGAGGTGGCGGCGGAAGACCGGCTCGGCGTCGTAGAGGCCGCGCGCCATGTTCGCGTGCTGGGCGCCGCCGCCCGGGAACAGGAAGGCGACCGGCGGCGCGAACGACTCGGTCCAGGCGGTGGCCAGCCGCCGCGGGTCGCGGTCGCCGAGCGCCGCCGCGGCCTCCTCGCGCTCGTGGCAGACCAGGTACCGGCGATGCGGGAACGCCTTGCGGCCGACCTGCAGGGTGTAGGCGACGTCGGCGAGCGGCAGCTCCGGAGAGGCGGCGAGGTGCCGCGCCAGGTTGGCGGTCGCCGCTTCGAGGGCCGCCTCGCTGCGCGCCGAGAGCACGAGCAGCTGCGCCGGCCGGGCGGCGGCCGCCGGCGGCGGCGGCGCCGGCGCCTCCTCGAGCACCACGTGCGCGTTGGTGCCGCCGATCCCGAAGGCGCTCACCCCGGCGCGGCGCGGGCTGCCGGGCGCGGCCGGCCAGGGAGTCAGCTCGTGGACGACGTGGAACGGGCTCCCCGCGAGCTCGAGACGCGGGTTGGGGCTGGTGAAGTGCAGCGTCGGCGGGATCTCGCCGTGGTGGAGGGCGAGCACGGTCTTGATCAGGCCCGCCACCCCCGCCGCGGTGTCGAGGTGGCCGACGTTGCTCTTGACCGCGCCCAGGCCGCAGGACCGGGTGCCGGCGACCCCGTTCCCGGCGCCGCCGCTCCCGTTCCCGCCGTGGCCGTTCCCTCCCGTGGCGGCGCCGAAGGCCTGCTTGAGGGCGGCGATCTCGATGGTGTCGCCGAGGGCGGTGCCGGTGCCGTGCGTCTCGACGTAGCCGACGGTCGCGGGCTCGACGCCGGCCACGGCCAGGGCCTGGGCGATGACCGCCGCCTGCCCGGCGATGCCGGGAGCCGTGAAGCCGATCTTGTCCGCGCCGTCGTTGTTGATCGCCGAGCCGCGCACCAGCGCATAGATGGTGTCGCCGTCGTCGAGGGCATCGGCGAGCCGTTTCAGCACCACCGCGGCGACGCCGCTGCCGCCGACCGTGCCCGCGGCGGCGGCGTCGAAGGGACGGCAATGCCCGTCGCGCGAGAGGATCCCGCCCTCCTCGTAGAGGTAGCCGGCGCGCACCGGCAGCAGCAAGGTCGAGCCGCCGGCGAGCGCCATGTCGCACTCGCCGTGCAGCAGGTGCTGGCAGGCGACGTGGACCGCCACCAGCGAGGTCGAGCAGGCCGTCTGCACGTTGAAGCTGGGGCCCTTGAGGTCGAGCTTGTACGACACCCGGGTCGGGAGGAAGTCCTTGTCGTTGCTGATCATCGTCTGGAAGCCGCCCACCGCGGCGAGCAGGTCCGGATGCGACGCCAGGTTCCCCAGGTAAGCGTTCATGCCGGCGCCGGCGAACACGCCGATGGCGCCGTCCCAGGCGCCGGCGTCGTAGCCGGCGTGCTCCAGCGCCTCCCAGGCGACCTCGAGGAAGAGCCGCTGTTGCGGGTCGAGCAGCGCGGCTTCGCGCGGCGTGTAGCCGAAGAGCTCGGCGTCGAAGAGGTCGGGACCGTCGAGGATGGCGCGCGCCTTGACGTAGTTGGGGTCGGCGAGCAGCGCGCCGTCGACGCCGGCCGCGCGCAGCTCCTCGTCGCCGAAGAAGGTCACCGACTCGACGCCCCGCCGCAGGTTGCTCCAGAAGGCCGCGACGTTCGGCGCGCCCGGGAAGCGGCCGGCCATGCCGACGACGGCCACCGCGGCGGCGCCGCCGCCGGCGCCGGCCGCGCCCGCGATGCCCGCGATGCCCGCGATGCTCGCCGACAGGCGGATCTCGGCGCGCCGCCGCCCGGGCTCGACCGCCGCCGCGCCGGGCGCTGCCGCGGCGTGCGGGCGCAGGCGCTCGGCGAGCGCCGCGACGGTCGGGTGCTTGAAGAGGTCGAGGAGAGCGAGGCCGGGAGCGACGGTCTCGCGCAGCCGGACATGCACCTGCGACAGCAGCAGCGAGTGGCCGCCGAGGTCGAAGAAGTTGTCGTGGATGCCCACCCGCTCCACTCCGAGCGCCTCGCGCCAGGCCTTGACGATGGCGCGCTCGACATCGCCGCGCGGTGCCACGAAGCCAGTGGCCGGCTCCGCCGCCGCCCCGGCGGGCGCCGGCAGCGATCCGCGGTCCACCTTGCCGTTGGGCAGCAGGGGCAGCGCCGGGATGGTCACGAAGTGGCCCGGGATCATGGGCTCGGGCAGCGTGGCACGCAGGTGGGCGCGCAGCTCGGCGGCGGCGAGCGCCGCTGCGTCCGCGCCATGGCGGGGCACCACGTAGGCGACCAGGCGGAGATCGCCCGGGCGCAGCTCGCGCGCCACCACCACCGCCGCGGCGACCGCGGGGTGCGCGCCGAGGGCCGCCTCGATCTCTCCCGGCTCGACGCGGGCGCCGCGCACCTTCAGCTGATGGTCGATGCGGCCGAGGAACTCGAGCGCGCCGGACGGCAGGCGGCGCACCAGGTCACCGGTGCGGTAGAGCCGTGCCCCGGGCTCGCCGGCGTGCGGGTCGGGGACGAAGCGCTCGGCGGTGAGGCCGGGCCGGCCGAGGTAGCCGCGCGCCAGGCCGGCGCCGCCGATCAGCAGCTCGCCGGGGACGCCGAGCGGCACCGGCCGCAGGCGCGCGTCGAGCAGGTGGATGGTGGTGTTGGCGATCGGATGTCCCAGCGGCACCGGGCCCCGCTCGGCGCCCGCCACGCGATGGACCGCCGACCAGATCGTGGTCTCGGTGGGACCGTAGACGTTCCACAGCTCGCCGGCCCGCTCGCCCACCGCCGCGGCGAGCGCCGGCGGCAGCGCCTCGCCGCCGCAGAGCGCCTTGATCCCCTCGCCGCCGCGCCAGCCCGCGGCGAGCAGCAGCCGCCAGGTGGCGGGGGTGGCCTGCAGCACGGTCGCTCCGGCGGCGAGCCGCGCCAGCAGCCGCGTGCCGTCCTGGGCCACCTCGCGGCCGACGAGGTCGATCACCGCGCCGGTCGTGAGCGGCAGCCAGAGCTCCAGGCCGGCGATGTCGAAGGAGAGCGACGTCACCGCCAGAAGCCGGTCGGCCGGGTCGAGCCCGGGCTCCTCGCGCATCGCGGCGAGGAAGTTGGCGAGCGCGCCGTGCGCGACGCCGACCCCTTTCGGCCGGCCGGTCGAGCCCGAGGTGTACAGGACGTAGGCGAGGTTCCGCGGCGACAGCGCCGCGACCGTCCGTGCGGCCCGGCGCGCCGCCTCGCCGCGGCCGTCGCCGTGGCCGCTACCGTCGCCGTTGCCGTCGCTGCCGCCGCTGCCGTCGGCCGCCGCGATGGCCGGCCAGTCCCTGTCCAAGCAGACCGCGAGCGCCGCATGGGGAGGCAGGGTGGCGAGCAGCGGCTCCTGGGTGAGCAGCACCCGGGCGCCCGAGTCGGCGAGCATCCAGGCCAGGCGCTCGGGCGGGTAGGAGGGGTCGAGGGGCAGGTAGGCGCCGCCGGCCAGCCAGATGCCCAGCAGGCCCACGACCATCTCGGGGGAGCGCTGGCAGGCGATCGCCACCAGAGCCTCCGGGCCGACGCCGAGCGCGCGCAGATGGCGCGCCAGCGTGGCGGCGCGGCCGGCGAGCTCGCCATACTCGAGCGACTCCTCGCCCCAGAGCAGGGCGGCCGCTCGCGGCTGCGCCGCCGCGCGCTCCAGGATCAGCTCCGGAGCGGTGGTGCGGGGGGGCGCGCACGCGGTGGCGTTCCACTCGTGCGCCAGCTGGTGGCGCTCGGCCGGGCTCAGCAGCGGCAGGCGAGACAGGGCCTCCCCCGGCGCGGCGACGGCCGCCGCCGCCAGGTTCGCGAGGTGGGCGGCCAGCCGGGCGGCCGTGGCGCGGTCGAAGAGATCGCGGTTGTACTCGAGATGGCCGCCCACGACGTCGCCGCTCTCGGCCAGGAAGAACGTGCAGTCGAAGCGCGACGCGCCGAGATCCACCTCGAGTGGCGCGGCGGCGAGGCCCGGCACCCGCCAGGGGTTGGCCGGGGCGCTCTCCAGGCCGAGCATGACCTGGAACAGGGGACTGCGCGCCAGGTCGCGGCGCGGCCGCAGCTCCTCGACCAGCCGCTCGAAGGGCAGGTCCTGGTGGGCATAGGCGCCGAGGGTGACCTCGCGGACACGGCCGAGAAGCTCCACGAACCCCGGGTCGCCGGCGAGGCCGGTGCGCAGCACGAGGGTGTTGATGAAGAGGCCGATCAGCCCCTCGACCTGGCTCAGGCCGCGGTTGGCGACCGGCGTGCCGATGACCACGTCGGTCTCCCCGGTGTAGCGCAGGAGCAGGGTGTCGAGGGCCGCCACCAGGGTCATGAACAGGGTCGCCCCGTGCTCGCGCGCCAGGGAGCGCAGGCCGGCCACGGCGGCAGCCGGGAGGTCGACCGCAGCGCGGGCGCCGCGGAACGTCTGCACCGGCGGGCGCGGCCGGTCGGCGGGAAGCTCCACCGCCGGCAGGCTGCCGCCCAGGACCTGCCGCCAGTAAGGGAGGAGCCGGCTCTCCATCTGTGCCGGCAGCTCGGCACGCTGCCAGGCCGCGTAGTCGGCGTACTGCACCGGCAACGGCGCGCACGGCTCCCCGCCGCCGGTCGTGAAGCGCTCGTAGAAGGCCCCCAGCTCGGCCACCATCACGCCCATCGACCAGCCGTCCGCGACGATGTGGTGCAGGGTGAGGAGGGCGAGGTGGCGCTCGCCTGCCAGCCGCAGCAGCCGCGCCCGGCAGAGCGGCCCGCGCGCCAGATCGAAGGGGCGCCGCGCCTCGTCGCCGGCGAGCCGGCGCGCCGTGGCCTCGCGGGCGGCGGCGGGCAGCGCGGCGAGGTCGACGACGGGCAGCGGCGGCGGCGCCGGCGGCGCGATCACCTGCACCGGCTGTCCGCCGCGTTCGGCGAAGGTGGTGCGCAGCGACTCGTGGCGCGCACCCACCGCGGCGAGGGCGCGCGCCAGCGCCGCGACGTCGAAGGCGCCGGTGAAGAGGACGGCGAAGGCGAGGTTGTACCACGAGCTCCCCGGCTCCAGCCGGTCGAGGAACCAGAGGCGCTGCTGGCCGAAGGAGAGCGCCAGCGGCCCCTCCCGCGGCACCGGCCGGATGGGCGCCGCCGCGGCGCGCAGGGCGCCCGGGCTCCCCGCCGCCGCCGCGGCGAGGAGCGGCGCCAGCTTCGCCACCGTGGCGCCGGCGAAGAGCTCCTCGAGCGGCACCTCGAGGGCGAAGCGGTCGCGGATGCGCGAGACGAGCTGGGTGGCCATCAGGGAGTGCCCGCCGAGCTCGAAGAAATCGTCGTCGATCCCGACCCGTTCGAACCCGAGCAGCTCCGCCCAGAGCGCCGCGAGGCCTTCCTGCACCGCGTCGCGCGGCGCGGCATAGGCGGTTTCCAGGTCGGGTCGGCCGGCGCGCTGGATCGCTTCCGGGCGCCGGGCGGGCGCGGGCGCCGGCGCCGCCGCGGTGCCGGCGCCTTCGGCGGCCTGCCCGGTGGCGCGGGCGCCCACGGCCGCCGGCTCGGCGAGGCGGGCGCCCGGCGGATCCAGCCAGAACCTCTGGCGCTCGAGCGGCGGCATGGGGAGCCGCACCCGCAGGCGGCGTTCGCCGCGGTGGAGGGCCTCCCAGCGGACCGCGACCCCGGCCAGCCAGAGGCGCCCGAGGGCGCCGAGGAGATGGGCCGGCTCCGGCTGGGCATCCCGCCGGTGCGGGAGGGCCGTCACCAGCGCCGGCGGCGCCGCCGGCGCCGGACGGTGGCGGCGGACGAAGGAGGCCAGCGTGCGCCCGGGGCCGACCTCGACGAGCACGCGGGCGGGATCGCGCAGCAGCTCCTCGGCGCCGGCCGAGAAGCGCACGGTCTGCCGGAGATGGCGCACCCAGTAGCCGGGGTCGGTCGCCTCCGCCGCGGTGATCCAGGTGCCGCTCAGGTTGGAGAGGAAGGGGATCCGCGGCGCCGAGAGCCGCAGCTTGGCGGCGGCGCGCGCGAAAGGCGCGAGCGCCGGCTCCATCATCGCCGAATGGAAAGCGTGCGAGGTCGCGAGGCGCCGGCTCTCGACGCCGGACGCGGCGAGCCGGGCCTCCAGCGCCGCCACCGCCGCCGGCGGTCCGGAGGCCACCGACAGACCGGGGGCGTTGACGGCGGCCAGCGACAGCTCCTCGCCGAGCAGCGGCAGCAGCTCCGCCTCCGGCAGCGCGGCGCTCACCATGGCGCCGGCAGGAAGCTCCTGCATCAACCGCCCGCGCTCCGCCACCAGCGCCAGCGCATCCTCGAGCGAGAAGACGCCGGCCAGGCAGGCCGCCACGTATTCGCCGATCGAATGGCCGAGCATCGCGGCGGGCGCGATCTCCCAGCTGCCGAGAAGCTGGGCGAGCGCGTACTCGACGGTGAACAGGGCTGCCTGGACCACGGCCGTGCCCGCGAGGTGCGCGGCCGCCGCGGCCTCGCTCGCGAGCAGCGCCTGCCGCAGATCGAGGCCGAGGTGGGGGAGCAGGATCTCGGCGCAGCGGTCGAAGGCGTGGCGGAAGACCTCCTCGCCGCGGTAGAGCCCCGTTCCCATGCCGGGGTGCTGCGCTCCCTGGCCCGGGAAGAGGAAGACGACGGGGCGGCCGGCACGCTCCTCGAAGCGGCCGCGCACCAGGTCGGGGTCCTGCGTGGCGAGGGCGCGCGCGCCCTCGCCGAGGTCGCCGCAGAGGGCGACGCGGCGGTGGGCGAACGCTCGCCGCCCGACCTGCAAGGTGAAGGCGACGTCGGCGAGATCGAGCTCGGGATGGCGCGCGAGGTGAGCGGCGAGCTCGGCCGTGGCGGCGTCCAGGGCGCTCGCCGTGGGCGCCGACAGCGGCAGCAGCTGCCAGGGGCGTGCCGGGCTTCCCGGCTGCGGCGGCGGGGCCTCCTCGAGGACGGCGTGGGCGTTGGTGCCGCCGATGCCGAAGGAGCTGACGCCCGCGCGGCGCGGCTGGCCCGGCGCGCCGGCGGACCATTCGCGCAGCTCGGTGTTGACGTAGAACGGCGAGCCGGGAAAGTCGATCTCCGGGTTCGGCGGCTCGGCGTGAAGGGTCGGGGGAATCTGGCGGTGCTGGAGAGCGAGCACCGTCTTGATCAGGCCCGCCACCCCGGCCGCGGCGTCGAGGTGGCCGATGTTGCTCTTGACCGACCCCAGCGCGCAGAACCCGCGCCGCCCGGTACGCGCGCCGAAGGCCTGGCTCAAGGCGGCGACCTCGATCGGGTCGCCGATGACGGTGCCGGTGCCGTGCGCCTCGACGTACGAGATGGTCTCGGGATCGACCCCCGCGAAGCGCTGGGCGGCGGCGATCACCTCGGCCTGGGCGCCGACGCTCGGCGCGGTGAACCCCACCTTGGCCGCGCCGTCGTTGTTGATCGCCGTGCCGAGCAGGACGGCGCGGATCGCGTCGCCGTCGGCCAGCGCCTCGTCCAGCCGCTTCAGCACCACGATGCCGACGCCGCTGCCCGGGACCGTGCCGTGCGCCGCCGCGCCGAAGACCCGGCAATGTCCGTCCGGGGAGAGGATGCCGCCCTCGTGGAAGCGATAGCCGGCGCGCTGGGGCACGATGGCCGAGACGCCGCCGGCGAGCGCCAGGTCGCATTCGTAGCCGAGCAGGCTGCGGCAGGCGAGATGGACGGCGACGAGAGAGGTCGAGCAGGCGGTCTGCACCGTCAGGCTCGGCCCCTTGAGGTCGAGCAGGTACGACGTGCGCGTGGCGAGGAAGTCCTTGTCGTTGAGGAAGCGCACCGAGAGCCAGTCGGCGTCGTCCAGGGCGTCGCGGTTGGGCAGCAGGTTGAACAGCAGGTAGCCGTTGATCTGCGCTCCGGCATAGACGCCGACGGCGCCGGGGCAGCGCTCGGGCGCATAGCCGGCGTCGCCCAGCGCCGCCCAGGCGCACTCGAGGAAGAGCCGCTGCTGGGGGTCGAGCAGGGTCGCCTCGCGCGGGCTGAAGCCGAAGAAGCGGGCATCGAAGAGGTCGATGCCGTCGATGGCTCCTTCCGCCCGCACGCGGCGCGCGTCGCGCCGCTCCGCGGGCGGCACCCCGGCCGCCGCGAGGTCCTCCTCGCCGAGGGCGGCGATCGACTCCACCCCGGCCGCGAGATTCTCCCAGAAGCGGTCCGCATCGGACGCCCCCGGAAAGCGGCCGGCGAGGCCGATGACCGCCACCGCCGCCAGGTCGTCGCGCTCTTCCTCCGGCTCGCTCAACGACCGCTCCCGCCACGGGCGTCCTGCCGCCGTCGCGCCAGCGCCTGGCGGCCGCGGCGCGCCCGCTCGTCCACGGCCGCGAACGTGGGCTGCGGCGGCTCGCCCTCCGCCGCCAGCCGCCCGGCGATGGCGCCGATGGTGGGGAAGCGGAACAGCTCGACCAGGGGGAGATCGCGGCCGGTCGCCTGGCGCAACCGGCTGCGTACCTGGGCGATGGCGAGCGAGGTGCCGCCGAGAGCGAAGAAGTTGTCGTCGCGCCCCACCCGCTCGAGCTTCAGCAGCTCGCGCCAGATGGCGGCGACGGTGCGCTCGAGCTCGCTGCCCGGCTCGACGTAGGGGACCTCGAGGTCCGGCCGGACACCGCCTGGCATCGGCAGGGCCGCGCGGTCGACCTTGCCGTTGGCCGATAGCGGCAGGCTGGTCAGGGTGACGAAGTGCGCCGGCAGCATGTGGTCGGGGAGGCGCGCGGCGAGGAAGGAGCGCAGCTCGCCGACCGGCGGCGCGGCGGGGGGCAGGGAAGCGTCTTGCTGCCGCAGGACGAGATAGGCGGCAAGGTGGGGGCCCGTCCCGTTCCCGGTGGCCGTCACCACCGCCCGCGTCACCGCGGGATGAGCGGCGAGCGCCGCCTCGATCTCTCCCAGCTCGATGCGGAAACCGCGCACCTTGACCTGAAAGTCGGTTCGGCCGAGGTAGTCGACGCTGCCGTCGGCCAGGTGGCGGCCGAGATCGCCGGTGCGGTAGAGACGGGCGCCGGGCTCGGCGCCGAGGCCGTCGGGAAGGAAGCGCTCGGCGGTGAGGTCGGGCCGCCCGAGGTAGCCGCGGGCGAGCCCCTCGCCGCCGAGGAACACCTCGCCGGTGGCGCCGATCGGCACCGGCTGGCCCTGGCGGTCGAGCAGGTGGACGCGGCTGTTGGCGATCGGCCTGCCGATGGGGACCAGCGGCCGCGGGCTCGCCGGATCGCAGGTCCAGGAGGTGACGTC
>Ga0070732_10000904_pt1 | contig 16893 bp, 13 predicted proteins | sample Coa_R1_5_FD_66449 | JGI IMG/M metagenome (GOLD analysis project Ga0070732, IMG submission 66449) | Surface soil microbial communities from Centralia Pennsylvania, which are recovering from an underground coalmine fire - Coalmine... | ecosystem: Environmental > Terrestrial > Soil > Unclassified ...
CCCACTCCCATCGGCAACTTCAGCTCGCGTTTTTCCGGCAACTGGAACCTGTTCGATTCCTTCGCCAACGTGAAAAGCGTGGCGCGGGCCAAGGATCTGCAGCAGGCGGCCGGGCACCAACTGGAACGCGCCGACCAGGAAACCATTTTTCGCGTGGTGCAAGCCTACTTGGGGCTGCTGCTGGCGCAAAAACAGCAGGATGTGGCCGAGCAGTCGGTGAAGACGGCGCAGTCCATTCTGGACCGCAGCAAGGCTCGTTATGAAAGCGGGGTGGTGGTGCAGTCGGACCTGCTGAGCGCGCAAGTGCGGCTGGCGGGGCGGCAGGAAGAGCTCATTCGCGCCCGCAACAACGTGGCTTTCGCCGGCGCCCAACTGGATACCGCCATGGGCGTGGCGCCGGATACGCAGTTTCAACTCTCGCAGGCACTGAGCCAGGGCCCGCTGCCCCAAGCCGCGCTCGACGACCTGGAGAAGCGGGCGCTGGCCTCGCGTCCTGACCTGAAGCAGATTGAGGCGCAACAGATGGCGCAGGAGAGGAGCGTTTCCATCGCCAAATCGGCTTTTGGCCCCAGGTTGAACGCGTTTGGCGGCTGGGAAACGGAGAGCGCGACGCTTTCGCAGGTGCAGGGCAATAACTGGGTGGCGGGAGTGGAACTGCAGCTTGACCTGTTTCAGGGGGGAGCGAAGAAGGCGGAGTTGACGCGGGCAAGGGCGCTGCAGGAACGGATGGCGGCGGCTCACCAGGGGGCCAGCGATCAGGTGCGGCTGGAACTGCGGCGCGCCTACTACGACTTCGATTCCGCCCGCCAGCAGGTGGGAGTGGCGCAGGCGGCGGTGGGCCAGGCGGAGGAGAGCATGCGCATCAACCAGAACCGCTACGACGCGGGGATTACCACGATTACGGATTTGCTTACGATCGAAGAGGCGCTGCGGCGCGCACAGACCGATTACTGGGAAGCGGTGTACCGCCTGCGCACCAGCTACGCCAATCTGGAGCTGGCCACGGGAACGCTGAGCGCCAGCTCTGCGGTGATCATGCCATGAATGAATTGATGAACACGCAACGTGGGTCGTTAGCGGCTAAAGCGCAGGGCTTCAGCCCTGCGAAATGCGTGATCCTTAAACACCGGGCTTCAGCCCTGGTGACAGTCACGGCCGCTCTCCTGGCGCTCGCGGCTTGCAGCAGCCAGCCGCGCACCGTCGCGGCCGCGCCGGAGGTTGTGCGCGGCGTGCAACTGGTCGCGGTGCAGCGGACCACCATTCCCGACACTCTGGATGCCGTGGGCACGCTGCAGGCGGCGCAGAGCAGCCAGCTTTCCAGCCAGACCGTGGGCAACATCGTGGAAATGCGGGTCAAGGAAGGCGACCGCGTCCGGCGGGGCCAGGTGCTGGCCGTGCTGGAGGACGCGCAGCCGCGAGCCGCGGTGCAGCAGGCTACCGCCGCGGAAAATGCCGCGCAGCAGGAAATTGTGGCGGCCGATTCCGATTACAGCCTGGCCGAGGCTACTTTCAAGCGCTACCAGGATTTGTACAACAAGAAGTCGGTAAGCCCGCAGGAATTTGACGAGATTAAGGCACGGGAACAGGCGGCCTCGGCGCGCCGGCAATTGGCGCGCGCCGGGTTGACGCAGGCGCAGGCGGCGCTGGCGCAGGCGCAAACCAGCCTGGGCTACACCCGCGTGCACGCGCCGTTCGATGGCGTGGTGACGGAAAAGCGCGCCGACCCGGGTACGCTGGCCACTCCCGGCATGGTGCTGCTAGTGGTGGAAGACCAGCACCGCTTCCGCCTGGAAGCCAGCGTGGACGAAGGCGACATTCACCTTATCAAGCTGGGGCAGGCCGTGCCGGTCACGCTCGATTCCCTGCCCGGCGCTCAGTTCAGCGGGCGCGTGGCGCAGATTGTGCCGGCGGCGGATCCGGCCAGCCGCAGCTTCATGGTGAAGGTCGAACTGCCGGCAGATGCGCGCCTGCGCTCCGGCTTATTCGGACGGGCCCACATTGCCAGCGGCGAGCGGCAGGCAATTCTTGTTCCTCGCGGCGCCGTAGTCGAGCGCGGCCAACTGCAGGGCGTTTTCGTGGTAGGCGAAGACCAAGTCGCCAGCTTGCGCTACATCACGCTGGGGCAGATAACGGGCGGGCAGGTTGAGGCTCTCTCCGGCTTGCAGAGCGGAGAGCGCGTGGTGGCCGCGCCGGGCGACGGGGAGCTGGGAGGCAAGCGGGTGGAAAGCAATTAGTAGTTGGTAGTTGGTAGTTGGTAGTTGGTAGTTGGAACTTATCCGCGTTCATCCGCGGCGAAAAAGAATTCAATGAAGCAAGTTGACGACAACTCGTCCACTCTTCGGCTGGCGGGCCGCATCGCCCACGGCTTCATCCAGTCGAAGCTGACGCCGCTGGCCATCACCGCGGCGCTGCTGCTGGGCGCGTTCGCCATCTGGCAGACGCCGCGCGAGGAAGAGCCGCAGATCATCGTGCCCATGCTCGACGTGTTCGTGCAGATGCCGGGAGCGTCGGCTCAGGAAGTGGAACAGCGGGTCACCATTCCCATGGAGAAACTGCTGCGCGAGGTGCCGGGCGTGGAGTACATATATTCCATCAGCCGGCCGGGCGTAAGCCTGGTGATTGTGCGCTTCTACGTCGGACAAAAAGAAGAAGACGCCATCGTCAGGACGTACAACAAGCTGTACTCGAATTTCGACCGCATTCCTCCGGGCACCTCGCAGCCGCTGATCAAGGTGCGCTCCATAGATGATGTCCCAATCCTGGCGCTGACCTTGTGGGGGCCGAACTACAACAGCTACCAGCTGCGGAGCATGGCCGGCGAACTGGAGCAGTCGCTCAAAGAGCTGGACGACGTTTCAGAAACTAAAATGATCGGCGGGCAGCCGCGCCAGGTGCGGGTGGTGCTGGACACGCAGAAACTGGCGGCCTATGGGCTGACCCCGGGGACGGTGGTGGGGCAGTTGCGGCAGGCCAATAGCCGCGAAATCGCCGGCAGCTTCGCCCGCGACAACCAGGAGTTCCAAGTCGAGGCCGGCCGCTTCTTCACCCGGGCTGAGGATTTGCAGCAGGTGGTAGTGGGGGTGCACCAGGGCCGCCCGGTGTATCTGCGCGACGTGGTGCAAAAGCTGGAAGACGGACCAGCGGAGCCGGACAACTACGTTCTGTTCGCCAACGGCCCCGGCGCGCTGAAAATGGCGGGGACGGAGAAGAGCTCCGCTCCCACACAAGCATCTGCCACGCAGGCCGGCGCTCCCGGGACCGAGTATCCCGCGGTCACCATCACACTGGCCAAGCGCAAGGGGACCAACGCCAGCATCATCGCCGACCGCGCCCTGGCCCGGGTGCAGGAACTTCGCGGCAACCTGCTGCCCAATGACCTGCAGGTCACGGTGACGCGCAACTACGGCGAGACCGCGCGCGATAAATCCAACGAACTGCTCAAGCACCTGCTGCTGGCCACGCTCTCGGTGACGCTGCTGGTGGCGGTGGCGCTGGGCTGGCGCGAGTCGGGCGTGGTGCTGCTGGCGGTGCCGGTCACACTGGCGCTCACCCTGGCCATTTTCTACTTTTACGGCTACACCCTGAACCGGGTGACACTGTTCGCGCTCATCTTCTCCATCGGCATCCTGGTGGACGATGCCATCGTGGTGGTGGAAAACATCGTGCGCCATTTCCGCCTGCCTTCCAGCCGCGACCGAAGCCTGGCAGCAGTGGCGGTGGAAGCGGTGGATGAGGTGGGAAATCCCACCATTTTGGCCACCTTCGCCGTAATCTCCGCCATCCTTCCCATGGCCTTCGTGCGCGGGCTGATGGGGCCTTACATGCGGCCTATTCCGGTGGGCGCATCGGCGGCCATGGTGTTTTCGCTGATTGTGGCCTTCGTGGTTTCGCCCTGGGCGGCGCTGCGCCTGCTGCGCCATTACGCCGGCGAGAACGGTCACGCGCTGCACGAAAGTGAAGGCTGGACCACGCGCCTCTACCGGCGGCTGATGAACCCGCTGATTGCCGACGCGCGCCAGCGCTGGTTTTTCCTTGGCGGCGTGGTGGTGCTGCTGCTGGCGGCAGCCGCGTTTGTGCCCCTGAAGTGGGTGCACGTGAAGATGCTGCCCTTCGACAACAAGAGCGAGTTCCAGGTAATCATTGACATGCCCGACGGCACCCCCCTGGAGCAGACCACGCACGTGGCGCAAGCCCTGGGCCGCTACCTGGGACAGCAGCCCGAGGTCACCAACTACGAGATTTACGCCGGCACCTCCGGGCCGTACAACTTCAACGGCCTGGTGCGGCACTACTTTCTGCGCCGCGGGCCCAACCAGGCGGACATTCAGGTCAACTTGCTCCCCTTGGACGAACGCAGCGCGCAGAGCCACGAAATCGCGCGCCGCCTGCGGCCGCAACTGGCGGCCATTGCCAAGCCCTTCGGCGCCCGCATCAAGGTGGCCGAGGTGCCGCCGGGGCCGCCGGTGCTGGAGACCATGGTGGCCGAAGTTTACGGCCCCGATTTGAAGCGCCAGACGCAGGTGGCGGCGCAGATCAAGAAGATTTTTCAGCGGACGCCAGGCGTGGTGGATGTGGACTGGTACGTGGAGGACCCGCAGACCAAATATGACATGCAGGTGGACCTGGACAAGGCGGCGCTGCACGGCATTTCCGCGGCCGATGTCAGCCAGACCATGCGCATCGCGCTGGATGGCGCCGAGGCCGGACTGCTGCACAATCCCAACTCCCGCGAAGACGTGCCCATTGAGGTGCAACTGGGGCGAGCCGACCGTTCCGGCATGCAGGACCTGGGCGCGCTCAAGTTGCCTGCCCCCGACGGCCGTCAGGTGTCGCTCAGCGAAGTCACCAACCTGAAGCAGACCACCATTGACACCAGCATCTACCGCAAGAACCTGCGCGACGTGGTTTACGTGACCGGCGATGTTGCCGGGGAGGAAGAAAGCCCGGTGTACGCGCTGCTGAAGATGGAAGGGCCGATCTCGCGCATCCAGTTGCCGGAGGGCTACCAGTTGCGGCAGTACACAGGCACCACGCTGCCGGAATCCACCGAGCGCCTGAGCATGAAGTGGGATGGCGAGTGGCACATCACGGTGGAGGTGTTCCGCGACCTGGGCCTGGCCTTTGCCGCGGTGCTGGTGCTGATCTACATCCTGGTGGTGGGCTGGTTCAAGTCGTTCAAGACGCCGCTGGTGATTATGGCGCCGATTCCGCTCACGCTGGTGGGCATTTTGCCGGCGCACGCTCTGATGGGAGCGTTCTTCACCGCGACTTCCATGATTGGGTTCATCGCCGGAGCGGGCATTATTGTGCGCAACTCCATCATTCTGGTGGATTTCATCGAGTTGCGCCGGCGGCAGGGCATGCCCCTGGCGGAGGCGGTGGTGGATGCGGGCGCGGTGCGCTTCCGGCCCATGCTGCTGACCGCAGCGGCGGTGGTGGTGGGCGCCAGCGTAATCCTGTTCGACCCAATTTTCCAGGGGCTGGCGATTTCGCTGATGGCGGGCGAGGTGGCCTCCACCGTGCTTTCGCGCATGGCAGTGCCGGTTCTGTATTATCTGAGCGAGCGCGGGGGAGAGCTGTCGCGGACACCTTCGCGGCCGGCCCTGGCGCAGAGTGCAGACTAAGGTTACGGAGGTAAGCTATGACAATTGAACGTTCTTTAAGACTGATTGCGGGCGCGTTTATACTGGCCTCGCTGGCTCTGGGACACTGGGTAAACCCGTATTGGTACCTGTTCACCGCCTTTGTCGGCCTGAACTTGTTTCAATCCGGATTAACCAACTGGTGCCCCATGATGTCGTTTTTGCGCTGGCTGGGTGTGCCGGCAGTGTGCCAGCCGAGCACGCCGGCCATCAAAATGGGCGCTGCCGGTGTCAAATAAATTAGAGGACTTATGCAGAAACTACATAAGGTAAATCGAGCAATTCGTGGTGTGGCGGTGCTCTGGGGATTAGCCAGCCTGGCACTGCTCATGGTGCCGTTGATCCGTGTCGTAGCCGGGTAGCGATACCTGGCCGTATCCCCGAAACCACCGCGGCTAAAACCGAAATGCTCCTCGCTTAAAGCATTGGTCCGGTTGAAGCCGCGCACTTCCACCGTGGCGCAAGGGACACGCTCACCCAGTCTAGAAAGTGCTATCCTCAGCCTTGCGCAAGGGGACGGAATAAGCTAGGTCTTTACAATAAGTTAGCGCTCCTCTGTTGCCTTCTGCATCGGGGAGTGTGCGGCAAGACACCTCCGTCTCGGATGTATCTCACCTGCAAAAGTGACCCCAATCACAGCAGTTATGCCTGTCAGTGTTGAAACTTGCCATAGGACATGGTGGCAAGTGATGAGTTCTGACACACCGTGTTCGGTGCGGCCAAATTTTCATAGCGGAGAGGGGAACGTCATCATGAAATTCAGCAAACTCGCGATCCTGGTGGGAACTATCGCTGTGGCGCTATTCATCATGCTGCCCAACCTGTCCTGGGCGCAAGACGGCGCCGCCCTCTACAAGGCGAAATGCGCGGTCTGCCACGGCCCCAACGGCGAAGGCAAACCGGCGGCCAAGGTTCCCAGCCTGGTCTCAGAAAAGACACAGAAGATGTCGGACGCCGAACTGACCGACTTCATCGCTAACGGCGGCCCCACTAAGAAGGCGATGCACGCCTTCGAGAAGAAGGGAGTCACGCCGGAGCAGATCAAGTCGCTGGTAGCCCACATCCGCGAGATGGGGAAGAAGTAGCAGATTGCTGTCCCCGTTGGCAGCGCTGCGGCTACCACGTGCTTGGGACTGGTGGCCGAGATGACATGGGGGCGTTCGGTGAAGCAGTCAATGGCAAATCGGCTGCTCGACCTAAAGCGTGGTCCGGCACCTTTCCCCGGCTCGCGCCTGACGTCCCATAAAGCAGCGCTCACAGGGACCGCCCACCCGAGCTTCGAATCAGCGGAGCTCGGGTGGTCCCTTTTTTGGCCGGACCTGGGCCCGGCTGCCGCCCTTCCCTTCCCCCTTCAACCGGTCATGTTTGCTTGCGCCGCAGGCGGCGTGGCCGGGCTCGGCTGTGAGCGATTCCACGGGAGAACGCCATGAGCAAGGCACTTTTGTACGACGCCACGCTCTGCATCGGCTGCAAGCAGTGCGAGCAGGCGTGCGCTGAGAAAAACAAGCTGCTCTACAACGAAACGGTAGCTGGAGAGGAGCGGCAGTCGGACCACAAGCTCACGGTGGTGCTGACCAAGGGCGACAAATTCATGCGCCGCATGTGCATGAACTGCCAGGACCCGGCATGCGCCTCGGTGTGCCCGGTGGGGGCGATGCGCAAGACCGCCGAGGGACCGGTGATTTACGAAGAAAGCCGCTGCATGGGCTGCCGCTACTGCATGGTGGCGTGTCCGTTCGGCGTTCCGAAATATGAATGGTCGAAGGCGCTGCCGCGGGTACAGAAGTGCACCATGTGCGCCGACCGGGTGGCCGCCGGCAAGCCCACGGCCTGCGCGGAAGCCTGCCCCACCGGCGCCACCAAGTTCGGCGAGCGCGACGAGCTGATCAAGGAAGCGCAGCAGCGTTTGCGCGAGAACCCCGGCAAATACGTGAACCACATTTACGGCCTGACCGAGGTGGGCGGAACCTCGGTGCTCATGCTTTCCAGCGTGCCCTTCGAGGAGTTCGGATTCCCCGCCGAACTGACGCGCGACCCGCTGCCTCTGCTCACCTATCGCGTGCTCTCCCGCATTCCCGATTTTGTGCCCCTGGGGGGCGTGATGCTGGGCGGAGTGTGGTGGATCACGCACCGGCGGGAGGAAGTGGCCGCGGCTGAAGCCAGGGAGAAAGCGGAAAAAGAGGCCAGGAGAGCGAGGAAGAAATGAAATTCCGGTTCAGCTTCTGGAAAGTTGTGCTGGCGGGGCTGCTGGCGGCAGCGGCTTATGCCACGGTGGTGCGTTTCGCCGAGGGTCTGGGCGCGTCAACAAATTTGAGCGACCAGTTCCCCTGGGGGCTGTGGATCGGCTTCGATGTGCTGTGCGGGGTGATGCTGGCGGCGGGGGGCTTCACCTTGACCGCGGCGGTGCACATCTTCAACCTGGAGCGGCTGAAGCCCATTGTGCGGCCCACGGTGCTGACCGCGTTTCTGGGCTACGTGCTGGTGTGCGTGGCGCTGATGTTTGACCTGGGACGGCCGTACCGCATCTGGCACCCGCTGGTGATGCGCAATCCACACTCGGTGATGTTCGAGGTGGCCTGGTGCGTGATGCTGTACACCAGCGTGCTGGCGCTGGAGTTCTCGCCCATCGTGCTGGAGCGATTCCACCTGGAGCGTCCGCTAAAAATCATTCGCAAGGCGCTTATACCCCTGGTGCTGCTGGGCGTGATTCTATCCACGCTGCACCAGTCGTCGCTGGGCACGTTGTACCTGATCATGCCCAACAAGCTGCACCCGCTCTGGTACACGCCGCTGCTGCCGGTGTTCTTTTTCCTTTCGGCAATCGCAGTGGGCCTGGCCATGACCATCTTTGAATCTTCCATGAGCGCCAAGCATTTCGGGCGGCAACTGGAATTGCCCATTCTGCAGGAGTTGGGAAGGGTGCTGCTGGTGGTGCTGTCGGTTTACGCGATTCTGCGAATTGAGGACCTGGTGCATCGCGGCGTGCTGCAGCGGCTGTTGGCCGGCGCGTACCAGCGCTATGAAACGCTGCTGTTCCTGCTGGAGTTGCTGCTGGCTATGGTGGCGCCGCTGGCGCTGCTTTCAATCCGGCGACTGCGGGCCACTCCGGGCGGACTGTACCTGGCGGCAGTGCTGGTGGTGCTGGGCTTCATCACCAACCGGCTGAACGTGAGCATCACGGGCATGGAGTCGTCCGCCGGGCTGCACTACATTCCGCGCTGGACGGAGGTGGCGGTAAGCGGAGCGATCATCGCGTCCGGATTTGCGCTATTCGGACTGGCGGTGAAGTACCTCCCCATATTCCCGGCCGAGGAACTGCTGCCGCTACGGGAGGACCCCGACGTAGCGGTGGGTGGCAATGTGGTGGGAGAGGCGGTGCCGGAGCATGCGGGCGACTGAGCAAGCCGGGAAAGCCTGGCGACGCAGCCTCAGCCTAAGCCACAGTCTGGGGGCGAAACTCATCCTGCTGCTGCTAGGGGCCATGGTGGCCATCTTCGCGCTGCTGGGATATGCCACCATCCGACTGCACCGGCAGCACCTGGAAGCCACCACTCTGCAGGCGGCGGAACGGGTGAGCGATCTGATCAAGCGCAGCACTTCCTATTCCATGCTGCGCAACGACCGCGAAGGGCTCTACCACATGATGACCACCATCGCGGGCGAGCCCGGGGTGGTGCGGGTGCGGATATTCGACCAGCAGGGCAGGATCAGCTACTCCACCGATCCCAGCGAGGTCAACCGCAACGTGGACAAAGGAGCGGAGGCCTGTTACGGCTGCCACGCGCAGTCGCAGCCGCTTACGCGGCTGGACCGTCCCGACCGATTCCGTATTTACAAGCCTAACGGCCACCGGGTGCTGGGCGTCATTACGCCCATTGAAAACCAGCCGCGCTGCTCCAATGCCGCCTGCCATGCGCATCCGGCCAGCCAACAGATTCTGGGCGTGCTGGACACCAACCTGAGCCTGGCCAAGGCGGATGCCAGCCTGTCCGAGGGCACGCGCCAGCTGCTGGCCTACATGGTGGGAGCGGTGCTGCTGATCGCATTCCTGAGCTGGCAATTCGTGTGGCAGGTGCTGAATAAGCCGGTAAAGCGGCTGACGGCGGCCACGCAAAAGCTCAGCGAAGGGGAGCGGGGCTACCAGATCGAGGTGGATTCGCGCGATGAACTGGGCGTGCTGGCGGATTCCTTCAACCGCATGAGCCTGCAACTGCGCCGCGACGAAGAGGAGATCACGGCCTGGGCGCGCACCCTGGAGGATCGGGTGGAGGAAAAGACGCGCGAACTGAAGCGCGCCCATGAACACGTTCTACAGGCGGAAAAAATGGCGTCAGTGGGCAAGCTGGCCGCGGTGGTGGCGCACGAAATCAACAATCCGCTTTCCAGCATCCTGACCTACGCCAAGCTGCTGCGGAAGTGGATGGAACGGCCGGATGGCGGCCGCGACAAGCGCGGGGAAGCGGAGGAATGCCTGGAGCTGATCGCGGCGGAAAGCCGGCGCTGCGGCGAGCTGGTGAAGAACCTGCTCACTTTCTCGCGCGCCCAGCCCATCAACCTGCAGCCTACCGACATCAGCGCGGTGGTAAAGCGCTGCTACCGCCTGGTGCAGCACCAGCTGGAGCTGAACAACATCCAGTGGCAGGAGGAGATCGCGCCCGGACTGCCGGCGGTGATCTGCGACGGAGCCCAGGTCGAGCAAGTGCTGCTGGCGCTGACCATGAACGCCATTGACGCTATGCCGCGGGGCGGCAATTTGTGGTTGAGCGCGGCGGCTAGCTCTGACGGCCGGCAGCTGGAGCTGCTCCTGCGCGACGACGGCTGCGGCATCGCGCCGGAGATTCTGCCGCAGATTTTCGAGCCCTTCCTTACCACCAAGGAAAGCGGGCATGGCGTGGGACTGGGACTGGCCATCAGCCGCACCATCGTGGAGCGCCATGGCGGCTCCATCGAAGCGCAGTCGGAACTGGGGCGAGGAACAACATTCAGGGTGCGTTTGCCGTTACAGGCCGGGGCTAAGCAGCCCGCAGGCATGGAACTGACGGCAGCCGGCCAAGCGAGGTGATGAACGTGAACGGCCAAGGCAAGCTGCTGATTGTGGACGACGAACATAGCGTGCGCGACTCGCTGAACAAATGGTTTCGCGAAGAGGGCTACGAAGTGGGCACGGCGGAGAGCGCCAGCGAGGCTCTCTCCCGGGTAGCGGAGCAGCGCTGGGACGCAGCCCTGCTGGACATCAAGATGCCGGGCACCGACGGAATCGAGCTGCAGCGGCGGCTGCACGAGGTGGATCCGCAGCTGATCGTGATCATGATGACCGGCTACGCCTCAGTAGAGACGGCGGTGGCGGCGCTGAAAAATGGCGCTTATGATTACGTGACCAAGCCGCTGGATCCCGACGAGATTGCCCACCTGGTGAAGAACGCCCTCTCCCACCGCCGCACCCAGCAGGAAAACATCGTATTGAAGGAGACCGTGGCCGAGGCGCTGCGTCCCCCTGATCTGGTAGGCAAGAGTGCCGCCATGCAGAAGGTGCTGGAGGCCATCGAGACCGTCGGCCCCACCGATGCCACCGTGCTGATTACAGGGGAGAGCGGCACGGGCAAGGAGCTGGTGGCACGGGCGGTACATGCCGCCAGTCCCCGGCGATACAAGCCGCTGGTGGTGATCCACTGTGGCGCGCTCACGGAAACCCTGCTGGAGAGCGAGCTCTTCGGGCACGAAAAGGGAGCTTTTACCGGGGCGCAATACCGGAAAAAAGGCAAGTTTGAGATCGCCGAAGGAGGCACGGTTTTCCTGGACGAAATCGGCGACATCAGCCTGAAGACCCAGACCGACCTGCTGCGCGTGTTGCAGGAGCGCGAGATTACCAGGGTGGGCAGCAACCAGCCCATCAAGGTGGATTTCCGCTGCATAGCCGCCACCAACAAGAGCCTGGAGGCGCTGATCGAGGAGGGCAAGTTCCGCCCCGATTTGTTTTACCGCCTGAATGTCTTCCGCATCGAACTGCCGGCGCTGCGCGAGCGGGCGGAGGATATACCGCTGCTGGTGGAGCATTTTGTGCAAAAGTTCTCCCAGGCCATGAACAAGCGCATCAACCGGGTGGCGCCGGAGGCGATGTACGCGCTGCAGCAGAACGACTGGCCGGGCAACGTGCGGGAACTGGAGAACGCCATTGAACGCGCCATGGTGGTGGCGCAGGAGCCGGAGCTACGGGAGCACGACTTCATCCTCAAGCCGCGCAACCACAATGGCACGGCCTCCAAGTCGCTGGAGGAAATCGAGAAGGCGCACATCCTGCGGGTGCTGGAAGGCTGCGGCTGGAACCAGACCCGGGCCGCCGAAGTGCTGGGCATTGACCGGGTCACGCTGCACCACAAGATCAAACGTTATGGCTGGAGCCGGTCCACGGTTGCAAGCCGATGAAGCTTCTGCACCTGCTGCCGATCGGGAACTGCGACGGCCAGCTGCTCCAGGAGCTGGGGGCCGCCATGGCCGGGCTGTTCCGCGTTTCCTTCCGAACATTCCCCAAAGCGCTGGACCCGGAGTTCGCTTTTCACCCGGAGCGCCAGCAGTATCACTCCTCGGAAATTCTGGCGGCCATGCAGTCTGGGCTGAGCAACGATTGCTGGCGGGTGCTGGGGGTGACGGCCGTGGACCTCTACATTCCCATTCTGACGTTTGTGTTCGGCGAGGCGCAGATCGGGGGATCCTGCGCGGTAGTTTCCAGCTACCGCCTGCGGCAGGAGTTTTACGGCCTTCCCGCCGACTTGACCCTGCTGCGAGCGAGGCTGCTGAAGGAGGCGGTGCACGAACTCGGGCATACACTGGAATTAACCCATTGCCACGACTACCGCTGCGCCATGGCGGCTTCCCACGCCGTGGAATGGATTGACATCAAAGAGGCCTGGCTTTGCTCCGAGTGCCAGGCACGAGTGCTGGGGAGTGGAGAGGCGCCGGCGGCCATCAGCTGGCGGGCTTCGGCGCGCAAGTGACGGAGATAAGAAAGAGGTCATTATGCTTACTGCCAAAGAACATACGCGACCCGATCAAGACCACAAGAATCCGCCCGAATTCCGTAAACCCGAGGCTTGGCTGGGCAAGCCGCCGGAGAAAGCCATCCGCGTTTGCTTTGCGGCCACCAATGTAGAGGCTTGGGAGGCCGGCACCAGCGCGGTGGTAACGTGGCAGGGCAAGAGATTTCGCATTCTTTGCGAAGGCAAGGACGTGCCTCTGATTCAGACGACGCGGGGCATTCTGGTCGGGGAGTAATGCCTGAGCCTCAGGGCAGCCGGCGCTACTGGCGGGCGTTCGCGGGCGAGGGCGCCCGCGCCACAACCAGCTAGGACGAGAACGCCCGCGCCAAAACCAGCTCAGGACAAGAACGCCCTCAGGGCTGCCGGCGGAATGCCGGCGCTATTTCGCGGGCGAGGGCGCCCGCGCCAAAACCAGCTCAGGACAAGAACGCCCGCGCCACAACCAGCTGAGGACGAGAACCCCCGCGCCACAACGCCACAAACAAGATGGAAGCTAAGGCGTGCCGGCGGTGGGCAGAACGGCGGCGCGCAGGCGGGCAGCGGTTGCAGGGTCAAAGCCTTCCATCACCAGGACGAACTTGCCGTGCGGCTCGACGAAGACGGGGCCCTCCTCGGTGTTCCACTGGGTGGTGGCGTCGGCGATGGAGACTTGCACACCGGCAGACGCTTGCCGCGGGAGCGGACCCGAGCCGCCCACGGCATCCACGTGCTTGTACTTTTTGTTTAAGGATTGGGCATAAATGCCGGCAAATTTTGTCCCCTGCTCGGCTGCGGCCCATTGGGAAAGATAAAGCAGGGCCAGGCTGCCGGGAGAAGCCTTTTTCAGCCGGGCGGCGTAGTAGTAGCCGCCACGCCACTGCGGCCAAAGCTGTTTCGAGACATTCTCACCGGCATACTGCTCCACCATTACCGAGACGTCGAATTCGCCGACCGCGCCCACGTCCACCCGCTGCCAGGACTTGCCCAGAACCTTCTCCAGCTTGGGCGGCTGCAAGGGCGCCAGGTGCTCGCCGGCCAGATAGGCGCCTGGTTGCATGACCTCGCGGGTATTGAGTGGAGGGCGCTGGAGCACGTCGGCGAAAGCCGCCTCTTTCCCCTTTTTTTGCAGCAACGCGCGCTCAAAATCCAAACCATAGGTGTAAGGAAAGGCAAGCGAGTCTTTGATGTAGAGGGGGGCGCTCTCGAAGATCGGCGAGCCTGACGTAACTCCGGCCTTCATGGCGGCCACAATATCGGGCGCATCGAGGATGGATTTGCCGAGCGGCGCCAGTTCGTAGTCGGTGAGCACCACCATCGCCTGACCTTCCGAAACCGCCTGGCGGGCGGCTACCGCTTCGTCATCCTGCACGTCAGAATCTTTCTTCTGGGCGCGCGGGCCATCCTTCAACCAGTGGTCGAGGCTGGCATCCTGATCCTGCAGAGCGTGCGTAAGTTCGTGGGCAAGCACCGGCTTTTGCACATCCGCGTCCACCCAGTCGAGCAAATTGACGGTCTTGGCCTTGGGGTCGTAGTAGCCGGCCACCTGCTCGCGCAACAGGGCCAGCAGGAAGGTATGCAGGTCGAAGTCGGGGGGCAGGAGGCCAAATTTCTTCAGCACCAGGGCGGAGCGGTTCAGGCGCTGAGTGTCCTGGTCGCTGCCCATTCTGCCCTCAATGTATTTCATGGCCTGATCGCGGCTGACCAGGGCGCGCTTGACGGGATGATGAATGGGCAAGCCGCTGTCCTGGCTGGCGAAATGAAGGATCTCGTCCACCGAGCGGAACAGTTCCCGGGCTTGCGCCGGGGTGATGTGAGTTTCGGGCGGAGCGGGCTGCGACTGGGCAGGAGGGTTGGATTGGGGAGCAGTTGCGGAGGGCGGGGCTGAGCTCTGAGCTAACGCGGGGGCGCTCAGCAACACCAGCGGCAGCAGAAATCGGCAAACCGTGCTCAGAAGCAGAGTTTCCTCGCGCTACTCGGTAGACGGCAGTTGCTACTATCGGCTGTAGACCGTGGGCTGCGGCCCTTTCTCCAGCGTCTGCCGGTCCCAGATGGCGCCCTCGCGGGTGTAGTTGGCGAGTTCGAAGTCCTGGGTCAGTTCCAGAGCGTCGGTGGGACAGGCGTCCTCGCACAAGCCGCAGAACATGCAACGGCTCAGGTCGTAGGTGAAGGTGGTGAGTTCCTTGCGCCGGGTGGCGGCATTGCGCTCGCTGGTGACCACAATCAGGTGCTCGGGGCAGGCCAGGGCGCACAAGTCGCAGGCAATGCACATGGTCTCATCCGTATCGGGGTTCACGTTCAGGCGCGGCGCTCCGCGATAGCGCTCGGCCACCTGCGGGCGCTGCAGAGGATATTGCTCGGTGTAGACCTCTTTCGGATCCTGGTAGCGGAAGGTTACAGACAACCCCTTAATCAGATCCACCAGGAAAACGCGGCGAAGAACGTTGGAAATTGAGAGTCCCATAGGCACCAAGTTTTCAGTTTACCACCCCATGCAAGCGAAAAAGGCTGCTTGGGCCGCATCTGACGGGCGTTCACGCGTACGTCCGGTCACTGCGGTTCAAGCAGCCTTTTGACCGTCTGAGCAAGCCAGGCTTGCGTCAATACGGATTCACTCCGACAGCCCTACTTGCGGCGGCGGGTGATGATGCCGGCAGCCAGCGAACCGAAGCCCAATAGACCGAGGAAGGGCAGCGGGGAGGCTGTCTGGGGCAGATTGCCGGCGGCCTTGTTCTGAGCCGTCTGCGTGTTGTCGCTGGCCGCGGCCGCGCCCGTCTGGGCAGAATTGGCGTTCTGATCAGCGGCGGCAGCGTTGCTGTCCGCGGTGTTCTGGCCGGCAGCGCCAGCGCTGGTACCAGCACTGGTGTTGGAGTTATCGGTTCCGCTTGCAGCGCTGTTGCCGGTGGCGGGAGGATTGCTCTCCGCGGCGGCGCCGCTGGACGGATTCGAACTGCTCTGGTCATTGGGAGTGGCAGGCTGGGCATAGGCCGGATTGCTGCTGCTCTGCTGGCCCGCACTAGCACTGGGGGTGGCCGAAGTTGCCGACTGATTGTTGGCCGCCTCAGATCCGCTGGGCGGAGGGGTGCTGGGATTGGGGGACGCGGCAGTGTTTCCGGCAGCCGAAGGCTGGCTGGCATTCTGGTTCGGCTGTGTGGCCGCCTGGTCATTTGGGTTACTAGCCTGGGCTGCCGCCCCGGTTGCCCCGGCAGCGCCTGAGTTGCCAGCGCCGCTGCTGGTGCTGCAAGAGTTCGCAATGTGCTGCATCGAGCTCACGGCCAGGGTGTTGCCGGAAGCCGTACCGTTTTGCGATCCGGAACTGGGAGCAGCCGAGCCGGAAGCGCCGGTTGACGACGAGTTGCCAGTCGTGCCCGTGACCTGCACTTCATGACCTACATGTTGCTGCAGTTGGCTGGTGTCGCCGGTCAAAGTGTAGGTGGTTCCGGTGGTGTCCTGAGTGAGCGTGTAGGTTCCGTTGGAACTGCTCAGGCAGCCTTGGACCGTGGTTTGGCCGCTCGTGGGCGACGCGCCCTGAGCATTCGCTCCGGACTGATCGCTGGGAGTGGACGGGGAGTTGGGGCTGTTGGGGTTGCTGTTCGGGTTCTGTTGGGTGTTGGGAGCAGTCTGCGTGTTCGGAGACTGACTCTGATCGGGCGCCTGCTGGGTTTGCGGGGTGGCCTGATCGGTGCTGGGGTTGCTGGACGGTGTGTTCTGGTCTTGTGCCACCGCCACGGCCGCCCCAAGCAGTAAAACTGACGCCAAGGTTAGTACTCGCTTCATGCATCTCCTCCTGATGTCCCCGCCTTCGGCGCTGAAGAGCAGGATGACTCACCATTAGAGGGAGCGGCCGGATGCGGGGTTTGCTGCCGCAACTCGGAAGGGGGTAGTCGGGAGCGGGCAGTTAGAGGTCAGTGGGCAAAAACCGATGCGCAGAATGTGTCGTATCCAGGGCAGATTCAGTGGACTGGGAGCAACCGGCCAGTTTTCTCCCGACTCCGGCCTCCCGACCGCTAACCACCAGCGGCTGAGCCACGACTCAGACTAGAATCATCTTTTCAGCCATGACTCCGGACGAGATATGGATGGAAGAAGCGCTGCGCCAGGCACAGCGGGCGCTGGAATCGGGGGAGGTGCCAGTGGGAGCCATCGTGGTGTGCGAGGGCCAGATAGCAGGCCGGGGCTTCAACCGCAATCTTATGGATGGAGACCCCACCGCCCACGCTGAAATGGTGGCGCTGCGCCAG
>Ga0070732_10000905_pt1 | contig 16872 bp, 19 predicted proteins | sample Coa_R1_5_FD_66449 | JGI IMG/M metagenome (GOLD analysis project Ga0070732, IMG submission 66449) | Surface soil microbial communities from Centralia Pennsylvania, which are recovering from an underground coalmine fire - Coalmine... | ecosystem: Environmental > Terrestrial > Soil > Unclassified ...
GGATTCTTCGCGAGACACTGACGCACGATGAAGACCAAAGGCGCCACCGCGATCGCGTCAAGGTCGGGCTCCTTCTGGAGAATGGCGTGCAACGTCTCGACCGCTGTCGGCTGTTGGAACGCCACGCGCGCGGTGAGCATCTCGTACAGCACGGCGCCAAACGAGAAGACATCCGAGCGAGGGTCGACCTCCTCGCCACGGACCTGCTCCGGCGACATGTAGCTGACCGTGCCGACGATGGTGCCGGTGCTCGTCAGGCCGGCGTTGAGGTGGCCCGTCAGCGCCTCCGAGACGGCCGCCATCGTCATCTTGGCGATGCCGAAGTCGAGAATCTTCACGTGCCCGTCGGCTGTGATGAAGACGTTGGCCGGTTTCAGATCGCGGTGGACGATCGCGCGCTCGTGGGCGGCGGAGAGGCCGCTTGCAATCTGCCTTGCGTACTCGATGGCCTTGGCGGCGGGGACTGGCCCCAGGGCCAAGCGCGACGCGAGCGTTTCGCCTTCGAGGAGCTCGGTCACAAGGTACGGCGCCCCGCGGTACTCGCCCACGTCGTACAGCGCGACGATGTGAGGGTGGTTGATCGCGCTGGTCGCGCGCGCCTCCAGCTCGAACCGCTGCACGTCAGTTGATCCGAAGGCCGAGCCGATGATCTTCAGGGCGACCATGCGGCCGAGGCGCACGTCCCGGGCTCGGTAGACCTCGCCCATCCCGCCGCTGCCGAGCGCACTGACGATTTCATAGGGACCGATCTTCGTGCCGGCGGCCAGGGCCATCGCCAAAACTACGTGAGTCTCGACACGGTCCAGAAGTCCCACGCCAAGTCGTCTTCGAGCAGGTAATGGTAGGGGACGTAGCAGTGCCCCCCGTGGCCCCAGGACGGCCCCCACGAGTTCCTCACGATGAAATGGCGGGAGTCCTCGAAATACCCAACGACCAGCATCGCATGGCCACCCAGGCTCTTGTCGAGACGCGTGGGCATCGGCACGACGCCCGTCCTCTTGACGAGCCCGCTCTTGAAGGTGTCGTGAACGTTGAACCCGAACGTGAACGGCCGGTGGTCCGCCAGACAGGCGCGCATGTCGGTCAAGTTCCGTTCAATCCGCATGTAGTGAATGGCTTTGTGCTCGGCTGCCGCCTTGCGGGACCGGAGGGCCGGCCTTCGTCGAAACCGCCTCACGTCGTAGGGCCAGAGGCGTTCCGAGCAGACGCCATCGCGCGCGACCGTCTTGTATCCGGAGCGCAGGGAGACCGGACCGTTGTGCGAGAGGATGCCTTCGATCGCCCGCTCGTTGAAGTAGATGAACAGGCGGGACGGACCGACCGCCGCGGGGCGGTGGTGCCGACGGTCTTGGAACCACAGCGCCGCGGCAATCGCATTCGCCGAACAGGCATTGAGGTGGCGCTGGTCGTAGACCGGCGGCATGTGCGGACGGAGGTCCACCACCTGGGGCAGCTTGCGCTTGAGCCCGGCCGGCGGCTCGTAATGATGGTCACGCCGGTCGTAGCGGTCCCTGGACGTACCGTAGCCGAAGCCGGTCACTCGGGGCGCCATTTGACGGGCCATGCTACGGGTTCAGCAGCCATGGTGCAAATCGGCCTGCATTCGCCAACCGCTGCCTCCCGCCCGGCGGCGTTGCTCCTTCCTCAAATACACGCGGTATTCTCGGTCGTCGAGCCGGCGCCTGAAACGCGTGGCGACCGGGACGATGCGTTCTCGGAGGTAAGGTCAGAACCTACCTGGAATAGCGAAGTTCTGCACTTTCTGCTCGCCGTCGCGCAGCGTGACCGGAATGGCGGCCTTCGACAGGTCGGTGAGGAAGGCGACGTCGGTCAAGTCGCGCTCATCGATGTCGGTGACCGCCGCCAGGAAGTAGTCGCCTGCCGGCAGATCCTCGACGCGGTACGTCCCATCAGGGTCTAGCGGGACCGGTGTCTTCAGACGTCGTCCAAGCGCTCCCCAGAGCGACCGATCCGCCGAAAAGACGACGACGTGGAGCTCGCGGTAGTTCGCGAGAGGCTGGCCGCTCGCGTTCGACACGCGGCCGGAAATCTGCCCCAGCCGATCGGTGAACGTCAGCACGATCTCCGGCTGGGCCGAGCCGAGCACGACCTCAAACGGCGTATCGAGCGCATCCGTGTCGGCGATCTGGGCCGATCGGGGCGACCACCCTTTGAGGAAGGCGTTCACGCCGGGATTGCCTCCGCGGCCTCCGAACATGGGTACGTTGACCCGGTAGCGACCAGGCGGCACCATCGCGAACCGGAACGCACCGGAGGGGTCCACGGACGCGAATGGGACGCTCATGTAGTTCCTTGTCGATTGATCCGTCGTCGTCAGCACGAGGCGGAGCGCGCGAAGGTCGTGTGGCGGATCCAGGGATCCGCTGAACTTGATCGACCCCGACACCGTCGCGCCGTGCTGCAGCACGAGCGTCAAGCCGGCGATATCCTCCCCGCTCATCGTCACCGACTGTTCGGCCCACATGTTGAAATTCGAGCCCGCACCCATCCGCCCGATCACGACCACACCCGGTTGACTCGGCGGAGGCGCAGCAGGCTGGCTCGAGTCCTTCGCGCGTGCGATGAGCTCGTACTGGCCCGGCGTCACGTCCGTGATTGTGAACGTGCCATCAGCGGCGATCGGAGTATTCCCACCGAAGCCAAAGAACATGCCGGCCCCGGCGGCCCCAAGGGGTACCAGCTGGACTTGTCCGGTGCTCGCCGGGTGACCATTCGGTTCGACGACGGTACCCCGCACGCGGGCCGCACGTGCGAGCGTTATCGTGAAGTCGACGCCAGACCGCTCCTCATTCGGGCCGATCGTCAGGACCGTTGCGCTGCTCATCTCGAACGTGCCCGGGAAGAACATCGTGGCGTAGCTCAGCGTCGTCGGTGGAGGCACCGGACTGCCAGCCGGCGTCGGGGATCCGGCCGGCGCCGCGCCTGGTGCGACACCCGAACCAGCCTGCACGGCTCGGCGGGCGGCGGCCATGTCAGCGGGTGCCAGCTGCAACAGGCCGTCGCCGGACTGGCGGAACTGGAATCCTGACAAGACGTAGTCGCCGGGCTGGATGCCGTACATGCGATAGACGCCGCGATCATCGGTCTCTTCCTGATCTGCGAAGTTGTTGGCCGCGTCCAAGACCGGCTGGCCGTTGACGACGTGGACCGGCTGGACCATCACCATCACGTCCACCAGCGGACGCCCCGTCGGGTCCCGCACGGTGCCGGTAATGACACTGCCCCGAAGGAGACGCAGGGTGAGCGACGTGACCTCGTCGGCCGCGGTCAGAATGATCGGCGCGCCGCCGAAGGGGGCCCGACCCGGGTGCTTGCTGCCGTAGTAACTGGTGATCCATCCCGGCTTCGACGCCCTGAACTCGTAGTGTCCGGCCGACAAGTGGGTGAACGCGAAGTGCCCCGCATCGTCAGTGGCGGTCGTCCGCTCGCCAGTCAGGTCGCCGCCGGTCAGCGTCACGATCGCGCGACGAACGGGCTGACTCGATGAATCGTCGGAGACGATCGTCCCGGTGATCGTCAGATGCCCTGCCGCGACCGGCGTCGTGGCGGCCGGGGCGTCGCGCGTCTGTTGTGCTGCCGGGATCGATCCGGTGGCCGAGAAGGCGACGAAGAGGGCGATAAAGAGGCCCTTCATCGAATCTCCGCCGTCTTCAGATCGAGCGTCCGGCTCTCGCCGTCTCGAATCTCCAGGGTCGTCGCGAACGGGACGAGGCGCGCGAGAAATGCCGGATCCTGCCAGCCGGTTTGCCAGTCATCTGCAATGGCCGCGATCCGGTAGGTGCCCGGCGTCAACGTGGTGATGGAAAAGGTGCCTGTCGGCGAGACCGTCGTGCTGCGAGTGTGGAGGCCGTTCGGCCAGCCCCAAGCTTTGTTGTCCGGCGGAAAGAGCACCACGAGGGTATTTGGATCCGGGTGACCCGACAGGTCGCGCACCGTGCCCGTCAGGTGCGCCGGCTGATCGGTGTAGGCGACGGCGACGTTGGCGACATCGCTCGCTCCGATCACAATCGGGAGATCCGACACATCCGCGTCGGCGACCGCGATCGACTTGACGATCCACTTGAGGGCCGGCCAGCGTGGCGGGATGAGCGAGTAGGGCCCGGGAATGTACCCCTTCAGCGTGAACGATCCATCGGCCGCAGTGCTCTGCATCAGGTTCGGGAACCCCGGTCCTCCCGCGCGACCGCCGGCCGTGTGGAGCGGCTGGAGCCGGACGCCGGGGCGCTGCTGCTGCAGTTGGTCCGGCGTCGGCGGCGGAGACGCGCCGGCAAAGACGAGGCGGCCGGTCACCGTCAGCCCGGGCTGCAGGGCGAGCGACACGCTCGAGACGTCCGCGTCGCCGACCGACACCGGAACCGACGCCCACAGCGTCGTCTCAGGCGTGTTGGCGTTGATCGTGATGTTGCCCGAACTGTCCACTGCGGCGGCCTGGCGCGGCGCGCGCATCGCCTGGAGCACGTATTGCCCGCGGGGCACGCCAAGCAGCGTGAAACGACCATCTGGAGCTGCGACGGCCGCCGCGACATCATCCGGGGCCGTGTCCATCAGAGAGACCATGTCCGGGTCGGCGGTCACCAGATGCAGGGCGATCGACCCGGCTGGCCCGTCGGGCCCGGCGATGAGACCGGAGACGCGAAAGGTCGGCACCGGAGTCAAGTGGAAATCCACGCTGGTCCGCTCGTCGCCGGACTTCAGCGTGAGGGCGGTCGCTCGAGCGGAGGTCGTCACGCCCAGGTAGAAGACCGTCGGATACACGTACAGCGGGCCGCCCTCGCTCGACGGCGGCGGCACGCCCTGGGATTGCAGCTGCATCAGGAGATCGCCGACTTGCTGGCCCGATCCATCGAGGCGGCCTGGGGGAAAGCCACCTCCACCACCAAAGAAGATTGGCGCCGGGAGGCCACTCGTCTGCTGGTTGCGCTGTTCGATGGCCGCGGTCACGGTTGCCTTTGGAATCGTGGTGGTGGTCTGGGCGACACACAGCACGTAGTCACCGGGCGGCAAGCCATAGGCCCGGTAGACTCCGCGGTCGTCCGTCGACCGACCGAAGCCGCTCATCTGGACCGCGACTCGACCGCCGACAACCGTGCGGCTCAAGACCCGCACGAAGGCGCCGACGACCGGCTCCCCCGCTTCATCGGTGACCGTCCCCGTGATCGAGGCGTTCTTCCACAACCTGAGCGTCACGTTGCCGACGCGCTGGCCATCGGTCAGCGAGAGCGGCTGACCCGTGCCGTCCGGGCGCCTCTGGTTGTAGCCTCCGCCCGTGTAGCCCGGGAGACCGGTGCGCAGGGTCACGTCGCCGGCAGGCAGATCGCGAAAGGCGAACCAACCATCTTGATCGGAGAGCTCGAAGACGTTCCGGTTGCCATCCATCGGCAGCTCGGCGTCTCCGGCGGCACGACCGGCGGCGGCCGAGGGCCCACTCGCCGCGGCCACCGTGAGCCCTACGGCAACACCTGACAGCGGTGTGCCGCTATCGCCGTCGACCGTCCGGCCGACCACCAGTGCGGTTCCGACAGGTGCAGGCGTGGTCGCGGTTGTCTGACCACCGCCGGCTTGGGCGGCGATCCCCGCGTAGAGCGTGGTTGCCAGGGCGAGGAGTGAGGCGCCGTACGCGAGTGGCCGGGCACGCCGCATTGAACCCTCCGCACGTTCGACACCGGACTCGAGGGTTTAGTCTGGAAAGCTTCCAGAGATTATGGAATAGGTTGGTTTCAAATGAGCCTACGGTCTTATGGACCGGAAAACGGTGGGGGGTGTCCGATCGCCGCGGACGGCTGGGACGTCCGAAATCGAACAGACGGCTGCTGGATCCGCTCAGCCGTCAGTCGTCAGCGCCGCCAGTGCACGGTGGTCCAGAAGTCGGGATTGAAGAGGTTCGGATCGAGCGCCACGTCGGCGCGCAGCTCGGAGTACTCCTCGATCGTCGCCACCCGCCCGTCGGTCTTGAAGATCACTTCGGGCGCCATCCAGCCGCCGCCGAGGCGCTGATACTTGTTGAACTGGGTTTCCTGCGTCTGCGCATTGTTCGGGCCAGCGGGGCGAATCAATCGAACGAAATACAGGTTTTCCTGGTCGACCCAGAACTGGGTCGACCGCAGATCACCGGCGTCCGCTCCCACGACGAACGCTGGTCGGTCCTGCCACGCCTCCGTATGGAATTTGCCGAGGTCACATTTGAGACCGGTCAGCTGGGTGGCGACCTCGGCGGCGGGGAGTTTATAGATATCGAACCCAAGCAGCATCAGCGAATGCACGTAGGGACGGCTGCTCGCGACCTTGCCGTCCTTGAACGAGAAGATCTTGCCGTCGGTGAAGAGCACGCCGTTGCCGTCGCTCACCGGCGTGAAATCGATCCGGAGCGATCCGGGGACCTCAAGCGCCTCGTACCACGTCGCGACGGTGGACGTGCCGTCGGGGGCAACCGTCGTCGTCTTCTGGACGAACGTCGCCGTCTTGTACCAGGAATCGCGATATTGCCGCTGCATCGCGGCGATGAGGTCGGTCGCCGACCTGATCGCGGGTTCGGGACGCGCGAGGACCAGGGCCAGAAGCGTGGAGAGCCAAACCATTAAGCGCATCGATCAACTCCTTCAGAGACAATCGAACAGCGCCATGAACCCGAAGTCCATGTGCAATTGCATGTGGCAATGGAAGAGGGACAGTCCCGGGCGGTCCGCCGCGAAGTCCACTTCCATTTCCTGGTAGCCGCCGAGCATCACGACGTCCTTGATGACTCCGCCGGTGGGCCGACCATTGATCTTCATTTGCCGCCGCGTTGTCCTTGCGGAACGTCATGAGCGGAGTCGAATCAGCGGACCGGGAAACTGATTGTTGTAGAGCGTCGTCGCGATGATGCGGTCGGGCGACAGCTCGACCAAGCCGGGCGCGATGCGAATCGTGTAATCGGCCGGTCCGGCCGGCTCCGGTGCCGCGGTCTCCGGCGTTCGGCTACACGACGGCAGCCCGGAGGCCAGAACTGCGGCGCCGCCCAGCTTGAGGAACGTTCGCCGATCGGGGCTCATGTCGATCTCACGCACGACTCCGTGAATCCAGGCGAAGTTTACACTGGGCGCGGTATCATGCCGTCGAATGCCGGTCATCGAGCCGCGCGGCGCGGCGTGGAACGCGGACAGTCTTTCCAAGCGATTCGCGCGTGATTGACGCCTCGCACGAAGCGGCGATCCTCGCGCGGATCGGCCACATCCCGATCGTCCGGACGCTCGGCATGGACGCGATCGTCCTCGACCGCGGCGAGTGCCGCCTGCGCGTGCCGCGCCAGACGATGTACGACGGCGTGTTCGAGTCGCTTCACGGCGGCATCCTCATGACCGCCGCGGATTCGGCCGCCTGCTTCGCCCTGCTGACGCTGACGCGCGCCGATCAGCTCATGACGACGACCGACATGAACATCCGGTTCCTCGCGCCGTGCCTGACCGACGTGCAGGTCGCGGCCCGCGTGATCAAGCTGGGGCGATTACTGTGCCCTGTCGCCGTCGATCTACGCGATGCGGCCGGCACGCTTGTGGGCGTGGCGCAGGTCACCTACATGCTGCTCGACAAGATGCCGCGACGCTGACGCGGGCAGGTAGAAGGTGCCGAACCACGACCAACGCGACGACCTGCTCGAGCGCGCGCGGAAGGGAGACCGCGGGGCCCTCGAGACCCTGCTCGCCAACCATCAGCGGCAGATCTATCGATTTGGACTGAAGATGTGCCGCGATCCTGAGGACGCCCAGGACGTTCTTCAGGACACCCTCTTGGCGATGGCCCGCGGCGTCCGGGATTTTCGGGGCGCCTCGTCGATCTCCACGTGGCTCTACACGATTGCCAGGAGCTTCTGCATCAAGAAGCGCCGAAAGAGCAAATTCGCCCCCGCCAGTGAGCGATCGCTCGATTCGGATGTGCACCTCGAGGCCGCGCGGCTCGCTGATCCGGCGAAAGGCCCGGACGAGGCGCTCGCGGGACGCGAGGTCGAGGTGGCCCTCGGACAGGCGATTGCCGCGCTCGATCCCATCTACCGCGAGGTGCTGCTGCTTCGCGACGTCGAAGGCTTGACGGCTCCGGAGGTGGCCGAAGTGCTGGGCGTGACCGTCGAAGCCGTGAAAAGCCGGTTGCACCGCGCGCGCCTGTCGGTGCGGGCCTCCGTCGCGCCGCTGTTCGACGTTCCGGCTGAGCCCGCGGCGGCCCCGCGTGGAACCTGTCCCGACATCCTTACCCTGTTCTCGCGGTACCTCGAAGATGAGATCAGCCCGGACGTCTGCGCCACCATGGAGCGGCACCTAGCGGGCTGCCCGCGGTGCCGGACCGCGTGCGACTCACTCAAGCGCACCCTGGCACTCTGCCACACGGCTGGCGCCGAGGTTCGCGTGCCAGACGCGGTTCAGGCCTCGGTCAAAGCCGCGCTCAGGGGCGTGCTCGCCGAACACGCCTGAATCCTTTTCGGGGCGCGTGGCTCTCACCCTCTGATGCATCCTTTTCCCCACCGCTACGTCGTCTCGTCCACCGCCACGCCGGCGGACAATATCGTGCTCACGAGCGACGGCATCCCGTCGCTCGCTACCGTGACACCTCCGGAGTTCGGTGGGCCCGGGGGTCTCTGGTCGCCCGAGACGCTGCTCGTCGCGGCGGTAGCCGACTGCTTCCTGCTGACGTTTCGAGGCATCGCTCGGGCCTCCAAGATGCCGTGGGTCAGCGCGTCGGTGACGTGCGAGGGCACCCTGGAACGACCGGACCACGTGACGCAGTTCACGAGCTTCGACCTCCGAGCGGCGGTCGTCCTTCCGCCGGAAGTCAGTGAAGAGCAGGCGCGCCGCATCCTCACGCGCGCGGAGGAGACCTGCCTCATCACGCGCTCGCTCAAGGGCGAGACGCACCTGCACGTCGCCGTCGAACGGCTGCAGCACGCGTGAATCCTTTTCGGAGGCCGTGGCTCATACCAGGTATGAGAACGACAACGGCTCCCATTCTGGTCACCGAGACGAACTTTCGGTCCACGGTGAAACGCGGCATCGTGCTGCTCGACTTCTGGGCCGCCTGGTGCGGCCCCTGCCGGGCATTCGCGCCTGTGTTCGAAGCGGCGGCCGCGCGCCATCCAGACGTGGTGTTCGGCAAGGTTGATACCGAGGCGGAGCCCGGCCTAGCCGCGGCGTTCCAGATTCAGGCCATTCCCACGTTGATGGTCCTGCGCGACGGCGTACTGCTGGCGGCCCAACCCGGTGTCATTCCGGCGGCGGCGATGGACGAACTCATCGAGAAGGTACGGGCGCTCGACATGGACGAAGTACGGCGCAGTCTTGACGCGGATACACCCGCGGTCCACGAGTCCGCTGAAGCGGAGGTGCTTTGATGTGCAGGCGAGTCGAGTGCAGGAAATGCGGGAAGCCCACGTGGGCCGGCTGCGGCGCACACGTGGAGCAGGTGATCGGCGACGTGCCGCCCGCCGACCGTTGCCGGTGCCGCGAGGCACCGGCCAAGGGACGCGAGTTCGCCCGTCCGCCCGTAGCGCGATCGTGGCTCAGCCGCCTTCTAGGCAACTAAGACGCGGCCGCGAGATCTCCACCGACGAACCCATACCTCGCGGATTGGCTCCCACCAGATGAGGAGACATTCACCATGAAGACAAATGAGGCAGGCTGGGATCGCGGATTCAGGGTCGTGCTTGGGCTGGCGCTCCTTCTGCTGACGGTCGTCGGACCGCACACGCTGTGGGGGCTCGCCGGGATCGTCCCGGTGGCGACCGGGGTCTGGGGCTTCTGCCCGTTGTATCGGCTTTTCGGGCTGAGCACGTGCTCCGTTCAACCGAAGGATGCTCACGGCCTCGGACTGAGCCGGTAGGGGTACCGCTGCCGGACCTCATGCAGCCGGTGCAGCACGATGCCGGCCGTCGTCGCGATGTTCAGCGAGTCCAACGCGCCGGTCATAGGAATTCGGAGCCGGATGTCGGCGCGCGCGAGCGCGTCGGCAGTCAGGCCGTGTCCCTCCGTGCCAAAGAGCACGGCGATCCGGCCGCGGGCGGCGGCCGCGCCGACGAACGCCCCAACGTCCATCGCTTCGTCATCAGGCGTCGTCGCCGCGATGACAAAGCCCGTCGCCCGCAGGTGATCGAGCGCATCCGGCCACGGCGCGGCCGCCGCAAAGGGCACGACCAGCGCCGCCCCGGACGACGTCCGGATCGCCTTGCGGTAGAACGGGTCGCAGCAGCCCGGGCTGAGCAGGACGGCCTCGACCCCGAACGCCTCGGCGCTCCGCAACACGGATCCCACGTTGTCGGCATCGACGACGCGCTCGAGGATCACCACGAACCGGCTGGCCGACACCACGGCCTCCATCGATCGCTCGGCGAGCCGCTCAGCGACGGCCAAGCACCCGCGATGCATGTTGAACCCGGTGGCGGCCGTGATCGCCTCAGGGGGCGCGACAAAGACGTCGATGTTCGTGTCGGCGCCTTCGAGGATGTCGCGGAGCCCGTGCAGGGCGGCGGAGTTGAGCAGCAGCGACCGCACCGTGACTCGGCGGGAGTCCAACACACGGCGCACGACGAAGCGTCCCTCGGCGATCAACAATCCCTTGTCGCGCAAGAGCGCGGGCTCGCGCACGCCGGCGTAGTCGGCCAGTCGTGCATCGCGGCCGTCGTCTATTCTGATGATGGGCATGCGAGAGCGCGCATCATACCCCGCGTCCCACGGTCGGTCGCGGCGAATGCCATAATCGGATCCTTGCCATGTCGATGGACGAATCCCGGCGACTCGTCACTCTTCTCGATGAATTGTTCTGGGGGCCTGCCTGGCACGGCCCGGCACTCCGAAGCGCTCTTCGGGGCGTGACCGCCCTCGATGCGACGCGCCGCCCGGCGGGCCGCCGGCACAACGTCGCGGAACTCGCGGTCCACACGGCCTACTGGAAGTACGTCGTTCGGCGACGGATCACGCGGGACCGCCGCCTGTCCTTCCCGCTCGACGGCAGCAACTTCTTCCGTCGGGACGCGCTCAGCGCGCGCGCCTGGCGGGCTGATCTGCGATTGCTCGAGGAGCAGCACCGGCTGCTCATAGACGTGGTGCGCCAACTTGGTCCCGAAGATCTGGCGAAGCGCCTTGGACGATCGCGGTGGACCGTGGGTCGGACGATTCAGGGCGCGGCGGTCCACGATGCCTATCACGCGGGGCAAGTGCGTCTCCTCCGCCGGCTTTGATCGGCCGGGCCCCCTGCCCCCGGCTTCGGTTGATCACCGGGGCCCCCTGCCCCCCCCGCCTCAAATACACGCAGTATTCTCGGTCGTCGCGATGGCCCTGTCGATCCGAGCCCCCGCCGTTCGACGCATGAGTAGGGGCCGGACGAGGCCGGCCCCGTTACCCAACGAAAGGTCGAGACCTATGCGTTTCATGATGCTCGTGATTCCCAAGGCCTACGAGACGGCGTCCGCCGAGTTCGTCCCGCCGGCCGATCTGGTCGCCCGGATGGCCCGATACAACGAGTCGCTCACCAAGGCCGGCGTCCTCCTCGGCCTGGACGGCTTGCATCCACCGGCGAAGGCGGCGCGGGTGCAGTTCTCTTCGAGCCAGCCCACCGTCATCGACGGGCCTTTCGCCGAGTCGAAGGAGCTCATCGGCGGCTATTGGCTGATCCAGGTCAAGTCCAAAGACGAGGCGATCGAGTGGGCGAAGCGCGCGCCGATGCTGCCGGGCGACATCATCGAAGTCCGTCAGGTCCAGGAACTCTCGGACTTCCCGCCCGACGTACAGCGGGCCGCCGGCGCCAAGGCCGACGCGTAGACGAACTCAACACGATCGAGGACACGACAATGCGATATCTTTCAATCTTCAAGACAGTCGAACGCGGCGTTCCTCCCACGCAGGCCGAGATGGACCGCATGGGGAAGCTCATCGAAGACGGCATGCGATCGGGCTGGCTGGTGAGCACCGAGGGTTGCCTGCCGAGCGCCAAGGGCGCGCGCATCCGCAACGCCGGCGGCACCATCACCGTCACTGATGGGCCGTTCACCGAGGCGAAAGAGCTGGTCGGCGGCTTCGCGATTCTGCGGGCCGGGTCCAAGGCCGAGGCGATTGAGCTCTGCCGCCGCTTTCTCGGAGCCGTGGGTGCGGACGGAGAGTGCGAGCTCCGCGAGATCTACGAGGCGCCGGCATCCCCCCGGCCGACGTGAGTGGGTGAATGTGTGAATGAATGGTGAGTGGGTGCATTAGACGGTGATGCAAAACGACGCCCACGGCGCGATCGAGGCGGTCTGGCGAATCGAATCCCCCAGACTGATCGCCGGTCTGACGAGGCTCGTGAGGGACCTCGGGCTCGCCGAGGACCTGGCCCACGACGCGCTCGTCGCGGCCCTCGAGCAGTGGCCGGCGTCCGGCGTGCCGGACAACCCGGGCGCCTGGCTCATGGCCACGGCGAAGCATCGAGCGATCGACCGTCTGCGCCGGAGCCAGATGCAGGACGCGAAGCACCAGGAGATCGCAGGCGTCCTTGGCGCGCTCCGGGAGGAGCCGGAGCGCGACCTCGCCGCCGCGCTCGACGACGACGTGGGCGATGACCTTCTGCGGCTGATGTTCATCTCGTGCCACCCGGTGCTCTCGACCGAAGCGCGCGTGGCGCTGACGCTTCGGCTCATCGGCGGCCTCACGACGGAGGAGATCGCGCGCGCGTTTCTCGTGCCCGTGTCCACGCTCCAGCAGCGAATCGTGCGGGCCAAACGCACACTGACGGAGGCGCGCGTCCCGTTCGAGCTTCCGCGGGGCGCCGATCGCTCGGCGCGGCTCTCGTCGGTGCTCGAAGTGCTCTACCTCGTGTTCAACGAGGGCTATTCGGCCACCGCCGGCGACGACTGGGTGCGGCCGGCGCTTTGCGAGGACGCCCTGCGCCTCGCACGGATCCTGGCCGAACTCGCGCCGGGCGAGCCCGAAGTCCATGGCCTGGTCGCGCTCTTGGAGATCCAGGCCTCGCGCCTCCGCGCCCGGGTCGGTCCGGCGGGAGCGCCGGTGCTGCTCCTCGATCAGGATCGGTCCCGGTGGGATCATCTGCTCATCCGGCGGGGACTCGCGGCCCTCGCATTGGCCGAGCGCGGCGCCGGTGCGCTCGGCCCGTATGCGCTGCAGGCGTCGATCGCAGCCTGCCACGCCCGAGCTCGCACGGCCGAGGAAACGGACTGGGCGAGAATTGCCGCGCTCTACGACGCCTTGGGCCAGCTGACGCCGTCACCTGTGGTGGAGCTCAACCGGGCCGTAGCCTACGGCATGGCGTTCGGGCCAGCGGCCGGGCTCGAGATTGCCGACGCGCTCGTCGAGGAACCCGCGCTCGCCGCCTATCACCTGCTGCCCGCCATCCGCGGCGACTTTCTGGAAAAACTGGGCCGCCTCGGGGAGGCGCGCACCGAATTCACGCACGCCGCTTCACTCACCCGCAACGCCCGCGAGCGGACGCTGCTCTTCTCGCGCGCGGCGGCGTGCGCCGGGCGCTAGGCCCGGAACGGCTCCATGTACCGGGCGACTCGCAGCGGTCCGGCATCCACCGGATTGAAACCCACGTCTCGGATCAGTTCATCGGGAGCGAGCACGTCACGATGACCTTGCCCGAGACGTCGCCGGCCTGGCCGAGCACATCGTCGACGCGGGAGTGGTCTGCGGTCAGTCCGTCTTCGACGGGCCGTCGTCGGAGCTGTCGGAGCTGAAGACAACGACGTACGTCACCGCGTCCCAGGCGTTGCGGATGCCGATGAGCAGCAGGCCCAGCGCCGCGGCTCCAATCACGAACAATGCCGGCTGGGGCGTGCGGGGCAGCCGGACGGCCATCACGGTGAGCGCCGCGTAGCTGACGCACGGCAGGACGGCGTGCCACAGCCAATCCTGCCAGACCGGTTCGTAGCTCGTCTGACGATGCGTGCGGCGGATCACGATCGCCGCATAGGCGAGGCCGCCGAGCCCGCAGATCTCCAGAGCGATCGAAAGAGAGGCCAGCGAAGGCCACGGCGCGCTCGCGACCGCGGAGACGATCAAGGCGCCCGCGAAGTGCACAACGGTCGGTGTCCCAAACGCGCTGAGCGAGGCCGCCGTGACGAGGTCGCGCCTTTCGGCGACGAGGGCGATGACGACGAATTGCAGGCCAACGAGCGCGCCACTGGAGGATCCGACGATCGCGTAGAACGTTCCCCAGGACGAGAGCGCACTCGACGCGTCAGTCATGGGGCATGATATCGCGGCCTCGGAATCCGATCGACTCGTCTGACTTCACGGTAAGGCCTGGGATGGGCATCTTCGACGACCTTCGCTCCGCCGCGCGCACGTTGCGCCAGTCACCGGGCTTCACGGCCGCGGCGGTCCTGACCCTCGCGACCAGCATTGGCGCCAACACGGCTGTGTTCAGCGTCACCCACGCCCTCTTGATCCGGCCGTTGCCGTTTGCGAACGCCGACCGCCTCGTCATTCTCTGGAATCGATCGCCGGGCCTGAACATCGCCGAAGACTGGTTCTCCACTGGCCAGTACTTCGACATCAGGAACGGGCATCACGGCTTCGAACAAGTCGCGATCGCGATCGGCGCGAACTACAACCTGACTGGTCAGGGCGAACCGGAGCGGGTCGGCGTGATTCGCGTCTCCTCGAACCTGCTGCCGATGCTGGGTGCATCAGCCGCTGCGGGTCGGCTGTTCAGGCCCGAGGAGGATCAACCCGGTCGCCCGAATGTCGCGGTGCTCAGCCACGGCATGTGGGTTCGGCGCTACGGGAGCGACCCGCACGTCGTCGGCCGGCCTGTCGTTCTCAACAGCATCTCGTATGAAATCGTCGGCGTGCTGCCGCCACAGTTCTCTTTACCGCGGGACGTGCTCCCGACCCTCGGCGTCGTCTCGGATGCCGATGTGCTGCTCCCGCTGCCGCTCCCACCGTCCGCGGCCACTACGCGAACGCACGAGGACTACAACATCATCGGCACGCTCCGTCGCCAGGTCACCGTCCAAGCCGCTCAGGCCGAGATGGACACGATCACGGCCCGCCTGCGGCACGACTTCCCAGAGACGTATCCGCCGAACGGCGGCCTGACATTCAGCATCGTGCCGCTCCAGGACCAGGTCGCTGGCGGCATCCGCCAGCCGCTGCTCATTCTGACGGGCGCGGTGGGATGTGTGCTGTTGATCGCGTGCGCCAACATCGCGAACTTGCTGCTCTCGCGCGGGCTGGCGCGCCGCAAGGAGATCGCCGTCCGCGCGGCCCTTGGCGCCAGCCGCGGGCGAATCGTCCGGCAACTCCTCAGCGAGAGCGTCCTCCTCGGCCTCGTGGGCGGCGCGGCGGGCGCGATCCTCGCCGCACTCGCCGTGCGGAACGTGCAGGCCCTCCAGCCGCTCGATGTGCCCAGGCTCGCCGAGATCGCGATCGACCCACCGGTCCTCGCGTTCACCCTCGGCATCTCGCTCGTCTCGGGCGTGCTGTTCGGTCTGGTGCCGGCGTGGGGCCTGCGGCGCCTTGACCTCCATGCGACCCTCAAGGACGCCGGGCGCGGCTCGGCTGGCACCGGCTCGCTGTGGGGCCGCGGACAACGCGCGCGGCAGCTTCTCGTCGCGGCGGAGCTCGCCCTTGCCGTCACGCTGCTCATCGGTGCGGGCCTGCTCGTGCGCAGCTTCACTGCGATCGGCCGCGTGAGGCCGGGCTTCGATCCGCACGGGGTGCTGACGCTCGAACTTTCAACCAACGGCGAGAAGTACCCGAATAGCCAGGCCGTTGCCCTCGCGTATCACGATCTCCTCCCGCGCCTCGACGCCGTACCCGGCGTCCTCGCCGCCGGGGCCGTCACGCCGCTTCCCCTCAGCGGGTACTTCGCCTGGGGTCCCATCACCGTCGAAGGCCGCGTGCTGCCGGCCGGCGAGACCTTCATCAACGCGGACCAGCGCGTCGTCGCCGGCCGCTACTTCGAAGCCATGCACATCCCGCTCGTGCGCGGTCGCTTCTTCACCGACCACGACACGCCCGATCGAGAGCGGGTGGTGATCATCGATCAGTTGATGGCCGACACGCTCTGGCCCGGCGCGGATCCGATCGGCAAGCGCATCAAATACGGCCCGTCGGCCTCCGAGTCGCCATGGGAGACCGTCGTCGGCATCGTCGGCCGGGTGAAGCAATACGGCCTCTCTGCCGACGCGCGCATCGCCTTCTATCGTCCGCACGCCCAGAGTGCTGCGCGCACGATGTATCTGGTGGTCTCCACCGCGCTCGATCCCGCGTGGCTCGCCGGACCCGTCGAACAGCAGATTCATCGAATGGACGCGGATCTGCCGGTGTATCACGTGATGACGATGCACACGCGGGTGCGAGCGTCGATGGCGCGGCAGCGATTCATCGCGCTGCTGCTCACGGTGTCCGCGGGCGTGGCTCTGGCCCTGGCCGCGATCGGCGTGTACGGTGTGGTCGCGTACCTGGTGGGCCAAGGCACGCGTGACATCGGGATTCGGGTGGCGCTCGGCGCGACAGAGCACGCGGTGCTGGCCCTCGTGCTGCGGTGGGGCCTCACCGTGACGCTCTCGGGCGTCCTTGCCGGCCTGCTGGTCGCTCTGGCGCTCTCGCGACTGCTCGGCAGCCTCCTGTTCGGCGTCAGCGCGACAGATTCGGTCACGTTCGCCGGCGTGGCGGTGCTCCTGACCCTCGTCGCGCTCGCCGCCAGTTACTTTCCAGCGCGGAAAGCGTCGCGAACCGATCCGATGGTGTCGCTCAAGCAGGACTAAACTGGCGACTGGCTAAAGCAGTTTTCATGATTCCGTAGCGGCCGAGTAGCCGCAGTGGCGAAAATACGCCCGGCACTCGTCGGGTGTGAAGCGCGGGAGACAGTCGCCGAGCAGGGGCCAGAGGGTGTCGA
>Ga0070732_10000907_pt1 | contig 16867 bp, 7 predicted proteins | sample Coa_R1_5_FD_66449 | JGI IMG/M metagenome (GOLD analysis project Ga0070732, IMG submission 66449) | Surface soil microbial communities from Centralia Pennsylvania, which are recovering from an underground coalmine fire - Coalmine... | ecosystem: Environmental > Terrestrial > Soil > Unclassified ...
GCGGAAGGAATACTCCGACTGCGATTCGTCGCGCGTCATCACCTGTACGGCCTCGGTCTCAGCGAACTGTTGCGCCTGGTCGTAGAGCCGCCGATCTCCGTTGTAGCGGCAGAGCAGAGCCTCCTCCGTGGCGGATTCGATAGAAGCAGTGTCGCGCCGCTCGACGATGAGGTAGGCTTGGTAGGGGAAAATGTCAGGGCAGGGATGGATCTCGGCGATGCGGATCGGTCGCGGCTTGAGCATCGAGAGCGCTTGTTGAATCTTGGGAAGACGGTCCGTGAAGTCCTCCATGCCTTGGCCCGAAGAAGTAAAGACACCTATACGGTCACCCGGGCGCGCCGCCGATGCGAGATAGCGCGTCGCGGCGTCGCGCGTGCGGGCGAGACCCTCGAAGTCGGCGTGAACATCGTCGAAATAGAGCGCGAGGTAGCGCAGCGGTGTGAACGTGGCCGGCGTCGATGTTCCAGGGCCGAGCGTTGCGGAATCCAGCGGCGTCTCGGGCTTTGCGGCGGGCTTCGAAAGCGGCGACTCCTCGACGAAGTTCAAAATGGCTTGCGGCCTGCCGTCATCGAGCAGCCGGAAGTCCTCTTTGTGAAGCTTGCCGACCGGATTTCCTGCGGCGTCACGTACGACAACCCGCACGACAACGAGATTGCGGCGCACCTCCAGCTTGAAGGAAGGCTCGTTGTCATGGCTGGCAATTTCGGCGCTCGTCGCCGCCGGGGGATCCTGCGCGCGCACGACGGTCAGGCTTGTCAGTACGGCTAGAAGGAGCGCAGGGAGGAGACGCCTGCAGAGACGGCGCGCAACTCGCCCTCGTGCGTTCATAGTCTCGTTCCCGGCAGTCTGTGATTCAGATCGGATCCGGAGTCAGAACCGAACACCCGTCGCGAGCAGTATGGTTCGCGGGAGAGGCAATGTCAAGCCAAGGCTGTGATCAAAAGGGAATCTCGATGGCCTTGCTCAATCCGGACAAGTGGCCGCCTTCCGCGTCGCGCACTACTTCGCGCACCATGTAGTCGCCGGGCTTCACTTTGAAGCTCGCCTTGATGGTGATTCCCGAAGCGAGCAGCTTCGTAAGGGAGGCGTCGCGCAGCCGCAGCGCCACTTGCCGCTGTTGGCCCTCCACGAAGTTGCCGTCGCGGTCGAACAGCGCCGAGACGAAGGTAAGGTCGTCGACGTTGCGGTCGGCGTCCTTGCGAAAAGACAGCGCACGCAGGTCAAGGTGCGCGAGCACGGAGAGGTTGGCCTCCGCGGAGCTGATCTTGAAAAACTGAGTGCGGATCTCGAGCCCCAGCTCGGCCCGCGTCTCCTGAGAGAAGACGGCTTCCTGGATGTCCTCGGCGGCTTGCTCCTGGGGGTCGAGCGCCTTGCGAGGCGCGTAGTAGCCGCGCCGCGCTTGCAGGCTGAGTCCGCGCGTTTCCACGAGCTGCACTTTGAGCTTGTGGAACTTTCCGTCGTACTTGAGGTTCGCGGGTGAGAAGGCGAGCACGTAGTAAACGCCGGGCGCCGCCGCGACCTTGCGGAATCCGCCGTCGTAGTCGTTGCTGTTGTGGAAGAAGACGCCGCCCGTATCCGCCGCGAGTTGGGCCATGACGTCCGAATTCACGGTCAGCTCAAGCGTCTGATATTGATTCCGCAGGCTCAACAGATCCGGGCGGCCGGCGACGAAGTCCGCCTTGTGCGCCGCGTCGCCGCCGGGGACGAGCGCGACGAGTCCCTGCGAGTCGAGCGCGTTGATGACCACGCCCGAGTGAAGCGCCCGGTCGATGATCTCGTCGACGTGGTAGTGCAGGTTATCGTCGAAGAACCCGGGCGAGATCATGACGATGCTCCGCTGGCCGGGGGAGAGTGCCATGCGGCGGATTAGCGCCTCCAGTCCTCGCAGGGAATACTCCGATTGCATTTCGTCCTGCTGCAAAAGGCGCGTGGCTATAGCCATCACGGTTTGCTCGGCGCCTGGGCACTGCGCGGCATTGCCACCGCACTGGCATTCGTTCAGGCTTTGCACCGCAAACTCGATGGCTGAGGGGTCGTTCTGGTCCACCATCAGGTGCGCCTGGTAGCCCCAGATGTCGGGACAAGGATCGAGCTCGACCGGAACGACCGGACGAGGACGCAGGCGCGCGAGCGCGTCGTGGAGCTTGTCGCGATTGTCGGTGAAGTCCTGGACGACCTGGCCCGAGGAAGTGAAGACGCCCACGCGGTCACCCGGCTGGACGGACGAAGCGAGAAAATGCTCGGCGGCGTCGCGGGTCCTGACTACGTCCTCAAATACGGTGTGCACGTCGTCGTAGTAGAGCGCGATAAAGCGCTGGGCGCGCGCCGCTTGAATTTTCGCTTGCGCCTCGCTTTCCTGCGACGTGGCCGTCGCCCCAGGGGTACCTGGCTCCGACTTGGCCTCGGTGCCCTCAACCGCGAATTGCGCAATCGCCTGCGGCTTCCCGTTGTCGAAGAGCCGGAAGTCTTCCTTGCGCAGCCTGCCGACCACCTGACCCTTGGCGTCGCGCACTACCACGCGCACCAACACCACGTTGCGTTCGGTGCGCAGGGTGAACGCGGGCGCCTGTTGGGTCGCGATCTCGGGCGCGCTGGCATTCTGGACGGGAACCGCCGCGTTCTGAGCCGGGGCGGCAAGAAGCGTGATCGCGCAGTCGCGCGCGGGACGATACAGCATAAATCCAGCAAGCAGTATCGCTACTCCGAGGGCGGCCTGCCGGATCTTCCGACCCCCAACTTGCATGACGGCATTATACGCGCCAATTCTCGACGGGGCGCTTGATTTGGCGAGCTCATTCTGTGATGCTAGCCGGCTTAGTCTGAGAACCAAGAGCCAGCCTATGGCCTACCAGGACTTGCGCGATTTCATCGCGCGCCTCGAGCGCGAGAGCGAACTGAAGCGAATCGCTGTCGAAGCGGACGTGGATCTTGAAATCACCGAGATCACCGACCGGGTCTCGAAGCGCTGCGGATCCGCGCTGCTCTTCGAGCATCCGCGCTCCGCGAAGGACGGAACGCGCTACGCCGTCCCACTGCTGATCAACCTGCTCGGGTCGAAGCGGCGGCTGGAGCTGGCGCTCGAAGTAGACTCGATCGAAGATGTCGCCCACCGTATCGAAGAGCTGCTCGACATGAAGCCGCCCGAGGGATTCTTCGACAAGGTCAAGCTTCTGCCCAGGCTGGCCGAGATGGGTTCGTTCTTCCCTAAAAGCGTAAGTACCGGCCCGGCGAAGGAAGTGGTCGAGCGTGAGCGGCTTTCGCTGGCGCGCTTTCCCATCATGAAGTGCTGGCCCGAGGACGCGGGCCGTTTCATAACCTTCCCGATGGTCATCACGCGTAGCCCCAAGACGGGACGCCGCAACGTCGCCTGCTACCGCATGCAGGTCTACGACGAGCGCACGACGGCGATGCATTGGCAGATTCACAAGGGCGGTGCGGAGCATTTTCGGTGGCTCGAAAGGCAGGGGAAGGGAAGGCGCATGGACGTCGCCGTGGCGCTGGGCTCCGATCCGGCGACGATGCTCTCGGCGATCCTGCCGCTGCCGGAGGATCTGGACGAGTTCCTGTTCGCGGGTTTCCTGCGTCAACAGCCGGTGGAACTGGTGAAGTGTGAAACGGTGGATCTGGAGGTCCCTGCCAACGCCGAGATCGTGCTTGAAGGCTACGTGGACCTCGACGATATCCGCGCCGAAGGTCCGTTTGGCGACCACACCGGTTACTACTCGCTCGAAGACAAGTTTCCCGCTTTCCACGTCACCTGCATCACTCGCCGCCGCGATCCGATTTACGTCTCCACCATCGTCGGTCCGCCGCCCATGGAAGACTACTGGATGGGCTACGCGGTAGAGCGCATCTTCCTGCCGCTCATGCGCAAGCAGATGCCCGAAGTCGTCGACATGCACATGCCGGCCGAAGGCATCTTTCACAATCTGATGATCGTCGCCATCCGCAAGAGCTATCCTGGCCAGGCGCGCAAGGTGATGAACGCTATCTGGGGACTTCCCGGCGCCATGTTCACCAAATGCATCGTCGTCGTCGATCATGATGTTGACGTGCGCAACCCGCGCGAAGTGGCATGGAAAGCCCTCAATCACATCGATCCCGAGCGCGACATCCAGTTCATGCTGGGACCTGTGGACCAGCTCGAGCACGCGTCGCGACTGCCCAACTTCGGGTCGAAGATGGGTGTCGACGCCACGCGCAAGTGGCCAAGCGAAGGGTTCACGCGTCCGTGGCCCGACGAGATCGTAATGGATGAGGAGACGAAGCGGAAGGTCGACGGCCTGTGGACGACGTTGGGACTCGACAAATAATTGCACCTTTGGGGTACGTCGGCCAAGGAAATAGAAAGGGCGGCTCAGTGGCCGCCCGGACAACACTGGAAGGTTGCTTGTTGCCTACGTTCCTGGATTCGTCGACCGGCTGGCGTTGGTGTTTGAGAAAACAACCTTTTGAGTCCAGCCGCTGACTTCCAACTGCGTGACAACCTCGTTCTTCTTGTTCTGACCGTTATAGAAGATCTCTGTCTGCTGGATTCTCTTAGGCTCCGTGACCAGCTTGACGGAGGTCTCAGCAACGAGCTTGCCGTTTTGGTAGAAGCCCACCTTGGGAGAAGTCGAGTCATCCATGATTGTTATCCTGTAAGTGCCGGGTTGGATCTCGGGTCCGTTGCCAAGTCTTGCGGCATAAAGGAAGTCAACGTTGGCGGACTTGTGGTCGGAATGGCTGGAATTGAACAATTTCGCCGAAGCGATAGGAGCGGCGAGCAGCAGAGCCACAGCTGCCGCGAGCAGAGATGTCGACACGTGTCTTTTCATTTTCCTCCTTGTCCTCCTAGTGAGAGTCTTATTTCGTCCCAATTACTTTGAAACCACGGCCCGCGCGTGCGGTTGCCTGAGCCTACCAGTTCAGTCGTAGCGAGAACTGTATCTGGCGGGAATTTTCCGCCGAGCTGACGCGGCCGAAGTTCGACGTCCCGACGATCAGCCCCGGGCGGTCGAAGTTCGGATGGTTGGTGAGATTGAAGAAGTCGGAACGTAAGACCAGGCTCGTCCGTTCGGTGAGGCGTAGGCTGCGCTCGAGGCTCGTATCCCAGTCTGCGAAGCCCGGTCCGGTGATGACGTTGCGGCCTTCGTTGCCCGGAATGCTGAACGCGCCGAGGGAGTCGAAGAAAATCGGCGGCGGGACAAAGGCGGCGGTGTTGAACCAGTGACTGGGGTCGCGCTGCCCCGCCGGCAGGTTGGGATTCGTGATGAGGTCGGGGCGGTCAGTGCCGTTCGACTGCGTACCGCTGAGCGCCGTTGAAAGAACAGCAGTGAGCGGCTGGCCGGTCTGAAAGGTCAGGATATTGGCGACCTGCCAATCGCCCAACACCTTGCTTGCCGCGCCCGCCCTGAGCCAGCGCCGCGCCGCGCCGAAGGGAAGCAGCCAGGTGCTGGACAGCACGAAGCGCTGCCGCACGTCGAAATCGGAAAGTCCGCGCTCGGTCTTCAGGTTGTAATTGTCCTGCGGCTGGTTCGTCCCCTGAAGACCCGACGCTGTGTCGATGGACTTGCCGAACGTGTATCCTGCCACGAACGATAGTCCGCCGGAGAAACGCCGCTCGAGTCGAGCCACCAGCGCGTTGTAGTTCGAGTTGACATCCGTCGCACGCACGAACTGGTTCGATCCAGGCTGCGGATGATAGCCGCGCCGCTCGCCCGGTAAATTGGGCACGCCTTGGTTTTGGAGAGAACGCCGGGGCAGTTTGTGGCCGTCCGCGCCCGCTACGGTGACCGAAAGCACGGTGGTCGGTGTCAACTGGTGTTCCGCGGACAGGCTCCACTCGTAGACGTAGCCGTTGCGAATATCCGGCGGGCTGGAGATGGCATCCGGGGGCGCATTGCCGAGCTGGTAAGCGAGCGGATACGTAAGCGTCGGCGGCGCGAACGGTTGTCCGCAGGCGCCCGGGCCAAAAAAGCGGCAAAGGTCGAGCCCGAACAGAAACTCAGTGATCGGGGCACTCAGGCGTGTTTCGGCAGCGTAGTCCAGTTCGCCGAGCGAGTTGAACACGCCCACGCCTCCGCGCAGTGACGTGGTGCCGTGTCCGGTCACGTCGTAAGCGAAGCCGAAGCGCGGTGCCCATCCTGCCCAATCGGGGCGGATGAGCGAGGGTGGAAGACCAGCCTGCTGCGAGGTGATGAACTCGAGGCCGTAGTGCTGCTGAAGCTCCGCGACAAGCGGCGTAGACTCGAGCGCCTGTGCCTGTCCGAGATCGTTGCGCACGATGAAGCGCAGGGCATTCGTGGAGTCCAGGATCGAGGCGCGTCCGTCAGCGTTGGTGGGCGGTGAATAAAACTCCTCGCGCAGCCCATAGCTCAAAGTGAGCCGCCGCGTGGCGCGAAACTCGTCCGAAAAATATCCGCCGAAGTAGTCCAGGCGATCATTACCGCCGGAGTTTCCCGCCTGCGCAAAACTCAGAAACGGCCGTCCCAGGAGAAAATCCGAGAAGGCCGTACCGGAGACGGATCCGAAGCCGTCGCTGAAAGAGAAAATCCCCTGGCCGAAGTCTTCTACCAGGTAGAACAACCGCAAACGGCGGAAGTCGCCTCCGAACTTGAAGGTGTGGCGGCCCTTCACCCAGACGAGGTTGTCGGTGAATTGAAACGTATTGTCCTTGCGCTCTTGCGGCTGAAAGATATCGCTGTCGCCCATGTCAGCAAAACCCGGGACGTTGATGGCGGGGATGCCCTGGTTCGTCGCACCAGGGGCGCGTTCGATGCGGAGGCTGGCGAGGAATCCGCTGTGGATGTTTTGGCTCTCCTTGCTTCCAGCGTAGTAAATGTAACCCGCTCGAAAATCATTAATGAGTGTAGGCCGCAAGACCGACGTTAGGCCGAGCGCCAGGTTCTCGCCCGTGTCGTCTTTATTTGTCCCGAAGCCCGGCGGTGCGGATGGGTTCTGGGCAAAGCTGTTGGGGACAAAGGGAAAGAGCTGCGCGCTGTTGAAATAGGTGGAGCGCGCGAAGAGTTCGTGGCGCGGAGTCAACTGATGGTCGACGCGCACCGTGAACTGGTCGGAGTTCACGGGGTGCAAGCCTACGTTGATGTTGTTATTCTCGCCCGGCGCCGCGTCAGGAAGATTGGGCAGAGGGATACGAGCGAGAATGGCGCGTGATAGGGGATCAATACTCGACGCGGGTACCTGGTTTCCAGGAAAAGGCTTGCCGGTTGCGGGGTCGCTGATCGCGGGAAACGGTTTGCCCGTCAGGGGGTTCACCCCGCTGAAGTCGCCACTGCGCAGCGCCATTGTTGGAAGCAGCGTCGTATTGGTAACGCTTTGCCGGATGCGGAGGCCTTCGTAATTCACAAAGAAAAACGTACGGTCGCGGCGCACGGGTCCGCCTAGGCTCGCCCCGAACTGGTTTTGGCGGTAGGGCGGGATCGCCCGCTTGGAATCGTCGAAGAAATTCTTGGCGTCAAGGGCGCTGTTGCGCAAGAACTCGTAGGCGGTGCCGGAGAACCGGTTGGTGCCGGCGCGCGTGGCGATATTGACCTGCGCACCGGAGGTCACGCCTTGATCGGCGGAGTAAGAGGTCTCCGACACCCGGAATTCGCGGATGGCATCGACCGAGGGGTTCACCGTGATGCTATAAGCGAAAGGCTCCATCAAGGTGATACCGTCAAGCGAAAAGTTGTTGCGTTCGGAGCGCTGGCCGTTGACCGAGAATCCCAGCCCGAGCGCGGCGGTGTTGAACTGCTGAGTGGCGCCATTGGGATAAGGTGGCACCGCTCCGGCGGCAAGCAGCGCGAGCTGCGAGAACTGGCGGCCATTGAGCGGCAGCAGGCTCACGCTCCGGTTGTCGATCTCGTCGCTGATGGCCGGCGATGCCGTTTCGACCAGCGGCGGCCGGGCGGCTACCTCGATCCGCGTCGCCTCGGGGGCAAGCTTCAGGGTCAGACTTATCCGCGCCGTTTGCCCTACTTCGAGCGAGAAAGCGCTCAGGACTTGCGAGGCAAAGCCCGGCTTCGATACCTCGAGTTGATAGGAACCGACCGGCAGCAGAGGAAAGCTGTATCTGCCGCGCGCGTCAGTCCGGGCGCCGCGGATCTGGCCGGTGGTTACGCTCACCAGACGCACCGCAGCCCCGGGGATGGCGGCGCTACGCTGGTCGAGCACGAGGCCTTCAAGATTCGCGCCCCAGGTTTGCGCGGCCGCGTGTGTCGCAAGAATCGCTGCGTACAGCGCCACACAGCCGAGGAAGCTGAGCCAGCCGCGCCAGTGCCGGTGATCGAGAAAGTCTGGGATGCGTGCCACTCATTGCCTCCGTCGAAACGACGCGCGGTGATTGAACGCACTCGCGGTCGTGTAATCCGACTGTGGCGGCCGGAACGAGCGAAGTCCTGATAACTGCAAAATCTGTATGGCGGCGGTCTCTTCTGCACCCGCGGCCTCTGGCCGCCGGTTTTCGCACTCAGTGAGTGACCATCGGCACCTTGCAGTCGTAGCAATTCTGATCGGGGCAGAGAAAGGCAGGTGTGCCGCGCGGCGACTCGCCCCCCGGACAGGACACTCCGTCCGGCAACACGAGCGCCGCTCGCAAAAGCGCAGCCGCGACCTTCTTCCATCCGGACTATACCGTCGGCCCCGGAGTTTCACCGGGTCGTGGGAATTGCAGGCCGAGCAACCGTATGCCGCTCGATCCATCCCTCGCGGGCTCTACCGCCGATCGGGAATTGGACTGATACCAGCCCTCACCCTGCCCCGAAGGTCCTTTGAATTGCCATTATGAGATATAGCACGGCGCACGATATGTCGACAAGTGAGCAGGTAGTGCGCTAATTCAGCTGACTACCAGTGAGCAAGGAGATTTGGAGAATTCGCGCCGTGCCCCTATAATCGCTCATTCTCACTTTTTCGGGCGAAGTGCTGAGGAACAGAAGGCCAATAGACGGTGACCATGGAGGAACTGAAGGGAAAACAAGAAACCGCGGCGCGCGGTGAACCTTGGGCCTTGGGCTCAGTGGTTGGCTATGCAGCGGCCAATATTTTTGACGGAATGGCCGTAGTTAGGACAAGCCCTTTAGTGGGCCCGGTTCTGCGGGGTCTGCCCAGCCTGCTGCTCGGTATCGTCCTGGTCTGGAAGAATCGGACCCTCGACCAGATCCAGCCTGGTTCGGCGCGTTACATGGGCCGGCGCGCGCTGCTCTCGCTCCTGGGAGCGGGAGCGCTGTCAACCCTGGGTTTGTTTGCGTACTACTTCGCCCTGCAGACGGGAGGGGTCATCATCACGACGCCTGTGCAGGAAACCTACGTCATCTGGGGAACACTGATTGCCTGGTTCTTCCTTAAGGAACGCTTTCGTGGTTTCGTATTGGTGGGCCTGGTCCTGATCTCGCTCGGATTAGTGTCGCTGTCCTGGGGTGAAGTGCGTGGCGCGCCGATTTCCCCGCACTGGTATTGGGCGATTCCGCTGGCGTTGTTTACGGCACTTACATACGGCGTTTCGGGAGTGCTCTGGCGGGATGGGCAGCTGCGCGGCGCTCACCAGTCGACCGCGATTCTGCTTCAGTTCGCGAGCAGCGTTCTGGTCGGACTGCTGGGTCTCGCGGCGATGGGGCGGCTCGGAATGTTGGTAGCGACCCCACCGCGAGCGTTCCTTTCGTTGCTGACTAGCGGTGTGCTCTCAGGTGTCATTGCCATCTACTGCATCTTCACGGCGTTGCGCTTGATGGAAGTCGCGCGCGTGTACGCCCTAACCTCGCTGACGCCTCTGGTCGCGACACTCTTCGCCCACTTTTTCCTGCACGAGTACCTGAGCCTCATCATGCTCTCTGGCGTCGTCCTCATCTCCATCGGTGTGACGTTGACGCAGACGTTCCGGCGCCCCGAAAACAATCCGCAGGAATCCCCCCAGGACTCGTTGAGCAGCGCCGCAAGCGACCGAGCTGACTAGCGCCGCGGCAGCGAGGTCAATTCCGAGCACTGAGCATTACCTGTGACTTGCCGGTGGGCGTCCGTTCACAAGTGGGGCTCGCGGCGATCCTTGATGTCGTTCAGGTGCTGCTGCAGACGGGTGAGAACCTCATCGCGCCGGCCATCCCGGATCTCCTGCTGGAGCTCGTCCAGGGCGAAGTGAATGATGTCATGGTGATGAAGGTCTGCTTCAGGACCCAATCGTCCGCTGAAGTCGAGCCAGATGGAATGTAGCAGGTCGATTTCCTTCGGCGTGAGGTGCGGCGCGTGCGGGCCAAGATAGAGAATCTGCTCGTTGCCCGTTGGGGTAAAGATCTCGAGCGTCAGCCTGGGCTTGGGTTCGGTCAGCCGCTCCCAGGCGTCACCGACGTGAACGCCCTCCTCACTGAGAGTCATTTTTGAGGACGAGCCGAGGACGAGGGTAGAGGATTCGAGGCTCTGGGCGGCACGTACCATGCCGTCCCAGACGTCGTTGGCAGCGACAACCGCGAACCGCACGGACTTGCCCTGCTTTTCGGCGACCGACAGAGCGCGGGTAAAGAGCTCCTGTTCGGTGATGGTGAAGAGTTGTTCGGGAGCCAGGGCATGCTCACCTGACGCCGCTCTCATCAACGGGCGGATGTGAAGCACCACGACGTCCTGGCGCTCCGGGTCGACCCGTTTCAGAACCGCATCCAGGTGATAAAGCTTGTGATAGTCGGGAACCAGCACGAGGATGCTGTTGGGGCGGCAGCCTACGGTCCGGGGGCTCAGTTCCTCGCCCGGCTCCAGATTGAACTGGTCCAGTTCCGTCCCCACTGCTCCATGCCGACGCGTAATCCGTTCGGAGGCGGTAAAAACCGTGAAAAAAATCAGAGTGAAGGCGACGCCTGAGATGGTCGCAACCTGTTTGGTCAGCAGATTAATGCCTGCCATCGCGAACAGCGTCACGGTGACAAGGGAGAGGCCGAGCGGAATCTCGATCTTCCCGATACGCAAGTTCGGCGGGACGCGGAACTCACGGGGGCCGGGCTCAGTAAATCGAAGCACGACAACCGCGAGGCCTTTCATGGCGAAGCTCCACATTACGCCGAAGGCGTAAGCTTCGCCCAGCACGATCACGTCACCGCGACTCAAGATGATGGTGGCGAGTTGTAGGATCACCACTATGTTGATGATCCGGTGTGAAGTACCGTACTTACGGTGGGGATGCCGGAACCAGTCGGGCAGAATGCCGTCCTCCGAGACTCGGTTGAGCACGCCGTTTGAGCCCACGATGGCGGTGTTGACCGCACCCGAAAGAATCAAAATGCCGACCAACACGACGAAAGCCTGAAAGATGAGCCGCAGGTCGTAAGGGCCGACTACGTTCATTGCCAGCCCGCCGATCAGGTTGTCCTTGAAGCCCACGCGGGTCTTCGCGTCGGGAATGACCATGTACGCGAAGAATGATACGCCGGCGGTAAAAATCAGGCTGTAAACGAAAATAACAAATCCGGCCTTTTCCAGGTTCTTGAGTTTGGGGTGCTCGATCTCGCGATAGACCTGGGCCAGAGTCTCTTCACCGCTCATCGCCAGGACGGAATGGCCCAGGCCGATCAGGACTCCTATCAGTCCTACCGTATAAGGAATACTCGAGTGACGCAGCCAACCCAGCGCGTCCTCGGCGTACAACAGGTGCGAGGGCCGCGGCGAGGGAGGGAGGTGAACCCCGCGGACCAGAATCGTATAGCCGCACCATCCGACCATCAAGAGCACCATGACGGTCGTAACGTGCATGATCCGCATCGCTTTGTCGCTCGACTCTTCGATGCCCTTCACGTTCTGCCACCAAAAATAGATCGTCACCACAACGGCGAAGAAACCGGCGGTGGAATTAACCGGCAAGGCCACGTGAAGTTGAAGCCGTTCGAGCAGATCGTTAAGAAAGCCGACAAGATACTGACCGGCTGAGACGCCGCTGATGGGGCCGGTGAGGATATAGTCGAACATGAGGGCAGAGACGGAGAACTTGGCCAGCGTCTCGCCCATTGCTTCTTTGACGACACGGTAAACGCCGCCCCGCACGAACATGCTGCAACTCTCGATATAGATCGAGCGTACGCCATAGGAAAACAGCATAATCGCCAGAATGAACCACGGAGCGGAGGGTCCGATGAAGTGCTCAGAAATGCCGCCGGCATAGAATGCCGACGAAGCGAGGTCGTTGAGGACGATGGCAGCGGCACGCCAGAACGAAATGAACGTCAGCATGGCTGTCGTCGCCAGCAGAACTCGGGGGAGCTGTGACGCGGCCCTGGTGGCGGTCGTCGCTTTCGACTCAGAGGGTCGATTCGCCATGGGCGGTTTTATACGCGATGGAAAGCAAACTTGTCAAAAGCATCGAGCTGGAGAATCCGGTGGAAGAGGATTTGCTCATTGGGATTCTCCCACACTTTGGGGGAGGAAGGGTAGTAATTTTGCCAGCCGCGACGATCTGCCTAGTGGGTGCTGAACCCTATGCGTGCGGTGAAGGCCTTCCCCTCGTCGGGCAGTTTGACGGACACCACGTTGGCGTTCTCGTCGTAGGTCCAGCCTTTGCTCGCCTTCTGAAGGGCCTCGAGTGTCGAGCGGTCAAGCGTTCCGTTGTCAACCTCAACACGCGCGGGAATACGTCGTTGGGCGTGTATCTTGAAAAGCAGGGATCGCGCCGGGGGCTCGTAGGAACCCTCGCGGGCTGAAGCTGAAATCGTGATGCCCCGGTCGGTTTCGGAAACCTCGAGGTGTTCGCGCAAATAGCTGCCGCGCTGATAGTCGAAGCTGATGCCGTCGTCTTCGTAATAGTCGCGTCCGAATTGGCGCCCGGATCCGGCCAGCGGATAGACCTCGAAGGTCACGGGATTGATGGGCGCCTCGTCTACGTACTGAACGACTTGCTGCGTGGGGATGACGGAGCCGGCACGCACGAAAATGGGGATGCGATCCAGTGGGGCTTCGACGGTCATGTTGGCCGGTCCGGCAACGCGGTGGTCGTTCCGGAAATCATACCAGTCGCCGCGGGGCAGGTAGACGTTCCATTCGTCCTCACCGTCCTTCACCACCGGTGCAACCAGGAGGTCGTCGCCGAACAGGAACTCTTCGTTTTGTCCCACGGCGCTTGGATCATCCGGGTATTCGAGGAGCAACGCGCGCATCACGGGCAATCCGGTGTCAGCGGACTCGCGGAAGGCGTTATAGAGGTAGGGCAGCAGCCGATAGCGCAACTCGATTGATCGGCGATTGATTGATTCGAGGCGGTTGCCGTAGGACCACGGCTCTTGATTGCGACTTCCGTATTCGGTGTGAGTGCGGCAATAGGGATAGAAGATACCGGCCTCGAGCCAGCGCGTGTACAGTTCTGGACTTGGGCTCAGAGCGAATCCGCCAATGTCCGCGCCCGCGAGTGTCAGACCCGAAAGTCCCATTCCCAGGAGTTCAGGCAGGCTGATGCGAAGATGGTCCCAGGTGCTCGAGTTGTCTCCCGTCCACACGGCGGCGTAACGTTGGCCGCCCGCATAGGTATCGCGTGTGATGACGAGGGGCCGTTCGTTGGGACGGAGTCGCAGCAGGCCTTCTTCAGTCGCCTCGGACATCAGCATGCCGTAGACGTTGTGAATCTTCGCGTGCGGGCTGTGGAGTCCGCGATCATAAAAGACCGCGTCGAGGTCCATCGTCTTTGAGGGCACGTTGAACACGGCGGGTTCGTTCATGTCGTTCCAGATGCCGGCTACGCCGTCGTTCAGCAGCCCCTTGTAGAGCGAGCCCCACCAGTCGCGGACTCGGTCCCGAGTGAAATCGGGAAAGGCACTCTCGCCAGGCCACACTTTGCCGGTGTAGACCTTGCCGTCGGGTTTCCTGACGAAATAGTCTCCGGCGAGACCTTGCCGGTATACCCAGTAATTCGGGTCCAACTTGATGCCAGGGTCGATGATGGTCACAATGCGGAATCCCTGACGCCGGAGATCGGAGATCATGCGTGCCGGGTCAGGAAAGCGTGACTTGTCCCAGGTGAAGACGCGGTAGCCGTCCATGTAATGAATGTCGAGGAAGATCGCGTCGCAGGGGATGTGGCGCTGGCGGAAATTATCGGCAATGAAGCGCACCCGGCTTTCGGGATAGTAGCTGTAGCGCGATTGATGGTAACCCATCGACCACCGAGGCGGGAGCGGCATGCGGCCCACCAACTCGGTGAATCGGCCAAGGACCTTCTTCGGGTCGGGGCCATAGAAGAAGTAGTAGTCAAGATCTCCGCCCTCGGCGCCAAAAGAGTAGTGGTCAGGCGAGCGGGCGCCCATGTCAAACGACGAGCGCCACGTATTATCGAAGAAAATCCCATACGCGCGCCCATCACGCAGCCCGATGAAGAACGGAACGTCCTGGTAGAGCGGGTCGGTGGACTCGTCCCAGCCGAAAACGTCCGTATTCCACATGACGTAGGAGCGCCCGCGCTTGTCGAGCAAGCCTGCCTTCTCGCCCAGGCCGAAGTAGTGCTCGTCGGAAGGCATCCATTTCCAGGCACGGATGCGCGCTCCATCCCATCCCATTCCGAGATCGTCGGCGTCCTTCGAGATGAGGCGTCTGCTCCGGTCGTAAAACGCCAGACGAAAGGGTACGAGTTGTGCTCGGATTTCAAGTTCCGAGGTGCGAATAGTGCGCGTCGCCCCGTCGCCACCGAACTCGACGGCGACCGTTGGCCAGTCCGTCTTGACGACGGCGTAAGAGTCATCCGGCCCTGGCGTCGTGCCGGGAACCATATGCACGCGAATGAGGTCGGGAGCTAACACCGTGAGGGTGACAACAGCCCGGTCGCTTCTAAACGTGATGGTGTTGCCCGCGGGCTGTTCAGCCGTCATCGCCCCAACCGTTCGCCACTCGGCGCCAACGGGAGAAGTCGTCGCGGCGGCTAGAACCAGAACTGCGATGGTGCGAAGACGGATCCGCATTGAAAGCCCGGCCCGGTTCGAGATCCACTTGATGAAGATGGCAGTTTGAGAAGTTCAACCTCAAAAGTCAACACCGGAACGCCAGGGCGGCACGGTGGTGGGCGGTTGAGGGCGGGCATAGCTTCCCGTACAATACTCTCGATCCATCCGCGGGGTTGCGCCTTTGGAAATTGCTTTCGACCTCACGCCGCTGGTCGCCGCCAAGCTGATCGTCTACAGCTTCGGTGCGCTGATACACCTTTTTCTGATGGTGTTGATACTCGGCCAGCGTCGCATGCGGCGCTTTGAGTGGCTGCTTTTTGCACTCGTGTCGGCGCTTTTCATGTGGAACTCCGGTAACCTACTCGCGCTAAACGTTACGCTGGTCTATGGCATTGGTTCCGCCAATCTCACTCCGTTCTTCCGTCTGATTCCGTTTCTTGGCGCAATTCTCAGTGTTCCGCTCTTGGTGCATGTTCACCTCGAGTATGCGCTCCCGCTTCCGCGTGGCGCCGGAAGGATCCACCTGGCTCGAGCTTTGAAGGGCCCGCTCATTGCGCTCTTTTATCTGCCGCTGATCGGACTACCCTGGCTGGTTGCCAGACTCTTGGGGCGCCTGCGCGCCGAACCGCTTCTGGCGCTCGAACCTTATACGCGGCTGGTGATCGTCTGGTTGGCTCTGGCGCTTGCCGTGGCGGCGCTGGTCAATGTGCAACTGTGGCAGGTTGCCGAAGACGACCGGCTGAAGGCCTTCCATGGCCGGCTGGGCGGAATCGAGGCCGTGCTGGCCGGAGGTTTTTGCTGGACCTATCTCGTGCGCGCCTTGCCCTCCATGGGACTCGGCGGCTACGGGGCAACCTGTCTGATGGCCCTGGCTGTCGTGCCGGGTGCGCTCGTCGCGTACTCGATCTTTCGGTACAACCTTTTTGACCTCAGAGTGCAGCGCAATCTGATGTATTCGATCGCGGCGATCTTCGCCTTACTGATCTACTTGAACTTTATTCGCCGGTTGAGTGGATTCTTAGAAGAGCGCAGCATTCTCCCGTCAGCGGTCACTGAAGGCCTGATGATTTTTCTCCTGGTGATTCTGCTGGAGCCTGTCAAGAAGTGGATGAATGGCGTGCTGGAGCGCGCCTTTGCTTCGGAGTTTGGGCGCGTTCGGGAGCTTGCGGCGGAGATTCAGGAATTCGCGAATCGCTCTGGCGATGTCGCTGAACTCGCGCGCTTCGTCGCACAAAGAGTCCCACTTGTTCTGGGATTGGAGCGGGTCGCACTCGACCTGGGCAGCCATCGTGGCGAGGTCCACAGCGCCGGCGGCCCGCCTGGTCGAGCGCAGGTCCTGCCGATTCGGCGGGGTGAGCAGATCATCGCCTCCTTGGAGGTTGTTCCAACGGGACATGACCTGTCCGGCGAGCAGACGGCTTCGTTGCAGTTGTTGGCCGGCCAGCTGGCAGCCGTGATCGAGTTGTGCCAGCTTATCACGCAAAAAGTAAGGCTCGAACGTGAGCTGGCGGAGAAAGCGAAGATGGCCTTCTTGGGTGAGATGGCGGCCCGCATCGCCCACAACGTGAAGAATCCGTTGAGCTCGATGAAAACCGTCGTGCGGTTGCTCGAAGAGGATCCGAGCGCTTCGGAACGAGTTCGTCAGGACTGCCGCCTGGTAGTCGGGGAGATCGATCGCCTGAACGCGAATATTTCGCAGGTACTGCGGTTCGCGAAACCCGCTCGCGACACCGACCGGGCGGTCGACTTGGTGAAGGTCGTCCAGAGTATCCTGAGCCTTACTCGTGCCGAAGCCAAGCGCCGCGGTGTGACGCTCGAGTTCGAATCTGCCGGCGGAGTCTGTTTTGTTGAGGGCGGGGAGGAAGCTGTGAGCGACATCGTTTCCAATCTTCTCGTCAACGCTCTGGATGCTGCCGGCCCCGACCCAGCCGCTGAGCCGGGGCATTCTCCGGAACAGGCCGGCAGGCAACCGCAGCGCGTAAGCGTCAAAA
>Ga0070732_10000908_pt1 | contig 16860 bp, 14 predicted proteins | sample Coa_R1_5_FD_66449 | JGI IMG/M metagenome (GOLD analysis project Ga0070732, IMG submission 66449) | Surface soil microbial communities from Centralia Pennsylvania, which are recovering from an underground coalmine fire - Coalmine... | ecosystem: Environmental > Terrestrial > Soil > Unclassified ...
TTCAAATCGAGAATGTGTACGCCGGTCCGGCACTTTTCCGGGTCCAAGCCTGGCGCATAATGCTGAAAGCGCGGTATTACTCGGCTGGTGCCGACGAAGATTTTGCTTCGATGGAAAAACAGGCCCCGCGTCCAACCGGGCAAGCGGGCCACGGGCTTGAATTGTCCGTCTGCAACTCGGCCCACTTCGCCATAACCGCTGTTATCGACCCAAAGTTCACCATGCTGTAGCCGGGCCGAATGCGGTCGGGTAAGTCCCCGGCAGACTACTTCTCGTGTCGCCCCGGAGAAGATGACGCCCCGGCGATCGACCGGAAAGTTGAGATGTCCAGGCCGCCGTCCGGATGGCTTTTCTGCGGACGCGGAGAAATAACTCGCCGCCAGCGTGGGTCCCGCCGCAATAGAGTTTAATTGCAAGTAATTCTTGTCGAAGCGCGGCCCACACTCGGAGTCAATACAACGCGGCCACCACACCGATTCGAACCCGCTATTCTCGGGCAAACGAACAACCGCATTTAGTCCGACCGAATTGGCGTAAAGGTCACCATCAAGCCAGGCGAGGTCATGCAGATAAAGACATCCCGGGAGATAACGGGACCACACGGGCAATAACGACGTCTTCCAATCCGGTCGCTTGCGCTCCCGGCTCGAAGACGGGCTGAACTCGCCCGCACAGGGCGCAAACGCAAGCACCATGTTCGGGTTTCTCGTGCTGGCGATGAATAGTTCGCGCCGCGCCGGATTGACCGCTAACCCGTTCGGATGCGGCAAGTGCAGATACGACACACGCGGCCGGCCACAAACCACGCTAAGTCCCAGTACGAGATGCTCGTACTCGCGCGTGACGATCAATGTCTGGCCCGATTCTTCCAGAATGTCCCAAAATGGCCCGCGAACATGAAAATGCAGCAGTTCCGGATCAACTTTCGACGCATCCTGCCACTGACAAACAATCTGATGCGGATCGCGCAGCAGCGCGTGATGGTGCTGCCAGAGCGGTTCCAGGTGCGCGGGGCGCTTTTGCATTATGTTCCAGCGCAGCGAAGGACGTGAATTGGCCCGATCTTCATGGCTTCCTCCGGCCGATGCCCAGTTGCTGCAAGCTCAGACGCAAGGCGCCGGCATACATCTTCCAGGCACTTGAAAGCGTGGTACTCGATTTGCCGCCATGCCGGCTGAAGCCGTGCACGGGCATTTCGATAACGGGAACGCCGGCCCTGCTGGCCGTCGCGATGAGTTCCAGGTCAAAGAGGTCGCCAACACTCGTGAGGCTGAGCGATTCGTAAAATGCACGTGAGAATATCTTGGGCGTTCCGTTGACGTCGCGACAACGGAGACCAAAGCAAAGTCGGGCTTCAAGATTGTAAAGCGCCGAGCCAAGTTCGCGCAATGGCGCTTGGCGGGCTTCGCGGCAAGCTTTTACAAGGGAGTCGCGGTTGCGCAAAAAGCGCTCGACGAACGCTGGAAAGAGCCTTGGATCGGTGCGCGCGCTGTTCGTATACGACAGAATGCTGCCCCACGCCAAGCGCAACCCGGCGCGGACCGCCCGGCCCCAGCCGCCGTCGGCCAGCTTAACCATGCGAATGCGCTCGTCCTGTTGGGCGAGTCGGCTTACCACTGCCACGGTGTCGTCGGTGCAGCCGTTCGGCACCACGATTAACTCGAAGGGCAGACCGGCGCGCTCCAGGGGCGGCATGTACCTCGGCAGCAGCGTGCCGATGTATTCACCCTGGTTGCGGCACGGCAGGATCAGCGAGAGGACTGGTTCGCTTTTCATGCCACCTTCCTCCGAACACGCGTGCGCTTGGTGGCCAGGGCCATGCGAGCGAGGGCTGCCAGGCTCTCGGGATCGAGCCCATGCTGCCGCCGCAGGTATTCGGCACTGCCGGTGTGCGGCAAGAACGGCTCGCGCACACCCGTGATGTGTAACCGGCAATTCAGTTCATACTGTGCAATCGTTTCAGCCACCAGTGACCCCAGCCCGCCGGCCGCCGAGCCTTCTTCGACAGTGATGACAAACGGAAATTCCTTTAGTAATGCAATCAACGCGTCGTCAGCCTGATACGCGATATGGGCCATCACCGCTACAGCGGCGCAGATGCCGCGAGCTTCTAGGATCTGGCGTGCCTGCAAGACTTCATGCGTGATCGAACCGGTGGCGAGGAAGAGCAAAACGCGGCCGGGTTGCAGCAACTCCGGCTGATACCACGCAAACCGGCCCGCCAATTCTGGGAGATCGGGAAGCTGAGCTTTATCGATGCGCAGATAGGCTGGGCCCGGCAGGTTGTGTGTCGCAAGAATGGCCGAGCGCGCTTGTGGCCCATCGGCCGGGGCAAGCACCGCCACGCCGGGTTGTGTGCGCGCTAGCGCCAAATCCTCCAGCGCATGATGACTGGCGCCCGCATGCCCATAAGCGAAGCCACCGCCGATTCCGACCACTCGCACCGGCAACTGGTGCAGCACAGGGCCATTGCGAAATTGCTCGTAGCCGCGCATCGAGGCAAACGTGGCGATGGAATAGACAAACGGCACCTGCCCCTCACGTGCCAGGCCCGTGGCAATGCCGTGCAGGTTCTGCTCGGCCACACCCACGTTGACAAAGCGCTCCGGAAAGGAGCGCTGGAATGGCTCGACCACGCTCCAACCCAGATCGGCCGTGAGCAGCCACACCCGCGGATCCTGGTCCGCCAATTCGCACAGTGCTTGAATCAATGCCGTTCGCATGTCGTGCTCATATCGTCTTGGAGCCGAGAGCGCAAGCGACCGGATGTTGTGCGTACAACATCGGGTCACTTGCGCACCCGACTCAACCGCGTACGCTAAACCCCTACTCCAATCTCTTGCAGTGCCTGCTCCGCTAGTGTCTCGTCGATATTCCGATAGTGCCACTCCACTTGCCGCTCCATGAAGTGCACACCTTTAGCCGCGACCGTGTGGGCGAGAATGATCGCCGGGCCCTCGCGGTTGGCGATTCCCGTCGTGAGCGCATGTCGTAGAGCGGCCTCGTCGTGGCCATCCACCTCCTGCTCATGCCAGCCGAATGCCTCGAAACGCCGGGCCAGCGGCGCCAGGTCTAAAACCTCTTTGGTCGGCCCCATGGCCTGCATGCCGTTGACATCCACCAGCGCGATCAGGTTATCGAGCCGGTGGTGGGCCGCGAACATGGCCGCTTCCCACACTTGGCCCTCATTGCATTCGGCATCGCTCATCAACACAAACACGCGAGCCGGCGAATTTCGACGACGAAGGGCCAGTGTAATGCCACAAGCCACGGAAAGGCCTTGCCCTAGCGAGCCGGTGGAAATCTCCACCCCCGCCAGGCCGAATTCTGGGTGCACGCCGAGCTGCGAGCCGTCGCGGCAAAAGGTCCGCAGTTTGTCTTCGTCGAGTAGGCCACGAAAGTGCATCGTCATGTACAGGGCCAGGGCGGCATGACCCTTGGCCAAAATGAAGCGATCGCGGTCGGGGTCATTTGTGCCTGGAGAGCGGAGAATATCGTTCCACAAGACGGAAATCATTTCGACGACGCTGAGCGCCGAGCCGATGTGGCCGACGTGCGAATCGAGCGACTGCCTAATAATGCCGTGCCGTACGGCCGCGCAGAATTGGCAGCGATCAGGCCGCTCGGGCCAGGGCTTCCGTGCCATATTGATCTCCCGTGGTTTGCATCCAGCGAGCCATGCGGGCCAGCCCCTGGCGAAACGTACATCGCGGCACCCAGCCAAGCCGCTGGACCGCGCGCGTGGGGTCGGCTACCCAGTGCCGGCTGTCCCAGTGCCGTGGCGCCATGGCTGCCCAGCGCACTTCCGACGAGCTATCCAAAAGTTCTTTCACCGTGGCCACCACTTCCGCCAGCGTGGTCTCGACACCGGTGCCCAAGTTGATAATCTCGCCGCGCAGGTCCATCAGGCGGGGAAAATCGACCAGCGCCGCAACCACATCCTGCACGTACACGAAGTCGCGCGCGATTCCCGGGTCCACCATCTCCAGTGGCAGCCCGGCCCGTGCTCGGCGAACCATCGTCGGAATCAGCCGCGTGGGCTCTTCCCACGGCCCGTATACGGAAAAGAGTCTAAAACACGCCACTGCCATCGCAGTCCGCTGGGCGAACAGCGCGCACAGATGTGTCTGTGCCGCTTTCGCTACGGCGTAAAAGCTGTTCGGCGTCAGCTTCATCTCTTCGTGCATCGGCTCCGGCTGAAAGCCGTATTCCGATGAACTGCCGGCATTCACGAACAGGCGAACTTCGTTTTCGGCACAAATCTGGAGCAAGTTGTACGAGCCAACGATATTCGTCTGCAAAATTGCTCGTCCCTCGGCTTGGCTCTCGTATGCGCCATGCGTGGCCAGATGAAGTACCACTTTCGGTTGGGCTGCTCGAAACGCTCTCCGCACTGTCGCGGAATCATTCAGATCAGCCGGATGCACCGTCAATTGCCGAGCTCCAACATCTGCCAGCCGCCACGGCAATGTTCCGGAGCGCAGAATTACATGTACTCGATGCCCTTCGGCCAGCAACTGCCGAACCACATTGGCGCCGATGAATCCCGAAGCGCCAGTCACCAACACCGTCTCGAAATTTCCGCACATTCCCAGCCGTGTCCTCGCTCATTTCTGACATTTGTAGCCGCAGGCTTAAGCCTGCGGACGCCCGTGCAGGCTTAAGCCTGCGGACGCCCGTGCAGGCTAAAGCCTGCGGCTACAAACAATTCATGCCGCGTCACGCTCGCCCGTCAGCGACAGATAGTTTTCGTAGTCAAAATGCTCGAGATACGGCCGCGCGCGAATGCGGATCTCCTCCTTCTCCGCATCGGTCAATTCTTCCGCCGTCGCGCGATTCGCTTCCGGCGTTGGGGTGCGCACAGTGCCCCACGGATGCACCTGGTTCAACATGCGGCCGTTCCACGTCGGTTTCGCGACTGTGGTCGATTTCGACAGGCCCATTTTCGACAACGCCGAGTTCAGCACCGTCACCGGGTACGCCACAATGTCTTCGTAGCGCAGAACGTGCACCCGCTGGGGAAACATCTCGGCAAATGTCATCGCCGCATGCTGCACGATGCACCAGCCGGTGATGTACTGGGCGAGCGGCTGAGGTACCGGCCGCTTCTTGGTGTCGGCATAGGCCGACCACGGGTTGCGCACCACGTGCAGGACATGGGCGTTCGGCAAGTCCTCGACAATTTTGTCGGCATCCACCACGATGATCGGGCTGTAGCCCACGTGTACTTTCTCGCGCCCGGTGCGCTGGTAATCCTTCCATGCGTCGGCGGAAGCGCGGAAAAAGGCGGAGACGATATTCGCCCGGCTTCGCTCCTGTCCGGCCATGTATTTCAGGAACAGGCTCTTGCGGTTCCAATCGTCCATCTCGAGCTTGCATTCGCGGAACTTGCTGGCGTGCGGCGTCTTCAGGCGGACCTTGCATTCTTCATCGATGATCGCATCGAAGTCGGCCTCGGCCGTGCCGGAGAGCGGGAAGACCGGCCAGCGGTATTTCACCGGAAACAGGTGGGTGAGGTGATCCTGCACAAACTTGGTGCCGGGCTGCGATTCGAACGGATAGCTGAAAAGCTCGGGATGGCCGTCGAGCAACCGCTGCGTGGTGTTGCCGCCGTTCTCGTACATCGCCGAGATCATGAGCAAGCGAAATTCGGTAGGCACGTCCACCTCCATGCAGACGCGGGGCGAATCCAGTCGAAGGACACGAACCCCAATAGTGCGGGCCGGTATTATGAGCAGAAAGTGGGGACGGGTGCAACGGCAAGTTTGGGCCCATCCCGCCACTGGCGACTTGACAGAGGGAATTGGAAAAATCATTGTCCCTAACTTGCGGTAGAGTAACATACTCCCCCATGAATCCACCTCTCGTCCCCAACGCGTCCGCGCCCGTGCAACTTCCTGGCAAGCTTCCACACCTGCTAGACGACCCGTTGCGCTTTTACCGGCGGTTGCTCAATTTCTTGCTCGTTTTCATGTTCCTTGGCGTTCTCGCCGGTTGCCTGCTGCCACGGCTTGGTGGTCAGAATTGGGGCTTGGCCATCTACCAGGCGTTTGGGGCTCTCCAATTCGTGGTGGTTGTGCTGGTTTGGCGACTGTTGCCTCGGCGTGCGCCGGCGGCGATTTATCTGCGCTCCTTCCGGAACGATTCCAGGGCTTACCCCATTCGCACGCTCATCGCGCGCGTCCTTGGGCCCGATTTTCGTCTGGCGGGCATTCGCGATCCACGCCGCCGTTGGCCCTGGCTATTGCGGCAGTTGGTTTATCTGTTCTTTCTCTTGCGCTATTGCCGGCCGCGTTTTATGAACCTGGAAGCCGGCCGAGATTGGAAGGCCCGGCTCTGGCGCACGCTCGGCACGGTGCGCTGCGCCTTTATCGACCTCACCGACATCACTCCATTTGTGCTCGACGAGGTCCAACTCGCCCTGCACTGCCTGGGCCCCGAGCGCGTCTTGTTCATCGTAGATACGTCGCTGAGCCAGAGCGAATGGGAAAACAAGATCGCCTCGCAGTTGGATCCGCCGGTTTCCGCCGATTCTCTTCGCGTCGCTATTTGGGACGGCGCCCCGGAAGGCCGCCGACTGTTTGCGAATCAGGTTCGCCATTTTGCCGAGAGGGTACCGGAGGAGCCCGTCGGCCTGAAGGCCGAAGCCTGGCCGCTCACGCAAAGCGAGCAGCCGATCCAAGGGCGCTCGGGCGGCCGGGAACTCGCGTTGATTGAATTCCTGTTGTCGTGCGTTCTTGGTTACGGGCTCGTCCTGTTGTTGAATCACCTGGGAGCCGCCACTCCGCCATCGCTGCAGTTGCTCTGGTTTATTCCCGCGCTCGGCCTTCTGCTGCTGAGCCTGTTGTTCCTGTTTCAATATTTGCAAGATGCGGGGGTCACCCGCGACTGGGTGGTTTCCTCGTCGTTTCTTGGGCTGGCAGCGTTCGGCTCTGCGGTCCTGTTCGTGTCCGAAGCACGGCGACCGCCAGAGGGCCTGCGTGGAATTGCGGCCCGAACGAGCACCGAGAACAATCTCGGGCAACTGGGTCTGGCGCTCCGTTATGAAGATACCGGCCTTCGCGCGGCCGCAGACCGAACGGTAAACGCCAACAATCTCAAAGAGATTGGGATTGCGTTATCCAATTATGAAGAAAGCTATAGTCGCGGACCGCCGGCAATCGGCTACAGCCCGGACGGCAAACCACTGGTCAGTTGGCGCGTGCTGCTGTTGCCGTATCTCGACGAGGACGCGCTCTTCAAGGAGTATTACCTGGGGGAGCCGTGGGATAGCCCCCACAACTTGAGCTTGAGCACCCGGATGCCGCGGGCCTATCGCTCGCCTTACCTCGCTGCCGACGATTCAGGAAAGACTCCCTACCGCGTATTCCTGGGCCGCAACACGCCATTCCGCCATGGCGCCCCGACGCCCGGCGCCCCATTCCAGCAATTGCTGTTCGGAATGGGAGAAAAGGGGGTGACGCCCGTGGGAACCTTCGACCCCGCCGGCAAACTCTTCTTCGACCGCGAAAGTGGCCGGGAAAGGATCCTGGTGGTTGAAGCCAAGGAATTGGTGCCCTGGACGAAGCCCGAGGGGATCGAAGTCGGCTCTTTTGATTTCGGCGACCCGCATCGGTATCTTGGCCTTTCCTTCAACGGCTTCTACGCCACGATGGGCGATGGCCAGGCTCGCTTCTTCGAGCGCTCCGAAAAACGGTCGGCGAAGGAGTGGCAAGCGATGGTTGCGCGCTTCGGGGTGGGGGAGCCATAGTCGGATGGCTTCTGCACGGCTCCTCCCACCGAGGGGCGTAGGTGTCCCTTCATTTTTTCGGGTTAAGTGGCGCGAAAAAAAACTGACCCGTGTTTTCCATGTTTTCACTAAGGCTGGGGCCGCGGCGACTTCGCAATGAATCGTAACTCGTTTGCCGCATAGCGCTGGGCGAATTGAACGTAGTTGCCGGTGTGAAAGGCCCAAATCAATTCGTGGTCGGCGGTGACTTCCATCAACGACTTCTCTACGGAATCGACTATGAACGTGTTGCCGTTGCTCAGGCGTTGTACCATCCCGCGTTCCGGACAATGGAAGGGCTCGCCTTTTTCGTCTGGATAACTCCAGCAGATCTTGTCGTCTTTCGGGTCCATTTCCAGCACGCGCGAACTCCGATCTGAGCCGCGGTTATCGAAGAGCAGCACGTGTCCACTGGGAAGAAATTGTGAATCATGCTGCATTTTCCAAGGGCCGGTCGTCGCCCAGATAAGTTTTCCGCTCTCCATGTCCAGTAGAGCGATGGCATTGAGATTGCGCATCGAGATCAGCGCCTGTCCGGCCTTCCAACGCGGCAAGCCGAACTTCGGCGCCAGGCTCGGCCGCAGAATCTCTACGTGGTTGGTGTGAAACAGGTCGCCGTGGGTGCGCGAATCGTTCCGTAGCTCGCGTGGTATCGGCGCGTTCTTGAGGATCGGGAAATATTCGTTCGAATCCTGGAATGCTTGTAGCAGGGAAATCTTGCGCAGTGGTTGACCGTCCGCGCTGAGCATTTCAACGAAATCCACGAGCGTGGGCGTGTGGATGAATTCCAGCCCTGGAATTGGTTCTTGGACCACTTTTTGTGTCGTTAGAAAGATATGGCCATCGTCATCTACGTCGACGTCGTGATGGACATTCTGATCATACGTCCAGAGAACTCGCGAATCTTTGTCAACCTTCGCCAACCCGATGCCCTCGGCCACCCCACCGTATCCGTGGAATGTCGCCAACAGGTCGCCGTTCGGGAATAGATGCAAGCCGAATGGGCAGGTGTATTCATCGGGGATCAGTCGATCGAGCTGCTGTGGATGCGGCCAGATTCGATTGAAGAACAGCGTCCAGTGATGGACAATGTTTCCTTCCATGTCAATGAGGTACACCTGATTCCCTGGAGAAACGGCGACGAGCGTGAAGCCATCGCATGTTTTCTCTTTCTTGTCCAGTCCCAAGTAAAAGCGGGCGGCGAACGGCGCCGGCACCATCGGCGAATCGGCTTCACTGCCGCTGGTTTGCCGCCAGCGATCGGCCTCCAGAAAGGCATCGGTGAGGAATCTGGAACTGGGCAGGCGATAAAACATGACTGCGGCGCCCAGAACATAACCAAGAGCGCCGATGCCAAGTAGCGATAATACGGGCACCAGCTTGCGGCCGAGTTTACGTAGCATGACCTGCTTACCTCTGCGGGAAGAAGTGGAGTCAAGCCTAGGCGCCACGGGATGAGAACCTGCTGAATCGTGCGCGAAAAAAGTTAATAAGTTCGCCAGCACTGCCACAAAAACCGGTTGACGGGCGCTGGGCGGGCATTTATGATCCCTTCATCTCCAAACCCGAGTTTCTTCGGGAAGGAAACCGCCATGCCCCGTCTCTCCCCCGCTGTCATGCTTGGCATTCTCGTGCTTGCATTTTCCGCTCCACCGCGCACGTTGGCGCAAGACGACGACCCGACCGTTCGTGGCAAAAAGATTTCCGAGTGGGTGAAAATCCTACACGAAGACCCGGAATTGCGCAAGCGGAAAGCCGCGCTGCTCGTCCTCGAATTAACCGGTACAAAGGTTAAGCGCATTGTTCCCGCGCTGTTGAAGGAAATGCGCGAGAATTCGGACGACGCGATTCGCGCTCGCTGTGCTGAACTCGTCGTGAAACTCAAGGACGAAAAGGATCAAAGCGACCGGTTGATCGACCCGCTGCTCACAGCCATGAAGCAGGACAAGTCGGCGGCGGTACGCGAAAGCGCTGCCACCTCGCTGGGCAAGCTGGGCCAGGGCGGTACGCGAGTCGTTACTGAACTGACCGATGCGTTGAACGACAAGGAACCGCGTGTGCGCGCGGCCGTCGCCGAGTCCATCGGTCAATATTGTTTGAGTGACGCGCAGCTGGCAAAAGATGCAATTCCCAAACTAACCGAGTTGCTGAACGATGCCGATGCGAATGTTCGCATGCAAAGCGCCTTTGCCCTTGGTCGCATGGGAACGAGCGCGGCGCCGGCCGTGCTCGTGCTGGCAAAGCTCGTTGGCGATAGGGAAGCAAATGTTCGCAAGGAAGCCGCAAAAACGCTGGCGGCTATCGGGCCGGAGTCCCGCTCCGCCGTGCCGGAGTTGGTAAAAGCCCTGGAAGACTCACAGACCGACGTTCGTCAATACGCGGCTCTGGCCCTCGGCAAGATCGGCCCCGATGCTTCTGCTGCCGAGCCGAGCCTGCAAAAAGCGCTCAAGGACAAGGACCAGGAAGTGCGCTGCCAGGCGGCGCGGGCCCTGGGCGGCCTGGGCAAGGCGGGCTTGCCCGCCCTAACGGAATTGATTCGCTTGCTGAAGGATGACGACGTGGCCGAAGTGCGCCTTGCCGTCATTCAGGTGCTCGGCGACTTTGGCCCCGATGCCAAAGATGCGGTGGATGCCCTGTCCATTGCCAGCCGCGATGGCCGGTCGGCCATTCGCGAAGCGGCCAGCAATGCGCTGAAGAAGGTGCAGAAAGCTCCGTGAGCATGGAAACTTCGCGTGTGGTCCCGGACAATGCGGCGCTGGCACGGCGCTGGCAAGACCTGGCCGTGGCCGCTGCGCGAATCGGCCATGATTTCCGCAATGTCCTCAGCGGCACCATGGGCTTACTCCAGTTGGCGCTTCCGTCGGTCCCAACCTCCAATCCCGCCAACGCTCTCCTGCACGAAACACTAAGTACCTGCCGGGAGTCACTCGTCCAGATAGAACGATTTGAACTGTTGGGGCGGCGGTTGCCGAAGTCATGGCGCCCCGCAGCCGCGCTGGACGTGGTTTCAGCCCTCGTGGCCGGACTTGAATTGCCCGAAGGCGTGCGCATCAAACGCGATTTGCCCAAGAGCTTGCCGCGCGTGCGGCTGGATTCGGAATCGCTCCAGCTGGCGCTGCAACAGCTTCTCATGAACGCGGTCGAAGCTTGCGGCGACAGTGGCCGAGTGACGATTCAAGGAAATGTCCAAGCGCTTTCCGCGATGGAATGCCGCGACCTCTACGGCGCGGCGCTGCCGGGACAGCATGTAGTCATTACCATTGCCGATAGTGGCCAGGGGATTTCCCCAGCCGTTTGCCGTAAGATATTCGCGGAACCGCTGTTTACCACCAAGGCCAATCACTTCGGCCTGGGGTTGACCCTGGCGTTTCTGACTTTGCATGCCTTCCAGGCGGGTTTTTGCCTGGCCCCGGCCAAACCGAACGGCACGGAAGCCCGCGTCTACCTGCCGGCCGAGGTAAAAGGTTCTTCGGGATGAACGAGTAGAATCGCCCATGGCCAAGCCTCCGATCGAGAAACAGCCGGATCTCTCTCACAACACACCTGTTGCCAACGGTGATGAACAAATTGGGGAAGAGCGACTCGAATGCGTCAGCCGGATTCACTTGCTGGTCGTCGATGACGATGCTCCCACGTGCCAGGTAATTCAGGCCGCGCTCGAAGAGAAGGATTTTCATATCCGCGCGATCAGCAATGTGGCCAAAGTGGAACATGCGCTCAAAGGCGCCACCAAGTTCCACATCATCATCCTTGATTATGTTTTGCCCGGCCTGAACACGAAGCACGTGTTGAATTGGGTACGCGAACATCAAGAAGATGCCGCTCTGATCATGATTACCGGTTATCCGTCACTCGAGGGCGCGCTAAGCGGTTTGCGCGCCCGCGCATACGAATACCTCACGAAACCGTTTCAGATTGCCGATTTGCGCGCCACCGTCGTGCGCTGCTTGCAAAGCAAAGGCCTGATGCGCATGAGCGGCAACACGCTGCGGCGGGCGGTGGGCGCGACCATGCGCAAGCGGCGCACCGCCCTCAAGATGACCCTCGAAAAGCTAAGCAAGCAGACCGGCATGTCGCTGGGCTACCTGTCCCAGATTGAACTCGGCCGCGTCGCCCCGTCGATTGAAACCTTATACAAGATTAGCGTCACGCTCGGCATCAGCCTGAGCGATTTTTTCGAAGATCTGGAACCACCGGCATAAAGTCCCTAATCGCAGCAGCCACCGTTTATGTTCCAGCGCTTGATGCCGCTCGCTCTTGTCAATGTTGTCGTGCACATCGTGGGATTGCTCTTCGCCGCCTTCGGAATGCGCCCCGGTTCTCCGTTGACGCCATTCCCGGAGCGCATGCACTACCTGGCGCGATATCCACTCGGCTGGTCAATGGGCTGGGGTGTGTGGATGGTGTGCGACTTTGCGGTGGTCGCGTTTATTTTCCAGGCCGCGCGACGTCTGCGAAGCGATCTGGCTTTGCTGGCGGTTGGATTGGTCGTCCTCGGGGCCGCTTTCGATCTGGCCTGCGACAGCGTGTTCATTGCCGTTTTGCCGCGACTGGCCGCCGACGCCATGTTGCCCAATCGCGTTGATGTGCACTACTCGGTGGGATTTGGAAAACTGTACGCCAATCCGTTTTTGACCATTGAGAGAGTAACGAACACGATCAGTCTGATAATCGCGAACGGCCTGATTACGCTTTCGGCCGCCGTGTTTACACTCGCTTTGATTCAACGGATCGATCGGGGAAGGGTTATCGCTTTTCTTGGCGCGGCCATTCTCATCTTCGGTTTGTTGCTCTCGGCTGCCGGCTTCATGTCACGCCCATGGCTGACCGAATGGGTAACCGGCCCGACAATCGTTTCCTTCTGTGCCTGGTGCGTCGTAGTTGCCTATCGACTCGATCGCTTGGAGCCGGCCAGGTGAAACCGATATTGATCATCGGCGGCTACGGTACTTTTGGCTCGCAGGTGGCCAGCGCCTTGGCGAGCCGAGGATTGCCCGTCGTCGTTGCCGGCCGCGATCGCCGGCGAGCGGAAGAGTTTGCTCGAACGTTGGGCGCCGACCATCGTGGGACGAGTCTCGATCTTCGCCAGCGCGAGTCCATTTCGGCAGCGCTGCGCGAACAGCCGGTCGTGGTCAATTGTGCCGGGCCATTTCGGCATTTCGATCCGGCACTGCTCGAAGCCTGCCTGGATCAGGAATGCCATTATGCGGACATCGCCGACGACCGGCATTATTGTGGCCTCGTCCGGCGATTTGGAGAGCGCTTTGCGGCGAAAAGCCTGGCCGCCGTTTACGGTTGCTCCAGCTTGCCCGGAATCTCCGGCGCGCTTGGCCTGAAACTGCAAGATTCGCGAAAGCCCAGGGACGGCAGTCCCTGGGCCTGTCGCGTCACCCTCTTCATCGGCAACGATAACCCGAAAGGCCTGGCCGCCGTTTCTTCGTTGGTCGAAGGGCTCGGTAAGCCGATCGAAGCCCCGCAGGGAACGTTGCGTTGCTTCCATGATCGCGAAGTAGTGCCGTTGCCACCGCCATTTGGCCGTCGCGTCGTGTTCAACTTCGACAGCCCCGAATACGACTTGTTCCCCTCGTTACTTGGAGTTCGCAACGTACGCGTGAAAGTCGGCTTCGAGCTGACCGTGGGCAGCTACATCATGCACCTGCTGGCTCGTTTTGGTTTGAACTACAGAGCTTGGCATGCCAAATGGATCACGCGCAGCGGTCAGTTTCTTCGCGGCTGGGGCTGCGCCGGTGGGGCTGTGATGACCGAGTTGTTTTCCAGCGATGGCACAACGAGCCGGGCGACCATGTTGTCGCACACCGAAGGCCAACGCATGGCTGCCTGGCCCTGCGTCCTGACGGCCGAAGCGCTGGCCAAGTCGCAGCCAAACCGCGTTGGCGCCTGCACGGCATACGAGTTCCTGGGTGCGGAGCCAATGTTGATGCAAATGACCGGGGCCGGGTTTGAGCTGCATTATTCGAATTAGTAAAGCTCGGTAGCGGAATTCGCAAGAATTCCGCTGGTTGCGAGTCGGAATTCTTGCGAATTCCGCTGCCGAATTTGTCGATCCGTTGTTGTGCTCGAAACTCCATTCCTTGCTATCGGCGCCCGCAGTATAATAGACGAAAGATCGATACGCTTTCGCCCGATGGTGTATTGAATCATGACGGAAGCGGATGCTTTCCTTGCCACCATTTTGGAAAACCCCGACGACGATGCGCCGCGCCTGGTCTTTGCCGACTGGTTGGACGAGCACGGCGAAACCGACCGGGCCGAATTCATCCGCGTGCAAATCGAACTCGCCCACGATGCGATGGAGGCGCATCGCCGGTCGTTCCTGAAACGGCGGGAAAAAGAGCTGCTGCAAGCCCACCGCAAGGAATGGCTCAAGCCGCTTTATGAGCGCTTGCAAGCCCTTCGGGGTCCGACCAGTCCTCTGCTCGCCCCCGGCTTGTTCCAATTCTTTCCGAGTGTTTTGCGTGCGCGCAACTTCGCATTTTCGGCTGGGATTCTGACGGGAGACGAACCCGGCGCCGTGCCGGCGCGCGAAGAAATGGTCGCGTTCTTGACGCAAATGCTCGACCCGTTGCAAGTGCAGTTGCCGATGGAGAACGTGGTCCATTGCCGCTTTCGCCGCGGCTTCGTGGAATTCGCATCGTTGCTGGCCACCGATTTCGTGCGCTTCGCGGAAGTCCTATTCACGCTCGTGCCCTTGCGGGAGATCCAGGCGTATGGCGGTCCCCTTCAACGTGGCTTCGGCGAACTGTCCGCATGCCCCTACGTAAAGCGATTATCCGGGCTGCATTTAGATGGGATGCTTTCAGACGACGGGCTCGACCACTTCACGAATTCGCCCAACTTCACCGGGCTCCGCCGGCTGGATCTGCAAAAAGCCGGAGTTCAGCGCGATCAGTGCCCGCGCCTGCTTTCGGCGACGAATCTTCCCGCCGTGCGCGAGTTGAACCTGTCCAATCTGCAACTGGGCAATCTCGCTCTCACGACGCTGGCACGAAACCGGAACTGGGAAAACGTGCGCGTATTGAATCTGTCGCAGACCGGGCTGAGCGACGAGGGCATTCTCGCATTGACCGGCCCCGAGAGTTGTCTGCGCAATCTCACGCACGTGGACTTGAGCCACAATTCGATCACGCCGACGGGCGTGGTCTTCCTCGCCCATTCGTCCCTTGCCGCCCAGCTGCAGGAACTGGACCTCGGTCACAATCATCTCAGCGATTCCTGGGTCGAGAACCTCACCCGCTGGCCGACGCGCTTCCTCGGCAGACAATCGCTTTCTCCCTGGGTACAACAACTCCTCGCCTCCCCGCTGGCCGACAAGCTGAAGCGCCTGAATCTGGGCGGTCACATGCTGTTGCGCGAAGACCGCCTGGCGCTGCAAGAACGCTTCGGCTCGCGGCTGCGTTGGGATGAATGAATACAACCCAAGCCGCGCGGCGAGTCTTCAAGCCTCGCGGGTCGTGGCGTTGTACGGTAATCGATTATGACACCTGAGCAAATCCCGTCCTTGGTGCGAAGCGTTGTCGGCAGTCAGCCGATCGTGGACATGCACACGCATCTCTACCCGCCCAGTTTCGGCACACCGGTGCCCCATGCCGCCGGTAGGACCGACCCGGCCGGATTGATGCTCTGGGGCGTCGACGAGCTAGTCACCTATCACTACCTCATTGCCGAAGTTTTTCGCGTGCTGCCGGCCAGCAAGTTTCCATACGAGCAGCTTTGGAGAATGACACGCGAGCAGCAGGCGGATCACATTTGGGAGCACCTGTTTGTCCGCCGCACGCCAGTCTCCGAAGCGTGCCGCGGCGTGGTGACCACGCTGACCAAACTCGGCCTCGACCCCGGGGTGAAGAGCCTGGCGCCGCTGCGGAAATTCTTCCGCGCGCAGGATCCCAATCGCTACATCGATCGCGTCATGGAGCTTGCCGGCGTCGAAAACATCACGATGACCAACGCGGTGTTCGATGACAACGAACGCCAGCGCTGGCTCAATGCCCGCAATTTATCGGACTCCCGCTTCCGGGCCGTGCTGCGGATCGACCCGATGGTGATCGAATGGCCCGGCGCGATTTTGAAGCTGAGCGAGTGGGGCTATGAAGTCAACAATGCGCTCGACGACCGAACGGTGGCCGAAGGGAGGCGCTTTCTGACCGATTGGCTAACGCGCGTGCAGGCGATTTACGTGGCCGTGAGCTTGCCGCCCGAGTTTCGTTACCCCGCCGAAGATGATCTGGTCAGCGCGGCCGGCCAGGCGGTGCTGGAGAAGATCGTGTTACCGGTCTGTGCCGAGCGGAATCTCCCCTTCGCCATGATGATCGGTTCGCGGCGTCAGGTGAACCGGCAACTGCGCGATGCCGGCGACATGGTCGGAGTGGCTGACGTGGCTTCGGTGGTAAATCTCTGCCGTGAATTCCCGAATAACCGCTTTTTCGTCACGATGCTGGCCCGCGATAATCAACATGAACTTGCGGTAGCCGCGCGAAAATTCGGCAACCTGATGGTCTTCGGCTGCTGGTGGTTCATCAATAACCCATCGCTGATCGATGAAGTCACCCGCATGCGCATCGAACTGCTCGGAACGAGTTTCATCCCGCAGCACTCTGATGCCCGAATTCTCGATCAATTGATTTACAAATGGGACCATAGCCGCCGGTTGATAGCGAATGTGCTGATCGACAAATATCAGGATCTCCTGGCGTCGGGCTGGCCTTTAACGGAAGACGAAGTGAAGCGCGACGTACGCCGGTTGTTGAAGGACAATTTCCTCGATTTCTTGGTTTAATGGGGTTAGCCGCGAGGCGGAGTCCTCGGAGCCGAGCGCGTCGACGACTCCGCGCTCGGTTCCGAAGACTTCGCCTCGCGGCTAACCGGGGCGACTGAATGAAACAGGATGCAATCGATCCGCTGAAGCTTCTGCGCCCCGGTCGCAAGCCGATGGGCATCTCGGCGGTGCTCTTGCCGTTCACTGTTGACGGCGAAGTGGACTGGCCGGGGTTTCTGGCTCATGTCAGGCGAACGGCCGATGCTGGCCTCACTCCCGCCGTGAACATGGACACCGGCTACGGCAATCTGCTGGACGA
>Ga0070732_10000909_pt1 | contig 16849 bp, 8 predicted proteins | sample Coa_R1_5_FD_66449 | JGI IMG/M metagenome (GOLD analysis project Ga0070732, IMG submission 66449) | Surface soil microbial communities from Centralia Pennsylvania, which are recovering from an underground coalmine fire - Coalmine... | ecosystem: Environmental > Terrestrial > Soil > Unclassified ...
TCACGGTCACGAACACGCGCATACGCATGCCGATCACGAGCACGGCTTTGCTCCGTGGCGTTACGCAGTGCTGCTGTTGCCGGCGATGTTGTCGGGCTTACTGATCTACTACTACTACCAGGGCTTGACGCTCGACTACAGCATGGATCGGTTGAATCCGCATGCCGAGGGGCCGGCGCTCGATGCCAGGGAACTTCAGCACAAAGGCGCGGTGAACGTGTATTTCCAGGAACTGGAGATGGCGCGGTTCTCGCAAAGCTCGCGCGATTACTTCGAAGGCAAGACCTGCTCGCTCAAGGGTATGCTGTGGCCGATGAATGACCACGAGTTCACGATCTTCAAAATGAAGATGGCCTGCTGCGCCGCCGACGCGGTTCCGCTCAAGATTCGCATCATTTCACCGGACATGCTCGCCGCGGACTTGAACAAAGGCGACTGGGTCGAGGTAACAGGCGAGATCCAATTCCGACAGGTGCCGGGCAAGGGCGAGTACATAACGGTGATGCAGCTGCCCGATAAGAACGGCGTCAAAAAGATCGACCCCAGCGGGCAGGATTTGTACGACGTGCGGTGATGGCGGAGGAATCTTAAAACGTCATGAGCGACCTCTTCCCTCCTGCCCTGCTCGAAGCCATCGCGTTTGCCGCTCGCGCGCATAAGCCGCAAATCCGAAAGGACAACGAGACTCCCTACGTAAGCCATCCTTTCCGAGTGTGCTTGATCACACGACAACTATTCGGCATTGATGATCCGAAGGTGCTCATGGCGGCGGTGCTCCACGACACCGTGGAAGACACCGATACCGACGCCGATGATCTAATCGAGAAGTTCGGTCCCGAAGTGGCCAACTGGGTAGCCCAGCTTTCCAAAGACAAACGCTTGCCGGAAGCGGAGCGGGAAGCCGCGTACATGGGTAGGCTGAGGGAGGCGCCGTGGCAGGTTAAGATCTGCAAGCTGGCCGACATGTATGACAACCTGAACGACATCGGTTACCTGAAGCCGGAAAAGCGCAAAACGACGTTTAAGCGACTACGCGGTTACCTGGACTGCTTGAAGACGAATTTACCGGAGCAGGCACGGCGGCCGTTTGAAATGGTGACGGAGTTATTGGCACGCCAGGAAGCGGCAGTGAAGTAAAGCCCAGGGACGGCAGTCCCTGGGCTATCGCAATTCCCCGATTGCATCTTGATGAACACCCCCTCGTCGGGACATAATAGCTGCATCGCTGCGAATACTTCTTCTGGAGAGTCACGCCATGGTTGTGCGTAATTCGTTTCTCCGTTTCGGGCTGGCCGTGGGCCTGGTGCTGACCTTAAGCGCTATTGCTTCGGCATGCCCGTTCTGCAATTCCACGGGGCGCACCCTGACGCAGGAAGCCGCCGATGCTAAGTTCATTGTCTTCGGCACGCTGGCCAATCCGAAGTTCGATCCGGCCGCTCAGTTCCAGGGCACGACCGATCTGGTCATTGAAAACATCGTGAAGCCCGACGATTTCCTGAAGGACAAAAAGAGCATCGAGCTGAATCGCTACCTTCCGGTCGATAAGAACACCACGACCAAGTACCTGGTCTTCTGCGACATCTTCAACGGCAAGCTCGATGCCTACCGCGGCGTCGCCTTGCGGGCCGACAGCAAGATCGCCGAGTATCTGAAGGGTGCGCTGGCGGTGAAGAATAAAGACGTGGTGACCCGGCTGCGTTTCTTCTTCGACTATCTCGACTCCGGCGACATCGACATCTCCAACGACGCCTATCTGGAATTCGCGCTGGCCGACTATCGCGACTACCGGCCTCTGGCTGAAAAACTGCCGCCGAACAAGCTGGTGAAGTGGTTGCAAGACGAGAACACGCCGCTGTCGCGCTATGGGCTCTACGGCTCGATGCTCGGTCACTGCGGCAAACCGGAACACGCAGCCATCTTGAAGAAGCTGATCGACGACCCGAACCGCCGATTCGGCGCCGGGATTGACGGCATGCTTGCCGGCCTCGTCATGCTCGAGCCGAAGGACGGCTGGAAATACATGGTCGGCATCTTCAGCGATCCGAAGAAGGATTTTCTGCTGCGTTTTTCCGCATTGCGAGCCGTGCGCTTCTTGCGGGAATATCGGCCCGATCTGGTGAAAGAAGATCAAATGGTGGCCGGCGTGACGTACCTGTTGGAGCAGGACGACATTGCCGATATGGCCATCGAAGATCTGCGCAAATGGCAGCGCTGGGAACTGACCGACAAGATTCTCGGCCTGTTCGAGCGCAAGACCCACGATGTGCCGATCATTAAGCGGGCAATCTTGCGGTTTGCCCTGAGCGCTCCAGCGGCGAAGTACCCGCAAGCGGCTAATTTCGTGACTGCGATGCGGAAGAAAGACGCGGAATGGGTGCAGGACGTGGAAGAGTTACTGCAATTGGAGATGATGCCGAAGCCGGTGGCAAAGCCCAATCAAACCGCGCCGGCGAAGCCATTGACGAAGTGAAGCGGACGCCGCTTGCGGCTTAACGTGCTAGGCCGCAAGCGGCAATCGTCTACCAAGGACTGGACGCCATGAAATACTGGAAACTCGCGCTGGCAGGGATGCTGGCGGTGCTCCTGCCCTGCCCTGCTCTGCCCTGCTCACTTTGTGCCGGAAATCCGCAGACTTCGCAAACTCTTCGCCACGAAGCCGACCAGGTTCGGCTCATTGTTTACGGTACGCTCACCAATCCCCGTTTGAACCCGGACCCTTTGGTCGGCGGCGGCTGGACCGATCTGCAAATCGAACAGGTGCTGAAGAACGACCCAATCCTCGCCGGCAGGAAGACGATTACAATCCCGAAGTATCTGCCGGTTGAGCCTGGTAAACCGGTGCACTTTCTGCTCTTTTGCGATGTCGCCAACGACAAGCTTGATATCCTTACTGGCCGGCCGGTCAGCGGCGCAAAGATGTTCGAATACGTGAAGGCCGTGCTGGGACTTGAAACGAAGAATCGCACCAAAGCGCTGCAATTCTATTTCCAGCACTTGGATAGCGGCGTGCCGGAAATCGCGGCGGATGCGTATCTGGAGCTGGCGAAGGCGAATGACCAGGAGATCGGCCAGCTCGCGCCGACACTCGAACCAAGCCGGCTGCGCAAGCTCTTGCAAGATCCGAACACGCCGGCCGAACGGCTCGGTCTGTTCGCTTATCTGCTGGGCGGCTGCGGCGGAAAGAGCGATGCCGACCTCCTTCTGTCGTTGCTAAAGAAGGATACGGACCAAACGCGCTCGGCCTACGGCGGTTTGCTGGCCGGTTACATCGTGTTGCAGCCGGAAGCCGGGTGGAAGCTGGCCGCAAAGGCGCTGGCCGATCCGCAGCGCTCGTTCCCCGAGCGCTTTGCAGTGCTGGGCACGCTGCGGTTCTTTCACGGCTGGAAGCCGCGGGAGAATCACGACCCGATTCTGGCCGCGTTGAAAGCAGCCATCAACGAAAGCAGCCTGGCGGACATGGCCATTGAAGACTTGCGGCGCTGGGAATGGTGGGACTTGACGGCGACCATTCTGCCCAACTATGGGACAAAGAATTACGCAGCGCCGCTGACCCGTCGTGCCATCGTGCGCTATGCCCTGAGTTGTCCGCAGCCGGCGGCGGCATCATTCGTGGCCGAGCGAAAGAAGGCGGAGCCCGATTTCGTGGCCGACGTGGCGGAATCGCTGGAAATTGATAAGCCTGCAACACCGCGGAAATAACTGAGCCCGCAGCGCAAGCAAGAACATCCCTTGCTTGCGCTGCCGGCTCATTACAAATCACTTCTCTGCCTTCTTCGTTAGCTGCGCGGTGCCGATCATCCAGATATCGAGCTTGCCTTTGCCGCCCGGCCGGTCTGATGCAAAGTACAACATCGTGCCGTCGTGACTGAGGCTCGGCGCAAGATCGCCTTTCTTGCCGCTGGGGTGATTCAGAGTCTTCATTTCCTCCGGCTCCGACCATTTGCCGTTCTCATAGACGCTGCGGAAAATGCCCCAACGATCGTTGGGCAGCGGACCCTGTAGATACATCGTCACGCCGCTCGGGCTCAGCGTCGGATGGTGGAAGCCGATAGGTAGATTCACTTGCACCGGCTTATCGAATTGAATGTTGTCCTTTATCCGCTTGGCAACAAATACGCGCCAGCCTTCCTTCGTCTTGCGGCTGAAAAAGAGTCGGCCATCGGCGGTGAGCCAGGGGTGCATTTCATCATCTTCGGTATCAACGCGATGCAGCGGAATGGGCACGTTCAGATCTGCGCCTTTGCCACCCTGCCGCGTCCGAATGTAAAGGTCGAAGTTCTCTTCCTGGCCGCTGGCGGCTTCTTTCTCGTGCTTGATCGAATAGATGAGTTGCTGTGGAAACTGCCCGGTTTTTGGCAGGGCCACGAACAGGCCGCCGATTTCGCCACGTTCCTGGATTTCATCAAAGGCTTTCCCCGGCAGCCAGCCATCACTGCCCTTCGGCGAGTAGTACAGCTGCTTGTCGTGGAGGTAATAGATGCGGCCGGAGGTGGGGCTGTAGGTCACGGCGAACGGCTCGGTGTCGTCGCCGGGAGTGTTGAACGGCATGTTCACCGGCTTGACCAGTTCCTCTTCTGCGTATGCAAATGTCCCCAAAAGACCAACCGCCAACAAGGCGGTACTCAATGAACGCATCGCTTAACTTCTCCGTCGGTTCGGACTCTTCCCCGTTACCCAAGCTTTAGACGCAGCCGGCGGCAAAAAGTTTGTCACGGCCGCGCAAAATGCTCCTGGGCATTTGATGAAGAAAATTGCCTTCTCACAATTTCGACTTGTTGCTTCGTCCAAACCGGCTCTATCTGCGTTTCGTCTAGTATTGGGAAGCCTCGTGCGCAATCGAATCGGGTGGCATGTGGCTGACGCGGAACATAGAATCCCGGCAAGGTTCCAGTGGATCTTTGCCGGCCAGGGAGAACGACTATGTTGCGGAAGTCGCGGGTCAGTGTCTTGAGCGTAGTTTTCCTGTTTGTGGCGGCCGGCATCTGGATCATGGCAGCCGACACGCCGCCGCCGCAAGCCCAGCGCGATGCCGCCATGAAGGCGATGCAAGCGGGCAATTTCAAGGACGCCTACGAGAGCTTCCGCAAGCTGGCGCTCGATCCGAATGATGACTTACGCAAAGTGGGCAGTGACCTTACGAATGCCGTGCAATGCCTGGTTCGCCTCGGCCGCGTGGATGAAGCGGACGAATTTCGCGAAGCGGTGATTCAGACGCACGCCAAGAACTGGCGGCTGTTGGAAACTGCCGCCCAGAGCTATTCACTGCTGGATCACCATGGCTACATCGTGGCCGGCAAGTTCTACCGCGGCTATCGGCACGGCGGCGGCAAGTTCGTCTACGCGCCACAGCGCGATCGCGTGCGCTCTCTGCAACTCATGCAGCAGGCGCTCGGCGAAATCAAAAACGAACGGGATCAAAAAGCGGTCGCGCAGTTTTACTTGCATTTCGCCAACATGCTGCTCAACGGGGCCGGTTACTTCGAGGCCTGGCGCTTGCAGTACCTGGCGGACCTGACGCAGCTTCCCGATTACGAAGACAACTATTACTACGGCGGCAATGCCCTGGGCGCGGCCGTTGACGCTGAGGGCAAGCCCGTCTATCACCAGATGCCGAAGAGCTACGAAGCCGCGAAGAGCGACGGCGAACGCTGGCGCTGGATGCTGGCCCAAGTCGCCACCCATGACCCTGGCCGGCAAAGTGAAGTCGATAACATCTTCGCCGATTTCCTTCGCAATCAATTCGACGTGACCACCATGGCCCAGTACGGCCGGTTGTTCGATGAAGAGGATCGCAAGAACGACAAGAGCGGAACATATGCCTTGCACACATTGAAGGACGACGAGACCATCGCCCGACTCGCCACCGGAGTACGCCGCTTCTCGGTTCCCGACGAGTTCAATTGGATCAAGATCTACGACAAAGTGGCGGCGCGCGGCCAGAGCCAGCAAGGTTCGCATGCGCGCGATATGTTGGCGCGCGTTTACGAAGATCGCCGGCAATACACGAAATCGGCCGAGGCCTGGAAAAAGGCAATCGCCGAATATGGTCCGGGGCCGAATAACAATCGCCAGCAGATGCTCGACCAGATCGTGGGAAGCTGGGGCCGCTTCGAGCCCAATTCCGTGCTTGCGCCGGGAAAGAATGCCACCGTTGACTTTCGTTTCCGCAACGGCAGCCGCGTTCAGTTCGAAGCGTGGCCGATCAACGTTCCGAAGCTCTTGACCGACGTACGGAATTACCTGGTCGGCCACGTCGGCCAAGTCGACTGGCAGGAGACGAATATCGCCGATTTGGGCTATCGGCTGGTGGAGCGGCGACAGAACCAATATTTCGGCCCACGCGTTGCTGATTGGGCCGTCGATCTGAAGCCGCGGCCTGGTCACGTGGATGACCGAATTACGGTACCTACGCCTTTACAGAATGGCGCTTATCTCCTCACCGCCCGGATGGCCGGTGGCAACGTGTCGCGCATCATCGTTTGGATTAGCGACACGGTCATCGTCAAGAAACAGCTCGACAGTCAGGTGATGTATTTCGTTGCCGATGCGGCTAGTGGTCAGCCCATTCCCAAGGCCCAGGTGACATTCTTCGGCTGGAAGCAAACGCAAGTCGGTCAAAATGTCAACCAGTGGCGCGTCGATTCGGTCGAATTTCAGGAAACGACCAACGAAGACGGCCAGATCATTCTGGGCGAAAACAGAATGTCGAACCAGTACCAGTGGCTGGTTACCGCTCGCGCTGAAAGCAACCGCTTCGCCTACTACGGTTTCAACAACGTCTGGTTCGGCCGGCAATACGATCCCGAATACAACCAGGTCAAAGTTTTCGCTATCACGGACCGGCCGGTGTACCGGCCGACGCAGAAAGTCGAATTCAAGTTCTGGGTCGAGCACGCCAAGTACGACCAGGCCGATTCGTCGGAATTCGCCAATCAACCGTTCGGTGTGGAAATCCACAATCCGAAGGGCGAAAAGATCTTTGAAAAAGAGTACACTGCCGATCGTTTTGGCGGCCTCGGCGGCGAGTTCACGATTCCCAAAGACGCCATGCTCGGCTCGTACCAGTTGCAACTCACCAACCGGCAAAAGACGATCGTCGGCTCAGGCCATTTCCGCATCGAAGAGTACAAGAAGCCGGAATTCGAAGTCACGGTGGAGGCGCCTACGAAGCCCGTGCAGCTCGGTGAGAAAGTGGAGGCCACGATCAAGGCCAGGTATTATTTCGGCGCACCTGTCGTCAACGCCAAGGTGAAGTACAAAGTCTTGCGCAGCACTTACGACAGCCGCTGGTTTCCGCGCGGCGCGTGGGATTGGTTCTACGGCAGCGGCTATTGGTGGTTCGCGTCGGATTACCCCTGGTACCCTGGCTGGAACGACTGGGGCTGCATGCGGCCGCTGTTCATTTGGTGGCGGGCCCCCTCTCCCCCGCCGGAAGTGGTAATGGAAAATGAAGTACCGATCGGCGCCGACGGCACCGTCAAAGTGCCGATTGACACCTCGCTCGCCAAGGAGATGCACGGCAACCAGGATCACAAGTATTCGATCACGGCCGAAGTGGTGGATGAATCACGGCGTACCATTGTCGGCACGGGTGATGTGCTCGTTTCGCGTAATCCGTTCCGCGTCTACTCGTGGGTCGACCGCGGCCATTACCGCGTGGGCGATACCATTCATGCCAACTTCCGGGCCCAAACGCTCGACCAGAAGCCCGTCGAGGGCAAGGGCGTATTGACGCTGTTCCAGATCACCTACAACGACAAGAACGAGCCGGTCGAACATCCTATTCAAAACTGGAAAGTCGATACGAATGTCGAAGGTCAGGCGCATCAGGAAATCAAGGCGCACAAGGCCGGCCAGTACCGCATTTCCTACAAGCTGACTGACAGCAACAAGCACAGCATCGAAGGCGGTTACGTCTTCGTTATTCGCGGCGAAGGCGTGGGCGGCAAAGACTTCCGCTTTAATGACATTGAACTCATCACGGACAAGCGCGAGTACGCACCAGGCGAAAAAGTCAAGCTGTTGGTCAACACCGACAAGCTCAACGGCACCGTGCTGCTCTTCCTGCGCCCGACGAATGGCGTGTACCTGCCACCCAAGGTGATTCGCGTGAAGGGCAAGAGCTTCGAGGAAGAACTCGCGATCGCGCAAAAGGACATGCCGAACTGCTTCGTGGAAGCGCTGACTGTGGCGGATGGCCGCGTGCATACCGAAGTGCGCGAAATCATCGTCCCGCCGGAAAAGCGCGTGCTCAATGTGGATGTGCTGCCGTCGCAGCAGGAGTATAAGCCCGGCCAGAAGGCGACTGTGAAGATCAAACTGACCGACTTCAACGGCAAGCCGTATACCGGTTCGACCGTGCTCACCATGTACGACAAGAGCGTGGAATACATTTCCGGCGGCTCGAATGTGCCGGATATCAAGGAATTCTTCTGGAAATGGCGGCGGCATCACAGCCCGCAAACGGAATCGACGGCGGGGCGCTGGTTCTACAATCTCCTGCGCTCGGGCGAAATCGGCATGTCGAATCTGGGCGTCTTCGGCGAAGGGGTTGTGGAGGAACTTGAGGGTGGTGACAAAGGCGGCCTCGCATTTAACGGTCGTAGTGGCGGAGCGAATCGCGGAGTGTTGCGCGACGGCGCCGGCTTCGGCGGCGGGATGATGCCAGGTGCCATGCCCATGGCCGCGGCACCCGGACCTGGCGGCGCTGGCGGCGGACCAATGGCGCCGGGAATGGCCAGAGAAGACGCGGCAATGGACAAGGCTGCGGAACCGACTTCCCAGCCGGCTGATGGCGCGCAGCAGCAACAGCAGCCGGGTCAACCGCCTGTGGCAACCGTACGCAAGAACTTTGCCGACACGGCCTTCTGGACCGGCTCGCTCATGACCGACAAGGACGGCGTCGCCGAAATGAACCTGACGATGCCGGAGAATCTCACCGGCTGGAAGATCAAGTGCTGGGCCATGGGCCTGGGCACCAAGGTCGGCGAGGGCGAAACCATCGTCACCACGAAGAAAGACCTGCTGGTGCGCATGCAGGCGCCGCGCTTCTTTGTGCAAAAGGACGAAGTGGTGCTTTCGGCCAACGTCCACAATTACCTGAAGGGCGACAAGGACGTGATCGTGTCGCTGGAACTCGAAGGCGGCGTGCTCGCGCCGACGGGCAACCTTCAGCAGCAGGTGACGATCGCTTCGAACGGCGAACAGCGCGTCGATTGGCGCGTGAAGGTGCTCACCGAGGGCGAAGCCATTGTCCGCATGAAAGCAGTGGCTGACGCCGAATCCGATGCCATGGAGATGCGCTTCCCGGCGTACGTCCACGGCATGCTGAAGACCGATTCGTTCTCCGGCGTGGTTCGCCCGGATAAGGATTCGGCCCAAATCACCTTCACCGTGCCGGAAGAGCGGCGGATCAAGGAATCGCGGCTTGAAGTCCGCTATTCGCCGACCTTGGCCGGTGCGATGGTGGACGCCCTGCCCTACATGGTCGAGTATCCGTATGGCTGCACGGAGCAGACGCTCAACCGCTTCCTGCCCACGGTCATCACCCAGCGCATTTTGCAGCGCATGGGCCTGAATCTGAAGGACATCGAGCAGAAGCGCACGAATCTGAATGCACAGGAAATCGGCGACGATAAAGAGCGGGCCAAAGGTTGGAAGCGCTTCCCGCACAACCCGGTTTTTAGCGAGGAAGAAGTGCGCGACATGGCCATCGCCAACGTGCAGGCGCTGCAGAACATGCAACTTTCCGACGGCGGCTGGGGTTGGTTTTCCGGGTTCGGCGAGCATTCCTGGCCGCATACCACGGCCGTGGTCGTGCACGGGCTGCAAATCGCCAGGTCGAACGACGTGGCGGTGCCGCCGGCCATGCTCGACCGCGGCATCAGTTGGCTCAAGAACTACCAGGCCGAACAAACGCAAATGATCCGCAATGCCCCCACCAAGACGAAGCCGTGGAAGGAACATGCCGACAATCTCGACGCCTTCGTCTACATGGTCCTCATGGACGGCAATGTAAACAACGAGGAGATGCGCGACTACCTGTATCGTGATCGCAATCACCTGGCCGTATTCGGCAAGGCGATGCTTGGTCTCACATTGCACAAGCAACAGAGGGCCGATGAACTGGCGATGATTCTCAAGAACATCGAGCAATATGTGGTGCAGGACGACGAGAACCAGACGGCGTATCTGCGCCTGCCGCCCGACAATGCCTGGTGGTACTGGTACGGCAGCGAGATCGAATCCGACGCCTACTATCTCAAGCTGCTAGCCCGCACGAACCCGAAGGGTGAGACCGCCTCGCGGCTCGTGAAGTATCTGCTCAACAACCGCAAGCACGCGACGTACTGGAATAGCACGCGCGATACCGCAATTTGCATCGAGGCCATGTCGGAGTATCTGGTCGCCAGCGGCGAGGATAAGCCGGACATGACCGTCGAGATCTGGCTCGACGGCAAGAAGTTCAAGGACGCGCGAATCACCGCCGAGAACCTGTTCACGTTCGACAATCAATTCGTCCTCTTCGGCGATGCCGTGGAATCGGGCAAGCACGTGCTGGAAGTTCGCCGGCAAGGCAAGGGCCCGGTCTACTTTAATGCCTATGAGACGAACTTCACGCTCGAAGACTTCATCACCAGGGCCGGGCTGGAGGTGAAGGTCAACCGGAAATACTACAAGCTCACGCCGGTGGACAAGAAGATCAAGGTCCAAGGTTCGGGTGGTCAGGCACTCGATCAAAAGGTCGAAAAATACGAGCGCACGGAGTTTCCGAATTTGGCCACACTCAAGAGCGGCGATCTCGTCGAAATCGAACTCGAAATCGACAGTAAGAACGATTACGAGTACCTCATCTTCGAGGATCCGAAAGCGGCTGGCTTCGAGCCGATGCTGGTTCGCAGTGGATATAATCCTAATGACCTGGGCGCGTACATGGAACTGCGTGATGACCGTGTGTGCTTTTTCGTGCGAGCCCTGCCGCGCGGCAAGAGCAGCGTGGCCTACCGCATGCGGGCCGAGATTCCGGGCAAGTTCAGTGCGCTGCCCACACGGGCCTCGGCCATGTATGCTCCGGAGTTGCGTGGCAATTCGGACGAAATCAAGGTCAATATCGTGGATTGAACCAGCGCCGCTTGCGGCGTTGCAACGCCGCAAGCGGCGCGGATTCGATTATGAACATCCTGGTGACTGCCGGCAACACGCAAGTTCCCATCGACCGGGTGCGCTGCATTACCAATCGCTTCACCGGCAAGACCGGGGCGCTCATCGCCGTGGAAGCCTTCCATCGCGACCATGCCGTAACGCTGCTCACATCGAATCCCGCGGCGGTGAGCGGCCTCAAGTCGGTTCCTTCCGGACCGCGTTGGTCGGTGCAGCCCTTTCAAACTTTTGATGCGCTCCAGCTGCAAATGGCTGCCGCCGTGAAAAGTGGGCATTTTCACGCCGTAGTTCACAGCGCGGCGGTAAGCGACTATCTTGTGGAGGGCGCCTACGGCCTTGGCGAAAATGTGAAGTTTCAAGCCGAGACGGGGGCATGGATCGGATCGCCGCCCCGCCTCGTCGACCGTTCGGCCGCCAAGATCAAGAGCGATGAGCCGGAACTCTGGCTGCGGCTTGTTCGCGCGCCGAAGTTGATCGACAGTGTCCGCTCGGATTGGCACTTCGGCGGCGTTCTGGTGAAATTCAAATTGGAAGTCGATATAGGCGAAGTGCAATTGCTGGACATCGCGGAAGCATCGCGCCGGCACTCGCAGGCTGACCTGATGGTGGCGAACACGCTGGAAGGTGCTACGGAGTGGGCGCTGCTTGGCCCGCTCCAAGAGAAATACGAGCGTGTCGAGCGCGACGATTTGCCGAGGCGGCTGCTGGAGGCGATTGAGGACCGCGTTCCGTTCAAAGAGGAGTGATGGCAACAGCGAATTCATGGAAAAGGTCAGAGCCGCGCACGGAGCGCAGCGCAGTAAGCGGCCAGACAGAGTCTGCCGCTTACTGCGCTGCGCTCCGTGCGCGGCTCTGACGATTGCTGATTTTGCGCGGCAGTAAAGGAAAAGGCGATGTCGAACATTCTGCTTGGTGTCACGGGCTCCGTAGCGGCGATTCGCGCGCCGGATTTGTTCGCCGATTTAATTCGTCGCGGGCATGCGGTGAAGATTGTCGCCACGCAAGCGGCGACGTACTTTTTCGACGCGGCCAAAATCGGCGGCGCGACCGGGAACCGAAATCGCGATGCTGTCATCCTCGATGAAGACGAATGGCCCGGCATGGGCTATCAGCGCGGCGATGCAATCGCCCACATCGAACTGCGACGTTGGGCCGATGTTTTCCTCATTGCTCCGCTCGATGCCAACACGTTGGCCAAGCTGGCAACCGGGCTTTGCGATAATTGCCTTACTTGCGTTTGGCGTGCCTGGGACATGACGCGACCGGTCGTGCTGGCGCCGGCCATGAACACGCTGATGTGGGAGCATCCTTTTACCCGCCGGCACCTGCGCTGCGTGGCGGCCGATGCCGGAGCCGGACATTTGCCGGGCCATTTGGATCAGGACCAATTGATTCCGCTCATCAACGAGCGCTGCAAGGCGCTCCACGTGGTTGCCCCGATTAGCAAGGCTCTAGCCTGTGGCGACGTGGGTCTGGGGGCAATGGCGGAAGTTGCAGAAATCGCGGCCGCACTAGATGGCTTGCTGAAAAAATAAAGCTCAGGGACGGAAGTCCCTGGGCTTTCGTCATATTACTTCTTCGGCACCACGTTCGGCACCAGAAAGATAATGTCGTAGCCTCCCATCGATTGGTTTCCGTAGAAGCCAGCATAGTCTGGCTGAAAATTTTGGCGGGTTCCGCCGTTGTCGATGGTATCGGGGCCCGTGCTCCAGACTACGCCGGTTCCAGGGCGGACAATTCGTTCCCGGCCGCGCAACAGGCCTTTTTCCGGCAATGGTAGTGGTTTGCCTGGTTCTTCCCCTGGGCCAGCACCGCCGCCTCCTGGGGCTACCGGGGGCGCACCACCCGCTGCTGCTGGCATCCCCGGCATGCCACCGCCGCCTGGCATGCCCATGCCGCCCGGGGGGCCCGCGCCACTGTCTTGAGAATCCCACCACACCGGAATTCCTTCTTCGGGCGGCGTCGAATTCCAGGTCAGCAACTCCCCACTGCTGATTCGGTAATGGAATGGTCGGTTACAGTACGGATCGATGGGGATCTCCGGTAAGATGGCCGGCACCAGGTCGGTCAGCTTCTCGGCCGGCTTCCCGCCTAGTTTTTGATACAGCACCAGTGCCAGCACAAGGCGCGTGGCGCGCACCTGCGTCAGGCGCAGGAAACGATAGGTTTCCATGTGTGCGTGGGGCCCACGGATATAGCGGAAAAACAAGTCCTGGGTCAATGGCCGCCAAAGGGCCAGCACACGCTGCCCGTCTGTGTCGATGGGTGGCAGGAAATTCGCAATAATCATCGCGCGCTCATCGTGGCGATCAAATTGATCCATCACTTTGTCAAAATTCGCTTTCAATAAGGGATAACCCATTGTCGCGCCTTCCAAGTGGATGGCGTAGTATTCGTTGAGCAGGCGGTTGCGCCGGCGATCTTCCCAAGGCGCAATGCGCGCCGCCGAGACAAGCGTGCTTACCACGTTTTCCTCGATATCGGTGTCTGCCTGCCCATGGCGCAAGTTCACCGGCCCTTGTGCCAATTCGACCTGAGCTTGAACATAGCTGGCCTTAATCGATTCGGAGTACGGCGGCCGCAATTGCTCGTGGCGCTGCAATTCGCCCAGGGCTTTTTGCAACAACTCGGCCGGCACTTCCGGATTGGCAGCCCATTGTTGAAGCGCCCGGCATGCCGCTGCTTCCACCGACGCGCCCTGCCAATACCAGGATGGTTCCGCGCGCGTCTGCACGTGGCGGGCGAGTGCCAATGTTTCACGCAGCATTTCAAACGCGGCCGCGTGGTCGCTCTTTTCTGCCTGAATCTGTAAAGCACGCGCCGCGAGAAGGCGGCCCATGCCGCGATAATCGGCCTGCGTGGGGGCTAGCGTCCAACCGTGACGAGGATCTTCAACATATCCGGGTGGCAGATCGGCTGCTTCCCGTACCAACTCAGTCCATTCGTCGCTGCACACCCGTTGCAGGGTCCGCGAAAAATCCTTGTCTGTAGAAAGCCAGCCCCGAAATTGAACCGCGTCCACCTTTCGACCGAACAACATTCTCGCCTGCTCCTGCGGATCGGGGAATTGGGAGTCCAATTGCCCATCATCCCGCAGGTTCACATGGTTGGCGGCCAGGCTCTGCGGCATGCGGCTCGCGGCCTGGCGAATCTTGTTGCCCCCATCGTTGTCATCCAGCTTCGGAAAACCGGCCTCGAATTGGCCGACGTTGAAAGGCGCCTGCGCGGCCGGCACCTCCCACACGCGGTAGGCCAGACTTCCCACAACCCACAGGCAGGCCACAAGCAGGGCTGCGACCAAACCCATTATCGTCCGGGCGCTGTAGAGCCGCTCGGTGGCCCAGGGCCAAAGGAGCAAGCGGGCAAGCACAAGCATGCCGATAGGAATCGCGAGAAATTGCCAGCCGTGCAGACCGCCGCTCACCAGCGAAGGGATCCAGACAGAAATCAAGATCGCACTCGCCATCAGACTGACCGCCACGGCTACGAACGACTTGCGCACCAGCAGCCCCGCCAGATGCCCGAAGGCCAGACCGTACACGAACCACGACACGACAAACAGGAAGCTCCCCATCTGCCGCACTATTTGTTCGCCTTCTTGCATGTGTTGGCGCAATTGCTCGCCCCACGAGCGATTCGGCCCGAACTGGATTTCACCGAGGATCTCAAGGATCAACAAGCCGACGACCAGCAAGAGCGTCGCAATGGCGCCGCCGGCAAAAAATCGGCTCAGCGTTTTTGTCCACCAGATTCGCCCCAGCGGCAAGCGCTGCTCCGCCAGGAAGCGGAACGAACCTAAGAATTGCTCGTCGGCAAAGACGGAGACCCCAGCGGCCGTGCCCAAAAGGAGCGTCAGCACCGGCCAGACCAGCCATGGGCTGATGAACAAAAGCGGCGTCAGCAACAGAAACACAATCAAGAGCGACAGGTAGAAGAATTTGCCCTGCTGGAACGACAGCCAGAGTGTGCTTTTCACACCCCAGCCGGGACGAATGCTTTGCGGCCGCCAAAGGCGCTGGGCTGAGCGCCCTCGTTTTCGATCCACGCCGGTGTAAACGAAATACGACAGCAAAATTGGCAGCGGCATGACGAGAACGCCGGCGGCCACCGCGGCAATGCCTTGAAGGTCGTCAATATTCCAGTTCTTCTCCAGCGCACTCGACACAACGCCTATCACCAAGGTAAGCAAGCCGGTGGTGAATCCCCAAATGAAGAAAAGTGCAAACAAGCAGGCCAGCGACCACCCGATGGCATTCAGCACCGTGCGGCTCAAAACGGAACCGAATATACCACAGCCGAGCCCCTGCAATCCCGTCAAGATAATGAGGACTGGAATCGCCAGCAGCCCATATTTGCCGCGCACATCGTCACTCAATGCGCAACACGCAAGGCTGAAGATGGCGATTTGAATAAGCGTCACCAACAGCGCGACATTGAACTTCGCCAGCCAAATTTGGCTGCGGCTGCGCGGCAAAGAATCGAGAAATTCCAGTGTGTGGGTTTCTGATTCATTGGCGAAGAGGATGGCGCCCGTGACCATGGCGCAGGCCCACGCAAAGCACGCGGCCACGCCAATCTGGAAGTCGGTCACTGCCGTGCCGACGCCCCACATCGGCACGACAAAGAACATAATACCAATCCCGAGAGCCGTAAGTATGAGCCCCGGCAGGCGCTGCTCGCGCAATTCTTTCCAGAGGACGACGCGCATCATGGGCGGCCCTCCTCTGCCATTTCCGCTTCCTCGGCGGCTTGCACGCGCGGCATGGGCTTCTCATGCGGCCGGACCAACAGCGAGGCGTAAATCTCTTCCAGCGTGGCCGCGTTCTGCTCGAAATCGAAGACATTGGCACTCACACGCAAGATCTCGATCGCTTCACGCTGCGGGTCGCGGATAAGTGCCTGCCATTGTCGGCCCGAGCCGTTGCGCTCGAGCACCGTGCCCAGGCCGCTGGGGTCGGGCGGCGCTCCCTCGTAGCGCAACCGCAAGCGGGTGAAGCGCTTCTTCAAGTCCTCCATCGGCTCCGCAAGCACCAGCCGGCCCTCGTTGAGAATGGCCACGTGGCTAGCGATGCGCTCCACTTCAGCAATCTGGTGGCTGCAAATGAAGATGGTCCGCCCTGCCCCAGCCAGATCGACCATACTGCTAAGGAATTCGCGGCGCGTGAGAAGATCCAGTCCCGAGGTCGGTTCATCCAATATCAGCACTTCCGGATTAATGGCGAGGGCCAGAGCCAGGCCCACCTTGGCGTAGCCGCCTTTGGACAGGTTTTTGAGCTTCGTGTGCGGTTCCAAGCGGAAATAGTGGATCAGGTCCCGGTAGCGCGTGATGAAATTGGGCTTGTGAAAACCGCCGACGAACCAACCAATGTTGTCCACCGTCATCCAATCGTAAAAACGCGGCCGCTCAGGGACATAGCCCACACGGTGCCGAAGCTCGACGGCATTGGCCCAGGTGTCGAGGCCAAGGATCGACGCGCGGCCGCTATCCGGTGGATACTGGCCGGTGAGGACGCGGATCGTCGTGGACTTGCCGGCCCCGTTGTCGCCGAGCAGCGCAAAAATCGCGCCGGCGGGCACATTTAGGCTGAAGCGATCGACGGCCGTCTTGTTGCCGAATCGCTTGGTGAGTTGATCGATGACAATGACGTTCGACATGAAGCTCTCCCGAATACTCTCCCCTCTCCCCTTG
>Ga0070732_10000911_pt1 | contig 16841 bp, 16 predicted proteins | sample Coa_R1_5_FD_66449 | JGI IMG/M metagenome (GOLD analysis project Ga0070732, IMG submission 66449) | Surface soil microbial communities from Centralia Pennsylvania, which are recovering from an underground coalmine fire - Coalmine... | ecosystem: Environmental > Terrestrial > Soil > Unclassified ...
ACCGTTTCAGCGTCAGCGACCCGATCGGCATTGGTGTCGATATCAGCAACATGACGCGCACGGTGAGCCCGGATGGGACCACGTTCACGATCACGTTTGCCCCGGGCACATTCGTTGGCGGCAACTCCTTCGACTGGGGCATGTCGGTGTTCGCCGCCATTCAAGGCTCAACGCAGGAGCTGGGCGATCGCTTCCGACACATGAGGATGACGGTAACGATGGAAGATGGCCGCGTCTTCACTGGCAGCGTCATGGCTATGCCGAAGCTGCCGTTCAACAACTACACGGGCTTCGGGCTCGTGAACGCTGAAGCGGCCACGCGCGCAGTGTCGCACTGAGAACCGGGACGGATGCCCGGCTTCGGCCGGGCATCCGTCGCTCCTCACCGCGGCTACCGCCATCGACCGCGGGCCCGTCGAAGTGTCCGTGCGATGGGCAGAGAGACCCGAGTACAGGGCTCGGGGCTCCGTTCAGTAAGGTAGCAAAGTGCGAGCGCGGGGTCCCTCCCAGCGAGGTTCGACCATGGGCGGAGAGAGCGCGGATGGGCGCCTTCGCTCTTAGCTGGTCGTTCCAATGCCGCTTTCACTGTACAGTTGGGCGCCTGCTGCGGCGCACCCGACCGAAAGCAGTCGAAACGACATCGGCGAAATAGCAGGATGCGGAGAAGTCCCGCACTTGTTGATGACCGCAACATCCGTCACGAGCGTCATTTCGAGCGAACTCGAAGAATCGTCTTCGCTCCGAGCGGCATTGCTCGCGCTAAATAACGAGCACGCGGTCGAATTGTCTTGGGCAGATGACGCCAAATTGCGGAATCTTGTGGCGATGGCGTTTCTCGCCGAGCGCGCAGGGTTCGCGGACGCATTCTTGATTGCATTAGACCAAGATGCTTGTTACGACAACCCCAACTTTCGTTGGTTTCGCAGTCGCTACGGTCGGTTTGTATACGTCGACCGGGTGGTCACAGCGCCGGAAGCGCGCGGGCGGGGATTGGCGCGCACGTTGTACTGCCGCCTAATTGAACGAGCTATTGCAGCGAAGCACGAACGGATTGTTTGCGAGGTCAACGTGGATCCGCCAAACCCCGGTTCGCAGGCTTTCCATCAATCGTTGGGTTTTGTACCCATAGGTGACGCCCGACTACCCGGCGGCAAGACCGTGACCTACTTGCACTTGAGGCTCCCCTCCAAAAGCCAAGAGTGAGCCCCGACAGGGAGGAATCGCAAAGGGATCGAGTCGGGTCACGCGGGGAGCTCCATGACCAGTTCATCGACGTAGCACCAGCTCCAATGCTCGCCGGGTTCGATTGACGTGATGATGGGATGCTGCGTCGCGCGGAAATGCTTGGTTGCGTGCCGGTTCTTTGAGTCGTCGCAGCAGCCGACGTGCCCACAGGTCCGACAGAGTCGCAGATGGACCCAAGTGTCGCCCAGCTTGAGGCACTCTTCGCAACCGCGACTGCGCGCATGGCTGGTCCGGACAAGGTCCAGGTGACGACACTGTGTAGGCATAACCACTCGCTAGCGCGACTCCGACGGGTCGCTCCCGGGGGCCACAATGCAATACGGTGCCACCCGATGCACAGTCACTCTACGGTCAGGCTTTTCAATTCTCCAAGCATCGTGGGAATCAGCTCACTTACCGTAGGGTGTATATGCATGGCCCGCCTGACGATCGAGTACGGAGCGTGCGCGTACATGACATCAAGAAGGGAATGCACGACTTCGTCGGCATTCAAACCGAGGAACGCAGCTCCCAGAATCTCGCCGGTATCCTCCGCGACGATGACCTTCATGAAGCCCTGACTCTCGCCGCGTTCAACGGCACGGCTGACGCGACTCATGGGTCGTTTGCCCAAAAGTGCCTTGCGTCCGGTCTGCTTCACATCCTGTTCTGTCATGCCGATCCGTCCCAGGGGCGGGTCGGTGTACAGCGCGTAGCACGGGATACGGTCGGATATCTTGCGCGGATCGTTATCCAGCAGATTTGCCGCGACGATTTCAAAGTCATTGTATGAGGTGTGAGTGAAGGCACCCCGGCCATTGCAGTCACCGAGCGCCCAGATGCCGGGCACATTCGTACGGCATTGATCATCGACCTTAATGTACCCACGGTTATCGGTCTCTACGCCTGCTCGGCTGAGTTCCAGATCATCGGTATTCGGAGTCCGGCCAACTGCCACCAGCACGTGAGAGCCTGCAACTTGCGGTTCGCCCTCTTGGCAGTCGACCCCGACGATGACTCCCGTACCGTCTGGGGCGGCCTTGAGACTGATACAGGTGGCGCTGAGACGAAATCGAATCCCCTCGCTTTCCAGAATTCCGCGGATCGCGTCGGATACGTCTTGGTCCTCCCGAGGCAGAAACCGCCGGCCTTGCTCCACTACTGTGACCTCGGACCCAAAACGCCGGAACATCTGCGCGAACTCGAGGCCGACATAGCCGGCTCCGACAACGATGAGGTGCTTCGGTAGAAAATCGACGTCCATCATCGTGGAGTTGGTCAAGAACGGGGTCTGTTCGATCCCGGAGAGGGGAGGGATGTACGCCCGCCCGCCGACGTTGATGAAGATTTTGGCGGCCCTAAGACTGTCGGTGTTGACCCGCACCGTCGTCGCATTCTCGAAACGCGCTGTGCCGACGAAGACAGTCACATTCTTCAAGTGCCGCAACCAGTCTTCCAGGCCACGGCTTGACTCCCCGGAGATCGCGTCCTTACGAGCCTTTACCGCTTGCATGTCGACCGTCACGTCTCCTGCGACCTCGACCCCGTAGTCCCGAGCCCGGCGAACTATGTATGCGGCATATGCGCTCGCTATCATTGTCTTGGTTGGAATGCATCCGGTGTTGACGCAAGTGCCGCCGAAGAGATGCCTTTCAATGATCGCGACGCGCATCCCTGTCTCGGCGAGTCGCGCTGCAAGCGCCGGGGCCGCTTGCCCGGTACCGATCAGGATTGCATCGAATTCCAAAAGCACGCAGTGGCCCTTCGCGTCTCCATAAATCGGGACCGGGTGCAGCCCGGGTGGCCTGCCAATCGAATGAACCGCGGGCGACGCGCTGCACCGCTGTGTGATGTGATGCAGTTCGCGAGGCCAAACGCATCATATCTTCACATCGGATCTCCGGGCGACAGGCGCTCTCGCGGACCCCGAGTGGTGGCGTTTGCGACTAGATAGTCCAGCACCGGCTACGTCAACGGTTCGGATTGAATGAACACTCGAATCACGAGGCAACTCGCTATTTCCGCGGCGTGCGCGGCTGGTTCTCCGGGCGCTCATGCTATGGATGGAGGGTCTCGCGTGTTCGAGACCTCGTAAATCAACGTCTTATTCGACTACGGCTATCGGCTCGCGCGCGAGGGCGCGATATGGCACAACGCACCAGCCGATGAAGTGGGGGCAACGGGGTAGGTCCGCAATCAGGTCACTCCGAACGCTCGCTGTCCATGTGCGCGAGCTGCGCATCCGGATAGCGTCCACCCGCCGCCGCGTTCGGCGGAACTGCCCGCTCGATCTCGTTCAGCTGCTCATGAGAGAGTTTGAGAGCTAATGCTCCCAGAGCCTCGTGCAGGCGTTCTCGGCGGCGCGCGCCAATGAGCGGGACGAGCGCGGCCCGCTCCGCGGCCGCTCGCGCCATAACCCATGCGATGGCCACCTGGGCGACCGAAGCGCCGATCGCGCTGGCAACCGCGCGCAGCTTCTCCACCAAGGCCAAATTGGTATCCAGGTTCGCGCCCTGAAAGCGGGGTGCGCGGGAGCGAAAGTCACCCTTCGGGCTGTCCTTCTGCCAGTGGCCACTGATCAAGCCACGCGAGAGCACGCCGTAGGCCGTGATACCGATTCCCAGTTCGCGGCAGGCGGGAAGAATCTCGCTTTCCATCCCACGTGAGATCAGCGAGTACTCGATCTGCAGGTCTGCAATCGGATGGACCGCGTGCGCGCGTCGGATCGTCTTGGCGCCGACCTCCGAGAGCGCGACATAGCGTACATAGCCTTGCTTGATGAGCGCGGCAATCGCACCGATCGTGTCCTCGATGGGCACGCCCGGGTCAAGTCGCGCGGGACGATAGATGTCGATGTAATCGACACCCAGTCGTTTCAGCGAATACGCGACAAAATTGCGCACCGCGGCTGGCCGTGAGTCGTAGCCGTTGAACTCGCCCGGGCCGGGCCCGCGCAGGGCGCCGAATTTGACACTGAGCTGAACTTGATCCCGATTCCTGTGCTTGAGTGCCTCGCCGACGAGCATCTCGTTGTGCCCCATGCCGTAGAAATCACCCGTGTCGAGGAGCGTGATGCCCTGATCCAGCGCTTCATGGATGGTCGCGATACTCTCGGAGCGATCCGCAGGTCCGTACATGTCGGACATTCCCATGGTCCCGAGGCCGATGGCTGATACTTGCGGGCCCTGGGAGCCGAGCTGCTGAGTGTTCACGTGATGTCCTCCATGAAAGCTGCGGCGTGCCGTATGGCGACTATCTGCTGCCGTCTCCGGGAAAACCCGAGCGGTGAACCTGGATGAGGTGGGTCGTTTTCGGCGGGGCGCCGTGCACGCACAGCCGAAGAGCTTCCTCGCTAATCCGATCTGCCTGGGTAATGCGGGCGTGGTGGCGAAGGTGCTCCAGCCAGGAATCGGTCAAGAATATCTCGACGAAACGACCGGCGACTGCGGGGTCTTCGAACACCTTCCAGTCGTAGGCGCCGTCGCGCCGGCGCTCGCGTGACAGGCGAAACAGCGCCTGCAGGAACCGGTCGCGGTCCTTGACGTCGATGCGATATTCAGTGGTGACCAGTACCGGCCCGCGGTCGCCCGCGACCTTCTCTGTGGTGATCGGCATCGGCCAGTGCAGGGCGGGGGTAAAGTCGACTCCTTCACCGGTCTGCAGTTTCCACCTCCGGGTAAGGGGTACCGCCAGCAGGGCACCCGCCGCGGCTGCCAGCAGTGAGCCCGCGGTCCCGATCTCGGTGGCCAGCTTTCCCCAGAGGAGACCACCAAGGCTCAAGGCGCCGAACATGACGGTGACGTACACGGCCAGCCCCCGGCCGCGGACCCACTCGGGAAGTGCCACCTGAGCCGAGAGGTTCAGCGAGGAGACGGCGCCGATCCAGCACACGCCCGCGAGCACGCTGGCCAGGAGTGAGGCGCGGGCATCGTGCGAGGCGGCGTACAGGACGGTGGACAGAGCGGTCCCTGCCGTACACCAGGCCAGCAGCCTGTTCGCTCCCCAGCGGACCTTGAGGCGCGGCAGCATGAAGGCGCCGCCGATGGCCCCGAGACCGATGGCGCCCAGGAGGCTCCCATACAGTGCCGGTCCGCCGACGACCTGTATGCGGGTGATGATCGGCAGCAGCGCCCAGTAGGCACTCGCAAAAAGGAAGAAGCCGGCGGCACGGACGAGCGTGGCGCTCAAATGCGGGTTGTAGCGGGCGTGCCGGAGGCCAACCACCATCGCGCTGACGAAGGGCTCCGGTGGCAGGGTGGACTTCGCGCGCGGCGGGCTCTTCCACCAGCCAAGTGCCCCGAGGACGCCGACGTTGCTGAACGCATCGATCCAGAAGGGCGGTCCATAGCCGAATGCGCTGACCAGCAGGCCACCGATCGCCGGCCCGACGGCGCGGCTGATGTTGATGCCGAGGCTGTTCAGCGATACTGCGGAAGGGAGATCCGAGCGCGGTACCAGGTCGGATACGACGGCCTGCCAGGGAGGGGCGCCCACGGCCGTCGCTGCGCTCACCAGGGCCGTCATCACAATCAGGCTCACGGGGCGAATGAGGTGGCTCGACACCAGAGCGGCGAGGGCCACGCCGAATACCATGACCGCAACCTCGCTGAAGATCAGCAGCTTGCGTCGGTCGATGAGGTCCGTGAGCGCTCCCGCGGGCAGGGCGAGCAGAAAGAGGGGCAGGTAGGATGCGACCTGTACCAAGGACACGACCAGGGGATCCGGGTTGAGCGTGGTCATCAGCCAACCGGATGCGGCCGTCGATACCCACCCGCCCAGGTTGGAGACAACCGTCGCCATCCAGACCACCGTGAAGGTGGTATGGCGGAATGCGCCCCACGGCAGTGAGCGCCCGGCGGCCGCGGCTGCCGTCACAGCACGATGTGACCTCGCAGTGCGGGCATATGCTGCCCGTGAGCCTTAACGCTTCAGCATCGGGCGTCCCTCGTGCTGCACGAGCAGGTCATGCATGTCATTGGCATGCTCCTCCTCCTGCGCGAGGATGCGCTCGAGCATGGTGCGCGTCGTCGGATCCTTGTCGGCGAAGTAGCGCACCATCTCACGGTAAGTCTCGATTGCGATCCGCTCCGCCACGAGATTCTCCTTGATCATATCGACCAAGGTCTCCCCTTCGACGTACTGCGAAGCGGCGCGACCCACCAGGCCCTCTGGGTTCATGAGCGGCTTGCCGCCGAGCTGGTTGATGCGCTCGCAGAGCAGGTCGAGATGCTCCTCCTCCTCCTTCGCGTGCTGCGCAAACTCCGCGCGCACCCCTTCACTGGATATGCCGCTCGCCGCAACGGCGTGATACTTGTAGCGCAGCACGCATACGATTTCGGTCGCGACCGCGTGATTGAGCAGCGCGATCGCCTGCTCGAGGCTCCCCTGGTAGTTGTCGGTGACGGCTCCTGAGGTCAGCTGCTCGCGCGCCGCGAGCCGGATCGCCGCCAGGCTCTGGCTGAACCACTGCCTCTGGCCTTCCGAAGTCGAGCTGCTCGAATCGGGCAGCGCATGCCGTCGACCGGCCTCTTCAGCCGCCTCGAGTTCTTGTGCCTCCCGGGCCGTGTGCGGAGCTGCCTCGCGGGCGGCCTTCTCCATGTCGCCCTTTTGCAGGTAATGCTTAAGCCCACGCTCGTACCTGCGCGTGGCGGCGTAGTCTCCCTCACCTTGAACCCGACCGGCCGGCCCCGGGCGAGGGCCGTTGCGGCCACGGGTCGTGCGTTGCGTGATTCGTCTCATGGGCATCTCCTCCAGCAGCAACTGTGGGACCGGCAGCCAGGGAGCCTGGCGTTTGCGCTCGTGAATGGTGCCTGAAGTCACACAGGCGCGCTAACGCATTCTGGCTATGCGCATGACCAGAGTCGGCCGCAATTTGTGCCCGAACAAGGGCCGGCTATGAAGAATGGTCCAGCAAGCCCGGATCGACCGGGGCGTTGCTACTGAAGTAGTCCGTTGCGCAGCGCGTACGTGGTCAGGTCAGCGTTCGTCTCGAGGTGCATTTTCTCGAGTACGCGTGCACGGTAGGTGCTCACCGTCTTAACGCTGATCGAAAGTTCGCTGGCTATTTCCGAGACTGACTGGCCGACGGCGAGTTTGCTCAGTACTTGGAATTCCCTCTGCGACAGTGTCGTATGCATGGGCCGATCGGTAGGCTCATCGAGCTCGGAAAGCAGTAGTTCCCTCAGAGACTCGGTTACAAAGCGACGTCCGGCCAGGACCGTGTGCACTGCACGCATGAATTCCTCGGGCGCCTCGTCCTTGGCGAGGTAGCCTGACGCCCCGGCGCGCAGGACATTGACCGCATATTGATTCTCGGCATACCCGCTGACCACCAGAACCCTGGCGTTCGGATGTTCCAATCGAATTTTGCGCAGCGTATCAATTCCGTTGCCGTCGGGCATGTTGATGTCGAGGATTACGAGATCCCATTGCCCGTCGCGCAAGCCTTGCAGGGTCTCGGCACCGCTCGCAGCTTCGCCAATTGTGTCAATCGAGCCGTCCCGCTCCAGATATTGCCGAAGGCCTGTTCGGATCATCGCGTGATCATCGGCTATGAGAATACTGGGCATGGACTCCCCCGTGCGGCTCGCCTCCGTTGACAGCACCGCGTCCCCACTACAGGGACCCAGAGCTCGCGGTCGGAGACAATCCCGCGTCTACTGCATCGGTCGCTACATGGTGCGTCGGCCGTTCATGATGAACGTAACCACAGCCGCGATCAGGAAAACGACAAACAGGATTTTGGCAATCCCAACCGCACCGGCCGCGATGCCACCAAACCCGAACAGCGCGGCAACCAGCGCGATTACCAGAAAGATGACTGCGTAGTGAAGCATTGGTTGTACCCTTTAAATAGGAGGCGCGGAGAGCCCCTGCCGTTGGTGTGCGGCACTGTGCTCGTTCAAGCACACGTGGGCCAAGCGGTGACTGCTACGTCTCCGTGTAGGAGTCCGCCTACCGTGGGCTAGTGGGCTGGCGGCTCTGCGGTGACGGGAGAGGCGGGCTCCGGCGGCGTGGCAATCCGCGTGGCATCCTCGGCACAGGAAGGCTCGGGACTCAGAGCGTCGGGCACCAGAATCTGCGATTCCAACAGTCGCAACCGGTCGCCGTACGCCCGCAACTTGCCGGCGCTACCGCATTCGCTCATTATCCGCGCCGGACGGCATCGGTAGCATCCGCGGGCGTCGATTCCTCCAATTACAACGTGAGGCGCAGTATTTATGAACAAATTTCTGGCACTGATTCTTGCAATGGCGCTGTCGGGTGCGGCGGTAGCTCAGGTCGAATCGGCCGCCAAGGATGCTGCCAAGGCAACCTCCGAGACCGCCAAGCAAGCAGGTGACCGCGCCAAGGCGAGCGTTGAGTCCCAGCCCGACAAGGCCATCGATAAGACCAAGGCGAAAGTCCATAAAGCTAAAGCGCATCACGCTGCGCATGCTGCCAAAGAAGAGGTCAAGGACGCCCCGAAGTAAGGGCCCGTTCTCCCGGTCACTCGAACACTTGAGGTCGAGCAGTCCCTGAATTACTTGCTGCATCCGCGCCGCCGGCTCACGGATTTCGTTCGCCGGCGGTGCGGTGGCGTGGGTAATATCGGCAAAGTTGCCAGGAGCATTTGCATGATGGTCACCGTTCGATAGCGCCGAATTCTGGAATCCGAATATCCGGGGACCCATCTGCTACAACCCGGCCGCTTCGGCGTGCATCCTTGCGTACCCGCTGGCACGGCCACCGGCATTCTCACTCATGTTCCATACGCCGAAGGCGACCGGTGCGAGTTGGGGAGCCAACGTTGCAGGCTCACCCGTGGTCCTCGACGAACGTGATCCGGAGCCGGAGACCATCTTCATGGTGCCGCTCGCCCACTGGTCGAACGGGACGGCGGCACCAGCCCCCTAGTAACCACGCGGCGGGACCCCTCTCGGTCGCATGCGCGGCCGGGTCGTCTCTCAATGTCCCGGTTCGGGTTTGTGTTTTCGACCTGCGCGTCGCGACTCCGTGGCGCGGCGGGCGACCTTCGGCTTCTCGGCCAATCTCTTCGCCTTCGAAAGCACGGTCGGTTGAGCGACAGGTCTACGCGCGTTTGGCTTGGCTCCGAACGTCCCAAGCGATGCGTTGAGCGCCACCGCCAGCGCCGCATCCCCGCTGATGAGGGCGTCCCACTGCAGCTCAAGGCCCTTGCGCCTCCCCTTGAGCGTCAGTTTCAGCCCGTCGGGGGATATGGCCAGGATGTAGGCACTGCCGCCGATCGACAGCTCACGCTTCAGAGTCTTCTCGAGCAGTGTGGCCATGCTTACAACCTTGCCAGACTTTTGTGGGAGCAGCATCTACTGCCAAGTGCAGGGCACCACCGCAAAGTCGAGGGTGCTGCGGGCGTCTGGGGTGACGGAACAGGTGGCGGTTTCTGGCCCCAGTCGCCCAGGTTGCCGGGCGAAGCGGTCAGTCGGAGTGCACGTGTACCCGCGCATTGCCCCCAGACACTGGATCAGGCATCACCATTACGCCCTCGTCGACGCGCTTGAGCACCAGTGCGACGCTGCCGTCTCCGACCTCGAGATCGAGAATGCTCAGCGACTCGATGCCGACGGGCAGGGAAGGATGGTCCACGTGCACCTCGCCCCGCCGGCCGTCGACGCGCAGTCCGAGACTGGCCTGCAGCAACATGAAGACGGCCCCTGATGCCCACGCCTGCGGCAGGCAGGCCACCGGGTAGGGGGTCGGACCCTGACCAGTGCGTCGCTCGAACCCGCAGAACAGCTCGGGCAGGCGCATGGCGAACTGGTTAGCGGCCTCGAACAGCTCACTCACCAAGGGCGCGATGTGCACGCTGCCAAAATAGCGGGCGATGCCCGCGGCGCACAGCGACGTGTCGTGCGGCCACACCGCGCCATTGTGGTAAGACATGGGGTTGTAACGCGCTTGCCCTTCTGCCAGCGTCCTGATGCCCCAGCCCGTGCGAAATGAGTCGGACAGCAGCTGCTGCGCCACGGATTGCGCGCGCTTGCGCTCCGGAACGCCGCAGAACAGCAGATGGCCGGGATTGGAGGCGCGCACCTTGCAGGGCTGACCCTCGCCATCGATGGCGAGGGCGTAGAAGGCCATATCCTCGACCCAGAAGTGCCGCTCGATGGCCGCGGCGAGCCGCTCGGCGCGTTCGCGCCACGCCTGACTCTGTTGCGACTTGCCCCGCACGGCCGCCAGCGTCGCGATCGACGTCAGCGCGGCATACGCGTAGCCCTGCACCTCCACCACGGCGATTGGGCCGTCGGGCAGGCGGCCATCGGCGTGAAAAATCGAGTCGTGACTGTCCTTCCATCCCTGATTGGCAAGCCCAGACTCCGCGCCGCGCGCGTAGTCGAGAAAGCCCGTTGCGCTCCCGTCCAGCCGGCGCTCGATCCAGCCGACCGCAGCCAGCAGGTTTTCCCAGATTTCGTCCACCAGCCGCGGATCGCCGGTTCGCTCTTCGTACGCGCCCGCGAGCATGACGAACAGCGGCGTGGTATCGACTCCCCCGTAGTACTGACCGAAGGGTACTTCACGCAGCATCGCCATCTCGCCGCGTCGCATCTCGTGCATGATCTTGCCGGGCTCGGCATCGCGGAAGGCAGACTCCTCGTGAGCCTGGGTCTGAGCCAGAAAGCGCAGCACGCCGGCGGCGAGGGCGGGATTGAGCCATAGCGTCTGCAAAGCGGTGATGATTGCGTCGCGGCCGAATTGCGTGGCGAACCAGGGAATACCCGCGTAGGGGTAGGGCCCGGTCGGCAGGGCGGTCGTGAGCAGGGCCAGGTCGGAGCGCGACTGGTCGATCCAATCGTTGAACAGCCGTCCGGAGCTCGCGAGCGAGCCTCCGCCCTTCAGACGCTCCTGCATGCTCTGGGTGAGGGCGTGTAGCGCAGCCTCAAACCGCTCTTTTGAGGCAGGGGCTGCGCAGGTCGCGCCAATTTCGATGAACACCTCGGCGACGCCGCTACGGGTTACGTCAAGAGAGAAAGCGGCCTGGCGAGGGCTCAATGAAACCGGTGGCACGGAAAACCGCACCCGCGTGACACGCAGCCTTTCGTCCAGTCCGCGGTAGGCGAGACGCACTCCGTCCGGATAGAGCTCCGGCTCAAGAGCCGTGCCGCGTCTGGCGCGCCGGTGACCCTGGACCTCGAAGATGTCGGCGAAATCCGCCTCGAACGTGAACTGCAGAGGCACAGTCGCGGTCTGCCCGCTGAAATTGGTGAGGCGCAATCGCTCGTGCAGAGCGCCCTGCCATAGGAAGCGGCTGCGCTCGATGTGAATGACCCCCTGCGGAATGACCCGTTCACCGAGGGCCGGCAGCGGTCGGTTGGTGAGGTGCGACGTGAACAGCGTATTGTCCTGGGAGATGGCGGCGCCGAGCAGCGAGGGGTGCTTGGCTGCAACCTCCATCTCGAAACGCGACAGAATGCGCGTATCGGCGGTGAAGAGCCCGTCATCGCTCGCCTGAATGTCGCCCAGGGCATCCGCGAGCAGAAACGTGTCGCCATCCTTGAGAGTGAAGCGCGGCAGCAGTCCGCGCCGCTCGCTGCCTGACTCGGGAGCGGCGCTCACGCACCGCTCTCACATTTGTTGGTCGGAGCGCTGGGTATAAAGCAGGCGTTGATAGACATTCAGGTACGCATTGGCCATGACCGTCGTGCTGAAGGAGCGCTCGAATGCCGCACGCACACGACCGCGATCCAGCTTGGCGACGCGGGCGATGGCTTCGAGGGCCTCGGGCTCGGAATTTACAACGAATCCGCTGACGCCCGCCTCAACTACTTCAGGAACCGCGCCGCAGTTCCAGGCGATGACGGGAGTACCGCACGCCATGGCTTCGATCATGACCAGGCCAAACGGCTCGGGCCAATTAATGGGAAAGAGCAGCGCGACGGCGTTGCCGAGGAACTCTGACTTGTGCTCGTCGCCTATTTCTCCCACGAATTCAACGAGCGGGTGCTGCAGCAGGGGCTTGATCTCGCGCTCGAAATACTGGGTATCCGCCGCATCGACCTTGGCCGCGATCTTGAGCGGCAGCCCCGCCGCGCACGCCAGACGAATCGCCCGATCCGGGCGCTTTTCCGGAGAGATGCGGCCGAGAAACGCCAGGTACCCGCCGTCCGCGCGCGGCTGGAATTTAAATTGCTCGGGCGGGACGCCGTGCGGTACGGTCGCGAGCCAGCTGGCGGCCGGCAGCGGCCGGCGCTGCGCATCCGAGATCGACACGAGGCCGAACTGAGGCCAGCGCACATACACCTGAGGAAGATCCTTCAGATCCAGCCGTCCGTGAAGGGTTGTGACGGTCTTGTGGGCATGCTGCTCGAACATCGGAAAATGGATCATATCGACGTGAAAATGCAGGACGTCGAACTGACGGCTGCGGCGCCGCACCTCATAGAGCATGGCAAGGTGCGCCGCGAGGTCGGATTTGAGGGGCGCGTCATCGAGGCGGATGGCCTGGTCGCGCACCTGCACCTGTCGTGCGCGGGTGCGCGCCTCGCCCGAGGCGAACAGGGTCACGTCGTGACCGAGGTCGACCAGCTCATTGCAGAGGTGCGCAACGACTCGCTCGGTACCGCCGTACAGTCGCGGTGGCACGGCCTCGTAGAGCGGGGCAATCTGGGCGATTTTCAATGGCGCACGCATCAGGGACTTGCCCCGCAACTCACTCACTTCGGATGCGCCGCGTGCTCGGCGCGGGCGGCGGCGATGGCGCTGGTCACGTGCTTCCTATCTTCGGGTGGGGGTAGCACGGCCTTGAGACCGAGGGACTGGAGCCACAGCTCCCGGCACCAGCCGGCGCTGTGGTACAGGTGTTCCTCCTCCTCGTGTTCAACCGCAGCCGTCGCATCGCGCAGTGCTTCTCCGATCTCGCCCTTTAACGCCTTGCCGCATGCCTGTATCAGCTGCCAATCGAGATGATCCTTGGTCTCCGCGAGCACCACGCACTCGCAAGCCACGAGCTGCGCGGCATCGCGATTGCCGGAAGCCAGAGAATCCTGCATGGCGCGGACCAGTGCGGCAGCGAGCGCCGTTACGACCTGGGTGCCTGGCGTCTGCTCTTCCGCATCGATTTCCATGGACGAGCACACCTGCTCGAGAATGGTGACGTGCCGCTGGGTTTGCTCGAAATACTTGCCCCATTCCTCCTTCAGACGCTCATCGGCGGCACACTTCAGGGCAGTCTTGTAAACCCTTAGTCCGCCGTGCTCATGTGCCAGAGACTGCAAAACCAGCTCCTTTAGTTGTGCCGTCTCCATCAAAGCTCCTGGCTGCCGGTGAATTGCCGCTGAATCGCATGCAGTAGGCTGCGCCTACCTTGGATCTTTTGCAGCGCCGGTGGGCTGATTTGTAGGTCCGGAGAGTCCTACGTCCGCGATTTCGCTGCCGATGGCGAAGGCGGTGCGGCGACCTGCAGCCGGTCCGGCGGTGCGGATCCCGGACCGACGAAATCTGCGGATTCAAGCGCCCGCGAAGATCGCAAGGCGTGAGCGGGCACGGCTAGCTTGACACCCCGCCGGGCAGGTGGGTGACACTGAGTGGGCAGTCCGCGGCTCCAGGCCGTGGCTCGAGTTTCTCGGCGCCAGAGTACGCCACGGCAGGTACGGCAGCCGCCACTTCCGGGGATCTCCAGCAAAAATCTCGACGCTCCGGTGACTTGCGAAGCTGGCGAAAGCGAGAATCTCCCGGCGCAGAGTTTTGGCGCGCGAGCGACCACCGATGTTTTCTGCTGCGTTGTCCCGGTTCAAATGCGAGCAGAACTCGTTGCGAGTTTTCGGGGATACTTGGCAGTCAGTTGCGCCCGGATATCTACCGGCCGAAGCGTGCGCGATGATGCCTGGCCATGCCAGTCACCACGGCGGACGTGCCGAGCGGGCGATGACTGACGACGGTATGCACTGGAAGGCGCTCGAGGCGTTTCAACCCGAGTTCGCGTTGATTGATGTGGGTATGCCCAAGCTGAACGGTCTGCAGGTCGCGGCGATGACGCGAGCGGCTCCCTGGGCACAGTCAACGACGCTTGTCGCGCTGACGGGCTGGGGGCAGGAGGGCGACCGCCAGGCTGCACTGGCGGCCGGGTTCCACTACCATTTCGTCAAACCGGTCGACGTCGACTCACTCCTGCGGGTGCTGCTCTCGACCCCGCCTTCATCACCGGCCTAGAACTGAGCTCAACCGATTGTCTGCGCACGAGGAGCCAAGAAATGGGCACTGACGTGGCTGCGTGGCCCGACCTGCCTTATTCGAGCTGGCGCGACACGGCCACCACCTTGCAACTGTGGACCCAGATCATCGGTAAAGTCAGATTGTCCCTGACGCCATGGGTCAACCACGGCTGGCAGGTGCCGTTGTATGTCACCGCCCGGGGCCTGGGCACATCTCCCATTCCGTTCGGCACCGAGATTGTGGAAGTGGAGTTCGACTTCATCGGTCATCACCTGCTCGCGCGTACCAGCCGGGGTGATGAACGAACGTTAGCGCTTGAGCCGCAGCTGGTTGCCGACTTCTATGTCGGCGTGCGCGAGCTACTGAACCAGCTGGGCGTCCCGGTGCAGATAAACGAGCTGCCGTGCGAGCTGCCGGAGCCGCTGCGCTTTCCGGATGACCGCGTGCACGGGGCATACGATGCGGACGCGGCCCACCGCTACTGGCGCGCCCTGGTGCAGGCCGATCGCGTCTTCAAGCTCTTCCGCAGCGGCTTTCTCGGCAAGGTCAGCCCGGTGCATTTCTTTTGGGGTAGCTTCGATCTCGCAGTGACGCGCTTTTCCGGGCGGAGGGCTCCGCGGCACCCGGGTGGGGTACCGGGGTTGCCGGATGCGGTGACGCGCGAGGCCTATTCGCACGAGGTCAGCAGCGCCGGATTCTGGCCGGGCAGCCCGAGCTTCCCGATGGCTGCGTTCTATTCGTATGCCTACCCGGAGCCGGAAGGATTCCGTGACGTGCCGCCCGGGGCGGGCGCGCATTACGAGGCGAGCCTCGGGGAGTTCATCCTGCCGTACGACACCGTCCGCGCCTCGGCCGACCCGCAACGTGCGCTGCTCGGGTTTCTGTCAGCGACGTACGAGGCGGCTGCGACGACCGGCAAGTGGGATCGCACGGCCTTGGAGTGCGAGTTGGGCGCCCCGGCGCGGGTCCGCCCGGTGCCCTAGGGATCGGCGCCGGCCGGTCTGCTCGCGTATCACTGCCTGGGTCGATCGCGGGGCACCTGGAGAGAGAGGGCCTCAGTCTCCTCTGGAGCTCACCCAGCCCGTGCCGTCTGAGCCTGTCTCGTGCAGCCACACATGACCGCACTCAAGGCATCGATAGTAGTCCTCGTCTGCTGCGCCCGTCGTTGACCCGGAAGCATGCCTCCCGGTGTGCTGAAGCGCTGCATGCGGCGCCACGCGGTGGCCGGCGCCTATAAGCCGCAGGCATGCTGCGCACATGCTCTGGACGTCGTGAGTTGGCGTTCGGCTCAAATTGAACGGCCCTCAGGCTGCGCCGCTGCTTCGCGCGTAGCCGACCTTCTCGTCATCGTTACACAGTGTCGTGCGACCTTTGCTGTCCCCGAGCCGGGGCTTCATTGTCCGGTAAGGGGTTACCAGGCCACACGACCACGCCGGGCTGCGCCATCGCAGCCCCGCCCTGACTCTGTAGCGAACGGCAGGCCTATCTCACCCGGACGACGAATCGGCTAGGCGCGAAACGCGCAACAACGTCACAGCCTCCTGGGCGCCGCGCAACGCCTCGGGTGCGGCGGGGGGCGGTTCGAGGCGTATAGTCGCGTCGGTCCAAGGGTGCATTCAAACAACAGATAAGGGAGAACGACAATGCACACAGAGTGGCTCTACTACCTGCTGTTAGGCCTGGGTGTCAGTCAATCGATCCTCATCATCTTTACGCTGCCGGATCCTCCGCCAGACCCGTTGGCCTGGGCGGTCAGAGCCGTAGCAGGCGGACTCGGCGGCATCCTTGGAGCGTGGCTTACACACCTCTCGATGGCCGAGCCGATGCGCGGAATTGTCGCGCTCGGGGCGATCGCCGGCGCCGTATTCCTTGTGGGCGTCGCGCGGACGTTTGGCGGCCCCTCGGCGGCTAGGCGGTAGCCCGGACGCGCACGATCGAAGTGCAGACGCCCCGACCGTTGGGGCGTCTGCACACGCCCCCCAGTTCAGGAGGAGCGCGATCGGTCATAACGTGACCCACGCCCTTGTGGGGCTACCCACCCGGAGTCATGGTGCGTGCGCGGTTACACAGCGCGGCACTAGAAATGATTAGACCTGGGTTCACCATTCCGATCGCCTTCCTCATCGGGATTACCATCTGGCTTATTTTCCTGCGTGACTCGCCGCTGTCCGCGGCCGATTGTGCGCGCGGACCGCGAATCTCACACCACGCTACCCCTCAATTCGGGCAGTGCCCACCGTAGTCGGACACAGGGCGGCCTGAGCGGTTTTGGGTCGAGCGTCCGCGATTCAGGCGGCCGCTGGGATGGAACGGGCCGACCAACTTGAGTGCTACCTGGCTCCCGACGCCTTGCTGACACGCCTTCGGCGCGTACGGCGCGCTTTCGTTTGCATGCCTCGAGGGGACGGGGACGCTCGGATTCGTGCTGGGTAGGACGAAACCTACGCTGA
>Ga0070732_10000915_pt1 | contig 16778 bp, 15 predicted proteins | sample Coa_R1_5_FD_66449 | JGI IMG/M metagenome (GOLD analysis project Ga0070732, IMG submission 66449) | Surface soil microbial communities from Centralia Pennsylvania, which are recovering from an underground coalmine fire - Coalmine... | ecosystem: Environmental > Terrestrial > Soil > Unclassified ...
CGTGAGCCCCGAGGACTACCAGTTCAAAGGCTGGAACAGCCTGAAGCGCTCGGTGGGCGTGGCGGTACAGTGGCTGGCGCCCCTGGGCCTGTTCCGCTTCAGTTTCGGTGTGCCCCTGAACGCCAAGCACGGCGACGGCATCACCACCTGGGGCGACGAAACCGAAGGCTTCCAGTTCTCGGTCGGCAACGCCTTCTAAAAGAACGAGCCGCCGGGGCGGTTTCTACGCGATACTAGAGGTTTAGTCGGGGCCGCCCGCGGGCCCGCCGTCCTAAACAGTCATACGAGGGTAGGTAGGTTCTGTGAAGCGTCTGAGCAGCAGCAAGATGGCGGTGTGGTTGGTCGCGGCCGGCGCGGCGCTCGCCGCCCTGCCGGCATGGGCCGACCAGAAGATCGGAGTGGTCGACTTCCAGCGCCTGGCGATGGAGTCCCCGCAGGGCAAGGCGGTCATGGAGTCGCTGCGGGCGGAGTTCGCACCGCGCGAGCGCACCCTGCAGGCCCAGGCCCAGACGGTGAAGGCCAAGGAGGAGAAGCTGCAGAAGGACGGCGCCACCATGAGCGAGGAGCAGCGCGCCAGGGCCGAGAAGGATTTCCGCGACGGGGCGCGCGACTTCGAGCGTGCGCGCAGCGAGCTGCAGGACGATGAGACCGCGCGTCGCAACGAGGAGCTGTCGCGCCTGCAGCGCACGATCCTCGAAGAGGTGCGCACCTTCGGCAAGGCGCAGAGCTACGACCTGATCCTGGCCCAGGAGGCCGTGATGTACGGCGCCTCCGCCTCCGACATCACTGCGGCGGTGCTGAGCGCGCTGCAGGCGCGCGGTGCCTCGGCCAAGCCCGCGGCGGCCCCGGCGCCCGCAAAACCGCCGGCCAAGTAGCCGTCGCAGCAGCGGCCCGCGGTCGTTCAAGGCTGGCCATGTCGGTATCGCTCGGGGAGCTCGCGGTGCGCTTCGGCTGCGAGCTGCGCGGCGACCCCGAGGCGCGCGTCGAGCGCGTCGCGACGCTCGCCAACGCGGACGCTCGCTCGCTCGCCTTCCTCGCCAACCCTCGCTACCGTGCCCAGCTCGCCGATACGCGCGCCGGCGCGGTGGTGCTGAGCCCGCGCGGCTCCGCCGACTGCAGCGCGGCGCTGCTGCTGTGCGAGAACCCCTACGCGACCTACGCCCGCATCGCGGCGCTGCTGTATCCGGCACCACCGCCCCTGCCCGGCGTGCATCCCACCGCCGTCGTGGCGAGCGGCGCGCGCATCGACCCGAGCGCCGAGATCGGCCCCTACGTGGTGGTGGGCGCCGGCACGAGCGTCGGCGCGCGCGCCTTCGTCGGCCCGCACTCGAGCCTGGATCAGGACGTGACCGTGGGCGCGGACGTACGCCTGGTGGCGCGCGTGAGCCTCGGCCGCGGCGTCCAGGTCGGCGCGCGCAGCGTGCTGCAGCCGGGCGTCGTGATCGGCGGCGACGGCTTCGGCTTCGCGCCCGAGCGCGGCAGCTGGGTCAAGGTGCCGCAGGTGGGCAGCGTGCGCATCGGCGCCGACGTGGAGATTGGAGCCAACACGACCATTGACCGCGGCGCCATCGACGACACGGTCATCGAGGAGGGCGTGAAGCTCGACAACCTCATCATGATCGCCCACAACGTGTGCATCGGCGCGCACACCGTCATCGCCGGCTGCACCGGCGTGTCGGGGAGCACCACCATCGGCAAGCGCTGCATGATCGGCGGCGCGGTCGGCTTCGCCGGGCACCTGACGATCGCGGACGACGTGGTGATCACCGGCTATTCGGCGGTCAGCCACTCGATCGCGAGCCCGGGCGTATACTCGAGCACACTCCCGGCGGAAGAGGCACGCAGCTGGCGGCGGCTGGCGGCGCGCTTTAAGCGCAGCGGGGTGCTCGAGCAGCGCGTGCGCCGGCTGGAGCGCGCCGCGGGACTGGGCTCGGCGCCGGACGAGGATCGGGACGAGGATCATGACTGAAGGGCTGCAGCTGGACATGCAGGCAATTCTCGAGCGCCTGCCGCACCGTTACCCGTTCCTGCTGGTGGACCGGGTACTGGAATGCCATCCCGGCAAGAGCATCCGCGCGCTGAAGAATGTGACCTACAACGAGCCGTTCTTCCCCGGGCACTTCCCGCGCCGTCCGGTGATGCCGGGCGTCATGATCATCGAAGCACTGGCGCAGGCGGCCGGCATCCTGTGCTTTGTCACCGCCAACGTCATTCCCGATCACAACACCCGCTTCTACTTCGTCGGCATCGACAAGGCGCGCTTCCGCCGCCCCGTGGTGCCCGGCGATCAGCTGATACTGGTGGCGCAGGCGGAGCGCGTGCTGAAGGGCATCTGGAAGTTCGCCACCACGGCCCACGTGGGCGAGCACGAAGTGGCGCACGCGGAAATGATGGTGGCCCCGGAGAGCGGGCGGTGATCGATGCGCGCGCCGTCGTCGCCCCCGAGGCGCAGCTGGCCGCCAACGTCAAGGTCGGTCCCTACAGTATCATCGGGCCCGGCGTGGTCATCGGCCCGGGCACGGTCATCGGCCCGCACGCGGTAGTCAACGGTCCGACCACCATCGGCGCCGACAACCAGATCTTCCAGTTCGCCTCCATCGGCGATGCGCCGCAGGACAAGAAGTACCGCGGCGAGCCGACGCGCCTCGAGATCGGCGACCGCAACGTGTTCCGCGAGAGCTGCACCGTCAACCGCGGCACCACCCACGATCAGGGCGTGACCCGCATCGGCAGCGACAACCTGTTCATGGCCTTCTCGCACGTGGCGCACGACTGCCAGGTGGGCGACAAGACGGTGTTCGCCAACTGCGCCTCGCTCGCCGGCCACGTTGAGGTGGGCGACTGGGTGATCCTCGGCGGACTGACCGCGGTGCACCAGTTCTGCAAGATCGGCGCGCACGCCTTCCTCGGCGGCGGCACGATCCTCTCGCGCGACGTGCCGCCCTACGTCATGGTCGCCGGCAACCCGGCGGTGCCGCACGGCGTCAACGCCGAGGGGCTGAAGCGCCGCGGCTTCACCGAGGAGCAGATCCGCAACGTGCGCGAGGCCTACCGCATCCTGTACCGCTCCGACCTGCTGCTGGCCGCCGCGCTCGAGCGCTTGGCGCCGCTGGCGCAGCAGCAGCCTGAGGTGCGCTTCTTCTTCGATTTCATCCGCGGCTCGCAGCGCAGCCTGGTGCGATGAGCGTCGCGGGGCTGCCCGAACTCGCAGCCGCCGCGCCGCTGCGGGTGGCGATCGTCGCCGGCGAGCACTCCGGCGATACCCTCGGTGCCGCCCTCATCGAGGCGCTGCGCGCGCGCGTCCCGGGGGTGCACTGTTTCGGCGTGGCGGGTCCGAAGATGCTCGCGGCCGGGTGCGAAGCCTTCGCCTCTTCGGAGGAGCTCGGCGTCATGGGTCTCGCCGAGGTGCTGCGGCACCTGCCGCGCCTGCTGCGGCTGCGCGGCGCGCTGCTGCGGCGCTTGCTCGCCGCGCGCCCCGACGTGTTCGTCGGCATCGACTCGCCCGAGTTCAATCTGCGGCTGGCGCGGCGCCTGAAGGCCGCCGGCGTCCGCACCGTGCAGTACGTGAGCCCGCAGGTGTGGGCCTGGCGGCCGGGACGGGTGCGCACCATCGGCGCCTCCTGCGACCTCATCCTGTGCGTGCTGCCGTTCGAGACCGAGTTCTACGCCCGGCACCAGGTGCAGGCGGTGTTCGTCGGACATCCGCTGGCCGACGACATCCCGCTCGTCGTCGATCGCGAGGCCGCACGCGCCGCGCTCGGCCTCGCCGGCGGGCGCCGCATCGTCGCGCTGCTGCCCGGCAGCCGCATGGCGGAGGTCACGCGCCTGGCCGCACCCTTCGTCGCCGCAGCGGCCCGCATCGCCGCGCACGACCCGCACTGCCGCTTCGTCGCACCCATGGCCTCGCAGGCCACTCGTGAGGCGTTCGAGAGGGAAGTTGTGCAAGCCCCCGCCGCACCAGAGATTCACATCCTCCTCGGCCAGGTGCAGCAGGCGCTCGGCGCCTGCGACGGCGCGATCGTGGCCTCGGGGACCGCGACGCTGGAGACGCTGCTCACGGGCCGGCCGATGGTGGTCGCGTACAAGGCGAGCGCGGTGACCGCCTTTGTGCTGAGGACCCTGGGGCTGGTAAAGGTGCGATACTTTTCCCAGCCGAACCTGCTCACGGGCCGGGCCCTGGTGCCGGAGTTCCTCCAGGAGCAGGTGACCGGCGAGGCCCTGGGGGATGCGCTGCTGCGCGAGATGGGAGACCCGGCCCACGTGCATGAGCTGCTGGAACAATTCGACACCGTGCACCGCGCCCTGCGCCGCGGCGGCGCGGCGCTGGCGGCGCAGGCCGTGATCGAGTGCGCACGGGGTGGCGATGCGGCTCGCTGATCGCACCCGGGTCGCCGGCGTCGACGAAGCCGGCCGCGGCCCGCTCGCGGGACCTGTGGTGGCGGCAGCGGTGATACTCGACCCGCGGCGTCGCATCCGCGGCCTCGCCGACTCCAAGCAGCTCAGCGCCGCCGAGCGCGAGCGCCTCGCGCCCATCATCCGTGCGCGCGCGCTCGCCTGCGGCGTCGGCTGGGCCGACCGCGACGAGATCGATGCGCTCAACATCTTCCAGGCGACGCTGCTCGCCATGCGGCGCGCGCTCCTGGCGCTGCCGGTCGCGCCGACACACGTGCGCGTCGACGGCAACCGCTGCCCGTGCCTCAGCGACCTGCCGCTGCGCTGCACGCTCGAGGCCATCGTCGCCGGCGATGCGCGCGTCGCGGCCATCAGCGCCGCCTCGATCCTCGCCAAGACCTACCGCGATGCCATGATGCGCAGCCTCGATGCCTGCTATCCGGGGTTCGAGCTCGCCGCGCACAAGGGCTACGGTACCCCCGCGCACCTGAGCGCGCTGCGCCGACAGACGCCCAGCCCGCTGCACCGTCGCTCTTTCAGCCCGGTGCGCTGCTGCGTTTCGGAAGCGGACGAGGAGCTGCTGGTCGCGGAGCTGGCGGAGTAGGGCGCGCATGGCACAGGGCTTCATCCACCTGCGGCTGCACACCGAGTTCTCGCTCAGCGACAGCGTCGTGCGCGTGCCCGAGCTGGTGGCCGCGGTGGCCGCGGCCGGCATGCCGGCGGTGGCGGTCACCGACCAGAACAACCTGTTCGCGATGGTGAAGTTCTATCGCGAGGCGCTGAAGAGCGGCGTCAAGCCCATCGTCGGCGTCGACCTGCTGGTCCGCGAGGAGGGCGAGCGCCAGGCGCCGTCGCGCCTGACGCTCCTGTGCCAGTCGCTGGCGGGCTATCGCAACCTCGCCCGCCTGGTGACGCGCGCCTACCTCGAGGGGCAGGACCGCGGCACGCCGCGCCTCGAACGCGCCTGGCTCACGGCGGCCGCCCTCGAGGGGCTGCTCGGGCTGTCGGGCGCCAGCGAGGGCGACCTCGGGCGCGCGCTCCTCAACGGCCGCGAACGCGACGCGGAGCGGCTGCTGGAGGCGTGGCTGGCGGTGCTGCCCGGGCGCTTCTACCTTGAGCTGCAGCGGCTGGGCCGGCCGGGGGAGGAGGGCTATATCGCCGCCGCGGTGGCGCTGGCGGCGCGCCGCAGCGTGCCGGTGGTCGCCACCAACGACGTGCGCTTCCTGACCCCGGCGCAGTTCGAGTCGCACGAGGCGCGCGTCTGCATTCACGACGGCGCGCTGCTCGCCGACGCCGGGCGCGTGCGCCGCTACACCCGCCAGCAGTACCTGCGCACTCCGCAGGAGATGGCGGCGCTGTTCGCCGACATTCCCGAGGCACTCGCCAACACCGTGGAGATCGCGCGCCGCTGCAGCCTGGTGTTGAAGCTGGGCGAGGTGCGACTGCCGCAGTACCCGGTGCCGGCCGGAGTCAGCACCGAGGACTTCCTGCGCGCGGAGGCCGCGCGCGGCCTGGCGGCGCGCTTCGCGCCCGTGGCAGCGGCTGCAGCGTACCGCGAGCGCCTGGCGCGCGAGCTCGACGTCATCTGTCACATGGGCTTTGCCGGCTACTTCCTCATCGTCGGCGACTTCATCCGCTGGGCGCGCGAGAACGGGGTGCCGGTGGGCCCCGGGCGCGGCTCGGGGGCGGGCTCGCTGGTCGCCTACAGTCTCAAGATCACCGACCTCGACCCGCTGCTTCACGACCTGCTGTTCGAGCGCTTCCTGAACCCTGAGCGCGTGTCGATGCCGGACCTCGACATCGACTTCTGCATGGACGGGCGCGACCGCGTCATCGACTACGTGGCCGGCAAGTACGGGCGCGAGCGTGTCTCGCAGATCATCACTTACGGCACCATGGCCGCCAAGGCCGTAGTGCGCGACGTCGGTCGCGTGCTCGGTATGACCTACGGTTACGTCGATCGCATCGCCAAGCTCATTCCCTTCGAGCTCGGGATCACGCTCGAGGGCGCGCTCGAGAAGGAGCCCGAGCTCAAGCGCCTCTACCAGAGCGAGGACGAGGTCAAGAACCTCATCGACCTCGCTCGCTCGCTCGAGGGTCTGACGCGTAACGCCGGCATGCACGCCGGCGGGGTGGTGATCGCGCCCTCGGTGCTGACGGACTTCGCGCCGCTGTACTGCGACGCAGCCGGCGGCAGCCTCGTCACGCAGTTCGACAAGGACGACGTCGAGGCGGCGGGACTGGTGAAGTTCGACTTCCTCGGTCTGCGCACGCTCACCATCATCGACCGCGCGGTGGCGCTCATCAATCGCGACCGCGCCGCCGGCAGCAGCGCGCTGGAGGTGAGCGCGCTGCCGACCGACGACGCGGCCACCTACGCGCTGCTCAAGACCACGCGCACCACCGCGGTGTTCCAGCTCGAGTCGCGCGGCATGAAGGACCTGATCCGCCGCCTGCTGCCGGATCGCTTCGAGGACATCGTGGCGCTGGTGGCGCTGTTCCGTCCCGGGCCGCTGCAGTCGGGCATGGTCGATGACTTCATCGCGCGCAAGCACGCTCCGGCGGGCGCACCCATCGACTACCTGCACCCGAGCCTCGAGCCGATCCTCAAGCCCACCTACGGCGTGATCCTCTACCAGGAGCAGGTCATGCAGATCGCGCAGGTGCTGGCCGGCTATACCCTCGGTGGCGCCGACCTGTTGCGCAAGGCGATGGGCAAGAAGAAGCCCGAGGAGATGGCCCAGCAGCGCTCGGTGTTCGTCGGCGGCGCGGTGGCGCGCGGCGTGCGCGAGCAGCTGGCGGCGCACATCTTCGACCTGATGGAGAAGTTCGCCGGCTACGGCTTCAACAAGTCGCACTCGGCCGCCTACGCGCTGCTGGCCTACCAGACCGCGTACCTGAAGGCGCATTACCCGGCGCAGTTCATGGCCGCGGTGCTGTCGGCGGACATGGATCACACCGACAAGGTGGTGACCATCATCAAGGAGTGCAGCGACATGGGCCTCACGGTGCTGGCGCCCGACGTCAACGCCTCGCGCTACGAGTTCACCGCCTGCGGCGAGCGCAGCATCCGCTACGGCCTCGGCGCGGTGCGCGGCGTGGGCGCAGGCGCGGTGGAGGCCCTGATCGCCGAGCGCGAGGCGCGCGGCGACTTTGCCAGCCTCGAGGACCTGTGCCGGCGCCTCGACCTGACCAAGGTCAACCGCCGCGTGCTCGAGGCGCTGCTGCGCTCGGGCAGCCTCGACGGCTTCGGCGCCAACCGCGCGACGCTCATGGACGGGCTCGGCGCCGCCATGCAGCTCGGCGATCAGAACACCCGGGCGCACGCCGCCGGGCAGAACGACATGTTCGGGCTCGCCGACAACGCGCGGCCCGGCGCCGCCGCGCCGCGGCGCGCGGGCCTCTTGCCGGAGTGGAGCGAAGCGGTGCGGCTCACCGGCGAGCGCGAGACGCTCGGGCTGTACCTGACCGGCCACCCGCTGGCGCGCTTCGAGGCCAGCCTGCCGCGGCTGGTGTCGCATCGCATTGCCGACCTGATCGGTGACCGGCCCGTCGCCGGCTTCGAGCCGGGGCGCTTCGGCGGCGGCAAGCCGGTGATGGTCGCCGGCCTGATCGACGAGGTGAAGAAGCGCGGGCCGCGCGTGATCCTCACCCTCGACGACCGCACCGGGCGCATCGAGGTGATGCTGTTCGAAGAGACCTGGCAGAAGCACCGCGACCTGATCGCCAAGGATGCGCTGGTGCTGATCGAAGGACTGCTGCGCTTCGATGAGTTCAGTGACGCCTGGCGCCTGTCGGCGCGCCGCGTCAGCGACCTCGACAAGGTGCGCGAGCAGGAGGCGCGCCGCGTGGTGATCCGCTGCAGCGAGGCGCAGGTGAATTCCCTCGGGGAGCGCCTGGCGGCAATTCTCAAGTCGGCCCGCGGCGGTGCCTGCCCGGTCACCATCGAGTACACCGGCGGCGCGGCGAGCGGTGCGCTGGCGCTCGGGCCGGAGTGGACGGTGCGCGCCAGCCGCGAGGTGCTCGAGCAGCTCGAGGGCCTGCTCGGCCCCGGCGCGGTGCAGGTGGTGTATGCCGCACTGCCGGCGGCGGCCACATTCTCTGCCGACGGCCGTTGAGTTGGGGTAGGCTTTCCCCATGGCAGTTTCGTTCCTGGATTTCGAGCAACCGATCGCCGAACTCGAAGCGAAGATCGAGGAACTGCGGCACGTGACCTCGGAGACCGAGGTCAACATCCAGGACGAGATCGGCCGGCTGCAGGCCAAGAGCCGGCAGCTGACGCAGAGCATTTTCGCCAACCTGACGCCGTGGCAGATTACGCAGCTGGCCCGCCACCCGCACCGGCCCTACACCCTCGACTACGTGAACGCCATCTGCAGCGAGTTCAGCGAGCTGCACGGGGACCGCATGTACGCCGACGACGGCGCCATCGTTGGCGGCGTGGCGCGCATCCAGGATCGGGCGCTGATGGTCATCGGTCATCAGAAGGGCCGCGACACCAAGGAGCGCGTGCGCCGCAACTACGGCATGCCGAAGCCGGAAGGCTACCGCAAGGCGCTGCGCCTGATGCGCCTCGCCGAGCGCTTCGGGCTGCCGCTCGTGACGCTCATCGACACCCAGGGTGCCTACCCGGGCGTCGGCGCCGAGGAGCGCGGCCAGAGCGAGGCCATCGCCCGCAACCTGTTCGAGATGTCGGTGCTGCGCATCCCGATCGTCACCGTGGTGACGGGCGAGGGCGGCTCCGGCGGGGCGCTCGGCATCGGTGTGTGCGATCGCCTGCTGATGCTTCAGTACAGCACGTACTCGGTGATTTCGCCCGAGGGCTGCGCCTCGATCCTGTGGAAGAGCCAGGACAAGAAGGAAGTGGCCGCCGACGCGCTCAACCTCACCGCCGACAAGCTGCAGAAGCTGGGCCTGGTCGACGAGGTGATCGAGGAGCCGCTCGGTGGTGCGCACCGCGACCCGGCGGCGGTGGCGGTGAGCCTGAAGAGCGCGCTGATCCGTCACCTGGACGAGCTGGACGCGATTCCGCGCGATCAATTGCGTGCGGCACGCGCCGAGAAAATCGCCGGCTTCGGCGTGTTTGCCGAAAACGCCGCCTGAGGCGCGCGTGCCAGATCCCGCCGCGGCGCTGAAGGGCGGCTTTGGCCCGCAGTGGCTCGGCGCGCGCCTGCGCGCGCTGCTGCCGGCCTATCCGCGGCTGCGGCTGTGCGTCGCGTTCTCCGGTGGCGCCGATTCGAGCGCGCTGCTCGCCGCGCTCGCGCCCCTGGCGCGCCGGCCGCTCGCCGTGCGCGCCCTGCACATCGATCACGGCTTGAGCCCCAACGCGTCCGCCTGGGCTGCGCACTGCCGCCGCATCGCACGCTCGCTCGGTGTGCCGCTGACGGTGTGCCGCGTCGAGGTGGTGCGCGCGCGCGGTGCCTCGCTGGAAGCGGCGGCCCGCGCGGCGCGCTACGCGGCTTTCGCCGCCGCGCTCGCGCCCGGCGAGGCGCTGCTCACCGCCCACCACGAGGACGATCAGCTCGAGACGGTGCTGCTGCAGCTGCTGCGCGGGGCCGGCGTGGCCGGTCTTGCCGCCATGCCGGAGGTGGCCGCCTGCGGACACGGGCTGCTGGTGCGGCCGCTGCTGCGGACGCCGCGCGAGCAGCTGGTGGCATGGCTGCGCGGCGCCGGCATCGACTGGGTCGAGGACGAGAGCAATGCGCAGCTGCGCCTCGACCGCAACTACCTGCGCGGGCGCGTGCTGCCGCCGCTCAGGGCGCGTTGGCCGGCAGCCGGCGCCACCGTGGCGCGCGCGGCGCGCCACGCCGCGGAGGCGCAGCAGGTGCTGGACTCGGTCGGGGCGGCCGACGCCGGCCGTGCCGCCGTCGGTGCGCTGCTGTCGGCCAAGGTGCTGCGCACGCTGCCGCCGGAACGGCGGCGCAATGCGCTGCGCTACTGGATCGGCGCCGGCGGCTTCCAGGTGCCGCCCACGAGCCTGCTGCGCGAACTCGCAGGTCCCTTGCTCGCGGCCCGCCCCGACTCACAGCCCTGCGTCGCCTGGGAGGGTGTCATCGTGCAGCGCCAGGCCGACCTGCTGTCGCTGCGCGCCGCGCCGGCCGGCGCCCCCGGGGCATCCCCGCCCGGGGGCACCGCGTGGCGCTGGCGCGAGGCGCGCACCTGCCGGCTGCCGCCGCCCCTCGGGCGGCTGCGCGTGAGCGCCGATGCCCGCGGCCCGCTCGACCTGGATGCGCTCGCGCCGCTCCTGAGCGTGCGCGTGCGCCGCGGCGGTGAGCGGCTGCGACCGGTGCGCGGCGGCCCGCGGCGTACGCTCAAGGGCCTGCTGCAGGAAGCGCGGGTGCCACCCGCACAGCGCGCCTGCCTGCCGCTCGTTTATGCCGGCGACACGCTGGTCGCGGTCGCCGGCCTGTGGCTCGATGCCTCGGTGCAGGCGGGCGCGGCGAGCCCCCATCGCGGCCGGCTCAGCTGGAGCGGCGCGGACTGATCCGGCGGCGCGGCGCGCGGGCTCTCCCCGCACCGCACAGATGTGCTAACCTGCTTGCCCGTCGTCGCTGCCTCGCTTTTTTTGGCGGCGACCCCAGGCGACGGGAAACTCCCAGACCGTACATATGACGCGTTTCGTATTCGTCACCGGTGGCGTCGTGTCCTCGTTGGGCAAGGGGATCGCCGCCGCATCGCTCGGGGCCATCCTCGAGGCACGCGGCCTCAAGGTTGCGATGGTCAAGCTCGACCCGTACATCAACGTCGATCCGGGCACCATGAGCCCGTTCCAGCACGGCGAGGTGTTCGTCACGCAGGACGGCACCGAGACCGACCTGGATCTGGGGCATTACGAGCGTTTCGTGCGCACCACCACCGGGCGCAACAGCAATTTCACCACCGGGCGCATCTACGAGCGCGTCATCGCCAAGGAGCGCCGCGGCGACTACCTGGGCGCGACCGTGCAGGTGATCCCGCACATCACCGACGAGATCAAGCGCAGCATCAAGCTCGGCGCCGACGGCTCGGACGTGTGCATGGTGGAGATCGGCGGCACGGTCGGCGACATCGAGTCGCTGCCCTTCCTCGAGGCGATCCGCCAGCTGGGCGTCGAGCTGGGCCGCAACAACTGCGTGTACATGCACCTGACTCTGGTGCCGATCGTGGGCGGCTCGGGCGAGATCAAGACCAAGCCCACCCAGCACTCGGTCAAGGAACTGCGCAGCATCGGTATCCAGCCGGACGTGCTGCTGTGCCGCTGCAAGCACCCCCTGCCGGAGGAGCAGCGCCGCAAGATCGCGCTGTTCACCAACGTCGAAGAGCGCGCCGTGATCTCCGCCATCGACGCCGACGACATCTACAAGATTCCGATGCTGCTGCATGAGCAGGCGCTGGACGATATCGTGATCGACAAGCTGCGCGTCGAGGCGCCGGCCACCGACCTGGCCGAGTGGCGCCAGGTGGTCAGCGGCAGGGCCAACCCCGACGGCCAGGTCGACATCGCCATGGTCGGCAAGTACGTGCAGATCCGTGATTCCTACCTGTCGCTGCACGAAGCGCTCATGCACGGCGGCCTCAAGAGCCGCACGCGCGTGAACATCCACTACATCGAGTCCACCGACATCGAGCAGCGCGGCACGCACCTGCTCAAGGAAGTGGACGCGGTGCTGGTGCCGGGTGGCTTCGGCGAGCGCGGCATCGAAGGCAAGATCCAGGCGGTGCGCTTCGCGCGCGAACAGGGCCTGCCGTACCTCGGCATCTGCCTCGGCATGCAGGTGGCGATCGTCGAGTTCGGCCGCCACGTGCTCGGGCTCAACGACGCCAACAGCACCGAGTTCAACCGCGCCACCCCGCACCCGGTCATCGCCCTCATCTCGGAGTGGCAGGACCAGATGCACGGTGCCCAGACGCGCACCGAGGTCTCGGAGAAGGGCGGCACCATGCGCCTCGGGGCACAGGAGGTGCTGCTGGGGGCCGGCACCCGTGCCCGCGAGGTCTACGGACGCGACGTGATCATGGAGCGCCACCGTCATCGCTACGAGTTCAACAACAACTTCCTGGACCGCTACCGCACCTCCGGCCTGCGCTTCTCCGGCTTCTCGCGCGACGGCCTGGTGGAGGTGATCGAGCTGCCGAACCACCCGTGGTTCGTCGCCACCCAGTTCCACCCCGAGTTCACCTCCACCCCGCGCGACGGCCATCCGCTGTTCACCGGCTTCATCCGCGCCGCGCGCGCCCACCGCGCCTCGCAGCTGCCGCAGGCCGCGGGGGCCTAGGGGCCGCGCGCCCGCGCGGACGCCGTCGCATGCAACTCACCGGATTCGAGGTCGGCGACCGGCGGCCGCTGTTCCTGATCGCAGGTCCGTGCGTCATCGAGAGCCCGGCCCTGCTGCAGGAGGTGGCCGGACACCTCAAGGAAGTGACCGCGCGCCTCAAGATCCCGTACATCTTCAAGGCCTCCTACGACAAGGCCAACCGTTCCTCGCGCGCCTCGTTCCGCGGGCCCGGCCTCGATGCCGGCCTCAAGGCGCTCGCGGACGTGCGGCGCGCCATCGGGGTACCGGTGCTCACCGACGTGCACGAGGACACCCCGCTCGATGAGGTGGCGGCGGTGGTCGACGTGCTGCAGACGCCCGCGTTCCTGTGCCGGCAGACGAACTTCATCGTCGCGGCCGCCTCGCAGGGCAAACCCGTCAACATCAAGAAGGGCCAGTTCCTCTCCCCCTGGGAAATGCAGAACGTGGTCGACAAGGCACGCTCCACCGGCAACGGCCAGATCATGGTGTGCGAGCGCGGCTTCTCCTTCGGCTACAACAACCTGGTCTCCGACATGCGCTCGCTCGCCGTGATGCGCGCCACCGGCTGCCCGGTGGTGTTCGATGCCACGCACTCCGTGCAGCTGCCGGGCGGGCAGGGGTCGGCCTCGGGCGGGCAGCGCGAGTTCATCCCGGTGCTGGCGCGCGCCGCGGTCGCGGCCGGCATCGACGGCCTGTTCATGGAGACGCACCCGCGGCCGGCCGAGGCCCTGTCCGACGGCCCGAATGCCTGGCCGCTCGCGCGCATGGAGGCGCTGCTGACGACGCTCGCCGAGCTGGACCACGCGGTGAAGCGCTCCCCGTACGAAGAATCCCTGCTTAGCCAGACCTGAAGAAGACAGCCGATGAGCAAGATCAAGGACATCCGCGGCCGTGAGATCGTCGACTCGCGCGGCAACCCGACCGTCGAGGCCGACGTGGTGCTCGAATCCGGGGCGCTCGGGCGCGCCGCCGTGCCCTCGGGGGCCTCGACCGGCACGCGCGAGGCGGTCGAGCTGCGCGATGGCGACAACAAGCGCTACGGCGGCAAGGGGGTGCTCAAGGCGGTCGGGCACATCAACACCGTGCTGCGCCAGGCACTCCTCGGCATGGAGGCCGGCGAGCAGGCAGCCATCGATCGCCGCATGATCGAACTGGACGGCACCGACACCAAGGGCAGGCTCGGGGCCAATGCGCTGCTCGGCGTGTCGCTCGCCGCGGCACACGCCGCTGCGCACGAGGCGCAGCAGCCGCTCTACCGGCAGCTGGCGCAGCTCATCGGCGGGCGGCGCGAGCCGGTGATGCCCGTACCGATGATGAACATCGTGAACGGCGGCGCCCACGCCAACAACAGCCTCGACATCCAGGAGTTCATGATCCTGCCGGTCGGCGCGCCGAGCTTCCGCGAGGCGCTGCGCTACGGCTGCGAGATATTCCACACCCTCAAGAAAATCCTCGCCGACCGCGGACTGTCGACCGCGGTGGGCGATGAGGGCGGCTTCGCCCCCGACCTCGAGTCCAACGAGGCGGCGCTCCAGGTCATCCTGGGGGCGATCGAGAAGGCAGGCTACACGCCCGGCCGGGACATTTACCTGGGGCTGGACGTGGCCAGCTCCGAGTTCTTCAAGGACGGTCACTACGAACTCGAGAGCGAGGGGCGGCGCTTCACGGCGGCGGAGTTCACCGCCTACCTGGCCGACCTGGCTGCGCGCTACCCGATCATCACGATCGAAGACGGCATGGGCGAGTCCGACTGGGAGGGCTGGGCGACGCTCACCGCCGCGCTCGGTGGCAAGATCCAGCTGGTGGGGGATGACCTGCTGGTCACCAATACCAAGATCCTCAAGCAGGCAATCGAGCGGCGCATCGCCAACGCCATCCTCATCAAGCCCAACCAGATCGGGACCCTCACCGAGACACTCGCGGCCATCGACATGGCCGACAAGGCGCGTTATGCCTCGGTGGTCTCGCACCGCTCGGGCGAGACCGAGGATGCCACCATCGCCGACATAGCGGTGGCGAGCGCCGCCACGCAGATCAAGACCGGCTCGCTGTCGCGCTCGGACCGCATGGCCAAGTACAACCAGCTGCTGCGCATCGAGGCGGAGCTCGGCCAGGTGCGCTACGCGGGCCGCGAGGCGTTTCCGGTGAAGATCTGAACGCGGTCGCAGGCGCTCGCGTCACGGGCGCACCCTTCGCGCCGCGCGCCGCCTCTGCTACGCTGTCGCACCCATGAAGTGGCTCGCCGCAGCGCTCGTTGTCGCCGTAGTCCTGCTGCAATACCGGGTATGGCTCTCGGACGACGGCATCCGCGAGGTCGAGCGTCTCAAAGGCGCGGTCAGCACCCAGCATACCCAGAACGATCAGCTCGCCGAGCGCAATCGGCAGCTGGCCGCCGAGGTGCGCGACCTCAAGACCGGCATGGACGCCCTCGAGGAGCGCGCCCGCAGCGACCTCGGCATGATCGCGCGCAACGAGACGTTCTATCAGGTGGTGCCCATCCGGCCCGCCGACGCCAGCCGCCAGCCGACGCGGACCGCCGCGGCCCGCTGACGCCTCCGCCCGCATGCGTTACTGGCTCGTCATGCCCGCCGCGGGCGCCGGGCAGCGCTTCGGTGCCGAGCTCCCCAAGCAGTACGCCCCCCTGGAAGGGCGCACCGTCATCGAGTGGGCGCTCGCCCCGTTCATCGCCGATCCCCGCTGCACGCGCACGGTCGTGGCGGTCGCGGCCGCGGACCAGCACTGGGCGGCGGTCAGTGCACGGCTGGGGGCGCGCGCCGGCGGCGGGGCGCCGCCGCAGGTGAGCTCCGTCACCGGAGGCGCGCACCGCAGTCTCTCGGTGCGCGCGGCCCTCGCCTCCCTGGACGGGGTCGCGGGCGCGCAGGACTGGGTGCTGGTGCACGACGCGGCGCGGCCGTGCCTGGCGGCTGCGGACCTCGAGCGCCTGCTCGACGGGCTCGCGACGCACCCGCTCGGCGGGCTGCTGGCCGCGCCCGCCGCCGATACCCTCAAGCGCGCGCGCCCGGGAGCGGTGGCCGAGGTCGATGCGACGCTCGAGCGCGTCGGGCTGTGGCGCGCGCTGACGCCGCAGATGTTCCGCTACGGCCGGCTGTGTGCGGCGCTCGATGCGGCGCACGCCGGCGGCCGCTTTCCGACCGACGACGCCCAGGCCCTCGAGTGGCAGGGCGCCCATCCGGCGCTGGTCGCGGCCTCGGCGGCCAACATCAAGATCACCGGTACGGCCGACCTGGCACTGGCGGCGGCCATCCTGCGCGCGCAGCGCGCTGAAGCTGGGGGACCTGCATGAGAATCGGCTCCGGCATCGACGTCCATGCCTTCGGCCCCGGCGACCACGTCACCCTCGGCGGGGTGCGCATCGAGCATACGCACGGACTGGTGGCGCATTCCGACGGCGACGTGGTGCTGCACGCGCTGTGCGACGCGCTGCTCGGGGCGGCCGGGCTCGGCGACATCGGCCAGCACTTCAGCGACCGCGACCCGCAGTGGCGCGGGGCCGACAGCCGCGGCTTCGTCACACACGCCATGGGGCTGCTGCGCGCCCGCGGCCTGCGCGTCGCCAACGCCGATCTGACCGTGCTCGCCGAGTCACCGCGCCTCGGGCCCCACCGGGAGGCGATGCGGCGCCAGATCGCCCAGCTGCTCGAGGTGGCGGAGGCATGCGTCAACGTGAAGGCGACCACCACCGAGGGACTGGGCTTCCTCGGGCGCGCGGAGGGCATCGCCGCGCACGCCGTGGTGCTGCTGAGCGAGGCGTAGATGTCCGGCAGCCCGCTCAGCGCGCGCGCGGCGGCGCTTGCGCCGCCGCGTGCCCATGCTCTGCCGCTCGAGCCGGCCACGCTGCGCGCGGTGCCCGAGGACTTCGCAGTCGAGGAGGAGCTCGGCTTCGACCCGTCCGGCAGCGGTCAGCACCTGCTGCTGAAGGTGCGCAAGCGGGATGCCAATACCGCCTGGGTGGCGCGGGCGCTGGCGCGCGCGGCCGGCTGCCGCGACTTTGACGTCGGCTACGCCGGACTCAAGGACCGGCGCGCGCTCGCAGTACAGTGGTTCTCCGTGCCGTGCCCGCGTGCCGGCACGGACCTGCGCGGGCTCGCC
>Ga0070732_10000916_pt1 | contig 16753 bp, 13 predicted proteins | sample Coa_R1_5_FD_66449 | JGI IMG/M metagenome (GOLD analysis project Ga0070732, IMG submission 66449) | Surface soil microbial communities from Centralia Pennsylvania, which are recovering from an underground coalmine fire - Coalmine... | ecosystem: Environmental > Terrestrial > Soil > Unclassified ...
TCGCGCTTGCGACGCAACCGGAAGACGCCGGTGCTGTTGCTCACGGCGCGCGATGCGGTGGCCGACCGCGTGCGCGGCCTCGACACCGGGGCCGATGATTACCTGGTAAAACCATTCGTGCTGGCAGAACTATTGGCGCGGGTGCGGGCGCTGATTCGGCGGGCAGCCAACCAGCCGGCCCCGGCGCTGACCATTGGCCCGGTGGTAATCGACACCGGCGCCAAGCGCGTTTCACACAAGGGCCGGCCGATCGTGCTGACGGCTCGCGAGTATGCGATTGTGGAATTGCTGGCTCGCAATCGGGGCCAGGTTGTCTCGCGCACTCGCATTTACGATCACATTTTCGATGAGACCGATGATTCGCTTTCCAACCTCGTAGAAGTGCACGTGTCCAACGTGCGGAAGAAACTGGGAAAAGACTTCATCACCACGCGCCGGGGACTGGGGTATGTGATCGATGGCTAGGTCGATCCGCTGGCGGTTGCAATTCTGGTACGCGGTCGTGCTTCTGGCCGTGGTCAGCGGCTTCGCAATCTACCTGTACTACGAAGTGCAGGCCGCGCGCTACCGAGAGATTGATGCTGACCTGATCGTGGCGGTGAACCATCTCGATTCTACGCTGCGAACCTGGCCGCGAGGCGAACTTGAAAGCAATTCTTATCGCGCCGGCACGGGCCTGCCCGATAATCGCATCGTGACTGTGACGCCATCAGGCTGGCCATTGGCGGGAGAATCATCGGACCGATATTTTGCGATCTGGCGAGCCGACGGCAGCGCTATTCGCTCGGTCGGTGTGCCGACGGGAACCAAGGCAGAGCAACTAGCGCCCCTTCCTGTTAGGGACTTCAACGCGGATCCGCTAACGCCTCCAAAAATCGACCGACATCTGATTCGGTCGCACGGCAACGCGCGCGAGATCGCCATTCAGGGGCCGAGCCAAACGCGCATCCTCGTGGGCATCAAGACCGAAAAGCTCGCGGCCGAGATGCGAGCGTTCGCCTGGCAGCTGGCCACGGCGGGGGCCGTCGTGCTGTGCATCGGTCTGGCCGGCGGCTGGTGGGTTTCCTCGCGGTTGCTGCATCCGATTGCGCAAATCACTTCCACGGCTTCGCGTATCTCGGCCACGAATCTGTCCGAGCGCATCGAAGCAAAGGACGTGGATAGCGAGCTGGCGGAGTTGGCCGAAGTCCTAAACGCGGCCTTCCACCGGCTGGAATCCGCCTTCGATCAACTCACCCGCTTCACAGCCGATGCTTCGCATGAATTGCGCACGCCGTTGGCCATCCTCAAATCAAACACGGAATTGGCGCTATCGCGGCCGCGCACCGAGAGCGAATACCGGCAAGCGCTGGGAACTTGCGCGCAGGCGGCCGAGCGCATGACAATTCTCGTCGAAGGCCTGTTGACCTTGGCCCGGGCCGACGCGGGCCGGCTTCACCTTCGGCAAAGGCCGATGGACCTGACGAAAGCGGTCGAAGAAACGATCGTGCTGCTGCGGCCACTGGCGGAAGCGAACAACATCAGCATGCAGACGGAGTTGCAGCCCGTGCGCGTGATCGGTGATGCGGCGGGCTTGTCGCTGGTTGTAAAGAACTTGATCGAAAATGCGCTCCGCTACAACCGCGAAGGCGGCAAGGTTCGCATTCGACTCACCAAGACCAAATGCGAAGCAACGCTGAGTGTGGCCGACACCGGCATCGGCATTCCCGAAACCGATCGGCCGCATATCTTCGAGCGCTTCTATCGCGTGGACAAGGCTCGGTCCCGCGCTTCCGGCGGCAGCGGCCTGGGGCTGGCGATTTGCAAGAGCATTGTCGAAGCGCATGGCGGCCGAATCGAATTCAAATCGCGTCAAGACAAGGGGTCGGAATTCTGTGTGGTGCTGCCGGTGTGGAGCGATTAGTTTCCCCCCTTTGGCCTGAAGGCAAAATACGTCGCCGGCCGATAAATTCAGGAACGGGGCAAAGAGCGCGCCGGAGGCCGACCTGTGAAGATGGGCATTTTCGGTATTGGTTCCTTTCTGCTCGGATTCAGCACCAGTTCCATTTGGGCCGATCCGCCCTGCGCTAGCGAACACACCATGGAACGGGCCGGAAACCCCAACATGATTGCCCCGTGGGCTCGATCGCCCGATCCGTCGAAGTACGCCGGAGGCTATGTTGGCGGCGGCTGCCCCTTCCGCGGTGAAAGCCGCAACCCGCAGACCGACGGCACCTGGGGCTGGGACTACGTGGGCCGGAACTGCTGGCCGCCGCGAATCTTCATCAACTGGTGCCATTGCCAATCAACTCGCCCCAAACAGGGAACCTACAAAACCGATGCACCGCATATTCCCAATATCCTCACCTCGACGCCAGGGCCGTCGCGGCAATGCGAGGGCGGCCAGCCCCATTGATCAAAATGATTTCGTGAACCGAAAGTAGATACCCTCGATGCTCAAATCGCCCTGCTTGCGAGTGGGTTTGCCCTCCGCCAAGTCGTCGCTGAGATTGGTGCGCGTGACCAGATTGAACCAGTTCGTGATCTCATAGCCGATGCTGACCTGGTAACCATAGCGCTGCCAAACGATGCCGACGCCCATTTCCAGCACTGGAATCACTTGCCAGAATTGATCGGTTAGATTCGCATTGATGGTAGCCCCAGCTACGTCGGTTTCGAGGTAACTGGCATACTGCCCTCCGCCCAGCAGTGCGCCGCCGGCCCGGCCAAAAAGGCTGAAGTCGTTGGGCAGGTTCCAGCGCCCCTCGGTGGCCATGGTGAGGCCGCTGCCCACAAAGTTGCTGTGCCGCAAGACGTGCGTTTGCGTGGCTTGCATGCCGTCGTACATGACATCCAGGGTTTCATTGATGGCGGCAATCCGAACGCCGCCCGACCAGCGGAAGACGAAGAACCCGTCTACCGGGATGGTGCGGCCTACCACGATGTCGGCCACGTTGTAGCTCATGGTGCTGGCGGCCTGGGCAGTCGAAACCATGTCCACGAGGCCGGGCCGGGTTTGCGTGGCGTAGAGCAAACCACCCGTCGGCGCGGTGAGCGACTGGCTGGCGCCGGCCCAAAGGAATGTGTAATTGACGCTCGCATCAAGCAGCGAGCCGGCCGGGCGATAAGTGATGCCGGCGCGCACGCCGCTGCTGGCGCCCCAATCTACCGATGCGATCGAGCCCTCCGGGGTGCGGTTGTTCGTAGCATCGGCGATGGCATAATCGGTGTCGGAGCGCTTGGGGAGAGCCAGCAAGTATTCGGCTGACAGAGCAAACTGGGAAGGACTCGGCGGCGGTTCGGCAAAAACATTGGCCGCGGGACTGGGAAGTATCGGCGGGGTAAGATCGACGACTCCGGGAGGCAAACTTCGGTTCGGCGGCGGCAACGCTTCCGGCTGCGCGCGGACTGTTGCCGTCGTCAACGCGACTGCAAACACCGGCCAAAGCCAATGGCGGCAACGCAAGCCGTCCATGCCCACCCCCCAGGGACACGCAACTGCCGACAGAATCTGATCCTTGCTTGCGAGCCGTATAGCAACCGGGGATATACCGTGCAAGAGCGGAAACGAGGCGATTCGTCTTTGCGTGCGCTCAAACGGTCTCTTCGGCTTCGATAGTAACTTTTTATAACCGGGTGACATTGCGCGCCAACGACGTGCAGGACGCAAGTTCTTGAATTGCCGTCCCTTACGGCGTGCGCACGGCGCCTTCGCAAACATTGACTCAATTTGAATGCTGCTTGATTCATGGGTTGATGGTTTCATGGGTTCATGGGTGGGTTGATTCATTGGTTGATTCATGGGTTCATGGGTTGACATGATGGTCATATTCTGCCGCAAATGCCGTCGCTCGCGCGGCCGGCGCGACACAAAATGACCGCTGTTTTCAATTTTCAACCCGGGCGTCGTAGCCGTAACTTTTCTGTTGCACATATGTTGCGCATCGGAGTCTGGCCACGCTGCAAAAAAAGCGGTCACGCTGATCATGGGTCCTCCTCATTACGAAATTGGTCTCTAGGCGCTAGGAGTGCATTGCAGCACATTGGTAGCGGAATTCGCCAGAATTCTGCCAGCAGACGAGCGGAATTCTGGCTTAATTTCGCTGCACAAGTCTGATGATTGTTGGGCATGATGGTCACCGAATAGTTGAAGCGCACGGCGCAGGTTTCATCATCTTCAGGAACCGGGTGGGGGTGACGGACTTGTGCTGTGTTACGCGCGCTCGACCCTTCGTGCCGGTTCGCGGTCCGCGTGGGGCGGCCCAAATGGCCCCGGCAAACGTACGATCCGGTTTGGATTTGTCAAAGCGCTGGACTTCGAGATTTCGCGGCGATGGTCGCAGATGAAAGCTGGCTGCTCTGTTTTTGAAAAGCTATTTAAGAATGTCCCGATTGCTCGCGCAATCCACTCTTGGAAGCAGCTCAATCAACAACTGGCGCAGAGTCAGCCACAGAGACAACGTCACAAGTAAGTGACCAAGATAGTAAGATGGACTTGCCCGATGAAAACTGGTTCGCACTAGGAATTCACGCTGGCCCCTTTGCGCCCCGGCTCCGCCACCCCCGACGCCGTACCGACGATAATGAGCACAATGCTCACCACCTGACAGGATAGGAAGAGAAACGCGCGATCCTCCAATGGAGGGCGATACAGCTCCAATCGGCAGGCGGCAACGGCGTGCCCGGCGATTAGCGCCGCCCCCACGATCCAACGGGGCCGACATTTTCCGAATGCGCCCCCAGCGAGCAGGAAGCCGACCGCCGACACAATGGCCAGGCCGAGTGCGACCAGCGACGCTTCTTCATACGCTCCAGTCGTTCCCACGCTGTCCGCCAGCACAAGCCAGGGGTAAACGACGAATGCGATGATGCACCAGAGCAGCGTCATTAGTAGGCTCCCAGGGATGGCGACGATCCGCAATGCCTCACCGATGAGTCGGAGCATAAGGTGCCTCCGCAGTTGCCCGTGCCGGTGGCCTTAGAGCCACGCGATCAGTGATTGGACAGAAACTTTCAGCATCTTACCTGTCCAGAAATGGAACACAATCAAGAACCCCGGTTTTCGTTGATTTCAACGCATCATCAGGACACTACCGAAAAATGAAATAGAAATGTCCCGGTTTGCAGCCCAGGCACACGAGAGCCATGCCTATGAAAGCAATGCTGCCGCCAGGTAAATGGCCGCCGGCAGCGACAGGAGAGAGCCAAGAACCAGAAAGCCCAGCGAGCCCAGTTCGCCACAATCCTTCTCCCAGCCCCATTCACAAAGCCGAAGAATGATGCCGATGGCCAGTAGCGGCAGTCCGAGTACGGACGCGAACATCAAAGCGCAGAAGACGGGCTCGAGTGTCATGACGATCCTCCCGGAAAGCAACCGCAACCTGGGAGGAGAGACAACATTTCAGCCAGCCTTGAATCCGTAGGACCGGGCTGTCAGAATCCCTGACAGACAATCGCCGGCCAGCATATTTCCGTCGAAAGGATACGACCATGCGCGCGGCTACTTTCGGATGCCTTTTCTTTTCCGGGGCCAGGATTGCAGCCCTGCTCTGTTGCGTTTTTGCCTTCATCACTGCAGCCGAGCCTGTTAACGCACAAAACCTGTGTAAATCGGAGCTGGAATGGTTCGGTACGCTGGGCTTCCCCGATTTGTCCAAATGCAAGCTGGTCAAAGTTGCCACCGGCGGCGCCTGGGGTAACGGCGGGCCGATGCACAAATCGTACGAATCTGCATTCCTGCTCTCCAGCGACGGCAAGAAGTTCACGGTTTTCAGGTTGGATTTGCAAACCAGCAATTATGAAACGTCTGTCCCCGGCACGCAGGAGTTGCACCGCGTCGGTTACGAAGAGTTCAACTTGCGGATGAGCGTCGAAAGTTATCTTAAATCGCTCCTGCTGCCGGATGACGCAAACGGATACGAACATTTCCTCGGCCAATCGTTGACTGATCCCTTGCAGCTTTTCGTGCTTGCGCACGTGTGTTATCGGCAAGGCTGCGTCGAGCAGGCTGAGAAGCTACTCAGCCAAGTGCACCGTCGCTTCGCACAAAGTGGCAGCGGCCGCTTACGCAAGTCACTGCATCAGCTTCTGGTGGATGAAGTCGCCAAGGAATTCATGAATCGCGCGGAGTGCGGTTTTTCCGACACGAGCATCTCGCGCAAGGCTCTGCTGGCCCAGTTCGAGCGCATCCTGAAACTGTTGCCGGAAGGCGAGCATGCGCCTGGCCACAAGACCGAGCCGAAGTTCAACTGGCAAACCGGAAGCCACGGCTTCATGGCTCAATATTACATTGACGGACTTAAGAAGATGGTGGCCGAGGACGAAGAAAAGTCCCGCAAGCCGGTCAAGCCGGAAAAGGATCTTACGAAGAAGCAACGCATTGCTGAGCTGATCTATCGCCTGCGCGACCAGACCGGACTCCAATGCTCGATTCCGGGGTCGTGCGATATCTTTACGACCAGGTTTGGTGCAAGCAACGACGGAACCAAGCCGGCTGACCGGTTGGCGCACTTTAGTTACGATGCCGTGCCGCAGCTGATCGAAGCCCTCGACGATGAGCGCTTTTGCCGAGCGGGGGAATGCGATCGTTGGTCGTGGCGCGTACTGCGCGTCGGCGATTGCGCCGAAAGGATCATCGAGCGAATCTCCGGCCAAAGCTTTGGCAGAACTTCTGCCGATAGTCCGGCCGCGCTGACCAAGGAACTGGCCGAAACCAAAAAGAAAATCCAATCTTGGTGGGACGAATTTCAAAAAAAGGGCGAGAAGCAGATGTTGATCGAAGCCACGCGGGCGGGCAGGTCGGACAGCTGGCGAGCCACCGAGATGCTTCAGGAGCGCTACCCGGATGCAGCGCTGGAGGCAATTGCAAAGGGAATTTCAGCGGCCGAAGACGACTGGGCGGTGAGCAGTCTCATGCAAACGGCGGCCAAGGTTCCTGGCCCCGCAACGCTCAACTTCTTGAAGGACCAATTGAAGGCCAAGCCCCTGATCGCCCGAGTGGCGGCAGCCCGGGAATTGTGCGAGCGCGACGTGCCGGAAGCAATTCCCACCATGATAGCGGAATGGCAAAACCTGAAGCCGCGCAATGATCGCAGCATTTGGGACAAGGGTCCCGAACAGTTGATTTCGTTTCTCGCCGGCTGCGGCAAAGCCGAAGCGGTGAAAGCCCTCGGTAAAGACCTGATTCAACGAGATCGCGACACGCGCCTGAAGGTGATCGAAGAAGTCGCTCGTCTGACCGATGACCCGAGCCCGGCCACTCGGGGAAGTAAACTGTCGCCAGCGATGATCGCGGCGCGAGACGAATTGCTGGTCCGGGCGCTCGACGACACCGAAAGGTACTGGGGCTTATCGGTGGGCCGAAACGGCAAAGGGACCTACAGTCCGCGCTTGTGCGACCTTGTTGCCTGGGACGTCGCGCAACTCTGGAAGATACCCGAGTCGTTCGATATTTCCGCCTCGCCGCGCGCGCGCGATCGCCAGCGCATTGAATTGCAAAACATCTGGCGAAAGAAGCAACGGCTGCAAGCGTTGGCTGTGCCCGAAGCCAAAAGGATCGAGCGGCTGCCTGATGCGGCAATTCAGCCTTTTCTGCAAGCGCTGATGCACGCGCCAACCGATGCGGAGCGGCAAAAAGCGCGAAGGATCATCGAGGCTGCCGGCTTGCCGGCACTACCGGCCGCCAAAGAATTGCTGGCGAAGACCAAGCAGGATCACGCGGCTTATGCGGAATTGCAAAAGGCAGTCAATCGCCTGGCCTGCGTGGTGGATGAAATAAAGCTCGGCAAAAACTCAGCCGAGCCGAGCAAGGAGTTCAAAGAAAAGATGGACGCCATGAAAGATAAGCCCCTGGAAATGAAGGAGTTGATCGATCTTTACGTGAGCGTGGTCAAGTCGTTGCCGGCCGGCGTGAGCGGCATCGAGGTTACCATCGAGCGCGAAGGCGACAGCACCGGCATGGTTTTGGAAGTCACGTTGGTGAAAGGAAAAGTTGCCGGGCCGGTCTTAGGATTGTGGTGGCGGCATGATGAATCGATCAGCACCGACGGCCAAGGCGCTCATGGCGTGCAAGGTCACAGCAACAACGACGGCGCCTTATCCGGCGGTTGCCTGGAAGAGTACACCAGATTCCTGCAACGAGAACTCGACCGCGGCCCGGAAAAGAGCATTCTCGCGCGAGCTTGCTTGGTCCGAGATAAATAACGGCACCCGCTGGAGGCAAGGAGATGGAAAAGCGCTTGCTCGATATGATTGTGTTTCTTGCGGCGACCGCCGGGATTGCATGTTTGGCGCCCTCGAGCCACGCGCAGTTTCCCCCGGCCCCCAAGCCCGCCTCCAGCGCCGTTCCCAGCTGGGACGCCCGCGGCGTTGGCCCCCTGCCCTGGCAAGGCATTGCCTGCCTCGATGTTACCGACGACGGCAAGCTCATTGCCGTCGGCACCATCGCCCTGGCTGGCGATCCGAATGTGATCGTGCTCGACGACAAGGGGAAAGTGATTCGCCAATTCGCTGTTGGCCAGCGCTGGATCAACCAGGTGGCGTTCGATGGCGAAGATGTACTGGCCGTGTGCACCATGCCCACCGGCAAGGCCGGCGATCATCCAGCACTCTTCCGCTGCTCCGGTGACGAGGTAACCGAGGTGCCGCTGCCCAACCACGGTGGCGTGTTCCATTACGGCGACCATACGAACCACGTCACGCTGCTCTTGGCCCGGCACAACGGCCCGCCGGCCGTGCTGGCCGGCAACCAGTTGATCTGGCCGACCAAGGGCGAGAAGAAACCGCCGGCAGCGACTTTCCCGCTCGGCAAAGATGCGCTCGCCGTTTCGCTGGCGGTAGATGGCGACTATGCGGTCGTGGGCACGGCCGTGTCCGATCCGGTGAATAATCTTTTCTTGCTCAAGAAAGGCGAAGCGACGCCGGTGTGGATGCGATCCGTGAATACGGAAACCGCAGAAGCGCCGAAACCGGAGAAGGGCTTGTACGGAAGGCCAACTCTGCCCGACGGCACGCACGAAGAATTGCCGCAGCGAGATGAGAAAGTCTGGGCACCGCTGTCAGTGGCGCTACATGTTGGCACTGACGGCAAGCGGCGAATCGCTGTGGCCGATTACCAGGGCTGGCAACGCTGGGTGCGCTCATCGGCGACGATGAAGGAGGAAAGCCTTGGTATTCGCTTCATGCCCGCGAAACCGGTGGTTACGGTTTACGATGACGAAGGCAAAACCGTGTGGCACTACGGGCCGCAGACCTTTGGTAAACCATTTTGGTCTGATATGGTCTTCACTGATAACGGAGGGCGCGTGGATGCCAGCCCGCATTTCTGGACTTGCCGCGGATTGGGGGGTCGAGCGCTCCTGATCGCCGACGACGAAGCGAGTACAACCTACATGCTCGACATTTCCAATGGCAAGGCAACAGCGGGGAGGCTGTCCGAGTCCGAAAGGATTCCGGAGGCGTTGACGCATTGGGACCGGGCGGCCGAGCTCGCCGGCGTCCTGCGCGTAGTAGTGGCCAAATTGAACGGCGAAGTTTATAGCGAAGTGAACTTGAAGCAACTCCGGCATATCGACCTCAACACTGCCATCAAGCGCAAGCCCAAGCCCTGGGTCGCCGACGCTCGTGCCACGCCCATTGCCAAAGGCGTCTGGCAGCTTCCCGGCGGCCGCGTCGAGAGCGACCTCGGCGGCCAGCGACTCATTGAAGCCCCTCAAGGCTTGATCCTCATCGAAGGCCATGCCGGGCTGAGTTTCGAGCGCGAATGGGAGGCGATCAAGGCCGTGGGTCTCGACCCCATGAAGGTGAAATACGTCCTGGCCACGCACGAGCATGGCGACCATGCGCCGGGGGCGTATCTGTGGCGCGTGGTCACCGGCGCGAAGTTCGTGTGCAGCGAAGAGATGGCCTACACCTTGCAGCACCACATTCCCACCAACACCGGCTACGGCTTCCACCCGCCGGTGCCGACCGACATCAAGATCACCAAGGATACGGAACTCGACCTGGCCGGGCTCAAGGTAAAGGCGATTCGCATTCCCGGCCACACCGCGGGCTCCATGGCCTGGCAATTCGAGAAAGACGGCAAATCGTTCGTGGCCTTCGGCGACCTGATCATGCCCAAGGGCGTGCTCGGCTATTCCGGCAGCATCAATTTCAGCGCCCGCGACGCACTCGCCAGCCTGCGGAAGCTGCAAGCGCTCAAGCCCGACGTGGTGCTGCCCGGCCACGGCAATGTCGAGGGGCCGCAGAACTACTTTGGGGCCGGCATCGAGGTCGCCGTGGCCGGCGGCTGGGGCCTCATCAAGCCCGAGAAGCCCGACCCCTTTTTCCGCATCACGCAGAAGAATGTGCTCGTGGTGGGCTGGAACGTCGGCGCGACGTCGGCCGCCTTCGGCGACATCGACGGCGACGGCTTGCCGGATGTGGCGATTGTCGGACCTGGAGAAGTATTTGGTCGAAGGGACGATACGGCGGCGGTGGTCAGAATCTTTCTCAACAAGGGCGGAAAGTTCGACGACCAGCCCGACAAGATCATTCACCTGCCGAATCTGGCCAACCGCATAAGATCCGCATTGTCCCGTCGTGTCTTGGCAAGGACTGCCCGCCCAGTATCTTTGTCGCAGGAAAGACGGCAGCGATGCTCCATTCCGGGTTGGCGCGCAAGTCCCTCGACTACAAAGTCGTCTCCTTCGACTTGGGCGACGGCAATCAAGCGCGCGACACCGGCGATGGCATGCTGGTTTCACGCAGATTTGGCGCTTTCCAACTTGCAGCGAAGGAAAAAGACCGAACGATTCTGAAGTCCTTCAAGCCGGAAATCTCCGGGCCCTATGTCGATGTGCAAGCGGTAAACCTCACCGGCGCCCACGAAGATGATCTGGTCAAATCGCGCGATCTCGTCACTTCGCGCGGCCAGGTATTTCTGGCCGACAAGCAGGGTAAGCTGCCCGAGAAGCCGACTCTTCAGCTCGAGGTCGAGAAAGGCGACTGGACCTTCCTCGCCGTCGGCGATTTCAACGGCGACGGCAAACCGGATGTCGCCCTGCTCGCCTACGGCATGAACAAGCAAACCTCGGCCCGCATCTTCTACAACACCGGCGACAAAGCGCGGCCATTTCACGAGAAACCCGATGCGATCATCCCGCTGAACCCAACGAAGAAGGACGCGCCGTTCACCTTGCTGCGCGATGCACCCGTGGTGGCCGACTGGAACGGCGACGGCATTGCCGACCTGATCATTGGCCGGGGCCAATCGAACGAAGTGCTGATCCTCTTCGGCAGCAAAGACGGCCTCGATATCAAGCGCTCGCAGACCATCGAGCTCGATTACCGCGTGCATTACGAAACCGGTCTCTTTGCCGGCGACTTCAACGGCGACGGCCGAACCGACCTGGCCGCTTTCGGCTACACCCTGACCGGAGTGGGCTGGAGCGGCCCGACCGCGGCGTACATCTGGCTGCAGCCGGCGCCGGCGAAGTAATCGGTAGCCAGTGCCGGCAGACGGCGTCGTAGCAGCCAGCCAGGCAACCGGCGTTCGCCCAGGAACAAAGACTTCGCGAGTTTTCCATGCAACGAAACGCACGAGTCACCGTGGGCGGAATGGGAATCCACACCCGCCCGGCCGCGATGATTGTGGAGACTCTCACCCAGCGGTTTCCCGACCGGCGACCGCAGGTCCGATTCCGTGTTCCGTCCTGGACCATGCAGATCGATGAGAACCAGATCAGCGGCAGTTCATGGCAGGAGCTCGATCCATTCTCCATCTTGAATTTGCTCAGCGCGAGCCTGGATCGCGAGTCAGTTTTCGAAGTCGTTTGCAGCGGCGAGCAGGCCGACGAGGCGTTCGAGGTCTTGCGTGCTTTGTTCACCGAAGCGCCGGAGGACACGCTCGCGGGTGAGTTCTTTTCCGGAACCCGGTGGGAAGAGCTTCACCCGGGCGAATCGCTATAATCCGTTTCATGGCCGCGCGAACTGCAACCATTGTGTTTGTCGAAGATGAACTCTCGCTCCTGCGCGAGTTCAGCAAGGTGCTGCAGCGCCAAGGGCACCGGGTTCTGGCCACGAGTCAACCCGACGAGGCGCTGAAGACTCTGCGCGAAGAGCCGCACGTCGATCTCATCATCACCGATCTTCAGCTTCCCGTGGACGAGAGCCGGGGAATCACGGCCTTCGAATCGAATGGCGGCAAGTCGGCGGGGCTGGTGCTGGCGCGATTTGCCCGGCAGCGCTTCCGCCGGTCCCCGATCATCCTCTGGACCCAAAGCACCGACCGCCAGGTCCGCCAGAAGGCCGTCGCGCTGGGAAACGTGCGCATCATTTCCAAGTCGAGCGGCGTGGACCCGGTTCTCGATTGCGTGGCCGAGGCGCTCGAAGGCTTTCCCGCGGGCACCCGCCCGCGCGTGCTGCTGGTGCACGGCCATGATCAGGCCACGCTCCGCGAGGTGAAGTCGTTCTTGCAAACCGATCTGCGCTTTCCGGAGCCGATCGTCTTGCGCGACATGCCCAATCACGGCGCGACCATTATCGAAAAACTGGAGAACTACACGCTCAGCGTGGATCTGGTCCTGGTTTTGCTGACGCCCGACGACTGCGTGGAAAGCACCCAGTCGCCGCAGGGCAAGGTGTACCGGGCCCGGCAGAACGTCATTTTTGAGATGGGCTTCTTCATTGGCCTTCTGGGACGACACAGTGGAAGAATCATCTTGCTGCACCGCGACCAGGTGGAGCTGCCGTCCGACATCGGCGGGCTGATCACCATTGATATTTCGCAGGGCATTCAGCACGCGCGCCCGGAGCTTATTCAAGAGCTGCGCGAGTGGATCTAGGGGACTGGTGTCCTCGAGAAATTCAGACCGTGAAATCCCTGGCCACTCTTGTGCCTCATGTGATTGAGAGACCGCAATAGGCAACCGTAACCATTTTTTCGTTTAAGGAGGCGCTCATGCGAATCTCTTTGCTCGCCCTGTTTGTCTGCATTCCGATTGGCTTCGCCTGGGCCGACGATGCGGCCAATAAGGAAATGAAATTGCTGGATGGTGAGTGGGCCATGGTCTCCGGCGAGCGGGAGGGGACACCATTTTCGGAGGAAGTCGTCAAGGCGGCCAAACGCGTTACCAAGGACGGCGAGACGGCAACCGAGTTTAACGGCGTACTGGCGGTGAAGGCCAAATTCAAAGTGGACGCGAGCAAGAATCCGAAGACCATCGATTACGATATCACCGACGGTCCCAACAAGGGCAAGGGCATGATCGGCATTTATGAAATCAAGGGCGACGAGTTCAAGGCGTGCATGGTAATGTCGGACCAAAAACGGCCCACCGATTTCACGACCAAGGAAGGCGATGGCCGAACGCTGACCGTCTGGAAGCGGGTGAAGACGGAAAAGTGATAGGGCCGGCGGGAAGCGTGTTCCCGGACAAAGCCCGGGAACTACGACAACACTTCACCGCTTGAGGTTCCAATCCTTGCTTGCATACTTCTGTATCTCGATGGCATGCATTCGGCCGGCTTCGGCCGCAAGCCACGCGGACGGCTGCAACGATAGTCCCGTTTGCTGTTCAAAGACTTGCCCGATTCGGCCTGCCATTACTTCGGGAGCAATCTCTGCATGCGTTAGCTCACGAATGCCCGGCAACGCCGGCGTACTCGCAGATTGCGCCAGCAAGATGGCGCCGTGTTGCAGCAGGGCGCCGCGTTGCTTGCGTTGCGCGCTGCCGACAATCTTGTGTCCGTTCAAAATCAGATCGCCGGGAGTTTGATGCTGGAAACAGAGCACCGGCCCCAGTTTCTTTGCTTGGCCGCAGCCGACGGTTTGCGGTTCGACGCCAAACCAACTCAGCGCGTCGGCAATGATATCGTGCATTCGGCAAAGCCACGGTTGGCCGCGCGGCTGCCATGGACTGCCGGCCGGCAAGGCCAGCGCGTAGGTCAACTCGCGATCATGCACAAGCGTGGCGCCGCCAGACGGGCGGCGGACGAAGGGTAGCGCTCGCAAAAGGGGATCGGTTTCGCGAACCGAATGCGGCTGAAAGTAACCGAGGCTGAGCGTGGCGGGCTGCCAGGTGTAGAACCGCAACGACGGCAGGCCGGCGACGGCGGCTTCCAGCGTCACTTCATCCGCGGCCATGTTGCTGGGGCCATCGCGAACTTCCAGCGGCAGCAGACGCACGATCATGATTTCGACGTGGCCGCTTCCCAGCGCAGCCTCGGCTCCTTGGCCGCGCGAGCCTCATCGGGCCGGCTGATTTCCAGCGTGTGCGGCGCTTTCTGTAAATAGGCCGCGTCTTCCTCGATGATTTGGAGCAAGACTTCGGCAAAGCGGTCGAGGGTCTCCTTGCTTTCTGTTTCCGTTGGCTCGATCATCAGGGCTTCCGGCACCACAAGCGGGAAGTAGATGGTCGGGGCGTGGAAGCCGAAGTCCAGGAGCCGCTTGGCGATCTCCATGGCGCTGATGCGCTTTTCCTTCCGCAATTGCCGGGCCGAGGCAACGAACTCGTGCATGCAGCGGTCGCCAAGCGGCACCTCGACCTTCTGCTTGATCTTGGCCAGCAGGTAATTGGCGTTCAGCACCGCATTCTCGCTGAGCGACTTCAAGCCGTCGGGGCCGAGGGTGCGGATGTAGCAATAGCCACGGACCAAGATGCCGATGTTGCCGCCAAAGGTTCGGACGCGGCCGATCGACTTGGGCCGGTCGTAATCGAGCCGGTAGCGGTCGCCCTCTTTTGCCACAAGCGGGATCGGCAGATACGGCGCCAGGTGCTTGCGGACGGCGATGGGGCCGGAGCCGGGGCCGCCCGCGCCATGCGGGCCGGTGAAGGTTTTGTGTACGTTGTAATGCTGCATGTCGGCCCCGAAATCGCCGGGGCGCGTGTAGCCAAGAATCGCGTTCATGTTCGCGCCGTCGAGATAGACCAACCCGCCGACGGCGTGCAGCATCTCGCTGATCAAGCCGATCTGCGTTTCGAACAGGCCAAGCGTGTTAGGATTGGTGATCATGAACACGGCCGTGCGGTCGTCGAGCTTCGACTTCAGGTCTTGGAGGTCGACCAGGCCCTTCGCGTTGCTTTTGATGGTGACGGCCTGGAAACCGGCCAACGCGGCGCTGGCCGGGTTGGTCCCGTGCGCACTATCGGGAATGAGGACGCGCTTGCGTTCCGTTTCGCCGCGATCACGGAAATAGGCGGCCGCCACGAGCAATGCCGTCAATTCCCCCTGAGCCCCGGCAGCAGGCTGAAGCGAGACGGCGTCGAGTCCGGAAATCTCGGCCAGGTAATTCTGCATCTCGTAGAGCAGGGCGAGCATGCCCTGTATGGTCTCCTCATCTTGGAGAGGATGCAGTTGGGCCATGCCGGGTAGCGCTGCGAGCCGCTCGTGCCGTTTGGGGTTGTACTTCATGGTGCACGAACCGAGCGGATAGAAATTCGTGTCGATCGACATGTTCCGTGCCGACAGATTCGTGAAGTGCCGGATCAGGTCGATCTCGCCGACTTCCGGCAACGGCGGCGGGGCGTCAGCTAATGCCGAGGCGGGCAGCAAGTTGCCTACGGTCGGCACATCGGAGGCGGGCAGCATATGGCAACGCCGGCCCGGGCGGCTGATTTCGAAAAGGAGATCGGTAGATTGGGTATTATTCATGCAACTCTCAACGTTCCGAAAGGATCTTTTTGTACGCCGAAGCTAGCCCGTCGATTTCATTCTTCGTGCGCTTCTCGGTGACGGCTATCGTCAAGCAATCCTTCCATTGAGCATACCATTGTGCCAACGGCAGGCCCGCAAGATAGCTCGCAGTACGCAATTTCGCCAACAGCTTGGGGGCGTCGCCCTTCACCCGCACCGTGAATTCCTTGAAAAACGGCCGCGAAAATGCAATCTGCACGCCAGGAATCTTCGCCAATTCCGCGGCGGCATAGTGCGCTTTCCGCAGGCACAGCTCCGCCGTCTCCTTCAAGCCCTGTGGGCCAAGCGCGCTTAGAAACACCGCGGCCCGCAGTGCGAAAAGACCCTGGTTCGTGCAGATGTTGCTGGTCGCTTTCTCTCGGCGAATGTGCTGCTCGCGCGTTTGCAGTGTGAGCACCCAGCAGCGCTTGCCGTTGCGGTCCACGGTTTGCCCGACGAGCCGGCCGGGAATTTGCCGCACGAATTCCTTTCGGCACGACATGATGCCGAGGTACGGCCCGCCGTAGCTCATGGGCGTGCCGAGGGTGTGGCCTTCGGCCACGGCGATGTCGGCTCCGTAATCGCCGGGCCGCTTCAGCAATCCCAGGCTGATCGGGTCGAAGCACGTGATGAAGAGTGCTTTATTGGCGTGCGCGATCTGGCCAAGCGCATCCACTTCTTCAAGGTTGCCGAAGAAATTCGGATGCTGAACTACCACGCAGACCGTATCGGCATTGATCGCTTTCTTCAAATCATCCGGGTCGAGAAATCCGTTCTTCGTCGGCAATGTGACCAGTTCGAGGGGCAGATTCGCCAGGTAGGTCGCCAAGACCTGCCGGTACTCGGGATGCAGGCTCTCCGGCACCAGCACTTTGCCATGGCGATTGGTGATGTTCATCGCCATTAGTACCGCTTCGGCGACGGCGCTGCCGCCGTCGTACAAGCTGGCATTGGCCACATCCATGCCGGTCAATTGACAAATCAGCGTTTGGTATTCGAAAAACGCCTGCAAGCTGCCTTGGCTCGCTTCAGCCTGGTACGGAGTGTAGGCGGTGTAGAACTCGCTTCGCCCGGCAATCGCGTCTACCACCGCTGGGATGAAATGATCGTAGCTGCCGCC
>Ga0070732_10000917_pt1 | contig 16751 bp, 12 predicted proteins | sample Coa_R1_5_FD_66449 | JGI IMG/M metagenome (GOLD analysis project Ga0070732, IMG submission 66449) | Surface soil microbial communities from Centralia Pennsylvania, which are recovering from an underground coalmine fire - Coalmine... | ecosystem: Environmental > Terrestrial > Soil > Unclassified ...
AGTCCGCTCGTGTCCCGGTCGATGCGATGCACCACGTACGAACGCACGCGTGGCGCATGCCGATAGTAGTCGGCCAGCAGGTTCGCCAGCGTCGGTTCCTCGCCGTCGCGTCCGGGCAGCGGCTCGACGAGCAGGCCGGCGGGCTTGTCGACGACCACGATGGAGGCGTCTTCGTGGACTACGCTCAGCAGGTGCCGTATGTCGCGTACGGAGCGATCGACCGGCTTCGATGAGCCAGGACGATCCATCCACACGCCGACATTCTGACCGGCTGAGACCTTGTGCGCGCCATGAGCGGCCTCGGCTGGCCGTCCATCCACGTACACTTTGCCGCGAGCGATCCACTCCGCTGCCCGGCGCCGGGAGCCCGCGTCGGTTCGGACCGCCAGCCACCGGTCCAGCCGCATCCCGGCATCTGCGCTCTCCACGATCCACTCGCGCATCAGGCCGCTCCGGGTTTCACGGTATCACCGGAGTCGCGATCGCTGAGCTTTTCGAGAGCCGGCAGGTCACTCGGCGCCGCGCCGAAGAAAGGCAATGTACTCCTCCGGCGTTCGCGTCAGTCCGCCGAAGGCGACGAGCGGCGTCCCGTCGGGCGTAAACGCTGCGTAGTACGGGAGCGCCACCGTCCCGAGCAGCTTCTGTTCGAGGCGCTGAAAGCCGCGATAGCGCTCGCCTTGCCCGTCCGTGTAGAGCCGCACGCGTACATACCGCGCCAACTCACGGGCGACGTCCGGCCGCGGAAACATGTTGGCTTCCATCCACCGGCAGTTCGTGCACGTGTAGCCCGTGAAGTCCACGAGCATCGGCCGGCGCTCCCGCCGCGCCTCGGCGAGTCCCGCGTCGAAGTCGTTCATGATCCACGGCAACTCTCCGCCCATCCGCGTGCTCGCCAGATCGGCCGGCGGCAGGAAGGCTTCGAGTTCGCCGAGCCGGCGGCCCTCGAGCCCGGCGCCGAGCCAGATCGTGAGCATCGCGCAGGCCGCCACGGCCATGGCCCGGCCCATTCCTGGCCGCGACAGCCTCGGCGCATGGCCGAGCCTGAACACGCCCAACAGGTACATCACCAGCACGATCGCGAGGACGACCCATACGGCCAGCACCGTCGTCCGCGTGAAGATGCCCCAGCCCCAGACGAGATCCACGTTCGACAGGAACTTCAGAGCGGCGGCCAGTTCGAGGAGCCCCATCGACGCCTTCACGGCCACCAGCCAGCCGCCCGCGCGTGGCCATGACGAGACGAGCTGCGGCGCGAGCGCCAGCACGACGAACGGCAGCGCGAACACGGAGGAAAACGCGAGCATGCCAGCCAGCGGCCACTGCCATTGCCCCTGCGAGGCGAGCACGAGCAACGTCCCGAGAAATGGCGCCGTGCACGTGAATGAGGTCAGGGTGAACGCCAGGCCCATCAAGAGCGTGCCGACGTGGCGGCCTTGGCCGGAATCGGCTTTCGTGACCGCAGTGAGCAGACTCGACGGCAACGCCAGCTCGTACACGCCGAACAAGCTCAGCGCGAAGGCGACGAAGAGTGCGGTCACGCCAAGGTTCAGCCACGGGTTGGCTGCAAAACGATTCAGGCCCGACGCGCCGAAGCCCACTGCGATCGCAAACCCGACGGCCGTAAACGTGAGGACGATTCCCGCGCCGTAGACGAGCGCCTGGATCAGGGCGTCGCGCCGGCGCTTCGCCACGCGATTCGTAAAGTACGACACCGTGATCGGCACCATCGGAAACACGCACGGCGTCAGAAGAGAGAGCGCCCCCATGAGCGCGGCCAGACCGACGTACGTGGCCAGCGTCGACGTCGTCGCGGACCACGTCGACATGTCTGGCACCTTGAAGGCAAGCGCGACAGGCGCACTGTTGGCCGCGACGGCCTGAACGGTCGCAGGCAAGGGCCCGTGAGGAGCAGCCGGCGTGTCCCCCCGGCCATTGACGGCCGTCTTCGAGCCTTCGCCCGGTCCAATCGGCAGCACCAGCTGTTCTAGTTTCGGTGGCAGGCAGAGGCGGTCGTTGCATGTCTGGTACACCACCTCGACGGTCAGCGGCGTGCGGCCCGCGCGGGACGTGACCCGCACCGGCAGGGTGAACGTCGCTTGGTCCTCGAAGAACGCCGTTTCGACGCCGAAGTTCGCATCGAAGACGCGCGTCGGCGCGGGAATGACGATGTCGCCATCGAGCGCGTACGGCGAGGTCTTCGGGATCGAGATTACGGTCGGTGTCGGCCCCGGCGGCTCTTCCAGGGCGTACAAATGCCAGCCCGCGTCGATCTGGGCATTCACGTTGACGGAGAATGTCTTGCCGCCGGGCGCAGGCTTCGCCTCTGCGCGCGCGATCGACCAGTGAATCGGATCCTGCGCCACGGCAGCCCCGACCGACGCGAGCAGGAGCGGCCCAACCAGCCACAGCGTCGAGCGGACTATCAACGCACGGCTCCTCTCAGCCACAGCGGAGCCGTTCGTCCTACCGCGACGACGGCGTGACCACGACGTACGCGGCTTGCAGCACGGCCTTCGTCTTCTCGTCCTGGAGAAACGCCACCACTCCCAGTTTATCGGGGTTCATCACGTGCTTCTGGTCGCGAAAGGACCCCTCGACCGCGCCGTTCGTTCGCTTCTTGAGATCGGCCCTGTACCAATCGTAATACGCGAGGTTGTCGGCCGTAATCGCCGGCAGATCGAAATCGACGCGCCTGGTCATCGGCGCCGCTCCGTCGATGACGAACCCCTTTTCGGGCCCGTCCCCAGCCAGATCGCGTACGACCATCGGCTGGAAATGCAGGCCGTTCGCGCCGCTGTAGCTGACCTCAATCTCCACGAGCGCGATCTGCAGGCGCAGCGTCCGCGTGGCATCGGCCGTGCCACGCCCCGTCGCCGACGCGTGCACGATGGATCCGCTGAGGCTCGCGGCGATCTCGAGATCCGCGTCGGCCGGCACATCCAGACGGGAGTCGATCAACCCATCGATCGTGTGTGAGACCTGCACCGCGAACGTCGGGCCGCCTTCGCCCGTCTCGGCCTTGTGTCCGTCGAGGTACACAGTGGGCGCGTAGTTCAAATCGTAGTAGTGGCAGCGATCCTCGACGGACATGTTGCTCAGCGGATCGGGCTCCGGTGCGTGAATGTGGTACACGAGCAGCGCGACGTCCTTCCGCGTATATCGCTCGAGGGCGGCCTCGATCGACAGGTCCACCGAAATGCACGGTATACAGGCTTGCCCCGTGAAGAGCTCAGCGAGCGCGACCCGCGTGGTCCGCGCCGGAGTCGGCACATAAGGCGTCACGGGCACGGGATTCGGATGCGTGGCGCGGAATCTCGCATCGAGCGTCGCCGTCAGGTCCGCCGTCGATCCCCCATGGACCTTCGCAAATAGCCGCTCGAGCGTCGCGCGTTCGACCGACGTCATCTTGCCCGTCAGTTCCGCCGCAATCGCGAACTCGAGCGCCTCGGCGTCCTTTCCTGCCTTCTCGCGCATGTCCGCCAGCGCCATACCCGTTTCCATCACGGGCAACAGATCGTACGACGCGCGGAGGGACGTCTCGGCCTCGGCCGGACGGCCCGCGAGCAGGTAGGCGCGCCCAAGCGCCGACAGGTAGTTCGCGCGGATGCCGCGAAACTCGTCGACGGCTTCCGCCACTTGAAACGGCTCGGGCGTCCGGGTCGGGGTTCGCGCGGTCAGCGAGGCTTCGCGAGCGTCGTGTGCCTTGTGCCGAATGTCGATGTACTCCTGTTCATCGAGCAGCGGCACGCTCTTCTCGGCGAGGCGCAGCGCATCCGGAATCAGCAATCGGCGATTCACGAGGCGGTAGGCGATGTTGTAGTACACGTCCGCCCGCCGATACGGCATCGTGGCTTTCGCCATGACCTCTTCGATCTTCAGGATGAAGGGCCGGAGCCGCGTCGTGTCATCCTTGTCGGCGTCTGCGAGGGTGTGCATTCCGCGGGCAGCGGCAAAGTACACGGTCTCGGAGTCAGGGAATGCCTCCGCGTAGGCGATGATGGCTGCGATCTGACCGCCCGGATCCTTGATGGCAAGCGCTTTGTTGAACGCCTCTTGATCAGGCGGCCGGACGGGCCGGGCGGGCGCCGTCTGGGTCGGCGCCGGCGTCTGCGACACGGAAGCCACGAGCCAGGCGGACCACGGCGCCGCGAGTACGCCAGCGGCGATCGCCAGCTTGTAAAGGCTCTTCCACGCGGCGCCCATCAAGGCCCTACTCTACTTCGCCCGCAACGCCGCTAGCGGGTCAACCTCTCCTCGCCCGCCTTGCTGGGGCCTAACGCGCTTGCCCGCTTTCGGAGCGTGGTCGTCGACGACCGCGGACGACCGCCCATTGGATCGCGCCGCTCATCGCGCCGACGCCGCAGCATTGAGCCGAGAAGGCTGCGAAGACTGGCCACGGCAGGAGACCGAACCCCGGGATCGGCGCGCCCTGGGCGAAAAGCTCCCGGACGTCGGCGGCCCCATCGCGCCAGAGGAGACCGAGTGCCGCGCTCAGCAACACCACGACCGGCGGCCCAAGCCCTGCCGCGCCACCGAGCGCCAGCCGAGCTCCGAGGCGGGTCCAGGCGTGATCGGCTGCCCAGAACCATGCCGGTATGCCGACACCGGCCGAAGACGGTGGGTTCGCACGGAACCGGGACTACAATCGTCTCCACCGTCATGCAAGTCACGCTCGGCCTGTTCGCGGGGCTGGTGTTGAGCGCGGCGTTGGCACAGGCGCAGGCCGTGCCGCCGCCTGCCAGCCGCGACGCCCATGCCTCAAAGCCGCCGGGCACGGCGACGCTCGATGGCGCGGTCATCCTGACGGCCGACGGACGTCAGTTACCCGTGCGTCGTGCGCGCGTCGTCATCACGGCCAGCGACCGCTCGCAGACGACTGACACCGACACGAACGGCCGGTTTCATCTGGATCATCTCCCGGCCGGGAGCTATCACCTCGTCGTCAACAAGTTTGGATTCGTGCCAGCCTACGAGCGGCGAAGCCGCTCCCGTCTCGCTCGGTGAGGGCGAATCAACAACGGTCGCGCTCGCGGCTCGGCGCTAAGATGACGCCCTAAAGAGAGGCGCTCCGGAGGATGGATTGACTGAGGAAGGGAAGACCGCTGTCTTCGGCGTCGGCGACCGCGGCATTCCCGCGGCCGGAGCGCCGGGTACGCCCTGCCTCGTGATGATTTACGGCCACTCCCTCGGGCGGCGGCACGCACTCGACAAGCCGGAGGTCGTCATCGGTCGCGCGGACAGCGCCGCGATTCAGGTTGACCACGAGTTGGTGTCACGCGAGCACGCCCGTATTACCGTGCTCGGCGGCACATGTCGCATCGCTGACCTCGGATCGACCAATGGCACGTGGGTCAACGACCGACGCGTCGAGGAAGCCGAACTCGGCGACGGCGACCTCGTCCGCGTCGGCCAAACCGTCTTCAAGTACTTGACCGGCACGAACATCGAGGCCAAATACCACGAGGCAATTTATCTCCTCTCGACCACCGACGGGCTGACCGGTGCAGCAAACAAGAGCGCGTTCCTCGACATCCTCGAACACGAACTTCGGCGAGCCAATCGCTACGAGCGCACCCTGTCGCTGGCGATCTTCGACATCGACCTCTTCAAGAAGGTGAACGACACCTGGGGGCATCTGGCCGGCGACTACGTCCTGCGCGAACTCAGCCGGCTGGTCGCGGACCATATCCGACGGGTGGACACGTTTGCCCGCTACGGCGGCGAAGAATTCGCCCTGATCCTGCCCGAGACCGGTCGAGACGATGCCCGGATGGTCTGTGAGAAACTCCGCACCTTGATCAGCGAGCAAACGTTCACCTACGAAGGCGCCGTCCTGTCGATTACCGTGTCGTTCGGCGTCGCGACCTTTGAACTTCGCCCCTCGGCTGAGAAGAGCGATCCGCACGCTGACGCGACGCGCGTCATCGCGGCGGCTGACGGCAAGCTGTACGAGGCCAAGGCGTCGGGTCGCAACTGCGTCTGCGCCTGAGTTGGGGGTCAGCGAGCGCCGGCGACGCGTTGATAGTGCCAGAGCGTCAGCAGGTACCTGTCGCCGTCGGCGAGCACGCGCCCGTCGGGGGTCCATCCAGCCGCGGCGACATCGCCCTCGATGGCGATAGGAATCACGGTGAACGACCTGGTCACCGGATCGAGCAGCGCGACCTTGTAGTAGAACGACTGCGACTGCGACAGGACGGTGACCTAGACTCGGCCGCGCGCGTCCACCGCGGCGGGCGAGAGTGGCGGGAAGCCCAGCTGGTATGCGGGTGGGATCGGCAGCTCTTCGGCATCCGTGCCTCGGACGGACAATCGGAACATCGTCACGGCACCGTTCCGGCTGCGCTTCACGTAAAGATGTTGCCCCGTGGGATCAACCACGACATCTTCGCCATCGGCGATCCGTGTGGGCTCGCCGCCCTCGACGGGCTGGGCCCAGATCCCGCCGGCGAACGAGTAGTAGAGCGTCTTGCCGTCGGGTGAGGCCGACAGACCGGCGTCGGATCTGGATTTGTACCGGCGAAGGACCCGGCCGTCTCCGAGCGACGCGAGCGCGATTCGCCTCGCGTTTCCGGAACCCATATTGAAAGCGACATCGTCGCCGAAGACCGTGGCCGGAAACGTTGTTTCCTCCGCGGAATTCACGAGGGGGTGAGGCGCGCCACCGGGCCGCATGCCACTCAATTGCCTTTTCCCTCCGGTCGGCTGCGACAGCAGGACCTCGCCGTCCCGCGCGACGACGCCGGGCGTCCCGGTAAAGGGCAGGACGAACTCCTCAACCGCGGCGCCCGAGAGCGACGATCGCACAATCGTCTCGGGCCTCAGCAGTTGATCCAGGTACAGCGACCCGTCGCGCGCGGCGGCCACCGACACCGGAGACGACGAACTCGCGAACGACAGCAGCACACGCGGCTGGCCCGACGTCCGCGGCACCTGCACGAGCAGCCGGGTGTCACCCTCGTCGGACAGGAAGAATACCGACTGACCGTCCGGTGAGACGTCCAGAGGCGACCAGTCATGGACTGCGCGACGCCGTTGCGACTCCAGGTCGCGTGTCGTCCGCGTCGCCAGCGTGTATACCAGCATGCGCGGGACCTCTGATCGCCCGGCCTCGCTCATGCCGTAGAACACCAGTTCCTTGCCGTCGGGAAAGGCCCGCAGCATTGGGGCGACGTCGGTCTGCCGCATGAACGCGGGCAACGGTTCCAGCCGGCCCGAATCAGGCCAGTAGTGGAACAACTGCTCGTCACCCTGGTCCGTCAACTTCAGCACGATCAGACTGCCATCAGGGAGCGCTTGGGGACCGAACGCCGCGTCGAGCACGGGGCGAGGCTCGCCGCCAAGGGGCGGCACCGAGTACACGCCGAGCGGGTGGCCACCCATGCGGTCGAAGTAGATCTTGCCCCCGTCGGGCGCCCAAGCCACCGAGGCGACGTACCCGTGACCGTTTTCGCGCGTGATCACTGCCCAACTCGTCCCATCGGGCTTCATGATGGCGACTTGCGACGTCTCATCCACCATGGCCAGAAAGGCCAGCAGTTGGCCATCCGGCGAGAGGCGCACGCAAAACGCCTGGCTGGGTCCGCCGAGCGCCACGCCAGTCCACACCTCCGGCGCGGGCTTGCGCCATGCCCACCACACGGCGACCGCGGCGACGAGGAGCGCCGCTGCCGCGACGCTCCAGGCCAATTGCGGCCGGCCCTTCGCGGCTGCTGCCGCCACTGACGCCGGTAGCAACGGCTGACTCGCCGTAGATCCACCCGACAGCGCCTCCAGGGCGAAGGCGACATCGAGCGCGGTTTGAAATCGTTCAGCGGGATTCTTCTCCAGACAGTGCCTGACGATGCGATCGAGGGTGGCCGGCAAATCCGTGCGTATCGTGGACAAATCCGGTGGGTCGTCGTTCAGAATCGCGGTCATCGTCTCGGCGGCCGTGGCCCGCTTGAACGCGCGCTGGCCGGATACCACTTCGAAAGTAACGGCACCCAACGCGAACAGATCCGTGCGGGCGTCGACGGCCTGGCCGCGTACCTGCTCGGGGGCCATGTAGCCAACCGTGCCCATGACGGCCCCGGGATCGGTGACAACGCCCGTTTCAGTGAACCCCGTTCCGGTCGTCATCGCTCGGGCGAGGCCGAAGTCGAGGATCTTGACCTGGCCGCTTGTGAGCAGAAACACGTTTCCGGGCTTGAGATCGCGGTGGATGATCCCCCTGGCATGCGCCGCCGCCAGTCCGCGTGCGATCTGGACCGCGACCTCCACGGCTTTGCGGACCGGCAGCACGCCGGCGCTGAGCCGATCATGCAGCGACTGGCCTTCGAGCAGCTCCGTGACGGCATACATCTGGCCGTCCTCTGTGCCGACGTCGAAAATGGCCAAGATGTTCGGATGGGATAAGGCCGCGATGGCCTTGGCTTCCCGCTCGAAACGGGCCCGCCGATCCGGGTCGCCCGTGAAGTCCGGTGCCAAGACCTTCACGGCCACATCGCGGCCAAGACGCGTGTCTTTGGCACGGTAGACCTCGCCCATTCCGCCAGCGCCAATGGCCGCGACGATTTCGTAGGGACCGAGCCGGGTGCCTGGCACCAGTGACATGAGCGGGTGCGGGAATCTTACAGTGGCTCACGGCGGGGATCGGAGTCTATGCGGTCAACATCACCAACCGCCCGAATCTCGGGGGCTTCAGCGGCGTCATGACGTCGCCCTTCTTCATGCAGCCCACTGGGGCGACCAACCTGAGGACCTTTGCGTTCTTCACGAGTTTCAGATTCTAGGCCTGCCTTCGCGCACCGCGCTTCGGCGAGGCATCCGCTAGCGTCGATACGCGAAATAGTCGCCCACTTCCTTGGCGACGAGGCCGATGGCGTTCTCGAGGGTCTCGCCCGACCCGAAGTGATCGCCCGTAAAGACGCTGAGCACGATCGTCTGGCCCTGCCCCTCGAGGACGCCGACGTCATCGGCGACGAACGGGAGAAAGTCGCCCGTCTTGTGCGGCACGCGATAGCCCGTGAGATAGCGTGGAATGCGAGTGCGGTAGAGCTGGCCGCGCAGGATCTGCAGCATCAAGTCGGACGACGCCTTGTCGACGAGCTCACCGCGCTCCATCAGCTCGAGCAGCCGTCCCATCTCCCTCGGCGTCGATAGCCCGAACGGCGTCGCTTTCGCTCGGTAGAACGCCTCACTTGACGGCGCTGCCCGCTGCGCCGCAAACCAGTCCTTGGCGACCGTCACCGCTCGCGTCTGCCTCAGGCCGAGCGCCGTCATGCGGGCATTGACCGCGGCCGTGCCGCCGACCATGCGATAGAGCACGTCGGTGGCTGTGTTGTCGGAGACGATGATCATCAGCGTCATCAGGTCCTTGATGGTCAGGACCGCGCCGGGATCCAGCCGTTGGATGATCCCGGTGCCCGGCCGAATGTCGTCCCGCACGAGCGTGTACGTGTCCGTGAGCGCGAAGCGTCGGTCCTTGATCTGCTGCAGCGCTTCGATCATCAACGGAATCTTGATGGTGCTCATCGTCTCCATCTGGCGATCGGCGTCGAGGGCCAGGTCTTCACCAGTCGTCACCGATTTCACGTAGATGCCCCACGTGGCGTTCACGCTCTTCGTGACACGCTCGATGGCCGCGCCGAGGCGAGCGATGGGCAGAGCGGGCGTGGCGGTCTGCCGCGCCGCAACGGCGGCGGCCACTGAGGCCGCAAGCACCATGCAGAGGATCGTTCTCATCGTGTGCCCTCGGGGCTCAAAGGGTGCCACGGTCGATGTCGCCATTCCAGCGATTTCGCAGTCGACTGCCCCCCTGCCCGGCGCGCGTCGTCCGCTGGTCGCCCGCCGAGCGTTCTCCTCTTGACGCTCGAAAGGAACTGAGGCTACTCTTCTTCTGACCGTCGGAAGGAGACCACCGTGGCGCAGAGTCGCGACGCCGGCCCCGATCACGAGCGGACAGACGTCCTCCAGGGCACGCTCGACATGCTCGTGCTGCGGGCCATTCAGCTCGAGCCCATGCATGGCTGGGGCATCACCGAGCGGATCGAGCAGTGGTCGGGACAGGTTCTGCAGGTTGGCCAGGGCACGCTCTATCCGGCGCTGTACCGTCTCGAACGCCAGGGTCTCATCGATTCGACGTGGCGCGTCACGGAGAACAACCGCCGCGCCCGTTACTACGCGCTCACCCCGGCCGGTCGGCGCCAGCTCGCGCGCGAGACGCGGTCCTGGGAGCGGAGGTCGCGCGCGATCAACCAGGTCCTCGCGGCGTCGCTGCGGGCCGAGGAGACGCCATGACCTGGCCGCCGGCCTGGTGGCGACGCCTTCGCGCGGTTTGGCAGCGCGATGCGTTCGAGCGCGGTGTGGCGGAGGAGATGCAGTTTCATCTCGACCAGCAGACCGAGAAGAACATCCGGCTTGGCATGGCGCCGGAGGAGGCCCGTCGCCACGCCCGCCTGGCCTTCGGCGGCCACGACCAGGTCCGAGAGGAGTCCCGCGAGGCACACGGCGGGATCTTCCTCGACACCTTGAATCAGGACGTGCGCTACGGCCTCCGTCTGTTGCGAAACACTCCGGGTTTCACCGCGATCGCCGTACTCACGCTCGCCCTCGGCATCGGGGCCACCACGACCACGTTCAGTGTCGTGAGCGGACTGTTTCTGCGGGTGCCGGCCGTGCGATCGCCGAACGACCTCGTGGTCGTCAGCAGCACCGCACCGACCAACCGGTCTGGCGCGAATCGCTCCCCGGTCTCGGCCGCCGACTATCTCGATTGGCGAGCCCAGGCGTCTCGGTTCGAGGGCCTCGTCGCCGCGGATTTCGACGAGCTCACCTTGAGCGGTCCGGCGACGCCCGAGCCGGTCTCGGGGGCGCGAGTGTCCTCGGACTTCCTGCACGTGCTCGGCGTCCAGCCCATTCTGGGCCGGGTCATTCTGCCCGGCGATGAACGACCGGATGCCGATCGTGTGGCGGTCTTGAGCGAAGACCTGTGGAGGGGCACGTTTGACGGGGACCGCCACGTGCTGGGCCGGCCGATCAAGATCAACGGCACACCGTACGTCGTCGCCGGGGTCATTCCGGAGAACTTCCTTCCTTGGGATTTCGATGCACAGGTCTGGATTCCGCTGGACTTCTCCCGCGACGACAAGGGCGAGATGGGTCCGGACCGACGAGGCGTGCGCCTCCTGCGCGTCGTCGGGCGTCTGAAGCGTGGCACGAGCGCCAGCCAGGCTGATGCGCAAGTGAAGACCATCGCCCAGCGCATCGCACAGGCCCACTCCGACACCAACCAAGGCTGGGGCGCGAGCGTGGTGTCGCTCCACGAATTCAGCGTCGCGGACTCGAGCGCCAAGGCCGCGTTGACGGTGCTCATGGCCGCGGTCGGTTTCGTGCTGCTCATCGCCTGTGCGAACCTTGCCGGGCTGCTGCTCGCGCGACATTCGCGGCGGCGACGGGAATTCTCGCTTCGCGCGGCCCTCGGCGCCGGACGATGGCGGCTTGGGCGGCAGCTCCTGACCGAATGTCTGTTGCTGGCGCTGGCTGGCGGCGCCCTGGGCACTCTCCTGGCGATTGGAGGGGTGCGCGCCGTGACGGCTCAGTTCAATTGGAGCGCGAGCGCGATTGCGATCGGCAAGGCCATCGTCATCGACGGGGGCGTGCTGGCGTTCACGGCCATCATCTCGATACTCGCGGCGGTGACGTTCGGGATCGCGCCGGCATTTCACTCGTCCCGCACCGCGCCGGCGGAGAATCTCAAGGACCTCGGACGAGGCACCACGGTTGGACGCGGGGGCCTCAGACTTCAACGGCTGCTCGTGATCGGCCAGCTGGCCCTGTCGCTCATTCTGCTGATGGGCGCCGGTCTGCTGGTCGACGCGTTCATTCAGGAAATGCGTCAGACTGGAGGCTTCAACCCGTCGAACTTGCTGACGGCATCCGTATCGCTGCGCGGACTGCCTTACGAGGGGGCGCCCCCCCGGCAGGCCGCATTTTTCAGCCGGGCTCTCGGCCTCGTCGAGGGCATTCCGCAGGTGGAGGCCGCCGCGCTGGCTAGCGCCCTGCCCTTTCAGTTTCCGGGCCCCGTGCACTATGCGATCGAGGGCAATCCGGTGCCCAAGGTCGCCGACCAGCTCTCGTGCGGCGACATCAGTGTCAGTCCGGGATACTTCGCGACCATGGGGATTCCCCTGCTCCAGGGGCGGGAGTTTGGTTCGTCGGACACGGCGGAAACCGCGCCGGTCGCCATCGTTGACCAGGCCTTTGCGACCAAGCATTTCCCGCGAGCGGGCGCCGTGGGTCGGCGCATCCTTATTCGCTCGGACCAACCCGCTCGGCGTCACTGGAGCGAGATTGTCGGGGTCGTGGGCAACGTGAACGAGTTTCTCGGCGAAGCGCAGCCACGGGCTCATATCTTCGAGCCGTTTCTGGCCGAGCCGGCGGGCACGATGACCTTCGCGATCCGCACGCTGACAGAGCCGGGCACGGTATCAAGCGCCCTGCGGCGCGCCATCGAGACGGTCGACCCGGATCAGGCGCTCAGTCTGAAGACCATGGCGCAGGTCGTCGCCGATTCCGGTCAGGGCGACTCGCTCTTGACGGCACTGATGAGCACATTCGCCCTTATTGCGGTGGTGCTGGCGGCGATTGGCATCTACGGTGTGCTTGCCGCGCTCGGGGCCCAGCGGACCCAGGAGATCGGCATCAGGATGGCCCTGGGCGCCAGACGGTTCCAAGTGCTCCAGATCATGATGCGCCGCGGCCTACTGTTGATTGGCGTGGGTCTCGCGATTGGGCTCGTCGGCTCCCTGATGCTGCCGAGGCTCTTTCACTCGGCTTTCTACGGGCTCGTCTTCAATGGCCCGTTGGACCTGACGATCGCGGCTTTGACAGTCTTTGGCATCGCCGCTGGGGCGTGTTGGATTCCCGCGCATCGCGCGATGCAGGTCGATCCCATGGTCGCGCTCCGGCACGACTGAGGCGCGAGCCCTCAGTGGGGGAAACCGGCCCCTGACCGGTTCGCGCGGTTCATACGCGTGAGTTTACAGGGGTCGGCGGGAGACCTGGCATATCCTGTCCGGCACTCCCATGCCGACCCTTTTCCATCAGGTGTACAACCCGATCGCCGGCAGCGTGCTGGCGTCCGCGCTCGTCGCGTCCCTGCCGCCGGTGCTGCTTGCGGTACTGCTCGCCGTGTTGCGCGTGGCGCCGTGGCGCGCGGCCATCGCGGGGGCGGCGGCGGCGTTCGTGCTGGCCTGGCTGGTCTGGGGCATGCCGCTGTCGCTCACGATCGGCGCGGCGACGCACGGCATGGCCTACGGCCTCTGGCCCATCAGCTGGATTGTCTTTACCGCCGTATTCTTCTACAACCTGTCGGTCGAGAGCGGCGACTTCGAGGTGATCCATCGCTCGCTCGGACGGCTGACGGGCGACCAGCGGATTCAACTACTGATCGTCGCATTCTGTTTCGGCGCGCTCATCGAGGGACTCGCCGGGTTCGGCGCGCCGGTCGCGATCACGGCGGCCATGCTGGCCGGGCTCGGATTCGAGCCCATCACCGCGGCCAGCCTTGCGCTGATCGCCAACACGGCACCGGTCGCCTTCGGCTCGCTCGGGATTCCGGTCACGACGCTCGGCGGCCTGGTCGCACCGATGTTGGGCACCGACGTGCAGACCACGACGCGCGCGCTCTCGGCCATGGTCGGGCGACAACTGCCGTTTTTTTCGCTGCTGATTCCCGCGTATCTGGTCATCCTCTTCGCCGGGTGGCGGCGCATGCTGGCCGTGTGGCCGGCGGTGCTCACCGCGGGGCTCACCTTTGCGATCGGGCAGTTCACGATCTCCAACTTTGTCGGACCTGAACTAACGGACGTGCTTGCGGCGCTGCTTTCGCTCGCGGCGGTCGCCCTCCTGCTGAAGGTGTGGCAGCCAGCCGAAGAGTTGTCCGGTGCGCGGGCGACCAAGGCCACGCCTCCAGACGCCCGCCGGGACTCGCGCCGGCGCGTCGTCCGCGCCTACGGCACCTACGGCATCCTGGTGGCGACCGTGCTCGTGGGGCAGGTGGGCAACTTCGCCGGCATGTCGAAGGTCCGACCGCCAACCAACATCACGGCGCTGTTCCGCTGCGGGCAGGGCGGCAACCAACTCTGTCCAGACCCTTGGGTCGGTGCCCCTGCGAAAACCGACCCGCAGGGCTTCCGCTTCCCGGTGTGGGAATTCAGTTGGCCTGGCGTCTACGCGCTCAACGCCGGTAAGCCCATCCCGCTCGTCCAGCGGGAGCCTCCGGTGGTCGCCAAGTCGACTCCGTACGCGCTGACGTTCCGCCTCGACTTCCTTGCCGCTGCCGGCACGCTGGTGCTTCTGGCGTCGCTCTTCGCGTTCGTTCCCATGCTCCTCAGCGGCGTCAGCGCCTCGGTCCTGGTCCGCACGCTCGGCAAGACGGTCCGCCAGCTGCGGCTGCCGGTGATGACGATCGCCTTCATCCTCTCCATCGCCACCGTGATGAACTACTCAGGCATGACCTCGTCGATGGCGCTCGCGCTCGCCCGGACCGGGTGGTGGTTTCCGTTCTTCTCGGCCCTGCTCGGCATGATCGGCGTCTTCCTCACCGGCAGCGACACGTCGTCGAACACGCTCTTCGGACCGCTGCAGGCGACGACGGCCAGCGTTGCGGGCTTCAGTCCCATTCTCCTGGCCGCGACCAACAGCTCGGCCGGCGTCATGGGCAAAATGATCAGTCCGCAGAACCTTTCCGTCGGAGCGGCTGGCGTAGGCGCCGTCGGGCGCGAGGGCGAGATCCTCTCGCGCGTGCTCGTGCACAGCCTGATCCTCACATCGCTCATGGGCGTGCTAGCGATGCTGCAGGCGTACCTCGTGCCCTGGATGGTGCCGGTCGTCAAGCCGTAGCGACTTCTCGACCGGCGCGACCACGCGCGGCTGCCTGGGGGCCTGATCCGTCAGGCGCACGGGTCCGACCTATCCGGCTACTTGGCCTTCTTCACATCGACCGCGGTCGCGATCATGCGGTACTGGATCGTCACGGCGGCGCCCACTTTGAGGTCGCCCGTGACCTTCGTCGACGAGTCCCGAGCGAGCTCCCACTTATCGGTGCCCTTTTGCACCGTAATGGTGTCGGCGTCGAGTGCCAGCACTGGCCCCGTCACTTGGTAGGTCTTCGCCGGGGCCGCGGCATAGGCCGCCCCCGCGCCCATCGCAAACGCCAGCGCACCGATCGCGAGATAACGCTTCATATGGCTGTACCTCATCAGGACTTACGTGGAATGTTCGGCGAGCTTCCGCATCGCCACCATCACTGCGGCCGCGCCGAGGGCCGATCCCGAGCCGCTCGCGTACTGGTTCACGACGTTCTTCACGTCATCAAGGAGTCCCATGATGCCCTCCGGGTCTCTGGGCTCGCCGCGCGGCCTAGTGTCCGCCGCCCCCGCCCGTCTTTGACAGGCGGTACCCGGCCTTGATGGCGTCCGCCTCCGTCATGAACTTGCCGTTCTTCGTGTTGCCGTAGTAGACGTCGCCTTCCTTGTGGTACACCTTCGTCGAGAGGTTCACCCACACCATGCCCTTCACGGGCGGGACCTGCGGCGTACCCACCGTGGCGGACTTCGACGTCGTGGAGGCGGGTGTCGTGGTCGCCGCCGGCACCGTTGACGGCGAGGCTGTCGCGGTCGCGGCGGCATTGACGGTGACGAGCGGCGTGATCGTGGTGACGGCCTTCGCCGAAAGGCCCGCCTTCGACAAATCGCTCACGGCGACATACGGCCGGCCGGCGATGATCTTCTTCGCGGTCGCCGGGCCGACGCTCGGCAACGCCTCGAGCTCGGCTTCGGTCGCGGTGTTCAGATCAACCGGCGCCGTGGACGAGGCCGCGGCCGGAGTCTTGGACGCCTTCGGTGTCGCGGGCGCTTTCTGGATTGACGAGGGCGTGCCCACGACCACGAGCGGCGTGATGCCCTGAATCACCTTCGCAGAGACGCCCGCCTTGACGAGGTCTCCGACCGCGGAATAGGGTCGGCCGGCAATGATTTTCTTGGCCGTGGCCGCGCCGACGCCCGGCAGGTTCTCCAGATCCTTCTGCGTCGCGTTGTTGATGTCGACCTTCGCTGTGGTGGCCGGCGCCGTCTGCGCCTGCGCCAGAAGTGGCAGCACAGCTATGGCGCTGGCAAGACACGCGACTCGAATCCATGAACGGGGCATCATCTTTCGAAACATTGGGGTCTCCGAGCGGCTGGGAGTGGAGTGAAAGGCCGCGACGGCACGATTCGGCCCGTCCGGCGGGAAGTACTCTAGCAGGGTATCACAGCCCGACCGTGGACAGCCGCACGTTTCATTCTCCGTCGACGACTTCACCCATGCCCCTCACCTCAACGGCAACGGCGGCGCGGCGTTGGGTGCCGCGGCGCGGAAGTTCTCGCCCACCGCCGCCGCGATCGTCGCAGCGAACTGCGACGTCGTCACCGTGAGGTTCTCGCGCACGCCGAGCGGCGGCACGTCCGGCCCGAGCGCGGCGATCCATGTGGCCTCAGCGGCCGGCACCTTCCGCCCGTGGTCGGTCCAGTCCGTCGTCGTGGCGCCACGGCCGTGGTCGGTCGTCACGAGGAGCGTCGTGCGGTTCTTGTAGGCCGGCAGCGACTGAAGGGTGGTCCAGAGGCGGGCGATGAATCGATCGTCTCGGGCGGCCGAGTCGAGGTACAGGTCGTACCGGCCTTCATGGGCCCATTCGTCGCCTTCCCCGAGCATAACGTAGAGGACGCGCGGCT